>CAAGKR010523371.1_pt1 | contig 18161 bp, 13 predicted proteins | sample 2556971 | NCBI WGS metagenome assembly CAAGKR01 (sample SAMEA5207829, study PRJEB30636) | soil metagenome | biome: forest; feature: boreal; material: soil | place: USA | collected 2011-09 | depth 1 m | reverse complement strand
GAAGCCCGCAGCCAAGAAGCCGGCGGCGAAGAAGCCCGCAGCCAAGAAGCCGGCGGCCAAGAAGCCGGCGGCGAAGAAGCCCGCAGCCAAGAAGCCGGCCGCGAAGAAGACCACCAAGCCGGCCGAGTCGGCCGAGTAGCAAAGGGGCAGGTGCAGCAAGATGGCCCACAAGAAAGGTCTTGGCTCGACCCGCAACGGTCGTGACTCGAAGCCGAAGATGCTCGGAGTCAAGCGCTTCGACGGCCAGGAGGTCACGACGGGGACGATCATCGTCCGCCAGCGCGGCACGGCGATCCACCCGGGCGAGAACGTAGGACGAGGCGGAGACGACACGCTCTTCGCGTTGCAGCCGGGCAAGGTCGCATTCACGCACGGCAAGGTGCGCAAGGTCCACATCCGTCCCGACGCCGAGTAGGCGACAGGCCGGATAGCAGCTACCGACCACGAGCCCCCTGCCGCGGCGTCATCCGCCGGTGGGGGGTTCGTCGCACTCCGTCGGCGCCACGGGGTATCGTCAGTACCACCGCTTGAGAGGCGACAGCACCATGTTCGTGGATGAGGCGCGTATCTTCGTGAAGGCCGGCGACGGCGGCGCAGGCTGCAAGTCGTTCAGGCGGGAGAAGCACGTGCCCAAAGGCGGGCCCGACGGAGGCGACGGCGGTCACGGCGGCAACGTCGTGCTGGTGGCGGACCCCGGCCGATCGACACTCATCGACTACCAGTTCAAGCGCCATTTCAAGGCGACGCGCGGCACGCACGGGAAGGGAAGCCGCATGGACGGGGCCGTGGGCCCCGACCTGTTGCTCCCGGTGCCTCTCGGCACCGTGGTGCGTGACGATGAGACCGGCCGGGTCATCTCCGACCTCACACATGCCGAGCAGCGTGTCGTCATAGCGCGAGGAGGCCAGGGCGGCCGCGGGAACACGCACTTCGTCACCCCGACGCGTCGCGCGCCCGGCTTCGCCGAGCTCGGGACTCCCGGCGACGAGCGCTGGGTGACCCTCGAGTTGAAGCTGCTGGCCGATGCGGCCCTGGTGGGCTTTCCGAGCGTCGGCAAGTCGTCGCTCATCGCCCGAATGTCGGCCGCGCGTCCCAAGATCGCGGACTACCCCTTCACAACGCTCGTCCCGAACCTGGGGGTGGCGAAGAGCGGGGAGTACAGCTATGTGGTAGCGGACGTCCCGGGGCTGATCGAGGGAGCGAGCGAGGGCCTGGGGCTCGGCCATGCGTTCCTGCGGCACATAGAGCGCACGGCCCTCATCCTCCACGTGGTCGACCTCAGCGGCGGCTACGACGAGCGCGATCCCGTCGCTGCCGTCGGAGCGATCGACGCGGAGCTCGCCGCGCACGCGGCGGAGCTCGCCCTGCGCCCGCAGGTGATCGTCGGCAACAAGCTGGACGTGGAGGGCGCGCGCGAGGCGTCGGAGGCGCTGTCGGCTTGGGCGGCGGAGAGGGAGATCCCCTACTTCGCGGTCTCGGCGGCAACGGGCGAGGGGATCGAGCCGATGATGCGCGCGGTCGGCGAGAAGGTGCACTCGCTGCGGTTGGCGGCACAACAGGACGCAGCACCCTACGAGCAGGTCTACGTCTATGCGCGACCCGAGGACGAGGACCTCTCCGTCGAGCGGACGGGAGCACACGCCTTCACGGTGAGCGGGCGGCACGTCGAGCGGATGGTCGTCGTCACCGAGATGGGCAACGAGGAGGCGGTCGCGCACCTGCAGGCGCGCCTTCGGCGGGCGGGTGTGGAACAGGCGCTCGCGCGTGCGGGCGCCTTGGATGGAGACACGATCACGATAGGTCCCGCCAGCTTCGACTTCGAGTTGGAAGGCGCGGAAGCGGACTGAGGCGCCGCGGTGCCGCTACGTGTCCGCTACCATGGAGCGCGTGGACGGCCGGACACCGGGAGACAAGCGCATGAGCCGAGGCAAGCGGATCGTCGTGAAGGTCGGCACCTCCACCCTTACCGAGGCGGACGGGCGCGTCGACCACGTCTGGCTCGCCGATCTGGCGCGGCAGACTGCGGCGCTGCGCGCGGCCGGCGATCACGTCGTGATCGTGAGCTCCGGGGCGATCGCCGCCGGAGTCGAGACGCTGGGCCTCCCAGCCCGACCGACCGAGCTCACGGCCCTTCAGGCGGCCGCAGCCGTCGGCCAAGTCCGGCTGATCGGGACGTATGACGAGATCATGGCGACCGAGGGCGTGCACATCGCCCAGGTCCTGCTCACGCGCCACGACACCGGTCACCGTCAGGCGTATGTCTATGCATGCCGCACACTCGAACGGTTGCTGGAGATGGGGATCGTCCCCGTCGTGAACGAGAACGACACGACCGCTGTGGAGGAGATCCGTTTCGGCGACAACGACACTCTCGCCGCGCTTGTGGGCGTCATGGTGCGCGCGGACCTGGTCGTGCTTCTCAGCGACATCGGAGGCCTCTACGACCGCGACCCGGGCGGGGACGAGTCGGCGGTGCTGCTGGACCGGGTGGAGGCGCTCACCGACGACGTGGTCGCCGCGGCGGGCGGGTCGGCGAGCGAGTTCGGCACCGGCGGGATGGCGACGAAACTCGACGCCGCGCGCATCCTTATGAAGGCCGGCATCCCGATGGTGGTTTGCGACGGCCACCGGCGGGACGTGCTGCTCGCGGCGTGTGCCGGCGAGCCCGTCGGGACCTACTTCGTCGGAGGCACGGGCGAGGTCGAGGCGCGCAAGCTCTGGATAGCCTTCGCAGGGAACCCGCAGGGCACGATCGTCGTCGATCAGGGCGCGCGCGACGCGCTATGCTTGCGCGGAACCAGCCTGCTGCCTGCGGGGGTGCTGCGCGTCGAGGGGCGCTTCCCGCAAGGCGCGCCCGTTTCCATCGTCGACGAGGCCGGGGTGCAGCTCGCACGCGGGCTCTCCGACTTCGCGTCGGAGGATCTGGACCGGGCCAAGGGGCACACCTCGACGGAGATCGCATCGATCGAGCCCGCGCTGGCCGGCCGGGTGGTCGTCCACCGCGACCAGTTGGTGATCCTGTGAGCGGACCGTGGAGAACGGAGCACTCCCTATGACCGAGATCACGAAGCTCGCGCTCCGCGCCCGGGAGGCCGCGCGCGCGCTCGCGCGCGCGTCGACGTCGGTCCGCGACGGCGCGCTGGTCGCCATGGCAGCAGCCCTCCTGTCGCACAGCGAGCGCATCCTGGCTGCGAACGCGCTGGACATGGAGGCGGCCCGCGCGGCCGGGACCTCGGAGCCCCTGCTCGACCGGCTGATGCTCGACGAGGGCCGGATAGTGGGCATCGCGAGCGCCGTCGAGGCCCTCGCGCGAGAGGTCGATCCGATCGGTGAGGTCGTCGCCGGGCACCGCATGCCCAACGGCATCCACCTGCAGCAGGTGCGCGTGCCGCTGGGCGTGGTCGCGATGATCTACGAGGCGCGTCCCAACGTCACTGCGGACGCGGCGGCGCTCTGCGTGAAGACCGCCAACGCAGCGATCCTGCGGGGCGGTTCGATGGCGATCCACTCGTGCCTGGCCATCTCGGACGTGCTCTCGGAGGCCGCGACTCTCGCGGGGCTGCCGGAGCACTCGATCCAGTCGATCACCTCGACGGACCGTGCGGCCACCGACGAGCTGATGTCACTTCACGGGCTCATCGACGTTCTGATCCCCCGCGGGGGCGCAGGGCTCATCCGCAATTGCGTGGAGAACTCGAAGGTGCCGGTCATCGAGACGGGCGTGGGCAACTGCCACGTCTACGTGCACAGTGGTGCGGACCCGGAGATGGCGCTGCGGATCGTCATGAACGCGAAGTGCCAGAGGCCCGGAGTCTGCAACGCGGCGGAGTCGCTGCTCGTCGACGAGGCAGTATGCGAGGAGTACCTGCCGCCGATCCTGCGGGCTTTGCAGGGGGCCGGCGTGGAGCTGCACGGCGACGAGCGGACCCGCGCGCTCGGAGTGGACGGCGTGATCCCCGCCACCGAGCAGGACTGGGGCACGGAGTACCTCGACATGAAGATGTCGGTGAAGGTCGTGGCGGGGCTGGACGAGGCGATAGACCACATCAACACCTATGGCACCAAGCACTCCGAGGCCATCGTCACCGGAGACTATGAGGCCGCGCTGCGGTTCCTCGACGAGATCGACGCGGCGGCCGTCTACGTCAACGCTTCCACGCGCTTCACCGACGGCGGCGAGTTCGGGCTCGGCGCGGAGATCGGGATCTCGACCCAGAAGCTGCACGCCCGAGGCCCCATGGGACTCGTGGCGCTCACGTCGACGAAGTACATCGCAATGGGAGACGGGCAGGTCAGGCCGTGAGGAAGACGCCGCGCATAGCGATCATGGGAGGCACCTTCGACCCGGTGCACTTCGGGCACCTCGTGACGGCCGAGGAGGCGCTCGTTCAGTTCAACCTCGACAAGGTCGTGTTCATGCCCACAGGTCGCCCCGTGCGCAAGACGCACCTCAACCTGTCGTCTGCGGAGGACCGCTATCTGATGACCGTGATAGCGACCGCGTCCAACCCCGACTTCGAGGTATCGAGGATGGAGATAGACCGCCCCGGTGTCACCTACGCGATCGACACGATCCTGGCGATCCGCGAGCTCTACGGGCGAAGGGCGGAGCTCTTCTTCATCTCCGGCGCCGACGCGGTCCGGGAGATCCTCACGTGGAGGGGCGCGGAGCGGTTCGCGGGCCTGTGCACCTTCATCGCAGCCACGCGCCCTGGATTCGAGGCCGAGCTCGGGACGATCGCGGGGTCGGACAGCAGCGCGCCGCTGCCCGTGGTCGAGTCGATGGAGGTCCCGGCGCTGGCGATATCCTCGACGGACATCCGCGCGAGGGTCGCCTCCCAGCGCCCGATCCGCTACCTGCTGCCCGAGTCTGTGGCCGCCTACATCGAGAAGAACGGGCTGTACCGTGAGCCTGTCGCCTGAGATGGTGGACCGCGCACGGGGATTCGTGGCGGCGCGCCTAGCGGCTGAGGTGCTCGCGCATTCCGAGCGTACAGCGGCCGCTGCGGTGGCGCTCGCGGCTCGCTTCGGCGCGGACGCCACGGCGGCCGAGGTCGCCGGACTGCTGCACGATTGCGCACGCGATGAGGACGACGCTCAGCTCGTAGAGGCAGCAGAGGCGCTCGGAGTCCCGGCTCTCCCGTTCGAGGTTGCGCATCCGCACCTGCTGCACGCCCGCGTGGGTGCCGCGATGGTGAGGCGCGACCTTCGGGGAGTGGGCGAGGCGGTGCTGTCAGCGATCGAAGTCCACACCGTGGGCGCCGTGCCGATGTCCGACCTCGACAAGGTCGTCTACCTTGCGGACATGACCGAACCGGGGCGCGACTACCCGGGTCTGGACGACCTTCGCGCCGCGCTGAAGACGGAGAGCCTGGATGAGTGCTTCCGTCTCGCCTATGGGAGGACGTTGCGCCACCTGAAGCAGAGCGGGCGACCCGTGCATCCGATCTCGGACGCCGTGGCGGGCCAGATCGAGCGCGAGACCGGACGGCCGCTCTTCGATCCCCCGGTGGTCGCCCGATGACCGCGTGGTGGCGCCGCAAGGCATCGGGAGAGCGGGAAGCGAACGTGGAGTCCGAAGATCCGATCGGACTCGAAGAGGGCCATGAGGCGCTCACGGAGCCCGACGGGGATCGCCGGCAGGCGGAGCCAGGGCTGGAAGCCGAGCCGGAGCCCGAGTCAGAACCAGAACCCGAACCGGAGCCCGAACCTGAAGAAGCCCCCGTCGTGACCACCCGGAAGATGCGTTGGAGTCTGTTCGGGGGCGGGCCTCGCGAGCACGCGGCCCCGACGGAAGCGGAGTCCGAGCCGGAAGTGGAACCCGACTCGGAACCGGAACCGGTATCGGAGATGGCGGCGCCCGCCAAGACCGGCGCCGACTCGGTCACGGAAGATGAGCCGGGTGCTCCCGCTCTGCATGCCCGTCATGGACGCCGTCGCAAGTTCGGACGCGCCCATCGCCGCGCGACGGCATCGACGCAGGCGCAGGCCCGGCCGGCTCGCTCTCATCGCGTGGGAAACCTGCTGATGCTGGTCGCCAAGAGGACCGGGGCGGTGATCCTCATCGCCGGGGTGCTCGTCGGCGCTCTCTGGGGGTTGGCTCTCGGGATCAACGCGTTCGCGCGCTGGAACGCCCGCCGCGTGGCCGCACAGGGCGGGTCTGGCGCGTCCTCGGAGAACCTGCTGGTGATCGGCGTGCGCGGCGGCGTGGCGATAGGATTCGCGGCCCTGAAGGTGGAACGGAGCGGCGATCGCGTGCTGGGGATCGCGATCCCCGAGGGAGCATTCGTGGAGGTGCCGGGGCAGGGCTTCGACCGCATCGGCGCCAGCTACGACGTGGGTCCAGCGGTGAGCGAATCCGCCGTGTCGAACTACTTCGGCGTGCAGTTCTCGAAGTATGTGGCGGTCGACGGCGACACCTATCAGGCGCTGCTGCAGGACCAGAACATCGCGGCGATCACGGACAAGATCCTCTCGACGGATCTGACGTCGGCGGAGCGGACGTCGGTGTCGGCCTTCTTCAAGCAGGTCAGCGCCGAGGACGTATGGATAGTCCCGCTGCCGGTCAGGGCCATGACCGTGGGCTCCCAGCGCTACTTCGAACCGCAGCGGGAGCAGGTGGCAGACCTGCTGCTGCAGTGGTGGGGAGTGAGAGCGGACCAGCAGAAGGCGCGCACTCGAGTGATCGTCTACGACGGCGTGGGCACCACCGGGTTGGCGAGCGAGGCCGCTCAGCAGTTCATCCGCGCGGGCTTCCAGGTGGTGGACAGCGGCAACGCCGAGCACTTCGGCTACGAGAAGACGATCATCTTGGTCTACCACGCTCCGTCCGAAGCGCAGGCCGTCCACGACGCCCTCGGGGTCGGGGTGATCCAGGCCCAGTCGGCGCCGCAGGAGATAACGGACATGATCGTGATCCTCGGGGCCGACTACCTCCCGCCTGTGAGCCCCCCCTCGAACGTACCAACCACGCCGTCGAACGTACCGACAGAAGGAGCGCGGTGACCTCCACCTCGAAGCAGGAGATCGAATCGCTGGTGCGGCTGGCTGCGGCCGCCGCGGCTGAGAAGAAGGCCACGGACGTCGTGGCGATGTTCGTTGCGGACACCCTCGTGGTGACCGACTACTTCCTCATCGCGACCGGAGCGAACGACAGGCAGGTGCACGCGATCGCTGATGCGATCGAAGACGCCCTGCGTGAGGCGGGAGTGAAGCCGAGAGGCCGCGAGGGGGAGCGCGAGCTCAAGTGGGTCCTTCTCGACTACGGTGACTTCGTGGTGCACGTGTTCCAGTCGGCGGAGCGCGACTTCTACCGTTTGGAGAGACTGTGGAGCGACGCGCCCGTCCTGACCCTGCCGGCCGGCGTGGCCGATACCGCCCCAAGCACGGCGGCGTCAGAGTAGCGGCCCAGCGACCGGAACGCGCGGGCATGAGCGATGCCACGCGCCGCTGGCTCGTCAGCCTGGCGCTCGTCGGTGTCGCGGCGATATGGGGGACCACGTTCGTGATGGTCCGGGACGCGGTCGCGTCCTACCCGGTGTACTCGTTCCTCGGCTTGCGCTTCGGCGTTGCGACAGTGGCATTCGTGGTCCTGTTCCCGTCCACCTTGCGCCGACTGAATCCCCGTGTGATCAAGGCCGGGATCGTGGCCGGGGGCTTCCTGACAGCGGGCTACGTGTTCCAGACCCTCGGCCTGTCGCCGGGGATGACGAGCCCCGGGCGCGCGGCGTTCATCACCGGCATGTTCGTGGTCATCACGCCGTTCTTGCAGGCCGTGATCCTGCGCCGCATGCCGAGGTGGACGGCGTGGGTCGGTGTCGCGGCCGCCGTCGCCGGACTGTGGCTTCTCTCCGGCGGTGGGGGAAGCGGCGGCGGCTGGAACATGGGCGACACGCTGGTCCTGATCTGCGCGGTGGCGTACTCCGGCCACATGATCGTGCTCGGATCGATAGGACGCGGTCACGACGCGCGCCCGCTGGCTTTCGTCCAGCTCGCGACCGTAGCCGTCGTATGCGGGGGCATGGGGCTGAGCGAACGTCCGCCGGCCCCGACCAGCCCGTCGCTTCTGCTCGCGCTCGCCGTCACCGGCATCCTGGCGTCTGCCGTGGCCTTCGCGGTGCAGACCTACGCCCAGAGGAACCTGTCACCTACGCGGACCGCTCTGATACTGATCTGCGAGCCGGCCTTCGGCGGTCTGTTCGCATGGCTGGTGGTGGGCGAGAGGCTGGGTCCGGTCGGCCTCGCCGGAGCTGCGCTGATACTGGTGGGGATGGCCGTGAGCGAGGTGCTCGCGACCTTCGTGGCGTCCCGCGGGGAGCGCGCCGTCCTGGAGGTCGCGCTCGAGGGTCCACCGGCGCATCTGGTCGAGCGGAACGGCCCCTGAGCGTGCGATCCGTGCGGTTGACCGCCCCAGGTGCCGTTCGTATACTGTCCCTCGCGCCCTCACCGGGGTTGCCCAGATGTGGGGCCATAGCTCAGTTGGGAGAGCGTCTGGCTGGCAGCCAGAAGGTCAGGGGTTCGAGCCCCCTTGGCTCCACCAAAAGTACCTTACTCAAACCCTCGACGGTTTGGTTGTTAGAATAAGGACCAGATTGGTCCACCATAGACGAGCACGGAGAGGCCGGGTCGCGGACCCGGCCTCTCTTGCGTCGGCGGGGAGGTAGCCCGAGTGGCCCCCGCCTATCATCGGAGTTGCGCTAGCGGCCGATACAGTGTGTAGGAGGCGGGTGCCCAGGGGCGTCACTGCTGTTGCTGCGGTGCCCGGACGATCTCATCGCGTAGCGAGGGGGAGTCATGAATCGTCCGCTGTTCCGGGCCGGTATCCGGCTTTTCGCTCTGGCGTTGGCGTTGGCTGTCGCTCTTCCCTGGCCGGCGTCGGGGGCACCTGCTGCCGTTCAAATACCCCAACGTACTGCGAACCCGGTCCTCTCGAAGGGCGAGGCGGCCGACTACCGCGCGTTCGTCCAGAAGAACCCGGGGACCTGGCAGTACCTGCCGAACGAGAGCACCGGGCGCATCAAGGACGTCTACGGTGCGGAGTCCCGAAGCTACGGGAGCACGCCCGAGAAGGCGGCGCGAGGCTTCCTGGCGGCGAACGAGGCGCTCGTGAACGCGCCTTCGAGTGATCTGCGACTCGCCTCGGCTAAGAGCGGGACCATCTCCCACTTCGTCTTCCGGCAGTACCACGACGGGATCCCGGTCGAAGGCGCGATCGTCCAGGTGCAGGTGGACCGCGGAGGCCGCGTCGTGTGGGCAGAGACGCTGGCGGATCCGATCGCCTCCGACGTGGCCACGAAGGCAGGCATCTCGGCCGCCGAGGCCGAGACAAGCGCCGCCACGTTCGCGGGTCTGGCGCAGCTTCCGGCCGAGCACCCCGCGACGACGCTCGTGATCCTGCCCGGCGATGATGGCGATCGTCTCGCCTACAAGGTCCGCTTCTCCACCGACGATCCGCTGGGGGCTTGGGTCTACTACGTCGACGCCCAGAACGGCCACGTCATCCGGACGTACGACGAGTTGCTCGACGGGACGGCGGGGACCGTGCACGGCAAGATCCTGCCGGTGGACCCCAACGCGTCGGTGCTCACCAGCAAAGACATGGCCGACGAGTACGTGTCCGTGGCGGGTCATCGGACGACCACCAAGTCCACCGGCAGCTACTCGAGTTCGTACAGCGGGACGGTGCGGTCCGACACGACGGGGCCGTGGGCTCACATCGAGAACTTCAAGACGAGCGAGCTGTACCGGTCGGCCTCGTCGGCGAGCTGGACCTGGTCGTACACGACGGGCAACACCAAGTTCGATGAGCTGAACGCCTTCTATCACATCAACCGCATACACGACTACTTCAAGGGCACGTTCGGGGTGTCCCAGATGGACTATCAGATCAAAGCGACCGTCCACTACCAGCAGGAGGTCGGTACCGACTTCGCCAACGCGTTCTACAACCCGCAAACCAAGGCGCTGTACTTCGGTGACGGCGACAACGTGAGCGCCCGCGACTCGGCGAAGGCGGCTGAGGTCATCTACCACGAGTACGGCCACGCCACCCACGACCACGTGTACTCGACGGTCTCCGACGCCGGCATCTACTCGATGCAGATCCGGTCCATGGGCGAGGCTTGGGCCGACTACTTCTCGCAGGTGCTCACCGGGGACGACGAGTTCGGCGAGTGGTGGATCATCAACCCCGCGCAGCATCGGGCGCTCGAGAACACCCTGCGGTACCCGAACGACCTGCAGGGCGAAGAGCACTTCGACGGCCCCATCTACGCCGGTGCGCTGTGGGACTACAGGCAGGCGGTCGGCGCGGCGATCGCGGACAAGACCGTCGTGGCCTCGTGGGACTACCACCCGACCGACTTCCGCAGCGGGCTGATCGCCATGATCCAGGCCGACGCGGAGCTGTACGACGGCGCGCACGAGGCGCAGATACGCGCCGCGTTCACGGGCCACGGGATCACGACGGCGCTGTCCGAGACGCTGGGGCCTCTGGTCTTCGCCAGGAACACGGCCATCGCGCCATACACGGCGCCGTACCTGTACATGGCGGCGGCCGACGGTAGCGGAGCGAGGATGATCACGGGGACGCGCTCCTGGGAGGCGCCGGAGTGGAACGAGACCGCCGGCCTCATCTACGCATGCGGCAAGGACCAGATCGGCAACACCGTCATCTATGCGGTGGATCCCCTCACGGAGTTGCGCGTACAGCCGGTGGGGAACCTGTATCCGAGCGGCATCACGGTGGCGCAATGGCCGAGCTCGTCGCCGACGGGCGACCGGGTCTGCTTCAGCTGGGGCTACCAGGGGCAGGCGACCATGGAGCTGGCGATCGCGCCACTGTCGGCGCAGCCCGACCCGATGGCCCAGATGGGCGTCCCTGTGCCCAACGTGGACGGCATGGACGCGGGCGCGAACCAGTGGTACCCGGACTGGTCGAAGGCCACCGACAAGATCGCGTATGCGCAACTGAGTGGCCCCCTGATCGACAAGGCCTGTGCCGGTCTCTGGGTCGTGAACCCTGATGGCAGCGGGCTCGCGCAGCTGACGCACCCGACGTACTTCTGGGACGCGAACTGGAGGCTGTGGTCGGAGGCCGACTACTACCCGAAGTGGTCGCGCGACGGCACCCGGATAGCGTACGTGCGGGTGTACACCGCCGGTGGTCTGCTGCCCGGGGACCCGCTGTACGTGTCCGACTACCACGTCTACGTGATGAACGCCAATGGCTCCAACGCGCCGGGCACGCTCGTGCTGGACGGGCATGTCACATTCCGAGCGACCATCGGCGTCTGGGCGGGCCGCGGTCTGGGCGATCTCTCCTGGTCCCCGTCAGATGGCGCGCTGATGTTCGGCGTGGCCACCGGGTCGAGCTACCTCGGGTCCCCGACCGGCTACAACCTCTACAGGGTGAACGTCAACGGCACCGGGCTCACTCAACTGACGAACGACGCCGGAACCGCGACTTCGTGCTGGGGCGCACCCGACACGACGCCGCCGGACGTGAGCGCCATCCAGGTCGACCCGATCTACCAGCTCGACCGCGTGAGCTTCGCGGTCGACGCGGCGGATGCCGACAGCGGCGTCTACAACTGGCAGTACGCGATCGGCTCCAGCCCCGGCGCGACCGACGTGCGCCTGTGGACGACCATGGGCGGGGCCAAGACGGGGGCGACCGCGACCCACCTCGGGATCGTGAAGGACCAGACCTACTACGTGAGCGTCAAGGCCAAGAATGCTTTCGGGTACGTCTCGACCCCCGTCACCTCGGTGGGCACCGTCGCGGAGGGTCCGCAGACCACGGCTCTGACCATCACGTGCAACCACTCGTCCGCGGCCCGCGGCCACACCGTCTCCCTGTCGGGCACGATCGCTCCCGACCAGCCCGCCGGGACTCACGTTTCCGTCTACGTGAAGAAGCCGGGAACGCGGACTTGGAGGCTGCTCAGCACACGCGACACGTTCAGCAGCCACCACTGGTCGTACAACTACAAGCCGACGTTGCGCGGGACGTACTACTTCCAGGCGCGTTTCGGCGGCACCGGATCGTACCGGCCGAGCACCTCCGGCACCAAGAGCCTGCGCGTCAAGTGAGCGGGTCGCGCGTCGTGCCGCGCGACCTTCGGTCCGGATGCGGGTACGATGCATCTCCACACTCGGTGTATCCTTCGTAGTTGCGCCTGCCCCCGATCCCGGGAGACACGACGAAGCACGCACGCACGATCCTCGCAACCACCCTGTGCGTCACGGTCCTGATGGCCACGGCGTTCATCGCCGCGCCCGCGTCCGCCGCGAGCCGGCCGGCCACGATCCGGGCGAAGAGGGCTCAGGTGGCCAAGGCCGAGGCACTTATGACGACGTCGCGCTCAGAGCTCGCGACGGCACTCGCGGCCTACGAGCAGGCGGGATCGGAGCTGGATGTCGCGCGCACCGACCTCGAGGCCACCAACGTGACCTTGGAGCAGTTGGACGCCGAGATCGCCTCGAGGCAGGCCCTTCTCGACGAGCGGGTCGCGGCGATGTACAAGTCCGGCGGCTTCGAGATGCTCCAGGCCCTGCTCTCCGTCGAGACACTGGACGATCTGTTCTCGCGGATGGACATGCTCTCCTACATCCAGGACTCGGACTCCAAGATGCTGGACGGGTTGACGACGGCGAAGCGCCAAGCGGACTTCCTGCGCCAGCAACAGGCGCAGCGCGAGACCGAGCTGATCGCGCTGCGCCAGCAGGCGGACGCGCGGATGGCGGTCGTGAACGTGGCCATAGCGAAGCAGCAGGCGTTGGTCCGGTCTCTGGGCGCGGACATCGCACGGCTGGTCAAGGAGCAGGAGGCTGCCGAAGCGGCGGCAGCTGCTGCCGCTGCCCTCAACGACGGCATGCCGAATCCGCCGGTAGGGTTCGATCCGAACAGCCTCATTTCCGATGCCAACTACCTGGACGCGCGTTCGCTCACCGTCGACGGCATCCAGGCGTTCCTGAAGAAGCAGTCCGGCAAGCTCGACACGTACACGGCCAAGGACCACACCGGGGTGATCAAGAGCGCGGCCGAGATGATCGCCGACGCGTCGGTCGCATGGAGCGTGAGCCCCAAAGTCATCCTGGTGACGCTGCAGAAGGAGCAGTCCCTGATCTCGCGCTCGGACCTTACGCAGTACGCGCTGGACTGGGCGATAGGCTGCGGCAAGATGGATTCGCGGACCCTCTCGCAGTATCAGGGCTTCGGGAACCAGATCTGGGGCGGCGCCAGGGCGCTCGCACGGAACCGCTCCTCTTGGCGCCACGGGATCTCGCTGTCGATAGACGGCAAGGCAGTCTACCCCTCCAACGCCTCGACCCACTCCCTGTACCGCTACACGCCCCACTTCCACGGCAACGTTTCCTTCTGGAAGCTTTACTGGAAGTACTTCGGGGACTCCCTGAAGTAGCGTCGCCGGACCGTCGGCCGCCAGTCCTGCCTCCGCGGCTGTTGGGGGGATGCTACATTATGGCCGAAGGGTCGCGCGCCGGGGTTCTGTGATACCCGACCCGGGCGCGAACGGGGCAGCCGGTCGCCACTGCGCGTGTCGCTCGGCGTCGTGAGCCGACCGGCCGTCTCGTACGGCGGGCCATCGTGGGGTGAGGGCTTCTAGGAGGACGTGAGGCCGACGGGACCTCGCGATTCGCTATGATGCTCCGCACGAGACCACAGAGATCCGCGCGGAGGGCAGGCCGTGACCAAGTACGACCCGCTGGCCATCGAACCGAAGTGGCAGGAGGCCTGGGAGTCAGAGGGCCTGTACCACGTCGCTGAGGACGCCGGGCGTCCCAAGAAGTACGTCCTGGAGATGTTCCCGTACCCCTCGGGCGACATCCACATGGGCCACGTCCGCAACTACACGATCGGCGACGTCGCCGCCCGGCACGCGACGATGCGGGGCTTCAACGTCCTTCACCCGATCGGCTGGGACGCGTTCGGCCTTCCCGCGGAGAACGCCGCGATCAAGTCGCACAGCCACCCCGCGACCTGGACGTACGCCAACATCGAGACGCAGGCCGCATCCTTCCGCCGCATGGGCTTCAGCTACGACTGGGACCGCACGGTCAGGACGTGCGACCCGGAGTTCTATCGGTGGGGCCAGTGGATGTTCCTGAAGTTCTGGGAGCGCGGCCTCGTGGAGCGCCGCTCGTCGCCGGTGAACTGGTGTCCTTCGTGCAAGACGGTGCTCGCCAACGAGCAGGTCATCGGCGACGGCGTCTGCTGGAGATGCAAGACCCGGGTCGAGAAGCGCGAACTCGAGCAGTGGTTCCTCAAGATCACGGAGTACTCGCAGGAGCTGCTCGACGACCTGGACGACCTGACCGGCTGGCCCGAGCGCGTGAAGGCGATGCAGGCGAACTGGATCGGCCGAAGTGAGGGCGCCGAGGTCGAGTTCACGTTGTGCGACGAAGCGGGGGAGCCGACCGATCGCCGCATCACGGTGTTCACGACCCGGCCGGACACGCTCTTCGGTTGCACGTTCTTCCTTCTCGCCCCGGAGCACCGGCTCGTGAGCGAGCTCGTGGCCGGGACCGAGTACGAGTCGGACGTGGCGGGCGTCGTGGAGATGGCCGCGAAGGAGACCTCCGTCGAGCGCGCCGGTAGCGACCGCACGAAGCGTGGCGCCTTCACGGGCAGGTACGTCGTCAACCCGGTCAACAGGGAGAAGGTGCCGGTCTGGGTCGCGGACTACGTCCTGCTGGAGTACGGGACGGGCGCTGTGATGGCGGTCCCCTCGGGTGACGAGCGCGACTTCGAGTTCGCCCGGAAGTACGGTCTGCCCATCCCGCCGGTGGTGCTCCCCGAGGACGACCCGCTGCTCCCGCAGCTGAACGGTGTCCGCGAACGCATCGTGAGCGACGTGGACTGGGACCGCGTGCCCGGCAACATGAGGTGCGCCTACACGGGACCCGGCGTGATGGTGCAGTCGGGCGAGTTCACCGGGATGCGGGGCGGCAAGGACTCCGAGGGGATGCACGCCGTGTCCGCGTGGCTGGACGAGCGCGGGCTCGGGCGCGAGACGGTCAACTTCCGACTCCGCGACTGGCTGATCTCGCGGCAGCGCTACTGGGGCAACCCGATCCCGGCGGTGCACTGCCCCTCGTGCGGCCTGGTCCCGGTCCCTGAGCAGCAACTGCCGGTCATGCTGCCTCTGGACGTGGACATCACGAAGGGGGAGACCCTCGCCGACCATCCCGAGTTCTACGAGACGACCTGTCCGAAGTGCGGAGGTCCCGCCCGGCGCGAGACGGACACGATGGACACGTTCACGTGTTCGTCCTGGTACTACCTGCGCTACTGCGACGCGCGCAACGACGGCGCCGCGTTCGACCCTGACAAGGTCGGCTACTGGATGCCGGTGGACCAGTACATCGGCGGCATCGAGCACGCGATCCTCCACCTGCTGTACTCGCGCTTCTTCACCAAGGTGCTGCGCGACATGGGCCTGCTGACCTTCGGAGAGCCGTTCACGAACCTGCTCACGCAGGGGATGGTCAAGCTCGACGGCGCAACGATGTCGAAGTCGCGCGGCAACGTGGTGGCGCCGGAGGACATGATCGCGCGCTACGGCGCGGACGCGCTGAGGGCCTACATCCTGTTCATGGCGCCTCCGGACAAGGACCTCGACTGGTCGTTCGAGGGTCTGGACGGCATGTGGCGGTTCCTGAACCGGGCGTGGAGGATCGTGGACGAGGTGGCCGAGGAGAGCGCCGCGGACGGGTCCGCTGCCGCGGTGGGCGACGGTGCCGCCGAGAAGGAGCTCCGCCGCGCGGCTGCCGCCTCCATCTCGAAGTGCGGCGAGGACATCGAGCGCTTCCAGTTCAACACGGCACTCTCTTCCGTCATGGAGTACGTGAACGCCCTCTATGACTACCGACGCGACTTGCCGGCGGACCAGCGCGATTCGGGTCTGCTTCGCTCGGCGGTCCGTGACCTCACACTGTTGCTCGCCCCCTTCGCTCCGCACATGGCGGAGGAGCTGTGGCGCGAGGTGCTCCGCGAGCAGGGCTCCGTGCACCGGCACGCGTGGCCTGAGTTCGATGCGTCAGCGCTGGTTTCCGACGTCGTCGAGCTTCCGGTGCAGGTGAACGGCAAGGTGCGGGATCGCCTGTCCATCGCTGTCGGCGCGACCGATGAGGAAGCCACTGCGGCGGCGCTGGCGCTGCCCAAGGTCGCGGCGCATCTGGAGGGCAAGACCGTCCGCAAGGTCGTGGTCGTGCCCGGGAAGCTCGTGAGCGTGGTCGCTAGCTGACCTGCGGCCGGAGATAAGGTCCGAGCAGGGCGCCGTTAAGGCGTCCTGCTCACGCTATGAGGCGGCTGCAACCGGGCGCCCCCTTCGCCCCAACGGGCAGAGGGGGCGTCTGCACTTGCTGCGGGAGTTGCGCGACTGGGCGGAGGAGCTCGCCTGCCGCGCCGGGTTCGACGGGCTCCCGGCATCCGGGCGCGTCGCGGGCTGGGCTGCGGCGGCGATAGCCGTGTGCGTGGCCGGGACGCTGTGGTGGTCGGGTGTCTTCTCCTCCGGCGGAGCCGACGGCTCGCTGCAGGCGGCTGCGCCCTCGTCGGCGCGGGCGTCGACGGAGTCTTCCGGCGGGGCTGAGCCGGCGATCGCGGCGACGGTCACCGTGCACGTCGTCGGGGAGGTGCGCCGCCCCGGAGTCTACGAACTTGCGGGAGGGTCGCGCGCGATCGACGCGATCGAGGCCGCCGGGGGGCTGCTCGGAGCGGCGGACCAGTCGGCGGTCAACTTGGCGCGTGTCGTGGCGGACGGCGAGCAGATCGCCGTGCCGAGACAGGGACAGGGCGCGTCCACTAGCGGGTCAGCCGGCGCATCGTCAGGCGCCCGGTCCGGCAAGATCGATCTGAACACCGCCACCGAGGCGCAACTGGACACGCTGCCCGGAGTAGGACCGGCCACGGCGAGCAAGATCGTCTCGGACCGGAATGAGAACGGGCCGTTCCGGACCGTGGACGACCTGCTTCGCGTTCCCGGGATCGGACCGGCCAAGTTCGACGCGCTGAAGGATCTCGTGACCGCGGGGTGACCGGGCGGCTCCCCAGGGTCGGTGGTGGCCCGGGCAGGTCGTCGATCTCGCCTCTTCTGTGGGTGGCGGCAGCCGCGTGGCTCGCCTCGCTGGGCGGCACGCAGATGGCGCTCGTCTGCTGGCTGGACAGCCGTCTTGGCTGGACGATCGCGGCTTGGGCTGTGGCGGCATTCCTCGCGGTCGGGGCGCTACTCGTACGTCCTCGCGCGCTGAGGCCGCTGCTCGTGGTCTGTGCGGTCGCCTACGTCGTGGCGTTCGCGCACGGCGGGTGGAGCGCGGCCGCCGCAGCGCGTCTGGAGGAGGCGGGTCCGCGGGAGTGGAGCGGAACGGTCATCTCCGACCCGATGACCGGGACGTTCGGGACCACGGTCGACCTCCGCCTCGACGCTGCGCCATGGGGCGTCACCGTCGTCGTCACCTGGCCCGAAGGCATCACGCCGCCCGACTACGGAGCCCGCGTGCGCGTGAGCGCCCGCATGCGCGCGCTCGTGAGGCAGGAGCGCTCGGCCGGACCGTTCCGCAAGGGCGAGACGCTGCGTGCGACGCCTTGGCGTGTGGAGTCCTGCGGCTGGCCGTCCGGCCCGGTCGGTGTCATCGCCGCGTGGCGTGCGCGATGTTGCCACGTCTTGGCGGGGATGAGCGGAGGCGGACCGGCACTTCTCGCGTCGATGCTGTTCGGTGCTCCCGCGACAGGGCCCGCTGCATCCGCATTGGAGGACGCGCGGACGGCGGGCGTGGCGTGGGCGGTGACCTCGTCGGGGCTGCATCTTGCAGCGCTCATCTTGGTGGTCGGACGAGTGGCGGGGATGCTCGGCGCAGGCAGACGGGGTCGGACCCTCGCGACCGCGGTGGCGGTCGCGGTCGTCGCGGCGGCCACCGGGTTCCGGCTCTCCCTGATGCGGGCGGCCATAGCCGCGGCGGCTGCGGCGCTCGCACGCCTTGTCGGGCGGCGACGGGACTCGACCGCCGCGCTGGGCGCTGCCTTGCTCGTATTGGTGTTGCCCGATCCCCCCGCGGCCTACGACGTCGGTCTGCTGCTCGGCGCCGTCGCGCTGACCGCTCTGGCGCTGTTCGGTCCGCTCGCCGAGGCGTGGCTGCGGCCT
>CAAGKR010084777.1_pt1 | contig 18165 bp, 14 predicted proteins | sample 2556971 | NCBI WGS metagenome assembly CAAGKR01 (sample SAMEA5207829, study PRJEB30636) | soil metagenome | biome: forest; feature: boreal; material: soil | place: USA | collected 2011-09 | depth 1 m | reverse complement strand
TGGAGGGCCTGAGCTTTCGCCAGTCATACGCGGCGCTCGATGCCTGGGCGGTTCGCGCGTTCAACGCGCTTGGAGTGCCCGCGAGCTATCGGGAGATCAATGACATCATCTCGCCGCGGGGAAAGATCGCAGGCGCGGCCCAGGCCCGGCGGAAGGGATTTGTTCTCCACCACACGACGATCGCCCACTCCATGGACGGCGAGCTCCTGCCGAGATTGATTCGAATCGGCCGCGACCGGGTTTCAGAGCGCGGCGTGCGGAGCGCTGAAAAACCGGTCTCGCCGCTCTCGTGGTTCACATCGCTGAGCTGCGAGGAAACCACGCACCATATGGAGCGTTTCTTCGCTGCGGAGTTCACCGCTCGCGCGAGCGAGCTCTCCGAGGATGAGCTCGACGCAGCACGCCGGTTGGTTAAGGAGAAGTACGGGACCCCCGCCTGGGTGAACCGCCTGCCCTAAAAATATGAGGAAGGACCAGTCGGTCCTCCCTCATCGAGCGTGCGGCGTCGCCGCAGGCTCTGCTCTCTCCCCCGGGATTGGTTTTATTACTGAATGAGTCCTCAACGCAACGATTGGGAGCGAGGAAGACAAAGTAATGGCCGGGGGAACCCCGGCCAACCCTGCAACGATGGTGTCAATAACGACTTGTTTGGTTGTGGCTGGACCCTGTCGTCTTCAGCGGAGCCACTTTGCCGTGCGCGGCCTAGAGCGTTTTCCGCCAGTCGGAAACCAGCTCCGGGCATTGCTGCACGTGCTCTCTGTAGTGATCAGCCAGCCAGCCGATCACGTCCTCAGGGCTGGTCGGATACGGGTCCTGGCCCGCCCCGTACACGACAGGAGCTTTGCGAGACCAGCTCTCCTCGGGGAGCACGGTTGCCGCGTCGAGCACCGCCCTGTGCACCGACGCCATGTCCGCCAGCGCCACGCGCCGGCCTTCAGGCGTCAGCCCCGCTTGGGCCTGCCGGTTGAACTCGTCGTTCTCGCCGGGCGGATCGAGTGGAGGCAGCTCCGTAAATCCGCGGTCGATCAGACCGTCGAGCACGCGGCGGTAATGCACCAAGACCCAGTTGACGTGCACCTGGAGCCCGCCAATCGCGTAGTCATCGCCGGGCTTGAGGTAGGTAAGCGCTTCATCAGGAACCTGGGCGAAGGCGGCGTCCCATTCCTTGCGGGCCACTGCGAAGTCGGCCAGCGCTTCGTTTTTCACCACCGCGTTAACGTACATCGAAATGAGTCGCACGCAACGGTGGACCCTCGTCGCCACCGTACTGGCCACGGCGACCGTGTTTCTCGACTCCACCATCGTCAACGTTGCGCTGCCGAGAATCGGACGCGAGCTCCCTCACTCGCTCGTCGGAGTGCTCGAAGGACAGACCTACGTCTACACGGGCTACCTGCTGTCGCTCAGCACGTTGCTCATCCTCGCCGGCGCGCTCACCGACGCGTATGGCAGGCGCCGCGTGTTCATGCTCGGCCTGGCCGGTTTTGGCCTCACGTCGGCTCTCTGCGGCCTGGCCCCGAACCTCGAAACGCTCATAGTCCTGCGCGTCCTGCAGGGCGTGACGGGCGCGTTCCTGGTGCCCGGCTCGCTCGCCTTGCTCACCGCGGGCTTCGACGGACCGCTGCGCGGACGGGCATTCGGCATCTGGTCTGGCGCTGCGTCGGGCACGACGCTGCTCGGTCCCGCCATCGGCGGCATCCTCGTCGACACCATCTCGTGGCGGGCGGCCTTTCTGATCAATATCCCGATCCTCGCGGTCGCTCTCTACGCCACATGGCGGCATCTGCCTGAGAGCCGATCGGATGCTCCCCCTGCTGGTTTCGACTGGCTTGGAGCCATCGTTGTCGGCCTCGCGATCGGGGGTCTTGCATTCGGAACTGTGTACGGCCAGCAGCGCCAGTGGCGGGACCCGGTTGCATTCGTGGTGCTCGCGATCGGTGCGCTGGCGACCATCGGGCTGCCGTTCTTCATGGCCCGCAGGCGCAACCCCTTGATTCCACTGAGCCTTTTCAAGTCCCGCTCGTTCTCGACCATCAACATCTCGACGCTGCTGATCTGGGGCGCCCTCTACACCGTGGGCTACAACTCCGCGCTGTTCATTCAAGGCACTCTCGGCTACACGGCAACCGCGGCGGGCCTGGTAGGAATTCCTGGCACTCTTTTGCTCGCGGTGCTGTCTCCACGATTTGGAGCTCTCGCCGGTCGGTACGGACCGCGACCGTTTCTGATCGTGGGCCCGCTGGTCATGGCGGCCGGCATCCTGCTTTATGCGCGCGTTCCGCCGACGAGCACCCCGTGGCAGCTGCACCCCGATTCTGCCAGCAGCTACCTGCCTCCGGCCGCATACGTCATCGACTTTCTGCCGGCATCGATTGTGTTCGGGATCGGGATGGCCATCCAGGTGGCGCCGCTGACCGCTGCCCTCATGACATCGGTGCCTGTCGGCAACGCCGGCCTTGCGTCTTCGATCAACAACGCCATCTCGCGCATCGGACCCCAGCTGGCCGGGGCAATCATTTTCGTCGCCGTGACTGCTGTTTTCTATTCATCGCTCGCTTCACGCATCCCCGGCACTGACCCTGGATCGGCAATGCTCAGAGTCGAGGTAAGCCCGCTTAATCGACCCGGCACAGCAGTGCCGGCAGATATCGCCACGCAGGCGAGGTATGCATCCGGTGACGCGTTCCACGCTGCGATGTTCCTTGCCGCAGGCCTGGCGGTTGCCGGCGCTGCCGCCAACGCGATCGGGCTCCCGCGAAAGCCTGTCGACGAAAAGGAAATGCCGGCGGGTCAGAGCAGAGATTCCACCAGCAAGGTCAGCTCAGCCTGAGTCGGCTGAATCGGGTTATTCCTTAGAACCACATCCTCCAACGCACCACGCAGGAGGCTGTCGACCATGGCTTCTGTAAATCCCACCGCCCCAAGCGTCGCGGGCATGCCGAGCTGACGCAGGAGGCCGCGTACGGCCCGCGCGGCCGGCACCCCAACTTGCGCGTCTATCTCCTGCCTGCTTGCTCCCAGCGCCGCGGCCACCTCCGCGAGCTCAGCGCCGCGCGCCGGTGCGTTGAACTCGATCACAGATGGGAGGACGACCGCCAGAGCCACGCCGTGTGCAGCCCCCGCCAGCGCGCTCAGCGTGTGCGCGAGGGCGTGCGCGAGGCCTAGCCCCGTGTTCGCGAACGCGAGACCTGCAAGGTGCGCGGCAAGGAGCATCTGTGCGCGGGCTTCGACGTCGGCTCCATTCGCGACGGCCACCGGCAGCCAGTCGTGCACCGTTGCAACCACCTGGATGTCCAGGGCGTGCGACATCGGATTTCGGTTTTTGGCCATCAGCGACTCGAGGGCATGGGTCAGCGCGTCGACGCCGGTGGCGGCGGTCGCTCCCGGGGGCAGGCCGGTCGTGAGCGCGGGATCGAGGATGACCACCTTTGGCGCGACGCTCGGGTTGCCGACGTAGAACTTTCGGTGGGTCGCGTGGTCTTCGATGACGCCATAGGAGTTCGTCTCAGACCCGGTGCCCGCCGTGGTCGGGATGGCGATCACCGCCTGCCCCGGGTGGGCAATCTCATTTCGATAGTCGAGATCGCGAATCGGAACGTCGTTGGCGGCGGCCAGCGAGATGCCCTTGGCTCCGTCCAGCGACGTGCCACCACCAAGACCTATGACCACCCCCTGCCCGAATTTGCGCAGGGCCAGCCCACCCGCCGCGATGTCCTCCGCCGCCGGGTTGGGGCGCAGATCCGAGAAGACCGCCACCTCGATGCCCGCACCGTTCAGAAGCGCGGTGATCGTGCCGACCAGCCCGCTCGCAACGAGTCCACGATCAGTGACGAGAAATGCGCGGTTCGCGCCGAGGCTCGTGATCGTCTCAGGCAGACCCGCGATCGAGCCTATCCCAAAAGTTGTTCGAGCGCCACTTCCGATCGCGAGCTGCTGAGTGTGGAGGGTCACGTTGAGTCGATCACCGCGCTCACACGAGTTCATAGTGGGAGATCTTCTCTTCGTCCAGCACAACTCCGAGGCCGGGACGTGCGGGCACCGCGAGGCAGCCGTCGCTACCGACACGTAGAGGCTCGGCGAGGAAGAAGTCGCGACGCTCAACCGTCCAGCCTGGGGGGTCGAATGGAAATTCGAGAAAGGGACCGCCGCCAACGCCGGCGGCCACGTGCAGGTTCGCCAGCAGACCAAGCCCGTTGGTCCACGTGTGGGGTGTGAACCAGCGGTTCTTGAACAAAGCCAGCTCAGCGAATGTCCGAGCCCTGGACATCCCAACCGCCAGCACGACGTCGGGCTGATAGACGTCGAGCGCGTCGCTGTCGAGGTAGTCGAGCAGCTCGGGCAGCGTCCGCGTCATCTCGCCCCCGGCGATGCGCACGCCCGTCTCCGATCTCAGCCGGGCCAACCCAGCGACGTCGGCGCCGGGGAGCGGTTCCTCGACCCAAAGCACCCCGAGCTCGCCGAGCTGCTCGACCATGCGGCGGGCGGAGCCCGGATCCAGGGCGGGGTCGATGTCCCCCGGCATGCGCCATGCCTGGTTCAGGTCGACCATGATCTCCATCGACGACCCGACGGCCTTGCGGACGGCATCCACGGATGCGAGGCCCTCGGCCAGGCGCTCTCTCGCGACGCGGATTTTCAGCGCGCGGAATCCGAGCTCGCGAAGCTCGAGGGCGGACTCCGCCCGCTCGGCCGGCGGCTTCAGCTCCCCACATGATGCATAGGCCGGCAGGCTTTCCAGCGCGCCACCGAAAAGCATCGACACGGGCTGTCCATTGACCTTTCCGACGATGTCCCACAACGCGGCCTCGAGCGGCCAGTAACGGCTCGCGTGAAAGCTGATCGTCTCGAGCGCTCGCACGTGCCGGGAAATGTGCATCGGGTTCTTGCCGATGAAGAGCGCCGCGTATGGCTCGAAGCCTTCCATGGTGTCGCCGGAACCGATGCCGGTGATTCCCTCATCGGTCTCGACGCGCACAACCGTCGCATCGAATCGCTGCCTTGGCACCGGGTCCCACGCGGCGTGAAATGGAGGATCGAGTGGAAGTCGCATGCGCTGCAATCGGATCGCGGTGATCTTCAAATTCACTCGCCTTTGTAGTAACCGCTGCGGGCATGCTCGCGCCGCTCGACGACTCGCCGGACGAAGTCCGCGTCACGGTCGGTGATTGCATCCTCGATGGCGGCGCGCGTCGCCTCGCGGTTGGCCTTCCGGACCGCGGTCTCATCGGAGACCGCCGGATCCACCCAGACGGCCACGAGCAAGACGAGCGAGCCGGCTATCGCCGGATCCAGCAGGCCGGCTGAGACAGCATCCAGCACGCCTTGCGAAATGCCCAACTGCGCTGCGCCCCATGTGATGGTGCCGAGCGGCTCGTGGTCCATCGTCACCTTGTTCACGACAACCGTGATCGGGCGGACGATCACCCCTGGTTCGAGCACCGCGATGAACGGGATGTGGCCTGGCCGCGGCGAGGCGAGGGCCCCGATGATCGCTGCCGCAGTGGGCAAGCCGCGGCGGGCGATCACCAGGTTGATATGGCTGCCGTCGGGAGCATTGCCCGACCACGCCTCGCCGATGCGGCCGTCGAGCTCCTCCGCTGTCAGCGCCATCGTCCCCTGTCAACCTCCAGGCTCAATTGGGTTGGAGAACCGCGCGGACCGCTCGGCCCGTGCGAACCAGCTCGAGAGCCTCAGCGGTCCCGGAAAGCGGCATCCGGTGGGTTACCAGCCGATCCAGCGGCAGGCGACCTTCTGCGTGCAGGCGAAGGATGTTCGGAAAGTCGCGCTCAGGCCTGACCGATCCGTACGCGCTCCCCAGGATCCTGCGCTCCGATCGCGGTATCTCGATCGCCGGAAGAGGGAGGATCGCGTCCGAGCGGGAGATGCCGATGAGGACCGCAGCGCCGCGCTTCCTGCAGGATAGGAAGGCGGTCATCATCGCCTCGGGGCGACCGGTCGCCTCGATCGCGTAGTCGACGCCGCCTCCGGAGGCGTCACGGATAGCCTCGGCGGTCGCCTCGGCCGTGCCCGCCCAGGACACCGTCGATGTCGCGCCGACGGAGCTGGCCAGCGCCAGCTTCTCTTCAGAGAGGTCGACCGCAATCACCGGTGAGGCGCCCACCGCCAGCGCACCGAGCACCGCGCTGAGGCCAATGCCGCCGCAACCGATCACGGCAACGCGCTCGCCCGGCCTAACGCCGGCTGTGTTCCAGACGGCTCCGATGCCTGTCGACACCGCGCACCCGACCAGGGCGGCGACATCGAACGCCACGTTTTCGGGGATCGGGATGACGCAGCGCTCGGGAACAACCGTCGCCTGCGCGAATGTCGACAGGTACGAGTAGTGGTAGATCGGGCCCTTCTCCGACGAGAGCCGCGAAGTGCCGTCGAGGAGCCCGCCATGACCCATGCCGCTCCAGGCGGTCCGGCAGAGATGGGTCAGGCCTCGGACGCACTCCTCGCAACGCCCACACGCCGGCATCCACGACAGAGCGACGTGCGTGCCGACTCGCAGGTCGACGCCGGGCCCGACCGCCTCCACGACGCCCGCGCCCTCGTGCCCGAGGACGGCTGGGCAGCGCGTGGCGGCCGTGCCGTCGACCGCGTTGAGATCGCTATGGCAAACGCCACTCGCGTGGATCCGCACCAGCACCTCGCCGGGACCCGGGGCCGCGAGCTCGACCTCGCGAACGTCGATGGGCAGGCCGGTGTCCGGCAGCACGGCGGCAGTGATGCGCATCAGGCGGCCCAAACCTCGCGCGCCGTCCGGGCGATCGTGGACAGTTTGGCGATCTCATCCTCGACCGTGATCGCGTTGCCGATGATCGATGTAGCGAAGCCGCACTGCGGGCTCAGGCCGAGTCGCTCCAGATCGATGAACCGAGCCGCCTCCGCAATCCTCGCGCGAAGCTCGGCAACCGTCTCTCGACGCGCGGTCTTGGTGGTGACGAGACCCAGGATCACCATCTTGTCGTCGGGCACATGCCTCAGGGCCTCGAACGAGCCTGATCGCTCGTCGTCGTACTCGAGCAGCAAGCGTTGCACGCCAATGCTCTGAAAGATCTGCCGGGCGATCGGCTCGTAGTCGCCCGCGACCAGCCAGCGGCTCACCTGGTTGCCGCGACACATGTGCATGCTGAAGGTCACGTCGTCGTGCCCTGCCATCACCGCGTTGTCGAGCTCGATACCGTGTGAGAGCCAGCGTTCGAGGTTCCAGCCCCGTGCCTCATAGAACGCGCGCCATTTTGGTTCGATGAGCAGAGGGTAGTGGGGAGCGTCGAGCTGGATATACCGACAGCCGAGGCGCTCCAACTCGGCAACCTCACCACGATAAATGTCTACCACGTCCACGAGGAAATCGTCGAGGGTCGGATACACCTCCCCGGACTGCTCCTTTGTCCACAGGTTGGCGTAGAGGCTCGGGCTGGTCAGCGTTACCTTCGCTATTCGCGTTGCGCGAGAACGCAGATAGGTGAAGTCCTCAGCGGCGAGGTGGCGGCGCCACTTGAGCTTTGACGAAACACCGAGCTTGGCCGGCCGCTCGACCTTCATCTCGCCGATGACATCGCTGTACCAGTCGCCCCAAAGAAACGCTTCGAGCGGCACGTCGCCGAATCCATCAACCGATTCGGTGAGGGCGCTCTGAAATGAGAGCCGCCGCATCTCGCCATCCGTGACCACGTCGAGGCCGGCATCTTCCTGCAGCTTGACTGCGGCGTCAACGGCTGCGTCCTCGATGGCCTTGAACTCGGCTGGAGTGATGCGGTCGGCGGCGTAGTCTTCTCGCGCCTGGAGCAGCGCAGCGGGCCGCAAGAGACTACCCACGATGTCGGTATGGACTGTGATCACGTGACATGGACCTCGTGCGCAGAGTGATGCCTCTTGGACAACGCCAGCACAGCATGAACGGTCATTCGTGTCTAGTGGCATCAGGAATGTTGCGTGGCTGCCGGCGCGCGATCATGCTGCGACCGCACGAGGCGGTCCCTACAAGCTCCCCGTTGGCAACGAGCAGCCGGCCGCGCAGGAATACGAAACGAATCGCGCCCTGGACGGTCATGCCCGAATAAGGGCTGTCACCGACGCCGTCGTGCAGCTCTGAGGCCTTGATCTTCCATCGCGGCCGTGGGTCCCACACCACCAGGTCGGCATCGGACCCGGGACTGATTGCGCCCTTACGGGGATACAGACCGAACAGCTGCGCAGGCCTGGTGGAGCTGAGCTCGGCAATGCGTTGGATCGAAAGGCCGCGGCGGACACCTTCGGACAGCAGCAACGGGAGCCTCAACTCGACGCCGGCGAAACCATACGGCAGGCCCGTGAAGTCGGTGGGGTTGCTATGCGGTGGCTGGTAACGCGACTGCGAATGGTCGGAGGCGATGGTGTCCACTATGCCGTCGGCCACGGCCGACCACAGCGCCTCGGCGTGCTCGCGTGCACGCAAAGGGGGAGCGACCAGGAACTCCGCCGCACGCCGCCCGCGGTACAGGCTTGCATCCAGAAGCAGGTGGTGCAGGCACGCCTCGGAATGCGCAAGCTGGCCCTGTGCCCGCGCTGCCCGCACGCGCCCGATGCCGCCGGCCGTCGTCATGTGCGTGATGTAGACAGCTGCGCCGGCCAAGCGCGCGATAGCCAGCGTGCGGCCAATCGCCTCGTCCTCAACCTCGGGTGGCCGCGAGCGGACGAAGTTAGCCGCACCCGCCCGGCCCTGGGCGAGGAGGTCACGGACGAGGGCCTCGATGACGCCTCCGTTCTCGCAGTGGACCTTGACCAGAAGCCCGAGCCTTGCCGCCGCGCGCATCACCTCGTACAGAGTGCCGTCGGAGGCCATAAGGCCCTGCTCCGGGAAGGCCAGAAAGACCTTGACGGCGCGCACGCCGCATCGCTTGAGACGCTCGATGTCCTGGACGGTGACGCGGTCAGGGTCGCCGATGATCGCATGAAGGTCGACGTCGATCGCAGCGTGCCCCTCGACCTCGCTCCGGCCACGGACGACCGCATCAGGCGCTGATTCCCCAGGTCTGGGGTTGGTGAATGAGAGGGCTGTCGTGGTGCCGCCGAACGCGGCCGACATGGTGGCTGAAGCGACGTCGGCCAGGATGTGCGTGTGGGGGTCGATGCCTCCAGGCAGGACGTAGCAGCCTTTAGCGTCGATGACCTCGCTGTCGCGGCCGTCGTGCTTGCCCACGCTGATCACGCGTTCGCCGGCCACGAGAATGTCCGCCCGCTGGACCCCCGTGGGCGTGACGACGCGCCCGCCTCTGATGATCAGTCGCCGGCTGATTGAGCCTCTTTCGCCGAGACGTCCTTCTGCTCGACCTGGAGCCGCCGCAGCTCCTCGATTGGGATGTGGCAGCGCATCAAATGCCCGATCTCGACTTCGACGAGAGGCGGCTCTTGCTCCTCGCAGATCTTGCCCAGGAAGCGATGGCAGCGGGTGTGGAAGACGCAGCCGGTCGGCGGCGCAGCGGCGCTTGGGATCTCGCCGGCGAGTTTGATGCGCTGGCGCCCACCTCCGTCGATGGTCGGCACCGCCGACAGCAACGCCTCGGTGTACGGGTGGTGTGGTGCAGCGAAGACGACCTCGGCCGGACCCATCTCCATCAGGCGGCCGAGGTACAGCACGGCGATGCGGTCGGAGATGTACCGCACGACACCCAGGTCGTGCGAGATGAAAAGGTAGGCGACCTTCCGCACGGCCTGGAGCTCGACGAGCAGGTTGAGGATCGCCGCCTGAACAGAGACATCGAGCGAGGAGGTGGGCTCATCGCAGATGACCAGACGAGGCTCGCCGGCGAACGCACGGGCGATGGCCACGCGCTGCTTGAGACCTCCGGAGAGCTGACTCGGGCGGACGTTCAGATACCGCTGCGCGAGGCGCACGGCGCTGACGAGCTCCATCAGCCGTGCCTCGGCGGCCGCACCTGTGATTCCACCCAGCTTTTTCAAAGAGCGGCGCAGGATTCGCCGCACTGTGTGCCGGCGGTTCAACGCTGAGTCCGGGTTCTGGAACACGATCTGGAGAACGCGAATGTCCTGCTGCGTGCGCTGGAAGAGCCGAGGCGCGAGGGCGCGCCCATCGAGCTCCACAGTGCCCCGGCTCGGCGAGACGAGCCCGAGCAAGGTTTGCGCAAAAGTCGTTTTTCCGCTACCTGACTCTCCAACGAGGCCGAGCGTCTCGCCCGGCCAGATCGCCGCTGAGACGCCCGCGAGCGCAGTGATCTGGTGCCCGTGCTGGTTGAAGGATTTGGCGAGGTCGTTGACGTTGAGCAGCGGCGTCGTCGTGCGGTCGACGACGAGCGGCTGACCCAGGTTGGACGGCGTCGCCCGAGGCAGCTCCTGCGCCCGCTCGTGGAAGTGGCAGCGGCTGGCATGGTCGGCGGTGATCCGGTGAAACGCCGGCTCGTCGGTGCGGCAAATGTCCTGCGCCAGCCCGCATCGATCGGCGAAGACGCATGCCGGCAGCTCCTCGTCGATCGAGGCCATGAAGCCCGGGATGGTGTCAAGCCTCCCGCGGTCCTTGCGTGCGCCGCCGCGCGGGACGCAGCGAAGAAGACCGACGGTGTACGGGTGCCGCGGGTTGTTGAGGACGGTCTCGACCGGGCCTTCTTCGACCAGGCGGCCCGCATAGAGGACGCCAACGCGTTCGCACATCTTTGAAATCACGCCGAGGTTGTGCGAGATGAAGAGCACGGAGCTGTGGAACTCGGATTGGAGAAGCTGGATCAGATCGAGCACCTCAGCCTCGATGGTGGCGTCGAGGCTCGTCGTGGGCTCATCGAGGATGAGCAGTGCGGGGTCGTTGGCGAGCGCCATCGCAATCACCACCCGTTGCTGCATGCCGCCGGACAGCTGGTGGGGATACCGAGCCATCACCGATCCCGGGTCTGCGATCTGGACCTTGGCCAGCGCCGCCTGCGCACGCTCGAGGGCCACGGAATGCTCGGCGCCGACCGTGCGGAACACCTCGGCGACCTGCTCGCCGATGCGGATCGACGGGTTCAGCGCCTGGCCGGGATTCTGATAAACCATCGAGATGTCCGTGGCCCGCAGGCGGCGGAGCGCGCTGCCTGACAGCCCGACCACCTCGCGGCCGGCGACGCGAATCGAGCCCGACGTCACTCGCCCGTTGCCCGGCAGATACCCGACCACGGCGAGCGCGGTCGTCGACTTGCCGCAGCCGGACTCGCCGACAAGGCCGTAGGTCTCGCCGCGACCGACGGTGAGCGAGATGCTTCGTAGGACCTGGCGGTCGCGGCCGCGCACGCGGTAGACGACTTTCAGGTCTTTGAGCTCTAGGGTTGGGGACGCCGAGGAGTCGATCACCGTGCGAGCACCCTCGCAAGTCCGTCGGCAACGAGATTGACCGCGACGACAAGAGAGATGATGGCTAGCCCGGGAAAGAGCACGGTCCACCAATAGGTGCCCGCGCCCAGGAGTGTGTAGTTGTCGGCGATCTGGAGCGCCCAGTCAGGCGATGGCGGCTGCACGCCGAAGCCCAGGAAGGTCAGCCCCGCCACTGCGAAAATCGCGTAACCGAGACGCACGGTTCCCTCGACGATGATCGGCCCCATGACGTTTGGCAGGATCTCGACGAACATCACGTAAGGTGCCCGCTCGCCGCAAAGCTGAGAAGCCGACACGTAGTCGAGCTGCCGCTCGGTAAGCACTGCGGCTCGAACGGTTCTCGAGACGATCGGCGTGAAAACGAGACCGATGACCACGATCAATGTCCCAGGCGCGTGGCCGAGCGCGACGAGCACAGTCACGGCGATGACGATCAGGGGCAGCGCGAGGACCGCGTCGACGACCCGGCTGATCGCGTCGTCGACGAAGCCGCGGAAATAACCCGTGATGAGGCCCACGATCGTGCCACCGACGACCCCGAGCATCGTCGCGGCGGGCACGATCAACAGAATGTCCCGCGCGCCTGCGATCACGCGCGAGAAGACGTCGCGGCCAAGCTGGTCGGTGCCGAAGAAATTCTTGCCGCTCGGCCCCATGAGCTGGCCGAACGATTGCGCAAGCGGATCGTGCGGCGCCAGCTGGTAACCGAACGCGGCGCAGAGAATCCAGAAGGCGATGATGATCGCGCCCGACATGAATGTCTTCGAGCGGACGAGCTGCTCGAGAGTTTCGCGTCGCGCTATCCGCAGCTCAGACAGCTGCGGAGCCGGGGCGACAGGTGCGACGGCGCTCATACGAGCCTCATTCGGATGCGGCGTAGCGGATCCGCGGGTTTAACAGCGAGTAGAGGATGTCCGCGATCAGCGTCGCGGTTAGGTATACGAGCCCGATTACCAGCACTCCGCTCTGGAGCATGGTGAAGTCCTTGTTCACGGCAGCCGTGTAGATGCGCTGGCCGATTCCGTTGTAGTTGAAAAGCTTCTCGATGACGACGAGTCCGCCGATCAAGTAGCCCATCTGCGTGGCGATCACCGCGATCGTCGGCAGGAGCGAGTTTCGCAAAACGTGCCTCCGGATCACGGTCGACGTCTTGAGCCCCTTCAAGTAGGCGGTACGCGTGTAGTCGGACTCGAGCGCGTCGATGGTGCCGGTCCTCGCCATCCGCGCGATATATCCGAAAAGGACCATGACGAGCGCCATGCCGGGTAGCAACAAGAAATAGATCTGCGTCAGAGGATCTGCATCGGCTGGGTATGCGGCCGTCACCGGGAGCCAATGCAGCAGCACCCCGAAGATCAGGATCAGCAATATCGCCGTGATGAACTCAGGCACGGCGGTCAGCGACAGCCCTGTCAGCGTGATCACGCGGTCAGGCATCCGGCCGTGGCTGAGCGCGGCCAGCACGCCGCCGACGATACTGAGAGGTACAACCAGGACAAAGGCGACGGCAGCGAGCTTCAGGGAGTTGACGAGCGAGGGGCCGAGCAGGCTCGACACCGGGACCTGGTATTCGAGAGACATGCCGAGGTTGCCGTGGACGAACTTCCAGACCCAGTCGAGGTACTGGACGTAAACCGGCCTGTCGATGCCAAGCTGATGGTCTAGCTGCTTGACGTCATTCGGGCTTGCGAACGGCCCAAGCACGTTGCGCCCGATGTCCCCAGGCAGCAGTTGAGACGCCGCGAAGACGAGCACGCTCAACACGAAGAGCGTGACAATCGCAAGCGCGAATCGCCTCAGCAGGAAGCGCGCCACGAAGACCTCCCCAACGGACGAGTGTCAGAACGTGTCGATCAGCCGAGTGACGTCTTGCTCAGGTACACGGTGCCCTGCGGGTCGGCGTAGTAGCCCTTGACCGACGTGGATCCCGCCGCGAGGTAGTTGTAGAAGTACGGGAAGATGACCGGCGTGTCTGCGAGCAGGATCGTCTCGGCCTGCTTCGCGGCTGTCTTCTGATCCGACAGCGAGATCGCAGCGACGAAGGCCTTGGCAGCCGAATCGAACGCGGAGCTCGAGTAGTGCGCCGCGTTCCAGACACCGCCTGTCTCGAGCGCCGCCGAGAGGAAGACGTTTGGCACCGCGCGGTGGCCCCAGTCGGTGATGTTGATCGGGGCGTTGAGCCAGGGGGTGTTGCCCCAGCCCGAAGGCGGACCCGTCTGCGTGCCGTTGAAGTAGGCCGTTGCAGTCAGGATGGAGAGGCTCATGTCGATGTTGATCGCCTTGACCGCGCTCTGGATGATCTGCGCGAGCTGAGGGATCTCGCCCGTCTGCTCGGTCGTCAGCGTGATCTTGAAACCGTTGGCATACCCGGCCGCGGACATCAGCTGCTTCGCGGTGGTCAGGTCCTGGGCGCGCTGCGGCACGTCCGGCGCACCGACAGTGGATGGGTAAACCGGCGCCCAGGGTGTGTCGTTGCCGATGTCGGCGAACGAGGTGAACAGCGTGTTGACGATCGCAGGGCGGTCGAGGGTCAGAGCGATAGCCTGCCGGACCTTGGGGTCCTTCAGCGGGTTGTTGAGATCCACCCGCATCGGCACCTCGCGGTGCGTGGCGCCGTGGGAGTTGAAGATCTGGACCTTCGGGTTGTTGAAGAGGGATCGGTCTGATGCCAGCTGGATCTGACCGATGAGGTCAATCGTCGAGGCGAGCAGAGCCGCGTCGGCGGCTGCCGCGTCTGAGTAGTACGTGACGTCAACGCCGTCGAGGGCCGCCTTTCCGCCCCACCAGCCGTCGTAGCGGTCGTACTTCGCGCTGACTCCGGGCGTGTACGAGGTGAGCTTGAAAGCTCCGGTCGTCTGTGGCTTTGAGGTGAAGGTCCCCAGCTGGTAGTTGGCGGGAAGGACGATCGCCTGGTAGGTCGTCGAGCTCAGCAGGTAGGGGAAGCTGGCCGTGGGAGCGTCGAGCTGGAACATCACCGTGAGGTCATCGACTTTCTTGATCCCGCCAGGTGACAGGGAACCCTTGAACGCCGAAATCGCCTGCGATCCGGAGTTGGGGTCGACCAGGCGGTTGTATGTGGCGACGACGTCGTCCGCGGTCATCGCCTGACCGGTCTGGAACTTCACGCCTGAGCGCAGCTTCACGGTCCACGCCGAAGCGTCAGTGTTGGGCGTCCAGCTGACTGCCAGCTCGGGTATCAGCTGGAGACCCGGAGCGGTTCGGATCAGATGCTCACCCGCGATGCTGCCGGTCTCGAGCGCGCCCTGGTCGGCGAACGTGTGCGGCTCGATGGTGTGGGCCGGCGGCGGGATGATGCCCATGCGGAGGCGCCCGCCGGACGTCCCTGGCGTGCTCGGCGTGGTTGTGCAGGCCGCGAGGACAGCCCCGATGGCCGATGCCGACAATCCGAACATGGTGGCCCGGCGAATGAATTCCCGCCGGTCGTACTTGAGGTCAAAAAACTCGTCGAGGAGGGTCCTTTCGATGGGACCGCGTTGCCGGATGGTCTCGACCTTTCTACGCCACTCACGATTCATAGGTTGGGATGCTACACGTCATCGGCCTGCTGTCAATTGGAATGACTGACGGCACACCGGCCTTCTGACGCCGTTTGCCTTCCGACGGATAAGGTATTTCCATGCGCGTCGGCATCATCGGAGCCGGGTGGATTGCGACCCAGCATGTCGCGGCGCTCGAGCGGCTCGATGGCGTCGAGGTGGTGGCGGTCTGTGATATCGACGAGGCTCGGGCACGGGAGCTCGCCGGCCGGGCGACGACCTACACCGATTGGAGGATGCTGATCAGCCGCGAGACGCCCGATGCATTGTTCGTCTGCGTCCCCCCACTCGCACATCGCGAGGTGGCGGTCGCCGCGCTCGAGGAGGGGATTCACGTGTACCTCGAGAAGCCGATTGCGCGCGGGCTGGATGACGCGCGCGCGATCGTCGATGCTGCCGCCCGCAGCAACGCCGTGTGCGCGGTGGGCTATCAGTGGCGCGGAGTAGAGGTGTTAGACGATCTACGTCGGGCGCTCGACGGGCAGGAGATCGGCCTGCAGATCGGAATCAGTTTCGGACCGACAAAAAGCCGGCCGTGGTTCCTCGACCGCGCGCAGGGCGGTGGGAACTTACTCGAGCGCGCAAGTCATACGATCGACCTCGAACGCGCAATCGGAGGAGAGGTCGTCGCCGTGAAAGCCGCGGGGAGCAAGGTGCTGCTGGCTCAGAGCCAGGGCGAGCATGGTGACATCGATGATGCCGCAGCCCTTGTCCTCCACTTCGCAAACGGAGCGCTCGGCGCGATCCAGATCGCCTGGACACGGGACGGCCTGCCGGGCACGTACTCGCTCGATGTCCTGGGCAGCGACTCGTCATTGCACCTCGAGCTGGACCCGGACTTCGCCTTGCGAGGACTGTCCCGCGGGCAGCCGGTCGAGGCGACCTCGCGACAGCATCCGTTCGATCGGAGCGTGGCCCATTTCATCACGGCCGCGCGCGAGGGCGACCCTCAGGGCATCTTCTGCTCACCCGCGGATGCGGCCGGCACCCTTGCCGTCGCAGTCGCGTGTGAAGAGGCGCTCGTGAGTGGTGGGACCGTCGCCGTCCCGACCTGCTGACGGCGCCTCTGCGTTCGGTGAGGCGGGCCTAGCTAGCCGCTCCAGTTGAGCCGGCCCGCAGCCTTACCTGCAGCTCCGAGAAGATGCGTCCGCATGGCGCCGCGAACGGCTGAATGGAACTCGCCCGAGCTGGACCTCGGCCCCAGCTCGTTGAGGGCCGCATTGACGCCTTCGAGCGTGGCCGCCGCACCGGCGCCGAGCACGTGGGCTTCTCCCGCGGACACCAGAAGGTCGCGCGCCATCAGGAGCTCGACGGCGAGGACATCGTCGATTCGCTCGAGCGCAACCTCGGTTCGCCGGACGCTCAGAGGCGCGCCTGTGGCGTGGTCTTCGACCCCGAGGTCGAGGGGCGAAATGTCAAGTGATGCCGGCCCGGCGAGCTGCCGGAGCTCGGCCGACGCAGCCGCCGCCGCATAGCGCAGGGGCGCTCCGCGCTCGCCGGCCCGCGAGCCCCAGACGGAGCGGTTGGCGTCGAACGGCGCCTTTGCAGGCCTTGCAAATGTGGCCGTCCAGAGGTGGCTCAATCGCCGGTCGCTGAGCTGGCCCACGTGCGCAAGCGCCGGCCTCAGAGCATCGAAGGCCAGCGCAACCAGCATGGGGTGGAAGTTGCCATTGCTGATCATCCGGCGTTCCCCCCGCGAGACCAATGGGTTGTCGGTCATCGCGTTGAGCTCTGTTTCCACCGATCGTTTTGCGAGCTCGACAAACTCCCAAAGCGCGCCGTGGACCTGCGGCACGACCCGGAACGACAAGGGGTCCTGGACGGTTTTCGAAGGGTCGTCCTTATTAATGTCGCTGCCTCGCAAGAGGTCGCGAATGTGTGCGCTCACCTGGGCCTGACCCCTCACACCCTTCGCGTCCGCGACGGATTTTTCGAACGGCGAGACATTGCCCGACAACGCTTCGAGCGACAGGATGGCGGCGAGGTCCGCGAGCTCGAGCGCCTCCATCGCGCGAAAGACCACCAGCGCCCCGTGCCCGACCGAGATCCCATTCGCCGACATCAACGCCAGGCCGTCCTTGGGCTCCAATCGCAGCGCGGGGATACCCGCTCGTCGCAGTGCTTCTCCACCTGGCATCGTCTCACCACCGAGCTCGGCTTCGCCTCTCCCAATCGCAACGAGGGCGATCGCGGCCATCTGTGCGAGGTCCGAGGCTCCGACCGACCCGGCGCTCGGAACGACCGGGTGAACTCCGGCGTTCAGCATCGAGACGAGCGTCTCAACGCAGGCGAAGCTGGCGCCGGCCCCGCCGCGGGCGATCCCGTTGACCCTGGTGGCCATCGCCGCCCGAACCACCTTCGTCGGCATGGGCGGACCGATGGCGGCGGCATGGCCGACGACCATCGACACCTGAAGCTCCCTGATCTGCTCATCTGGGAGCCTCGTGTCCTTCATGTGGCCGAGCCCTGTGTTCAGCCCATAGACGGTGCGGCCTGACGCCAGGGCCGCGTCGACGATGGCACGGCTGTCATTGATCGTGGCAACCGCCTGAGCGTCGAGCTCGAGGCGGCGGCCGTCAGCAACTTCGAGAAGCTCGGCGACTAGCATCGGCGCGGTCGAGATGACGACGGCGGGTCCGGCCGACACGCCTGGATGCTAGCTGATCTTGCAGACGTCGCTGTCCTGGAGGGTGACCCGCTCGCGGACATCCGTACGATCACTTACAGAAGATCTGGATGGTGGTTTCCCACGACCGTAATGGTTGCTGGGCAAGCCGTGGACAATGGGGCCCTGAGGAGGTCGTGTGACACTTGAATTCGACGTCGTATGTCTTGGAGGCGGAGTTGCCGGTGAGGCGATCGCTGGCGGGCTAGAGGGTAGCGGCATCTCCCTGGTGATGATCGAGCGTGAGCTGGTCGGCGGAGAGTGCCCCTACTGGGGCTGCATGCCCTCGAAGACCCTCCTGCGATCAGGCGAGACGCTCAAGGAGGCCGAACGCGCGCGGACACTCGCGGCCTCCCGCGTCGAGTGGAAGCTCGACTTCCCAAAGATCTCGAAGCGTGTGCTGTGGATGGCGCGCGACCTGGATGACACGCGGCCGGCTGCGGCTCTTCAATCAACCGGAGCAACGCTGGTGCGCGGCAGCGGCACGCTGGTCGATCACAAAACAGTGGAGGTTGGACGCGAACGCTATGTCGCGCGCAAGGCCGTGGTGATCGCCAACGGCAGCACGGCGTCGATTCCTCCGATTCCCGGCCTCGA
>CAAGKR010361132.1_pt1 | contig 18180 bp, 14 predicted proteins | sample 2556971 | NCBI WGS metagenome assembly CAAGKR01 (sample SAMEA5207829, study PRJEB30636) | soil metagenome | biome: forest; feature: boreal; material: soil | place: USA | collected 2011-09 | depth 1 m | reverse complement strand
TCGGCAACATGCTCAACCGCCTCGCACCCCCACCCGGCCCAAAGCCCTGGTCATCCAAGAAGAAGGGGAAATGACTGTTTCCAAACACCTTCTCAGTGGAGCTGCATGTTCGAGTCGGTGCAGTGTGAGCTGAGCGATGCGTGATCCGGGCGATAGAGCGATGGGGGTGTCCCCCTCATTGACAAGCTCCAACGTAAGGCATCCGCGAAAGCCGGGGTGCACGAAGACGGCCGTGGCCACGATCAGCCCCAGACGGCCCCACGACGAGCGCCCTACGACGTTGGCGCTCAGGTCGTCGGGCAACGCCAAGTACTCCAGCGTCGCGGCCAGTATGAAGTGACGGGGATGTAGCCATAGCTGCTCGCCAAACGGGACGACGACGCGCTCCTGCATCTCGTCGATGTCATCCTGGCTCTGTTCGACGGGGTCGATGCCGGGGCGCCGAGTTCGTCGGAGGACCAAGAACTCGGTCCCGAGTCGCAAGTCGATTGCTCCGCGACCGACTTGGTTTGGATCAAGTAGGGGCGTGATGATGAGCCGACGGTCGAGGTCTTGCTCGCGCAGCGCTTCTTCCAGGTCTGTGCGTCCGAGGGTCGTCATGTCGCCGCTTTCCAGGAGCTAGTCACCGTGCTCATCTCGATCGCCTTGCCCACCAAATCTTGAAGTCGACGATCCTGAAGTGCCTTGACGAGTCCCTCTGGTCGATCCCCGTTCTTCCGGAGTGCCTCCTGCCAGCCGCCAAGGAGGATGGAACGAGGCTCCAGGGCGCGGTCAAGGCCAACTGGGAGGATTAGCCGCCTGAGTAGATCGGCCGCCTCGTCCGCTTCTGGCTCAGCAGCCTTTGGGTCCAACAATCCGCCTCCAGTGCGCCCCGCTGCCGCATCTTGCAATACCGACTCGTGCGCGAGGATCTGATCGCGAAGGAACGAATACTGCACTGGGAGCGGGCTATTGGCGTCGGCGGCGACTCCATCGAGCCATGCAGTGACGTTTGGGGCCACGCGGCCCAAGTATGGTCGCCATCCGCGGCGTGTGAGGTGGTCCAAGGCAAGTCTCATCCGCATAGTATTAGGCGGGTATTCCGGCCCTGGTTCACCGTAAGTGAGCGGCATAACAAAGGTCGCGAAAGACCAGACAAAGGCCGGTCCCATCGCCTCGATCGCGAGGTGGTCACATAGAAGCTCCTCGATCCAGTCTCGCAGCCATGCACGAAGAGTGCCAGTGATCTGTGTTTCGGTTGCCGCCGGCCAATCTGTTGCCATGGTAGTTACCGTCTGCTGAAGCGCATCCACAAACGTGTTGTCGGCGTCCAAATGAGATTCCACTGCGGCAACGAGCTTATGTTGGTCGACGCTGGCGTGACCCAGCTCGTGAGCAAAGATCGGATGCAGCAAAAGGCGATCGCTGTCGCTGAGCGGGTAGTTCAGGACGATCGGTCGGCGCGTCGCCGTAGTGGTGAAGCCGTGTGTGCCGTCGATGATGGCCGAGAACGGCCAGCTCGTTGTCGAGTACATGAACTCTGGATCAGGCACCACGACGAGGTCGACCTCCGTGCCGACCAGGATACGAGCGCATTCCTCGGTCACGTAGAGGCTGCCGAGGTTGATGTTGGGGGTTCGTGTCGCAGCAAGCCAGGGCAATGCGGCATGCGCTCCACGGAGAACTACGATGCTCTGTCGAAGACTGCGGGCAAACGCTCGACGCACGGGCTGCGAAGCATCGAGGTTGGGGCACTGGACGATGCGATGATCGACCGCGCCCAACAGGTCGAGTACGTGGTCGCGTAGCGCGGCGCCACGACTGCCAGGGAGCACCGCCAAACGGCGATCCGCCCGTAGGGTCGCTACCTCCTGGCGAGCGCTGGCGAGGAGGAGCTCGAGATCGCTTGGGTCGCCGTCCATGACCTCGTATCTTTCCGGGACGTCAGGACGGAGTTGCTCTTGACGAGCTGAAGCTCGCTAACCAGGCCGAACAGCGCGATGACTGGCTGCATACGTTCTGCGTCGGCCGTGGTCAGCGCACCATCTGCAGCTTCCCGGATGATCTTGGACATCTGGGCGAGCAGCTTCCGTTCGTCGCCATCCTGCTCTTGAGCGAGCACCGCCACGGCTGAGAGGGTTGTGTCGGTAGCCGCCAGCGCACGTGCTGACTTAGGAGTCGAGAGCGGCCGCGTAGTGCGTTCGAGAGTCTCCTCTAGCATTTCGGCGGCGTCATTCAATAGCTGATTGTCTGCGTCTCCGACTCCCTCCGGCGAGGTTGCCCGGTCGAGGGCAAGAACGACATCATCGGCCCAGAGCCCGAGGGCCGCCGTAGAGCTCAGCTCCTCAAGTCGTTGCAGATCTCGCATTGTCATTCGCCTTTCCATTGCACTCTAGTCGAGCTAGACTCCTGGCATCGTGCTACACCGTACGGTGTAGCACGGACAGACTCTCCGCCGTGAGTCGCAAAGACCCTCAGATCAACGTTCGTCTGGCGCCCGACCGCCAGGCGATCCTTCGTGCCGCGACATTCGTGCATGACAAGGCCACGCCTGGCGCGCTCGTTCACGAGCTTGTCGAAGAAGCAATCGACGGGTATGCCCAACTCCCGACTGTCAAGGCTGCTCTGCAAGCGCGCGCCGAACAGATAGCCACGAACGAAGGGAAGCTCACTCATCTGTCTCAAGCTCCAGGGCGCTCTGCAGCGCGTCCTCGCGGCAAGTCCTCGCCGTGAGGCCCGCTGACGCGGCTCGATAACTGAGCATCCCATCACGGAGCAGCTATGGAGTGGGTACGCATAGACACGAACACATGTTCGCATCTGCTGCGGACCCCTACGCGATAGCTATTGCAGGACGTGCTCCATCGGCATCCCAAGGTCCGAGGAAGATGCGTGAGCAGTAGAGGTTGTCGCGCCTCGCGTCCACCGCGCACCGTCGAGCACGCCGACGAGCCGCGCGCCGGGACCTTGTCGGCGCTGCTCGCCCACAACCTTCGTGTAGATGCGCAGGGCAAGCTTGGAGGATGTCCCGGTCGGCGTGGAACTTTGGTGGCGGCCCGGGTGTGACTGTCAGACGGTGACGAGCGTAGCGGCCTCCTCGGTGATGTGTGTCGTGGTGGGCTGGGCGATCTCGCGTTCGACGGTGAGGGCGAGCTTGGCGAGATCGTCATAGCCAGCGATTCGCCGGAACTGTCTCTCGGCCTCGAGCATCCCAGCGGCCGTCCATCTGAGGCACATCTCGCCGGACTGCCAGCGCTTGACGTTGCGCGAGCTGCGGCGGATGCACTCGATCATCGACTCGCACGGATTCGTGCTCTGCAGCGTTCGCTTCAGCGCGCCCTTCACGCCGAGACGGGTCACGGTGAGCGTCTCCTCCATGCCCTCTTTCAGCGATGAGGCGCCACCGGGGTGAGAGCGCTCGAGCTCCGCGGCGAGCGCCTGGAGTTCTGTGAGGGCTTGGCGATAATCGTCTCGCGCCCACGCGCGGCGCAGCCGGCGCTTGACCTCTGGCCGGTCGCGCTCGGGCAGATGATCGAGCACGTTGCGCTCCTTGTGCCGGACACACCGATGGACCGGTGTGCGCGGGCCGAGGACCGCGTTCGCGGCGGCTCTGAGCGCCTTGGAGCCGTCGATCACGACCAGCACACCCTGCTCGACATCCAGGCCGCGGTCGACGAGATCGGACAGCAGCGAGGTAGCGACCGTCTTGTTCTCCGTGGAGCCCTCCCACAGGCCGAGCGGGACCTTCACGCCCTCAGTGGTGATCCCGAGCGCGACGACGTTCGTGTGGTCCTTCAAGACGATCCCGTCGAGCATCAGCACCGCGAGGCGCACGTCCTCCAGCCGACGGCTCATCAGCGCTTTGAGCGTCTCGGCGGTGCGCGCCACGAACGTGCGCGAGACAGCCGACTTCGACGTTGAGCGCGCCTCGGCCTCGACGTGCTCGCCGACCGGCTCCTGGGTACGCACAAACCGGCGGGTAGAGACGCCCGCGAGCATCCGCTCCAGCACGACAGCGCTCAACACGTCACGACTCGCGAAGTGCTCATAGGTCTCGACCGACACCTCGCCTCCGCCCTCGTCCTTGGCGCGCATCCGCGGCCGCTGCACCCCCACCCGGCGCGAACCGAGCGTCACCTCACCCTCATCTGAGCCGTGACGGTAGGCGACCCGCGCAGGGTCATGCTTGCCCTTGGGGCCGCAGACCTCCTCGACCTCCTCGCTCATCAGCTCGTGCATCACACCAAGCCCGACACCCACGCTCAGCGCGAGCAGACCCTCCCTCGCCGCGCCGACCAGATCCCCCAACGCGGCCTGCACCCGCTCCGGCAGCACCGACGCCTGCAGCGGCGCGTCCTCGCTCGCATGTACCTTCTTCATGGCGGTTCCTCCTGTCTCGAATGGACCGATTTCGCACTCGCCACGGTCGCAACACGACCGGACGAGGCGGGAGGACCGCCACTTCAAGTTCTACGCCAGGTGGGACAACCTCCAAGCTTGGGGTCGGCGTGTCCCATCTGGTGCATGACGTAGACGGGGTTCTCTCCGCGCAGGTAGAGCAGCGAGGCGAACGTGCGACGCAGCGAGTGCGGGGAGAGCTCGATCGGGATGAGCTGGGTGTCTCCATTGGCGAACGCCTGGTTGGCACGCTCGACGGCGCGCTTGAGGCGTCTGGCGATGTTCGAGCGGGTGTCGGCCTTGCCGGTCTTCGTTGCGAACACGTAGTCGGTCGGCGTCGAGTAGTGGGCTGCGGCCTTGTAGGAGGCCAGCACGTCGTGCAGCTCGGGCCAGATGTCGATTTCGCGCCCGGCGCCTGCCTCGGTCTTCGCTTCGAGCACGGTGAGGCGACCATGAGCAAGGTTAACCTCACGCCAGCGAAGGGACAGCAGCTCGCCGATGCGCAGGCCAGTGCAGACCGCGGTCGCGAACAGCGCGCGCATCCTCGGGTCGGGCATCGTCTTTCCGCCACGCAGCCCACGCACCGTCGCATCGAGTAGTGGCTTGACCTGTTCCGGTTCCAGCCATGTGCGGATCGGCTTGGCTGCCTTTAGCCGCCGCCGACGTCCGCGGGCCGGATTGAACTGGATATGCCCGTACTCGATGGCGACCTCGAGTACCTGCGCGAGCAGGTTCAGGGTCTCGTTGATCGAGCTGTTGGACAGCGAACGCTCGCCCTGGCGCCACTCGCGTTCGCGGAGCTTGTGGGTGCGATAGCGGTCGACCTCGGTGATCGTGATCTGCGTGAGGTGGTGGTCCTTGAAGAACGGCAGCAGGTGGCGCGTGAGCGCCCATCCGTAGTCCTCGATCGTGCGGGGAGCGACCTCGTGCCGTCGCGACTCGAACCACTGCGAGGCGAACTCGTGAAACGTCGGATCGGTTGCTGGCAACACGGCAAGTCCTTTCCGTGCCGGGCCCCCGGCAGCTACAACTGCGCGGGGGCCACTTGGTTTCTATGGTTCCGCCGAACCTTGCACGGCCGCGCGAGCATGTCAAGGAGAACCCGGCTCAACGCCCGAAGTTGGCCGGAAAACGCTCATCGCGGCGCAGCCGCTGAGCGCGGGGTCGAGCGGAGCCGTCCCTCCGCAGGAGCATTTGCGAGGATGTTGCGATCATGGCGCACGAGAGCATCGACCAGGCCCTTGACAGGTTCCTCGCCGACCAGCGGCTGTCGGAGCGCACTATGCGCAACTACAAGGATGTCGTCGAGCTGCTGCGCGACTCGCTCAGCGGGTACGCCTATATGTCGCTCGACGAGCGCGATCATGCGCGCTTCGAGCAGGCGTTCGACGCCGGCGACGAAGAGGCGTTCTGCAAACTGTTTGGCCCTGAGCTGATCCTCGACCATGTGGGCGAATTCCTTGGGTACTTCATGGTGCGCAAGGTGATCGCCGGCCAGGAGCTGTTGCGTGCCGCGGGCACGGTCACCAAGAAGCTCACGGCCTGGCTGCACGAGCAGGGCTATGTGGATGACAACGCACGTGAGATCGCCGCCGAGCGGGGTGCGGACGCGGCACGCGATCTTCCCCGCGCTGAGAAACTGGCGGAGTTGCTCTACGAGGAGAGCCTCGGTACGTCGCCCTCCGGGCTTGACGACCTGCCGGAGCAGGACGTGATCGAGGGCACCTTGGAGATCGAGCGTGTGCAGCCCGGAGCGCTGTTCTTCGAGGATGGCGCAGGGCCGGTCGCCGTCTCGAAGCAAGCCTCAACGCTCGCTCAGGTGGGCTGGTCGGTCACTGTCGTGCTCGCCCGCCTGGACGCTGCCTGGCGGATCGTTGAGGTCGGCAACGTATATCCGGGGTAGACGGTGACCGCCGCGTGAGCCCCCTGCTCGCAGAGCCGACCGATCAACAGGCGCGCCTGCTCGACGTCGTCTATGGCGGCCATGAGCTGGCGGGAGAGTGGCCGATCTTCCAATACGTCGAGGCTGTGCTCTACCGGGATCACGACGGCCTCGATGCCCAAGCCGTGCTGCTCGAATGTCCCTTACATACGGTTCAGTGCGGGGCAAGGCCGCTACGGGTGGGTCAGCGCTCAGGCGCCGAGCCTTCAGGCGGTCGGCCCAGAGCACAGGCTCAGCCTCACCGTGGCGGGCATGACGCGCCTGGACCGATCGCACGCTCACGTGGAGCTGTTTCTCGCTGTGCTCGCCTGCCTCGTGGAGAGGGAGCGTTCGTTCACGCCTTCACCAACAACGGTTCAGACGGTCGAAGTTAGTGCCGCCGAGGTTCAGCGCGACCTCAGAGCGGCGTCCGGTCGCTGGAATCCGAGCCCGGCTGGACTCGCGCTGGTCGGCGACCTTCTGGGTGGCGAGCCTTCGACGTGGAATTGCCAGATCAAAGCAGCGGATGAGCCGGCTATATGGACCGCCTCGCTCAGCCCCTTTATCCGTCGCTACGCCGGGGTTCGAACGGCGGACGAGTACGTGGACCGGCTGGTGCAGTTGATCGCACCACCACCATCGCCAGCACCGGAGCCGCTCCACTCCTCGTCGCTGTCGTTGCCCGAGGCGATCGACTACCTGAACGTCGTGTGGCGGTTGCACGCCGGAAGACCGCTGTTCACGATCGCGCGTGCCGAGGCAGCCGCAAAGCTCGTTCTTGACTGCGCGACGGCCGACGAGCTTGATGCGCGCCTGAGCGCGCTCTGTGGGATTCTCGGCCATCTCCAACTCCCCGACAGCGAGGACAACAAGAAGCTCGTCGACCTCAAGACGTACCTTACGCAGCAACTTGCCGGGGAGGCCGAGGCACGCGTCGAGGCCGCGGTAGACGACCTGCGCGCATTCTTCGGCCTGCGCGCCTGGCGCCAGCACCCCGGTGCCGACGAGCGGGGAAGGCAGGCCATGCAACGTCTCGAAGTAGAGCTGCCCACGTCCGATTGGGGAGGGGTCTGGCGACACTTGCAAGCTCGTGCCGTCGCCGCTCTTTCGGGGCTACGCGAAGAGGTCGAGACGCTCGGTTAGGTCACAGCCTCTCGTGCCCTCCGGTAGACCCGCCCGGCGTAGAGGTCCATGAGCACTTGGCGGAACTCCTCGTCGTCGAGGATGCGCTTGAAGATCTCCTCGTTTTCGTCCATGCGGCTGACGACCGTGCCCATGAAACGGTTGTCGAACGCGAGGCGGAAGTTCTCGAGCGTGTTGCCTTGAGCCTGGGCCACCACCTCGGGGTCGGCGACCCAGGTCTCCTCGAACTGGTCGAAGAGCAGCTGGTCGCGGTCGTCGAGCTCCAGGCCGAAGCGCTCGTTCAGCTCGTCGATGATCTCCGAGAGGTGCTCCAGTTTGGGCTCGGTCTTGCGTCCGGCCCCCTCCCCGAAGAGCGACTTCACCTCGCCTGTGTCTGCGTCGAGTGAAAGCGAGCCCTCGGAGGTCAGCTCGTTGCGCAGGTGTGTGAGCTCGACCTCCTCGCCGAGGTCGAGGCGTTCGACGCTGGCCGCGTCTCGTAGCTTTGAGGCGAGTGCCCGGCAGTAGGTGTAGTCGCGCTCAAGCTTGGAGTCCCCGAAGGCGACCACCTGCGAGAGGAAGGAGTAGGTGCGCACGAACTTGTCGAGGGCTTCCTTGAACGCGAGTCGGTCCTCTTCCTCCAGCGCGCCGAACCGCTCGACGGCGGGATCGAGCAGGGCATAGACCTGACCGTGTTCCTTCGGACCCTTGATCATGAGCAGCAGCGCGACCGTGGCCTCGATCTCCTCGGAGCGAAGCACGTCGAAGTCATCGAGGCGCCGGCGGGTGTCGAACAGCAGGTTCGGGTCGCTCGGCGGGGCCACGGTGCGCCCGTAGTAGGGCTCGAACGCCTTCACGATGTCCTCGGTGTCGTTGCGGAAGTCCAGGACGAACGTGTCGGCCTTGTCGGGGTGGATGCGGTTGAGGCGCGACAGCGTCTGGACGGCGTTCAGGCCAGTGAGCACCTTGTCTACGTACATCGTGTGAAGCAGCGGCTGGTCGAAGCCGGTCTGGAACTTCTCGGCGACGATAAGCACCTGATAGTCCTCGCCGGCGAATCGCTTGGCCGTCTCGGACTCGGGGAAGGCGTTCATCTGCGACTCGGTGTAGGTCATCTCCTTCTCGTCGATCACCTTGCCCGAGAACGCCACGAGCACCGAGAGATCGTCGTAGGACTTCTTCTTCAGGTAGGCGTCAATCGCTTGCTTGTAGCGCACCGCGTGCAGGCGGGAGGAGGTGACGACCATCGCCTTCGCCCGGCCGGCGATCTTCGCGGCGGTATGGGCGCGGAAGTGCTCGACGACGATCTCGGCCTTCTGGGCGAGGTTCGTCGGGTGCAGGGACACGAAGCGGGCGATCGCACGCCGTGCCTTCGGCGCCTCGTAGGTCGGATCCTCGGCGACGGCCTTCTCGATGCGCCAGTAGGTGTGGTAGGTGGTGTAGTAGGCGAGCACGTCGAGGATGAACCCCTCCTCGATCGCCTGGCGCATCGAGTAGAGGTGGAACGGCTCGTAGTGGCCGGTGGCGGCGTTGAGCGTGCCGAACATCTCAAGCGTGCGGGCCTTCGGTGTCGCCGTGAAGGCAAAGAACGAGAGATTCTGCTGGCGGCCGCGGGCGCCGACCGCCTTGGCCAACGCCTCCTCGACCGGATCGATTGCCCGCGCGATGAAGCCCGCGTCCTCGGCTTCCGCGACGGTCAGCTCCTGCTCGTCGGTGGCGCCGAGGGCGAGGCGCAGATCCTTGACCGCCTCCCCGGTCTGAGAGGAGTGCGCCTCGTCCACGATCACCGCGTAGCGCCGTTTGGGGAGAGCGCCGATCTTCTCCAGCACGAAGGGGAACTTCTGCAGCGTCGTGACGATGATGCGGGCCTGCTCCCCTTCCAACGCTTCGGCGAGCTGGGTCGAGTCCTTTTCGATCTTCTGCACGACGCCCCGCGTGTGCTCGAACTGGTAGATCGTCTCCTGAAGCTGCTGGTCGAGGATCACCCGGTCGGTGATGACCACGACCTTGTCGAACACCTTGGTGTCCTCGGCATCGTGCAGCGAGGAGAGCCGGTGTGCAGTCCAAGCGATCGTGTTCGACTTGCCCGAGCCGGCAGAGTGCTCAATCAGGTAGTTCGACCCTGGCCCATGCGCCTTGGCGTCGGCCTCCAGGGCCAGCACGGCGTCCCACTGGTGGAAGCGGGGGAAGATGACCGTCTCCGCCGCTCTCCTGGCAGCCGGCGACCCCTGCGTGGGGCGCTCCACGTGGATGAAGCGCGCGAGGATGTCCATCCACGCGTCGCGCGTCCAAACCCGCTCCCACAGGTAGGAGGTGCGATGGCCGTTCGGGTTCGGCGGGTTGCCCGCGCCGCCGTCGTGGCCCAGGTTCAAGGGGAGAAAGCGGGTGGCCTGACCGGCGAGCTTGGTCGTCATCGCCACACGGTCGGGATCGACGGCGAAATGGACGAGCGCCCGGCGGGCAAGGGTGACGTTCGACGGGTCCCGGTCGGTGCGGTATTGCTTGATCGCATCCTCGACCGTCTGGTTGGTGAGTGGGTTCTTCAGCTCCGCGGTGGCCGTCGGAATGCCGTTCACCAAGAGCGCCAGGTCGATCGTCTTGTGCGAGGCGGGGTCGTAGGCGAGCTGGCGGGTGACCGTCACCCGGTTGGCCTCATAGAGGTGCTGCAGCGCGGGCGTGAGACCGTGCGCGGGCTTGAAGAACGCCAGCCGGATCGTGACGCCGAGGTCTACGACTCCCTGGCGGAGCACATCGACGCTACCCCGCTTGTCGAGCTCGGCGGCGAGGCGCTTGGCAAAGCCCCGCTGGGCAGCGTCGGCGTCGTTGCCGTAGCGACCGAGCAGCGAGTCCCACTCCCTGATCTGTGTCGCCCCGATGAACGCGAACAGCTCGGCCGTGTCGAGGCCGAGGGCTGGGTCGAAGTTGGAAGGGAAGGACGCCAGGTAGCCGCCCTGATCGAGCAGCGACGCCTCGATGGCATCCTCGAACATTCGCTCGTCGACGCTCATGTTGGGACTCCTGGGATGTCGAGTGCGCCGGTTACGGCAGCGGTAATGAGGGCTTGCCGGTGCTCGAGGAGCAGGTCGATCTGCCGTCGCAATGAATTAAGCGACTGGTTCGCAACAATATGCCGCTCCTCCAGATATTTTGCCATCCCCTGCCATGCAACTGGATCATCGGGAATGCCAACTATGAAGTTTTTAAGGTCGCCGAGACCCAACGTCGGCTGAGCAGAGTCACCACTCGTTGCAAGCCACGCAAGATCGCGAACCAAGTCACTTTCGAACCAAAAACGAATGAGGTTACGCGGAACATTCGGGAGAAGCTGGACTCGCGCTAGGGCGCGATTGAGGTTGCAGCCCACCAGGTCCTCCGTGATCTCGATCGACCGGCCGAGAGTACCAACAACTGACACCACGAGATCGCCCGCCGCTACGATGGTTCGTCGATACTGCGCCGACATGGCTGGAGGAATCCGAGTGACATATTCGAGATTGACTCCGCGTGGAGTCAAGTCCGTGATGCGCAGCATTGGCACCCCGTCCAAATCATGCTCCGGTACCAAGACCCCGTATGCAAGGGGCGCACTGAGAAGGTGCTTGAGACGGATCCCTGTGGTCGGCATCAATACATCGTCCACGAGCGCACGCCAACGTTGTTCTACCAAAGCGATCATCCGCCGCTTCTTCGCGATGAGCGCGTCGATGCGGGCGACCTCTGCGTCAAGGTAATCGGCGATCGCTTCGCCAAGATATACACCGATCTCGGGCACCGGTAGGTCGCGAACTGGGCCCTCGTTGATTGACGGAACCGGGCCCGGGTTAGCCATCTCCCCGAGGTCCACCGTTGACAGCCAGTAGTGAAGATATCTAGAATTCAACCCAGTCGGAACGATTGCCATCACGTTGTTATCGAACACACTCGGGCGCGTGCATATGCGGCGTGCATTGCCCAAAAGAGCTGCTCCTACCTTGGGCAAGAGAATTGCACCGTCGGGAACGGGTCGAGCACCAAGCGACCGGGCGGTAGCGGCCGAAACCCAGTTGTTGCAAGTCACGAGAAAGCGCTCGTTGCCGGACATGTTAAAATCGGCCACCTTGAAGAAGGGGCGTCCCAGACCTGCTTCTCGATGGTCTTTGGAACGGGCGGAGCTGCGTCGGCTGCTGGAGCACGATGCGGCGAAGTCTCCCACGCCGCGCACCCCGCAGGGCGGCCTTGTGACCTTCGCTGACGCTGCACAGTGGCTGGCTCCGGGGGAGGCCAATGCTTGGCTGTCGGTATTCAGCTACGATGTCCGACCACCAATCGCGCTAGTCCTAATCACAAGGAATAGTTCTATGACGACGGAGTCCCTTCCCGATCTCGATATTGAGTGCTTCTTCATCGCTCCCATAGGCGCCGAGGGAAGCGAGGTTCGCGAGCGTTCCGATGGAGTCATGGAGTACATCGTGACTCCTGCCGCGCAAGCACTTGATCTTGTAACCATTCGTGCCGACAAGATCGCCAAGCCTGGGCAGATCACGCGACAGGTCATTGAGCATGTCGTAGGCGCGAAGGCAGGTGTTGTGGACCTCACTGGCGCAAATCCAAATGTCTACTATGAGATGGCGGTCCGCCACACCGCCCAGCTAGCGACTGTTCTCATCGCCCAAGATGGAGAGAAGCTGCCTTTCGACATTTCTCAGATGCGAACGATCTTTTTCGATCACACCAGCCTCAAGAGCGCTGCTGAGTGCAGAGACCAAATCACTCAACATTTGGAGGAGGCCCTCGGGGGCGCCGTCGATTCACCAATCGCTGCGTCTGTCAGCGTGCAACGACTTGAGCAAGGGACAGCACAGGAGCGCGTTCTGGCGCAAATGGTAGATGGGATTGACGAGATACGAGCGCGAATGCAAGGGATGGAACATCGGCGGGATCGTAGGCCCCTCAGCCCCCAAGTAGTCCATGTGCTGATGCGGACTATCGCCGATTTGGAAAGCAACCACGACGACCCCCGTGTAGTCGGGAATCTCCGTGAGATAGCAGATTACTTGAGCAATGCATTCGAACAGCCACTACCACGGTTTCCTCGACTACCTCGTCGCCTCGCCACACCAGTAGACGAACCAGAAGAGAGCGAGTCCCAGCCTGGGCCATCGGCAGACGAGAATTCGGGCGACGGTGAGTCCGACGCAAGAGAGGAGATCGCCGAAAACGGTTAGCCGCGGCGCGCATTGTGCTTCGGTGGGAGGAAGCCATGACCGTCAACCGATCGAGGGCAAGACAGGAGTCATCTTCCCCGCCCAAGTCCCAGATCCCGGTGACGCTCGATGTCCTGCGTCGGCATGATGCCGGCGACCCTGGCGAGGCGTTCCTCGATGGGGCCGAGGCCGGGTAGCGCGATGCCGAGCCGCTCGCGGGCCTCGATGGCTTGCCGGCCGGCTGCTCGCCAGTCTTGTAGTTGCTCGTAGCTGGCGTGCGAGCGCTGCGGTTCGGGTCCGAGCGCCGTTGGCTCGGCGGGGTCGATGTCGTGAGCCGCGCGGTAACGCTCGATCGCACGGGCGCCGTGATCCCATGCTTCGCGCTCGGCGACCATGCCAGGGTCTGGACGCTCGCCGAGGACACGGGTGAGGTGCTCGCCGGGGCTCTCGATCTCACGGCTGGCCTGACGATCCACCGCTTGATCGAAGGCGTGTTCGGCGGCTTGTAGTCGCTCGCGCGTATCGGGATGCTCGGCGTCCCAGTGCGCCGCGCTGTCGGGCATCGCCTGGAGGCGCTCGATCTCCGAGTGCGCGCTTTGTTCGGCGCGCTGGGTGTTGGCGACGACTCGCTCTTGGCTGTCCAGCCGTTCGAGGGTGCGCCGGCCGTGTTCTCCGCGCAACTCTCGTCTGCTCATCTGGTCGATCTCCCGGCGGAGCTGCATGACCTGCTCACGGGCGCGCTCGCCGTGGGGCTTGGCTTCGGCGGCCTGCTGCCCGCGGTAGCGGATCAGTTCGGCGGCGTTCGTCGGATAGGTGGCGACGACTGCGCGCGACTCGTCACGCTCGCTGCGCAGCCGGTCGAGCGTCCCGGTGTCGTGTTCGGTGTCCAGCGGGATGGTCTGCTGTGCGTGCTCGCGCTCGACACGCCGCTCGTGTGCGAGGGGGACGCTGATCGACGGGGCCTCGGGTTCGCTGCGGCCGAGTCGTTCGGCGAGGGCGCCAATCGCCTGCTCAGGCCGCGCGTCGGGAGTCAGGTCGAGCTCGTCGCGGGCGGCGTACAGCCGCATGTGATCTCTGGCGCGGGTGATGCCGACGTATGAGCCCTCGGCGCTTGCGTGAACTTCGGCGATGAGGTGGGCGGTGTCGGTGGTTCGGCCCTGCGCGGGAAAGGGGTGCGACACGTAGGCGAGGCGCACCTGCCCGGCGTCGAGCAAAACCTTGTCCCATTGCGCCTCGCGTCCGTCCGCGAGGCGGAGCGTGGCGCGTTCGCTGGCGGCGTCCACGTGCAGCACGTCCGCGCTGGTGCCGTTGCGAACCTTGCCGAGCTCATCGTGGGTCACGGGGGCGCGGACGACGATCTGATCGCCGGGGTGCAGTCCGTATGGGCGTTCCCTCAACAGTATGTGCTCGTGGCCGAGTTCTCCCTCCTGCGCGCGGATCGCCTGGGCGCGGGCGTTGAGCATGTCCAAGCGCTCGTTTGATGTCTCGGCGATCACGAGAGTTGACTTGTCGACGGCGCGATCAGCGTGCGCGGCTTCAAGCGCGCGGTCCTCGGCTCTCCGCTGGTCGGGCTCAAGCACGATGCGCCCGCGACGTGCATAGCCCTTGATCGCTCGCTCGTGTCGTCCCGCGCGGAACAGCGCTTGGTCTCTGCGGTCGGCGGGGTCGCGAGCCCTCACGATCCGTGTCAGCTCGACGTAGCCCCCCTGGTCGCCGGCGATCCGCTCGATCGTGGGCCACAGCCCACCGGCGCCGACTGCCTGCGACTGGCGCGGATCGCCAATTGCGACGAGCCGTGCGTCCGAGTCGCGAGCGGCGGCGAGCAGCCAGTGTTGCTCGCGGGTGGATGCCAGCGCGGCCTCGTCGTGGAGGATCGTCACGTCTCGGTCCAGCGACACGCGGTCGTGTTCGACGTTTGCGCGCAGAGCAGCGGTGGAGTAGCCGTGTGCGTCCACGCCACCATCCCGCAGCTCCTGCGCGAGACGCTCAGCGGCCTGCGCGCCTGTGCTTGTGACGAGCACGCGCCGCCCGTCCTGCTCGTGGGCGCGGGCGACTCCGAGTAGCGCGGTGCTCTTGCCGGTTCCCGCCTGGCCCACGATCACGACCAGCCGGTGGTCTGAGCACGCGAGGTCGATGGCGCGTTCCTGCTCGGGAGCGAGCGTGCCGCTGTACTCGGCGAGGTCGAGCCGCAGCGCTCTGACCTCGGCCCGCACGAACAGCTCATCGACCGGGTTGGCACGAGCGCTGGCCAGATCCTGGCCGACCGTGATGGTCTGTCGCTCGAGCGCGCGGTGGGCTCTCGTGGTCATGCGCTCGTCTACCAGGTCGAGCAGCTCGCCGCGCTCGCGCAAACGGTCGAGCGCCTGGAGCCCTCGCTCGGGTCCGAGGTCGGCGGAGACCTCCATCGCCGTCGCGCGCGCCTCGCGCGGCGCGAAGGTGGCGTCGAACTCGGTCAGGCGCGCGAGCACCTCGGCCTCGATATCCCTGGAGTGCTCGTGTTCGCGGGTGGTCTGGTGCAGTGCCTCGACAGAACGCGCGTCGAAGCCGAACTCCACCGCCGTCTCCCACCAAGCGCGGTCGAGGTCGCCGGCTGTCACGAGCGTTCCCTTGCCGGCGCGGCTAGAGAGGGCGAGACGGCGTTCCTCGGCGGGCATCAGCCGCCCGCTACGCTCCAGCGCGTCCAGGCGTTGCGCCGCTTCCACCGCCGCTGGGCCTCCTTTTGCGATCTGCGCCTCCAGCGTCGTGCGCTTTTCGGCTAGGCGTTGCTCGATCGCCTCGCTCACCTCGCGGTGGCGCGAGCTCCAGCGTTCACGCAGTCCGTCGGGGACACCCGCGATCTCGAAGTAGCGCCCGCCTCGGCCCGTGCCCTGTTCGATCTCGAAGCCGAGGCCCTTCAGCTCCGAGGCGAACTGGCTGCGGTAGGCGGCGGCGATCTCGCGCTGGTGGACCATCCATGCCCGCGACTCGACCGCCACCACGCGGCCGTCCGAGCGCAACGCTCCGTGGATCAGCACATGGGAGTGAAGCTGCGGGTCGGGCGGGCTACCGGCTACCGCTCGCGCGGTGCTCTGCCGCCAACTGGTCGCGAGGACCTCGCGCGCCGTCTCACGCACGACGGTCTTCTGGTCGATCCGTCGACGCACCATCGGTACCAGCTCGCGGGCGTGCTTGAGGGCACGGTCGATGGCGCGCTCGTGCGCGGACTCGATCGCCATGCGCAGCTCAGGCGAGGCGAGCGCCCACACGGCACTGACGGACTTCGGCGCCGAGAATGTCGCGTCGATAGCGACCACCGCCTGCCCGTTCGCGCCGACCGCGCGCAGCTGCTCGCCGCTAACCGGGTGGCGCACATCCATCAGCGCCTTGAACGCTTCACTCTGCACCTTGGTCGAGCGATCGACTCCCAGGGCCCTGGCTCCATCCGCTCCCAACGCCCAACGTCCGGGCGCCTCCACCCGCTCCCCGTCGCGCAGGTAGTAGTCGCCCTGCTCGGGAGCCTGGGTCTTGCCCTCCAGGTAGGCGGCGTATCCCGCGCCGCCGCCAGCGGTGACCTTCGCGACGGTCAACACGGCGATTCCCTCCAGCCCACCCGAACCGGCGGGACAGCCCCTCTCCCCAACGCCCACGTCGCATGGCCTGAGGTGGGCTCGGAGGGGTTCCTACGGGGGTCTATGCGGTGGCCCTCTAGCATTAGTGCGTAGAGTGTATCGTTGTTGTCGGTCGTTGTTCGCGTTATGCTTGTGCTAGCCGTGGAATCTGGAGTAAAGATCATGGGCGCTCTGCGAATATGTTCTGTTGAAGGAAATAGAAGTGTGGTTTATGGTGTTGAAGTTAGTGGTATAAATAGGTAGATCATTGGCTGCTTATGTTGTGTAGTGATTGTTGTCGATAAGAGGAGCTACGTATGCTCACCAAGGAACGAACGCTTAAGATTGAGCACGAGGCGACGATTCGCAATGTCAGCGAGATTGCCGAGCTGCTCCAGGCGAGCCTCGGCCAGGCGCTGACCGCACACCTCGCCGGCTTGGCCGACACGCGCCAGGTGGGCCGTATCGGCCGTGGGGAACATCGTCCGCAGACGTTGACCGAGAGGCGCCTGCGGGAGGGCTATAAGGTGGCGGGGATGGTCGCCAACCTCTATGACTGGGAAACCGCAAAGGCATGGCTGTTCGGCACGAACACTCGTCTGGACGACCAGTCGCCGGTCGATGTGCTCGGGTCAGCCAAGACGGATCAAGAGTTCACCGACGTCGCGCGAGCCGCCAAGCAGTTCGCGAGCGGGTGAGCGACGACGAGCGCAGGGCCGGCCTCTGGCGAGTCGCCAACAAGCCTGACCCGCTGGAGTTCGTCCCTCACGACCGCTATTCGTGGGGACATCGCTTCGACGACATCGAGCGGCGCTACCGCACCTTGTACTGCGCCGAGACTCCCGAGACGGCGCTGCGAGAGGTGCTCGCCGATCTGCGGCCCAACGCAGCAGCGATCGCAAAGCATCGCGCGAGGTATGGAGCGGCGGCGGGTGAATCGCTGCCGAAGACCCCGATCACCGAGCGTTGGCGCGAGGTCAACCTGCTCGCGCCGTGCGCCCTCGCATACAGCGGGCGCTTGCTCGATCTTGCTGACCCTAGCGACCGCCACGAAATCGAGATCCGCCACGCGCAGCTACTCGCCGAGCACGGCATGTCGCACCTGGATATGCACGAGATCACCACTCGCCGGCGGATCGTCACTCGGACGATCGCCACCGACGCCTACGACAATCTCGACGTGGCTGCGATCCGCTTTGCCTCAAGTCGTGACGGTCATGGCTGCATCGCCCTGTTCGAGGGTCGCGCAGAGCTCGTCGCCGAAGGTGAGGTCATCGAGCTGACCGACCCTGCGCCGAAGGCTCTCCTTCGGGTGGCCGCCGAGTGGGATCTGCGACTCGTGCCTGCGATGTCCTCGCAGGGATAGCCACGCAGGAAGCATGTATTTCGGGGCGTGCATAGGCTTTCCCGATGCGAGCCGGTCGTGCAGCAGCGGGCTTCAGCCTGGCAACCATCCCGGTTGTCATCGCGCTCTCTCCAGGCGGTCAGGCTGTGATGGAGCCGGTCTTGCTTGTGGTGGCAGGACTAATCGTGTTGGGGACCCTTGCGCCCGTACTTCCCCTCCTGCATAGGCTCCCAAGGATCGGAGCACCCACCGTCAAGCTGCGCGTCACGATTGGGGATCAGAAGGATCTTGTCGTACCTGATCCATCAACACCCGTTGTGCTTCGCATCGGCGTCTTCAATGGCGGGCAGGGAGAGCTTGAGCGTGCTCGTCTCAACGTGCTAGTGCCGGTGCCAACTAAGATTGTGGCCGTCGATGCGTTCGGCAAATCCGTGCGTCGTGGCATGTCCATGCCCGAGACATCTGAGCAACTCCTACCGGACACAAACTCGAACTTCTGGTTCGATCGAGAAGACTTCGATTCGGGCTGGACACCGATCCACTATCGCCTCGACTTTCCGGGTCCGGGAACCTATGTCAACGGCCATCGAGTTCTCCCCGCGGGCGGCCATCGGTTCTCCCCGGTGGCGGCCATCTTTTCTCCCCACT
>CAAGKR010283427.1_pt1 | contig 18188 bp, 20 predicted proteins | sample 2556971 | NCBI WGS metagenome assembly CAAGKR01 (sample SAMEA5207829, study PRJEB30636) | soil metagenome | biome: forest; feature: boreal; material: soil | place: USA | collected 2011-09 | depth 1 m | reverse complement strand
GGCGAAGCCCTCGGCGCGGAGGATCGCCGACTGGCGGGCGCCTTCGGCCTGAAGGATGTTCGATTGCTTGTCGCCCTCGGCCACGAGGATCGCCGAGGCACGCTTTCCCTCTGCCTCCGTGACCGACGCGCGGCGGATCCGCTCGGCGGTCATCTGCCGGGTCATGGCCTCCTGGATCTCGCGCGGCGGGACGATCTCGCGGATCTCCACGCGGTTCACCTTGACCCCCCACCGGTGGGTCTCGTCGTCGAGCTTGATGCGCAGGACCTCGTTCATCTGCTCGCGCTTGGCGAACGCGTCGTCGAGGACAAGGTCGCCGATGACCGCGCGTAGCGTGGTCGAGGCGATCTGTTGGACCTGCTGGCGGAAGTTCTGGACCTTGATCACCGAATCGGACGCCTCGACGACCTGCTGGAAGATGAGGAAGTCGATCGAGATCGTCGCGTTGTCCTTCGTGATGCAGGTCTGCTGGGGGATCTCGACACTGAACTCACGAAGGTCCACCGTGACCGAGCTCTGGATCGGCGGCGGCAGCAGCAGGACGAGCCCGGGCCCGGCCGTCTTCTGATAGCGGCCGAGGGCGAACACGACGAGTCGCTGGTACTCCGGGACGATGTGCACCACCGTCCGCAGGACCAGGAGGGCGACGACGAGCAGGAACGCGATGATCACGAGCTCGGGTGGCATCAGCTTTCCTTTCTTCCGGAGGACGAGGCCTCCGGGCCGACGATAAGTCGCAAGCCATCGACGCGCCGCACGCGGACCGCGGCGCCTTGCGGGATCGGACCGCCTTCGCTCAGCGCGCTCCACTCGTCGCCGCCGGCGCGGACGATGCCGGTCGGCGCGAGCTCCGTCCTGGCCACGCCGAGCGACCCAACGAGGAGCGCGGCGCCGCTGGCCACTGGCAGGTGCTGGAATCCGACCGCCAGCCGGACTACGACCACGAAGAACAGCGTGGCCGTGCCCACGACGAGGAGCAGCGTGACGGGGTCGGCGGTGTAGCGCAGACCCGGGAAGGTGGGCCGCCCCGGCGGGAACACGATGATCGCGCCGAGGAGCAACGACGCGATGCCGCCCGCGAGCAACAGCCCGTGGCTCACGACCTTCACCTCGGCGATGAACAGGACGAGCGCGAAGATCATCAGCGCGATGCCCGCGGCGTTCGCGTCGAGCGTTCCGAAGGAGAACAACGCGATCACGATCGCGATCACCCCGATAATCCCGGGGAAGATGAGCCCCGGGTTCGACAGCTCGAAGATCAGCCCATACGTCCCGATCGTGAACAGGAGGAGCGCGATCTGCGGGTCGACGACGAAGTGCAGGAAGGTCTCGAACGGGCTCATCCCGTTGTCGTCGATCGCAGCCGACTTCGTCGCGAGGGTCACGGACTGCCCATTCACCAGGACGGTCTTCCCGTCGATCTGGGCCAGCAGGTCGGGGAGATCCGTCGCGACAAGATCGACGACCTTGAGCTGCAGGGCCTGGTCGTCGCGGATGCTCACGCTGTTCCGAACGGCATCCTCGGCCCACTGCTCGTTGCGTCCGCGGGCCTTCGCGATCTTCGTGATCTGCGCGACGGCATCGTTCTCCGCCTTCAGCCTGAGGTCGCCCTGGATGTCGGCGCCCGAGCTGTCGACCGGATGGGCTGCGCCGATGTTCGTCGCCGGAGCCATCGCCGCGATCGCGCCGGCCATCGTGATGAACGTGCCGGCGGATGCCGCCCGTGCCCCCGACGGCGCGACGTATGTCACGACCGGGAGCGGGGCGTTGAGGAAGTCGGTGGTGATGCGGTAGGTCGAGTCGATGAGCCCGCCGGGCGTGTTGATCACGAACACGACGGCTGGAGCCCCGGCGGCCTGCGCGTCCGCGATCACGCGCTCGACGTAGCGCGCGGTGATCGGGTTGATCGCGTCCTCGATGTGGCCGACGACGACGGGCGCGCCGGGCGCCGCGCGGGTCACCGACGCGAGCCGCGGGCCGCTTGCCGCAGACAGGTCCCTCGTCAGATCGGTCTGGCCGAGCAGCGCCCCGGCCGCCCCGAGCGTGATGAGGGCGACCGCGAGCGCGAGCTGGACCGTGAAGCCCCGCTTCGCCGCCGGCGCCATCCGCGCCGCGAGGCGCGACGACCCGAACGGCGTCTCGCGCACCCGCTGCGTGTCGATCGCCCGGGCCAGCGCGACGCCGAGAGCGTCCTGGTCGCGCTCGTTCACGGGCGCATCGCCCCGCGGACGAGCTGCCGCGCCGCGTGCGCGGCGCGCAGCTTGGCGAGCGCCTGCGAGAGCGTCGCGCCCACAGTGCCGGTGCGGATGGCGAAGGCCTTGGCGATCTCCTCGTAGGTGAGGTCGTAGTAGAAGCGAGCGACCACGACGGCTCGCTGCCGCTCCGGCAGTTGCCGGAGGGCGACGAGCAGATCGGCGCGTTCGATCGCGAAGTCGATCTCATCGCGCGCGACCGGGAGCAGCTCCACCGCGACGTCCGTCACGCGGCGCCGCCGGTCACGGAACAGCACGCGCGTCGCGACCACCAGGAGCCACGCTCCGGGTCGGTCGAGCGACGCCAGGCCCTGCTTGTACGCACGCACGAACGCCTCCTGGACCGCGTCCTCGGCGGCGCCCTCGTCGCCGGCGATGGCCACGAGCGCGCGCAGCAACCGGGGATACTCCCGTTCGTAGAGGACTTCCCAGCTGACGGCGTCGACGCTCACGGTCTTCTACCCAACGAGCGCTCGACAGGGCACTTTATTTAGTCGGTCTACCACGGGTAGCCTCTCCACCCCATGACCTGGCTCGAGGCGCCCGACTACTGGCTCGCGCGGCTGATCATCGAGCGCGGGATCGGGGCGATCTACTTCGTGGCGTTCCTGGTCGCCTTGAACCAATTCACGCCGCTCCTCGGCGAGCGCGGGTTGCTTCCGGTGCCGAGCTTCGTGGCGTACGTGCCGTTCCGCGTGTCACCGAGCCTGTTCCACCTGCGCTACTCCGACCGGCTCGCGCGGGCGGTCGCCTGGATCGGGCTCGCGGCGAGCGCGCTCGTCGTGAGCGGTCTCCCGGAGGGATGGCCGCTGCCGCTCGGGATGCTCGTGTGGGCCGTGCTCTGGGCGCTGTACCTCTCGATCGTGAACGTCGGGCAGACCTTCTACAGCTTCGGGTGGGAGACCCTCCTTCTTGAGGCCGGGTTCCTCGCGATCTTCCTCGGGCCGGCATGGACGTTCACGCCGCTCCCGCTCGTGTATCTCGTGCGCTGGCTCGTCTTCCGGCTCGAGTTCGGCGCGGGCCTTATCAAGATGCGCGGCGATCCGTGCTGGCGTGATCTCACCTGCCTCTACTACCACCACGAGACCCAGCCGATGCCGAACCCGCTGAGCTGGTACTTCCACAATCTGCCGCGCGCATTGCATCGGGTCGAGGTCCTTGGAAATCACTTCGCGCAGCTGGTCGTGCCGGTCTTCCTGTTGGCGCCGCAGCCTGTGGCCACGGTCGCCGGCTTGATCATCGTCGCGACTCAATCGTGGCTCGTCCTGAGCGGCAACTTCTCCTGGCTCAATGTCATCACGATCGTGCTCGCCTTCTCGGCGTTCGACGATGCTGCGCTCGGCCGGGTGCTGCCGATCGCGCGGCCCGGGCTCGAGGCGTCACTCCCCCACGAGGTCGCGGTCGTCGCCGTGACCCTGCTGGTCCTGGTGCTCAGCTATCGGCCGGCCAAGAATCTCCTGTCGTCGGGCCAGCTCATGAACTCGAGCTTCGATCCGCTCCATCTCGTAAACACGTATGGCGCGTTCGGCAGCGTCACGAAGCTGCGGTTCGAGGTGGTCATCGAGGGCACCCTCGATCCGGAGCCCACCTCGGCGAGCGAGTGGCGCGAGTACGAGTTCAAGGCGAAGCCCGGCGACGTCCGACGACGGCCCCCGCAGTACGCGCCATACCACCTTCGCCTCGACTGGCTCATGTGGTTCGCCGCGTTCTCATCGCCCCGCTACCACGACTGGTTCATGCCGCTCCTCGCGAAGCTCCTCGAGGGCGACCGCGCGATCCTCGGGCTCCTGGCCCGCGACCCGTTCGCCGGAGAGCGGCCGCGTGTCGTGCGCGCGCAGCTGTGGCTCTACCGCTTCACGACCCCGGCCGAGCGGCGGCAGACCGGCGCGTGGTGGCACCGGTCATACGTCCGTCCCTACGTGCCGCCGGTCTCGCTCCCCGACGGTTGAGCGCGAGCCGCGTCTCGAGCTGGTCGTCGGCTGTGACCGCGCCTAAAACGGGTCGCACAACGGCGCCTCCCGGCGGCGCGTTACACGAGTGGGATGGTCAGGGGCTCCGTGTTCGCTCGTCTATGCGGCACGCTGCTGGTCGCCGCCACGCTGCTGGTCGGCCCTGCGGCGCCCCACCCCGTCACCGCCGCGGCGACCTGCACCAGTAGCACCGGTCCTGGGATCCCCCCGCCCGCGGCACTCCCGGCCGGCGTCCCCGGCTTCCACGCCCAGTGGTACGGCCAGAGCGGCTACCCCACCCTCTGCCCCGGCACGCGCTCGACCGCGACCGTCGCGTACTACAACTCCGGATTGCTCGGCTGGGTCAGCGGAAAGCTCGGCGAGGTCGCGTACCTCGGGACGTGGGGACCGGAGCCGGGTCAGGACCGCGCGAGCCCGCTCGGCGGCGATGGGACGCTCGGCTCGCCCAACACGAGCTGGCCCCGCTACAACCGCATCGCGATCCAGCCCGCGCCGTACGTCGGACCGGGACAGGTCGCGTGGTTCCAGTTCACGATCCAGGCTCCGCTCACCCCGGGCTTCTACCGGCTGTACCTGCGGCCGCTCATCGAGGGCGCGACCTGGATGGAGGACTTCGGCGTCTTCTGGTCGGTCACCGTCCTCAACGCCGATGGCACGCCGCCACCGCCGCCCACCGGCATCTACAGCCCGACCGGCTCGAGCACGCTCAGCGTGCCGACGCCGCGCGGCATCTTCACGACGCACCTGATCAAGGAACGGCTCGCCGACGTGACGGTGAAGACCGTCACCGCGAACGCTGCGTACTGCGCGAACAACTGCCCGGTCAAGCCGCTCGATCAGTTCGCGACGGCCGATAACGCGTACGCGGCGATCCATGGGACGTACCTCTGCCCGCCGGACTACGCCGCGTGCGCCGGCAAGGTGAACTCCTACGACTACGCGATGTACAACAGCGACCTCGGGACCTGGATCAACAAGCCGGCGCTCATCGGTCAGAACGGGCTTCTGATCTTCAACGGGAAGACGCCGATGTATTACCGCCGCGCGTACGTGTACGCGCAGGGGCCGACAGCCAACCTGCCGATCACCGCCGGGATCTCGATGTTCATGCTTCTCCTGCAGGGCGGCGCGGTCCTGGACATCAGCGCGGAGCAGACCGCGAAGCAGCAGGAGCGCGAGCTCAAGGGCTCGATCGGCACGGACGGGACGTATATCTACCTCGTGATCACTGAGAACGCGAGTCTCGTGGAATCGCAGTACGTCCTGCAGGCGCTCGGCGTCCAGGATGCACTGAACCTCGACGGCGGCGGTACGTCGGCGATGTGGATCAACGGTCAGTACACCGTCGGCCCCGGCCGCCTGCTCCCGAACGCGATCCTGCTCACGAAGCCCTAGGGGCTACTCCAGCAGCCACCGGACGACGCTCAGTTGGCGCACCGCCGACGCGTCCTGGCCTGCATCGAGCGGCAGGCCGAGCTGGGGGCCCCGGATGATCGCCCAGTCCCTGATGCGTCGCTCGTCGAGCCCCGCCGACGCGAACTGCCGCATCCGCCGCTCGACGACCTCTCGGGTCACGGTGAGGTGCAGCGGGTTCCACAGCAGGGTGACCACGTCGAATTCTGGCTCGGCGATGAGCGGCTTCGGATCGATCGCCAGCCACCGCCCGGCGTGCCGCAGCAGGTTGTGATGGTGATAGTCGCCATGCACGAGGACGTCGTGGCGCGGGCCGATCGCCGCGAAGCGCGCCGCGGCGACCGCAACGTATGGGTGATCGGTCCGCTCGGCTAGGCGCCGCAGCCAGCGGGCCATCTCGTCGCCCGCACGGCCGAACACGCGATCGTCCGCCGGCCGCCACAGCTCCCGCCCGGTCGCGAGCGCGACGCGAATGGCCTCGTGGTCGTCGATCGCCGACGCGTCGTGGCCCGGGATGCAGCGCTCGATCAGCATCGCCCGGCGGGAGCGGTCCTCCCGCAAGAGCCGGACCGCGCCTCGGCCGTGCCAGAACGCCAGCGCGTCGGCCTCGTGGTCGGCCTCTTCGTCCTCCGCCGGCGTGATCTTGATGACCGCGTCCTCGCCGGCCGGCGCGGCGAACGAGAAGCGCGCCCACTCGTAGCGCGGACCGAGCCGGACCTCCCAGTCGAGCGCGACCTCGTGCGCCACGCGATCGAGGCCCTTCGCGGGCTCCCACCGCCATCCCGGTCCGTGCTCGACGGTCATCGCGCGCTCACGTTGCCCTAGCCCGCGACCGCGCGCTCGATGCGCCGGTCCGGCACGAGCCACACGACGGCGATGGCGACGTACAGGACGAACGCGCCCGGCGCGCTGACGAAGGCGAGGGGCACGGCGACGATGGAGATCACCAACGACGCCTTGCCCTTGAGGTCGCGGCCGATGGCTTTCGCGAGCATGGAGTCCTTGCCGTGCGTCGCGACGAGCGACTGGGCGAGGATGAAGAACGCGAAGCCGGCCATCAGCTGCACGAAGCCGTACACCGCAACCGGCAGACCGGCAGACCGGCGAACTTGTTCTGACCCATCCAGCCGGTGGCGAACGGGATGAGCGAAAGCCAGAACAGCATGTGGAGGTTCGCCCACAGGATGCCGCCGGTCACGTGGTTCGCCGCGTGGAGGAGGTGGTGCTGATTGCTCCAGTAGACGCCGACGAACACGAAGCTGAGGACATAGCTGGTGAAGACGGGCACGCGCGGAACGAGCGCGGCGAGATCGCCGCCGAGCGGCACCTTCATCTCCAGCACCATGATCGTGATGATGACGGCGAGCACGCCGTCGCTGACGCTCTCAGCCGGTTCTTGGTCAACGTACGAATGGTGGCAGAGAGGCCGTGCGCTGGCTACCGATCCATGGCCATAATCCCCTGTCCCGTGACCCCTCGGCCGATCATCCCGTTCCGTCACCCGCTCCGCGAGGTGCGTGTCCGGGTGCCTGCCTCGAAGAGCGTCGCGAACCGCGAGCTCGTGCTATCGGCGATCGCCGATGGCCGTTCGCGGCTCGATCTGGGCAGCCTCGACCCGGGCGACGACGTCCGCGCGATGCGCCAGGCGCTCGCCTCGCTCGGCTACCGCGTCGAATGGGACCAGACCTTCCAGGTCACGGTCCACGGCGCCGAGACCATCCCCCACGCGACCGGGGCGGTCCACGCCGCGGAGTCGGGCACGGTCGCGCGGTTCGCTCTCGCGCTGGCCGCGCTCGCCGACGGCGAGACGCGCTTCGACGCCTCGGAGCGGATGCGCGAGCGACCGATCGCGCCGCTCGTGACCGCGCTACGCGACCTCGGGGCGACTGCCGACGCCGACGCGCTGCCGCTCACTGTGAAGGGCCCGATCCGCGGCGGTCACATCGCCGTTCCCGGCAACCAGTCGAGCCAGTTCGCGTCGGCGCTGCTGCTCGTCGCGGCGCGGCTCGAGCGCGGGATCGAGCTCGAGATCACCGGGTCGCTCGTCTCCGCGCCGTTCGTCGACCTCACCATCGCGGCGCTGGAGAAGCGCGGCGTGAAGGTTGATGCGCCGACGCTGGAATGGATCTCGATCAAACCGCAGAAGGTGAAGGCACGCTCGTTCGTCGTCCCCGGCGACGCGACGGCCGCGTCCTATCCCGCGGCCGCGGCGGCGATCTGCGGCGGAAGTGTCACGATCGAGAACGTCGATGCCCACGAGAGCCACGGGGGGCAGGGCGACGTCCGGTACTTCTCGATCCTCGAGGAGATGGGTTGCGGTGTATCGCGCGGCAAGGGCACTGTGACGGTCGAGCGGGTCGGGCGGCTGCAGGGCATCGTGGCCAACGTCCGCGACTGCTCCGACGTCTTCCCGAGCCTCGCGGTGGTCGCGACGCAGTGCGAGACGCCCACCGAGCTGGGCGGGATCGCGCACACCCGGCTCCAGGAGAGCGACCGCATCCACGCGGTCGCTGACGCGATCACCGTCCTCGGCGGACACGCGACGGCGTTCGCCGACTCGATCCGTATCGAGCCCGCGCCCCTGCACGACGGTGTCGTCGACGCGAAGGGCGATCACCGGGTCGCGATGGCGTTCGCGGTGCTCGGGCTACAGGTGCCGGGCGTCGCGATCGAGGGCTCCGAGAGTGTGTCGAAGACGTTCCCCGACTTCTTCGAGATGCTGAAGGAGCTCGGGCGATGAGAAGCGCGCCGGTCGTGCTGCGCGCCGAGGTCACGAAGGCGATCGGCCATGGCACGTCGTACCTGCTCACGCGCCTCTACCTTGCCGACGGCACGATCCTCGAGCAGACGAATCCCGGAGTGCCTGACCTCCAGAACGACTGGCAGCGCATCGGGACCGAGGCCGACCTCGTCGGAGCCGCCGAGCGCCTCCGGCGGGAGGGCTGGGCGGTCCCGGCCAACCGCTAGCCGAGCTCCCGCTCGACCTCATCGAGCGCAGCTCGCAGCTTCACGAGCGCGGCCCGCACCTCGGCCGCGTTGCCCCTCAGGATCGCCTCGGCGAGCTCGGGAGACGTCTGGGCAAGGCGCGTCGCGTCGCGGAATCCCGGACCGGCGAGGTCGGCCACATCGGCGCCCACGCGCGCGAGCGCGCGCGCGACCGCAAGCGGCAGCCCAGAGAGGATCGCGACGATGCGGTCGTGCTCCTGGGCGGACACGACGGTCGGGACCGCGCCCGCGGCGCGGGCAAGCTCGCCGGCCAGACCCATCGCGCGCTCGTCCGCGCGCGCGGTCGGCACGAGGAAGAACGGCCGTCCCTGGAACAGATCGGCCCGCGCGGCCGCGAAGCCGCGCTCGGTCGCGCCGGCCATCGGGTGACCGCCAATGATCCGGGCCGTCGCCGGGGCCGAGGCGGCGAACGCCGCGACCTCGTGCTTCACGCTGCCAACGTCCATCAGCGTGACGCCGTTCGCGTAAGCGGCCAGCGCCCGCAGCGTCGGCACGACCTGCCGCAGCGGCGTGGCCACGACCACGATGTCGGCCGCGAGCAGGTCCTCCAGACGGGCGGTCCCGGCGATGTCACCGGTCCCCGCGGGATCGAACGCGCGCACGTCGTGCGCTCCGCGGAGAGCCAGGGCGAGCGAGCCACCGATGAGGCCGCAGCCCGCGATGCCGACGCGCATCAGACCGCCGCGGCCACCGGACGGCCCACTGCACCCGCGATCGCCGGGAGCATCGCCATGAGCTTCTCGAAGTTCTCGAACGTGAGCGACTGGAAGCCGTCCTTCAACGCGTGATCGGGCGACGGGTGGACCTCGATGAGGAGCCCGTCCGCGCCTGCGGCGACGGCCGCGAGCGCGACCGGCGCGACCAGATACCACTTCCCTGTCCCGTGCGACGGATCGGCGACGACCGGAAGATGCGAGAGCTTCTTGAGCAGCGGGATCGCGTTGATGTCGAACGTGTTGCGGGTGTACTTCTCGAACGTCCGGATCCCGCGCTCGCAGAGGATCACGTTCTGATTGCCCTTCGCGAGGATGTACTCGGCCGAGAGGAGCAGCTCCTCGACCGTCGCGGACATCCCGCGCTTCAGCAGCACCGGCTTGGGCTGCTCGCCGCATGCGTCGAGCAGCGAGAAGTTCTGCATGTTGCGCGCGCCGATCTGCAGGCAGTCGGCGTGCGATGCGACGAGCTCGACATCGGCGGGCGTGAGCACCTCGGTGACCACCGGCAGGCCGGTGGCGGCGCGGGCCTCGCTCAGGAGATCGAGCCCCGCCGGACCGAGCCCGCGGAAGTGGTACGGCGACGTGCTCGGCTTGTACGCCCCGCCGCGCAGGAGCGATGCGCCCGCCGCGCGCACGGCGCGCGCAGTGGCCATCGTCTGGTCGCGCGACTCGACGGAGCAGGGGCCGGCCATGACCGCGAGTGGCTGGCCGTTGCCGATGGGCACGCCCCCGACCCGCACCACGGAATCCGCGGGGTGCACCTCGCGCGAGCTCAGCTTGAACGGACGGCTCACGAGCACGATCTCCGCGACGCCCGGTAGCGATTCGAGCTGGTCGGCGTACTCGCGGGCCGCGACGCCGAATGTGCCGATCGCCGTCCGTTCGGCGCCCGGGAGCGGGATCGCGGAGAGGCCGAGCTCGCCGATCCGCTGGACCACCCCGTCGATCTCGTCCTTCGTCGCGTCGCGCTTCATCACGACCAGCACGTCAGACCTCCACCGCCCACGCCGGGCGCAACTCCTTGGCTCGATGCAGGAACGCGTGCCGGATCTCGCGCTGCGACTTCGCCGTATTCCAGTCGATGAGCACCCGGATGCATCCAGAGATGGCGCCGGGCACCGGGATCTCCCGCCCACACATGAGCGGGACCTCCGTCCAGCCGATCTCGCGCGCCGCGAACGCCGGGAATTCCGCATCGAGATCCGGCGTCACCGTGAACCACACGTACGCGACGTCGTCGGACCGCAGGCCGTTCAGGCGCACGAGCACCTCGAGGAGCTCGCGCGTGGCCCCGAGGATGTCGTCACGGTCGTTGCGCTCGACGGTCGTCGCGCCACGGATCCCTCGCGTCGCCATCAGGATCTCCCCGCCTCGACGAGGCCGCGCACGAACGCCCGCAGCGCCGCCGGCTTGTCGCGTGCCGCGGTCACGGCGTCGATCGCCGCGCTGCCGACCACGACCCCGTCCACTAGACCACGCAGCGCCACGACGTGCGAGGGCTCGCTGATCCCGAAGCCGAGCGCGATCGGCAGCGCGGTGTGCGCCCGCACGCGGGACACGAACGCCGCGATGTCCGAGGCGAGCGCGCGGCGCGCACCGGTGACGCCCGTGAGCGAGACGCAGTAGACGAAGCCGCGCGACGCGGGGACCAGCAGCGCGAGGCGGTGCTCGGGCGTCGTCGGCGCGTAGAGATCGATGCGCACGAGGCCGGCCGGCCCGAGCGCCGCGTCGAACGGCGCGGACTCCTCGGCCGGCAGATCGGGCACGATGACGCCGGCGGCGCCCGCGGCGCATGCGTCGTGGGCGAAGGCATCGAGGCCGTAGCGCAGGAACGGGTTCGCGTAGCCCATCAGCAGGACCGCCGCGTCGCGGTCGGCCACGACGCTCCGCGCCTCGGTCAGGCAGTCCGCGACAGTGATCCCGTTGGCGAGGGCCGCCTCGCTCGCGCGTTGCACGGTCGCGCCATCCGCGAGCGGATCACTGAACGGGACGCCGAGCTCGAGGACATCCGCGCCACCGTCGAGGGCCGCGCGGAGGAGCGCGCCGGTCAGTGCGCGATCCGGATAGCCGACGGTGAGATAGATGGCAACGGCGAGCCGGTGCTCGGACGTGGCGCGCGCGAACGCGCGGGCGATGCGCTCGACCCCGGTGGCCGCGGCCACGGTCATCGCGTCGCCTCCATCACCGTCTCGAGATCCTTGTCGCCGCGCCCCGAGAGGCAGACCAGGACCGCGAGGTCCGCTCCGTACTCCTCACGGACATGCGCGAGGTCGGCGATCGCGTGCGCCGGCTCGAGCGCCGGGATGATGCCCTCGGTGCGCGAGAGGAGCGCGAAGCCCTCGAGCGCCTCCGCGTCCGTGCGGGCCACGTATCCGGCCCGGCCCCGGGCCGCGAGATCGGCGTGCTCGGGCCCGACGCCGGGGTAGTCCAGGCCAGCCGAGATCGAGTGCGTCCCGAGGATCTGGCCGTCCGCGTCCTGCAGCACCATCGACCGCGTCCCATGGAGGATGCCGGCCGAGCCCCCGACGATCGACGCGGCGTGCGCTCCGGTCTCGATGCCCCGTCCGCCGGCCTCCACCCCGCGCAGGCGAACGGCCGCGTCCGCGATGAACGCGGAAAAGATGCCGATCGCGTTGGAGCCGCCGCCGACGCACGCGACGACGATGTCAGGGGCCTTCCCCAGGACCTCGAGCGACTGCGCGCGCGCCTCGCGGCCGATGACCGACTGGAAGTCGCGGACCATCGTCGGATACGGATGCGGACCGATGGCCGAGCCCAGCAGGTAATACGTGGACCGGACGTTGGTCACCCAGTCACGGATCGCTTCGTTCACCGCGTCCTTCAGCGTGCGCGTGCCGCTTTCGACGCCCCGGACCTCGGCGCCAAGCAGCTTCATGCGAAAAACGTTCGGCGCCTGGCGGCGCATGTCCTCGGTCCCCATGTACACGATGCACTCGAGCCCGAGGAGCGCGCACGCGGCCGCCGACGCGACGCCGTGCTGGCCCGCGCCGGTCTCCGCGACCACGCGCTGCTTCCCCATCCGTTTCGCGAGCAGCGCCTGGCCGACCGCGCTGTTGATCTTGTGCGCGCCTGTATGCGCGAGGTCTTCGCGCTTCAGCAGCACGCGGCGCAGGCCGACCGCGGCCGCGAGCCGCTTGGCGTCGGTGAGCGGGGTCGGCCGGCCGACCCAGTCCCGTAGCAGCGCCGCGAGCTCCGCCTCGAAGGCCGCGTCGGCGCGCGCCGCGAGATACGCGTCCTCGAGCTCGGCGACCGCCGGCATGAGGGTCTCAGGCAGGTACTGGCCGCCGAACTCACCGAACCGGCCCTTCGAACCTTGATCGCTTCGCGATCGGGGGCCCGTCATCGGCGCACCTCGGCAAGCTCTCTGAGCAGCGCTCCCGGATCAGCGGCGGTCATCAGCGCCGTGCCGACGAGCACGGCGTCGACGCGCGCCGGCAGCGCCGCGATGTCGTCGGCCGACCCGATGCCGGACTCGGCGACGAGGAGCTGCTCGGCGCGGACAAGCCCGTGCAGCGAGTCGATCCGCCCGCGGTCCAGCTCCGCCGGCGCGCGCAAATTGCGCGCGTTGACGCCCACGACGATCGCCCCGCACGCAACGGCGCGCGCGAAGGCGCGATGCTCGTGCGCTTCGACGAGCGCTGCGAGACCGAGCTCGGCCGCGCGCTCGACGAACGACGCGAGCGTCGCGTCGTCGAGCGCTTCGGCGATGAGGAGCACGGCCGACGCCCCCGCGGCCTCCGCTTCGCGGAGCTGCTGCTCGTCCACGACGATGTCCTTGAACAGGACCGGCAGGTCGACCGCCTTCGCGACCGCCGCGAGGTCGGCGACGGAGCCGCCCCAGTGCCGCGGCTCGGTGAGGACCGAGATCGCGGCCGCTCCCGCCTGGGCGTAGGTGAACGCGAGCGACACCGGATCTGCATCGGCGGACAGCGTTCCGCGCGCGGGCGATCGGCGCTTCACCTCGGCGATCACCGCGATGCGTCCGACGGCGCGCTTCGCGCGGATGGCGTCGACGAACGACGGCCGCGCGCGGCCGGATCGGACCGGCGCGTCGTCGTGGCGGCGAGCGGCCAGCACATCAGCTCTCCGCTCGGCGACCACGGTCTCGAGGAAGTCCATCAGGACAACGCCATGCTGCGCTCGGCCCACGCTTCGAGCGTGGCCATCGCCGCGCCGCTCTCGAGGGCGTGCGCCGCGAGCCCGACGCCGCCGCGAACGTCGCGGGAGAGTCCCGCGACGTAGCACGCCGCGCCGGCGTTCAAGAGCACAGCGGTCCGCGCGCCGTCGCGCGCGGCGCCCGACAACACCGCCCGGGCGATGCCGGCATTCGTCGCGCTGTCGCCGCCGCGGACCGAGTCTCGCGGCGCGCGCTCGAGGCCGGCGTCCTCGGGCGTGAGTTCGCCTTCGCGGATCGCGCCATTGCGGAGCTCCCACGTGCGGGTCGGGCCGCTCGGGCTGATCTCGTCGAGGCCGTCCGCGCTGTGCACGACGAGCGCGCGCTCCGCGCCGAGCTCGCGCAACACGGTGACCATGCGTTCCCCCAGTGCGGCGGATGGCACGCCGAGCAGCTGCCGTTTCACGCCCGCCGGGTTCGCCAGCGGGCCGAGGACGTTGAAGATCGTTCGGATCCCGATCTCGCGCCGCACCGGTCCGGCGTGGCGCATCGCCGGATGGAATCGTGGCGCGAACATGAAGCCCACCCCCACGTCCCCGACACACGCCGCCACCGACTCCGGGCCGAGATCGATCTTCACGCCAAGCGCCTCGAGGACATCCGCGCTGCCGCACGTGCTCGAGGCGGCGCGATTGCCGTGCTTCGCGACGCGCGCGCCCGCAGCGGCGGCGACGATCGCCGCAACGGTCGAGATGTTGAAGCTGCCGGAGCGGTCGCCGCCCGTGCCGCAGGTGTCGATCGCGCCGTCCGCGACGATCACCGGCACCGCGGCGGCGCGCATCGCGGCGGCAAAGCCGGCGATCTCCTCAACGGTCTCTCCGCGCACCGCGAGCGCCGCCAGCAGCGCCCCGAGCTGGGCGGGCGTCGCCTCGCCCGCCATGACGCTGGCCATCGCCCCTTCGGCCTCGGCGCGGCCGAGCGTGCGGCCCGTCGCGACGATGCCGAGGGCGTCTCGCGCATCCATTACCGCGGGCCCTCGACGAAGTTGCGCAGCATCGCAATGCCGTCCGCGGAGAGAACGGACTCGGGATGGAACTGCACCGCCTCGAGCGGGAGGCTCCGGTGACGGAGCGCCATCACCACCCCGTCGTCGGTGCGGGCGCTCACCTCGAGGTCCGCGGGCAGCGTCGCCGCATCGACCATCAGCGAGTGGTAGCGCGTCGCGACTGTCGGGTCCGGCACGCCCGCGAACACGCCTCGGCCGTCATGCCGGATCCGCGAGGTCTTGCCGTGCCGCGGCTCCGGCGCGCGGACGACCGAGCCGCCGAACGCGATCGCGGCGCACTGCAGGCCGAGGCACACGCCGAGCGTCGGGATCCCTCGCTCCGGCGCGGCACGCACGATCTCCGGGGACCGGCCGGCGGCCTCGGGCCGGCCGGGGCCGGGCGAGATGACGACGCGGTCGGGCCGCGCATCGAGCGCCGCGTCGAGTGCTGGGTCATCCGCGCGGAGCACGGTGACCTCGGCCCCAAGGCCGCTCATCGCCTGCGCCAGGTTGAAGGTGAACGAGTCGTAGTTGTCGACGAGCAGCACTCTCGTCACGGGCGCACCAGCCGAGCGTCGAGGAGCTCGATGGCCCGCAGGAGAGCCCCGGCCTTCGCGCGGGTCTCGGCCTCCTCGGCCCGTGGATCGGAGTCGGCCACGATGCCGGCGCCAGCCTGGATGCGGCACACATCGTCCACGATCAGCGCCGTGCGGATGGCAATGCACGTGTCGAGCGAGCCGTCGAACCCGAGGTAGCCGACCGCGCCGGCATACGTGCCGCGGCGATCGGTCTCGAGCTCCGCGATGCGCTCCATCGCCCGGATCTTCGGCGCACCCGAGACCGTCCCCGCCGGGAAGCACGCCCGGAACGCACCGAGCGCGTCGATGTCATCGCGGAGCGCCCCTTCGACGACCGAGGTCAAGTGCATGACGTGCGAGAAGCGATCGACCCGCATGAGCTCGGGCACTCGGACCGTGCCCGGCTTCGAGACGCGGCCGACGTCGTTCCGCCCGAGATCCACGAGCATCACGTGCTCGGCGCGTTCCTTCTCCGACGCGCGAAGCTCCGCTTCGTTCGCCGCGTCTGACGCCGCGTCGGCGCCGCGCGGCCGCGTGCCGGCGATCGGATGCATGACGACGGTGCCGCCCTCCACGCGCACGAACGGCTCGGGCGACGCGCCGACGAGCGTCGCGCCCACCGACTCGAGCAGGAACATGTAGGGCGACGGGTTCACGTGCCTGAGCGCCCGGTAGAGCGCGAGCGGCTCAGGCGCGGGGCGGATGTCGAACCGCTGGGCGAGCACAATCTGGATGCAGTCGCCCTCCGCGATGAGCTGGCGCACGCGGCGGACGAGGCCCTCGTACTCGGCTGGGGTCATGTTCGCGCGCATCGTTCGCTCCACCGGCTCCGGCGCCGGCAGCACGAGCGGGGCGTCGAGCGCGCCATCGAGATCGTCGAGTCGCCGCTCCGCCGCGGCGCGATCGCCGTCCGCGGCGTGCGCGACGAGCAGCATCGTGTGCCGCAGGTGGTCGAATGCCACGACCGTGTCGTAGATCCCGAACACCGCGTCGGGCAGCCCGTGCGGATCGCGCGGCGCGAGCGGGATGCGTTCGAAGTGCCGCGCCGCCTCGTACCCGACGTAGCCGACCGCGCCGCCGGAGAACCGCGGGAGCCCGTGCGCTGAGGGCCGGTCGTATCCGGCCATCGCGCGCCGGAGCGCGTCGAGCGGGTCGCCGTCACGCGAAACGACCAGCTCGCGCGGGGCGACCCCGATGAACGAGTAGCGGCCCATCCGCTCGCCGCCCTCGGCGCTCTCGAGGAGGAACGCGCCGCCGAGCCCACGGAGCTTCGCGAACGCGGACACGGGCGTTTCGAGATCGGCCATGCGCTCGCGCACGACCGGCTCCAGCCGGATCACGCTCGCCACCGTGCTCGCCACACCCGCTCCTTCGGTCTTTGGAAAAACAAAGACCCTCGCTCCCATCTCGGGACGAGGGTCGTGGTGCCACCCGATCTCGGCTGCTCCCAGATCTGGAAGCAAGCCCTCAGCCTGCGCGAACACGCAGCGCCCGGCGATAACGGCGGGCCACCGGCCGCGGCTACTGCTCTTGTTCGCCGCGGCGTCTCGCGGAATCCATTCGCCTGTGTCCGCCGTCCCGGCTTACACCTGTCCCGGTTCGCTACACGGCCCGCACGGGCTACTCGTTCCCGCTCGAACGACGTTGCTGCGCATCCTAGCCCCGTTCCGGACCGCCAGGCAAGCCAGCGCCGAACCGGTAGGTGAATATGGGCAAGACGCTTGCTCCCTACGATCGCGGTATGGCCGTCCGGAAGATCCACCAAGGCCCTGGCCGCCCGCTCGGTCCGATGGCCGTGCGCTCGGCGCTGCCGACGCACACCCCCGCCGAGATCCGAGCGGTGCTCCGCGGCCTGCCCACGACGACGGGCTACACGGTCACCGTCAAGGCGCTGCGCTACCGCAGCCGGCCCCACCTCGTCGCGTTCACGTTCTGGGACACCGCGGAGATGCTCATCCAGGTCCCGGAGCCGTTCCGGCCGTTCCGCGAGATGGTCGACCTCGGATCGCGCGGCTACCCACTCGTCCCGTTCCGGACGCGGCGGGACGTGATCCGGTTCCTGTTCCTCCACGAGTTCTGCCACTGGTGGCTGTACCTCACCCACGGCTGGGGCACGTCCGCCGAGGTCCTCTGCGACACGTACGCCTTCGACAACTTCCGGAAGCGCACGGCCGTCTCGCCGCCGGCCTGGCGGCGGCCACACGAGCAGATCCTGCTCACGGCACCAAAGCGAGCAGCGCGCCAGCCCTGAGGGGCGATGGGCGAGCGACCTTCGGCTAGCTCGCAGCCGGTGGGAGCGCTCGATTTCGGTCCGTTCCTGAGCCTCTCCTCCGCGGCACGTGGACACCTGCTCGCGGCCGGCGGTGCCGTCAGGTTCTCGCCCGGGGAGACCATCGTTCGCGAAGGCGATCCGTGCGGAGATGTGATCCGCGCTCAGGTCGGGTCGCGTCCGGATCATGACCGGCGACCGGCTGCGGACACCTGTGACCCTCGCCGGCGCGGGCGTCGCGCTCGCCCTGGTCACGCTCCTGGTCGGGCCGTTCGTTATGGAGATCGGCGCCGCGCGAACGAGCGTGGCGCCGGCCGCGGCGCACGCGGAGCGGCCGGAGGAGCGGATCTCCAAGACCGATCTCAGCGCGGCGGTCTCGGCAAAGACGTCCTCACCGATCCTGCACGCCTCGTCGGAAACCCGCCGCTAGCCGAGCGGGATCTCGAGCCGCGCCGTGTAGCGCGGACCTTTCGGCGACAGGACGCTCTCGACCACCGCGATCCGGTCGACGTGAGTGCGCAGGTCGGGGACGGTGATCGTCTCGACGGCCGCAGCGATGGTCCGGACCTCCGGACCAGAGGCTTCCTCGCGCACCCGAGCGAGCGTCAGGTGGGGCGCGAACGGGCGGTCGTCGAACGTGAGCTGCCGGCTACGGAGCTCCGTTGTCACGGAAGCGGCGAGACCAGAGAGCTCGGCGGCCCCGTCGCCGATCCCGAGCCAGACCACCCGCGGCCGGCCGGACGCGGGGAACCGTCCGGCGCCGGCGAACGAGAGGTCGAAGGCGCCGTGACCGGCGGCGGGCGC
>CAAGKR010205421.1_pt1 | contig 18219 bp, 13 predicted proteins | sample 2556971 | NCBI WGS metagenome assembly CAAGKR01 (sample SAMEA5207829, study PRJEB30636) | soil metagenome | biome: forest; feature: boreal; material: soil | place: USA | collected 2011-09 | depth 1 m | reverse complement strand
CTTCTGCTCCTGCCCGGCGGACTCAGCGCGACCCCGAATGCGAGCCTCGCGCTCGGTCTCAAAGCGCAGCGTCCGCTCATTGGCGAACTTGATGGCCTCCTGGGTGAGAGCCTTGCAGTACTGGACAAACCCGTCGACGTCGATGCCGCGAAAGACAATGGTCCTCTCGGAGAAATGCGAGAACGCATCCGTCTTAGCTGCCGTGCCGGCAACGGTTCCGGCGTCGGCCCAGTACTCCCGAAATGCCTCCATCCACTGCTCAGACGGCTCGTCGCTGAGCTTGACAAGGACGTGCCCAAGCTCATCGACATCCAGCCCTTCCGCGTTAACCGAGGTACTCATGCTGCCGGCATCCTAGCTCATGGATTCGATCTGAGCGCCCCGCCCTGTCGTCTGGACGGCGCTAAGGCTGACCAGGCGAGCCCATACTTCTGGCTCGCCATGAGTACTCGCGCCTTTCCCGGCCCCGAGCACGCCAAAGCCCGCAAAATACGGCTCCGACATGCCGGGAACTGCACCGATTGGCGAAGATGAAACTTGAGTCAGCCGCTTTGGCCGCTGAAATCATCCGCTGTCCTGTGGTGGATCAGTGTCTAGCTTCCAACGCCGAAGAGCTGCCTTGCCATCGCGTCGTTTCGTGGCAAGGCCAGTCTCCGGGCGGTTTGCGATACGTACCCGAACCATGGAGCGGTCATCTCGATCGCGCGCCGATCCTGTTCGTCAGTTCGAATCCGGGGGGCGATGTCGAGGGCGCAGCGATCTCTGACGCGTCATACACCTCGACCTGGAAGACCGACGAGATAGTGAGCTGCTGCGATGACGCTTTTGAGTCGTGGCGCAAACCAGGAATCATCGACGGCATATATCTCAGCGACAAGTTCGGAGCCCGTGGTGCCAAATCGATCCGATACTGGCTCTGGGCCCGGGCCAGAGCACGCGAGCTGCTGCGCGGGCGCCAACCTGTGCCCGGGCTGGACTATGCCATGACTGAAGTAGTCCATTGCGGAACCCAGCATGAGGCTGGCGTCGCGGATGCGTTTGCGACGTGCACAGACCGGTACTTCGAGCGCACTCTGCGCGCCGCATCTGCGGTCGTCGTGGTGTGCGTAGGCACCTGGGCTAAAGCCGGATTCAAACGAACGCTCGATATCGACCTTCCGGAGCATATCTGGGGTCCTGGCGACGTGGCCGGTAGACAGAGAATGGTTTTGGCTGTGCCGCATCCCGGGGCATGGGGGACCCCTAAGCGCTTTGAGCCATACGTAGGCGCCAACGGCCTCGAAAGCCTCCGAGCTGCTCTGGATCCGTCAGCAGTGGCCTGACCTCGGTGCTAGGCATGAAGTACGAGGCTGTCCTAACTCCAACCCCTCAACCGCGTTAACAAGCAGCGTCGTGATTCAAACGAGATCTCCCCAAAGTTATCCACACCTTGTGGCAAACATATGTACGCGCACAATATCTGCTACCCTATGCCCGAGCATGGGTCGAGCCTGGGAAACGCGACCGGCCGGCGGCGTCCTGATGTCACCGACCCTCGCTAAGCCAATCGCTGCGCTCGAAATCTGTGCTGGAGCCGGCGGACAGGCGATTGGCCTCGAAGCGGCCGGCTATTCGCACGTGGGACTCGTAGAGATCGACCGCCATGCGTGCCAAACACTCCGGCAAAACCGTCCGCAGTGGGCTGTGATCGAGAAGGATGTCAGGGAGATTGAAGGGCGACACTATCGTGGCATCGATCTAATTGCAGCTGGGGTTCCTTGTCCGCCGTTCTCGGTCGCTGGCAAGCAGTTGGGACCCGACGACGAACGTGACCTTTTTCCGGAGGCGCTCCGCCTTATTCGCGAGGCAAAGCCGACAGCAGTAATGCTTGAGAACGTCCGGGGCTTCGCCTCGGACACGTTTATCTCGTACCGCGCGAGATTGATTGAACAACTCGAGACTCTTGGGTATCGAGCAGACTGGAGGGTATTGGAATCGTCTCGGTTCGGTATTCCTCAGCTCCGACCGCGTTTCATATTGGTCGCATTGAAACCACGGACATTTGATAGGTATCGCTGGCCGGAGGGAAGTCACGAACCGCATACAGTCGGGGCCGCCATCGGGGACCTTATGGCCGCCAGGGGGTGGCCTGGCGCCGAATCCTGGGCCGCTAAAGCCGACAAGATAGCCCCGACCGTTGTCGGTGGCTCGCACAAGCATGGCGGACCGGACTTGGGACCAACTCGTGCGCGGCGCCAGTGGGCGGGGTTAGGCGTTGACGGTCGCGGGATCGCGGACGAAGCTCCTGGACCAGACTTTCCGGTCGGGGCCTCTCCACGACTCACGGTTCGGATGGTCGCCCGGCTTCAGGGATTCCCTGACCACTGGGCGTTCGCTGGTGGCAAGACGGCGTCATATCGACAAGTCGGCAACGCATTTCCGTCAAGCGTCGCAAATGCCGTGGCGTCCGCGATTAGGGCTGCCGTTGACGTTCAGCTGAGGCCGGCAAAGCAAATGAGGGATCTGCTCGAACTGTCCGCCTAGGCGACGGGTGGCATGGAATCGAATGCTGGTCAACCGCTCCCTCGTTGCCTCAATCCCTACCCGCCTCGGAGTCCGTTCTGGAGGCAAAACGCGCGAACGATAGGGTCCCCATGGCAAAGTGTCGCTATGGCTCCGTCAGTCATCGCTGCTGCTCGAGATGACCTGCATCGCCGGATGCTTAATGAAGGTGTTCTCGGTCTCCGACCGCAGCGCCCGGGGTCCACGGCCCCCCGAGTCGTAAACATTGCAGATACCGACAACACCGCGAGCAAGCGCGTGTCCGTGCTCCTGGGGCAAGTGCTTTGTCAGAAATACGGCATCCCCGAACTTCGGAACGCCCCCGCCACTGAGGACGCCGGCTCGTCGTTCGAGGGCCTGGTTCGCGACTACTTGGACAGCTGCCTAGCCGCGCTGCCGTCACAGGCCAAACCGTGGACAGTGCGAGTCGGCGGGGCGATCAGCGAATTCGCGCAATATCATCACCTCCAGGAGCTGGCCCGCCTCAGCGACGAGCACGAAGAGCTGCGTATCCACTTGGGCGCCGACTACCTAATACGTCCAGACATTCTCGTAATTCGGCAGCCGGTTGGAGATCCAGCCTTCGGCGACGGTGTCATGAATCAGGGGGACGGCGTCGCACGTGCGACATTCCTCCGCCTTGCCAATAGCGCAGACACAGCCGCTCTCCCACTGCTCCACGCCTCCGTGTCGTGCAAGTGGACGTTGCGAAGCGATCGCGCCCAGAACGCTCGTACAGAAGCGTTGAACCTTATTCGCAACCGTAAGGGCCGCGTGCCTGCAATCACGGTGGTTACTGCCGAGCCGATGCCGTCCAGGCTTGCTTCTCTCGCCGATGGAACGGGAGATGTCGATCGCGTATACCATGTCGCGCTCTATGAGCTGCAAGTGGCTATCGAGTCATTCGTTTCAGAAAACCCTGGGATGATGCGTTGGCGCAACGACTTGGCTCGGATGATGCGCGGGCTACGCCTAGCCGACATCAGTGATCTTGCATTCGACCTGTTGATCTAGCTGTGCGGCGCAGGGAACGCGCCGTCGAGCCATTCCTGTACGGCAGCCGGCGTGGAGCGTCCGGTCAGGTTTAGAACTTCGACGATGTCGCGAGCGGCGACGATCGCTACCGGATGTTGGTCCGAACGGATTTCCTTATAGGCCTGTGCATCCACGTATGAGGTCGTCACCAGTACCCCAAACTGGCGGTGCCGTAGGCGGGAGATCAGCCGGGCCACACCCTTCACGCCAACGCTGCTATTTGGTGCGTAACATTTGGCCTCGAGAGCGAACTCCATTTGCACCCGATCTGCCGGCGGGCCGACACTGTAAAGGCCCACAGCATCTCGCCCGCCATCGCGGCTTGGCCTGGTCAGATCCATCGTGGTCACTTGAGGTGCGAGCATCCGCCAGATCGAAGCTGCGCAAGCTTCAAAGTCGGTAGGTCGGGCCTGAAAGTGCTCGTAAATCCTGCGGGCCATTTCTTTGCCGGTGCTGTCTCCGGGTAGTTGCTGATCTTTCGTTCGGTGCGTCAAAGTCTTAGGCGCAAGCAAAGGCTTCACAGCGCCTGTCTTTCGCCAACGCTGCCACGCGGGCGGCGAGTGCTTAACCCCGCTCGCCCCACTCGCCAATTCGGTCAACCATTTGCGGCTGATGGTGTCAGCATCGAGCACCGTGAATATGGCTCGGTAATTCTGAAACCGCTTTCCTCCAGTCGTGCGCCAAACGGCAACCAGGTCTTCAGTCAGTGGGAGTCCTGGCGACCCCGGAACGGCGAGGCCCCGGAACACCACATCGCGGCCGGTGCCACTCTTGGTGAAAATGAAAAACGGAGGAACAGCGTCGCGGTCGCCACCGTGCAATGCTTCGAATGCATCGCGCAGAATGCGGTTGCCGCCGCGCGGAGTCTCGTGGATGGTGCTGCCGGGTTTCTTGTTATCCCCGTAATAGGTGAATGAACCAGTCTCAAGGTCGAGCCTATCCGGCCAATCAGGATCAACTCCGGTCGAGAAGATCACGACCATGCGCACCGCTGACCGAGCGGGCCTTTGGTATCGGAAGCCGCCTTGATTGCCGCATGGCAACAGTCGAGCTAGCGGGTCGCTCCGCACGTCCTTTTGCGATCCGGCCCGATACAGCCGATCGACCACCAGATCCGCACCCTGAAGGTCATCAAATGAAATTGAAGAGTCTTCTGTCACGCTTGGCATCAGGATGCGCAGTCTAGCCCCGCTGCGTAGGACGGACCGGTCCAGGGTAACCGCGATGCTTCCTAACCTAATGGCTTGGTGGAGGCTTCATCGCCGCGTGTTTCCGTGGCGGCAGTGGACTGACTTGTACCGGCTGTTGGTGACGGAGGTGCTGCTCCGCCAGACACGCGCTCTGACCGTCGCGACATTCCTGCCCATGTTTCTCGAAACGTATCCCGACCCCGAGCGTTTGAGCGCTGCATCAGAAGAGGAATTGACGGCCTTCCTGCGCCCGTTGGGGTTCGCTCGACAGCGGTCCGTTCAGCTACGCGAGTTGGCCATGCACATACCTGACCAGTCGACTGTTTTGAACCGCGAGCAGCTGCAGCAAATACCCGGCATCGGCCGCTATAGCGCTGGAATGATCGCTTCGATGAGCGGTCGGAAAGTGGCCGCTGTCGATACCAATGTGGCTCGCGTCCTTTGCCGGCTGTTCGGCATCGAGCCCTCACATTCCGAAGCGCGCAAGAGCCGAAATGTGTGGGATGTCGCTGAGCAACTCGTTTCCGCCGGAGAAGCTCCGGCGGACGTTACGTGGGCCATCCTCGATCTCGCTGCGGCCATCTGTACTTCCCGAAGGCCAAGCTGCCCCAAGTGCCCGCTGGTTGGGATGTGCCTCTACGCCACGCGCCAGATTCGCCCAGACAATCGCCGGAAGCAAAAGTTTTCAACGACAGTCGCCAAGGGCTCTGATTTAACGCTGAAGTAACGGCGCTAGACTCGGTTCTGGGCAATACTTTTAACTGCATCGTGAGATTCACCAGTCCACGCTTAACGCCCGAAACCGAAGGTGACCTTCTTCAGGTCCTCGGCGCCCGAGCGGGCTGCGCTCAAACCTCCGAAGCTCGAAACCCAGAGATCTAATCGCATGGACGAGTTGCGGGCGTCGCGAGGCGACACATCGACCGAACAAGTGGTCAACTATGCCGACTGGACTACTCGGCTACACAAGTACTTCTTTCACCTAATCAATGAAGGCCGCCCTATAACGCTTTTTGTTGATGACGAGGTGTTGATGGAGGTCCATGGCGGCTCCGACCTCCAAGCAGCTGCTGCCAGCTTCCACACAGCCGTTCGTTCCTGGCTCACGAAGGCATCCGACGGAGGTCCATTCGACAAGATCTACCGCGAGGGGAACAAATGGAGGAGAACTTGGCCGTCCGACTCTCCATCCCCTGCTTTGCCGCTGCTTGCGGCATCCGTTTTGGCGGCATCCAGAATGGCGAAGAGCACAGGCATTGCGCCGACCAACTACTACGTTCATTTCTTTCCGATAGTTGGTCTGCCGAAGACCTTGACGTTCCAGAACGAGTACGGCGCGACGATTCCAAAACTCTGGGAAGACATGAGCGAATGGATTGACAGAATCCAGGGTGGGCGCTTGGGGCAAAGCACGATTACTAGGGATGACTGGTTCACACGAATTGGTTATGCGCTGTCACAGTCGCTGTTTCGCCAATCGGATAGAGATCGACTCCCGCTCTTCTTGAAAAAAATGGGTCTAGCGCCTCACTCCGCGATTGAGGGAGGAGAGCTCCTTCCTTACTTCAAACGCTGGGCAGTGAACGCTTCCTTGAGTAGTGGAGCCAAGAGGATGATAGCGGCCCCGGGCTACGACAAACAGCTGGCCGCGATGCTAGTCCAGGCCGCTGCTCTTTGGGACGGTACTGAACGCGATGAAGAAGGGCGGCGGCTCGGTCGGCTTGCCATTACTCTCGCCTTTCCCAGTCCTCGTGGGTCTTTGAACGTGATCGCTGAAAGACCGCGCGGATTTCCAGAATTCGCGGAGTTCATCGGGGCCGATGGAGAAAGGTGGGCCCTGCGGTCATCAGGAGGAACGTGGTACGACGAATCACCCCTGGCCTTGCCTGCTGATGCCCTTGTGAATGGACTAAGCCTCCGATCGGGAACACAACTTAGTTTGCGGTTGCCCATCGACCCGGTTGTCCCCCTACGGCAGAACGAAGAATTAGGTTGCTGGGTGGCTTCATTAAGACTGGAGCTCGGGATCGACCACTACGTCCTGGTCCGCAACGATCTGCTTTCGTTGACGCGCGATACGATCAAGAAGGCAGGCGGTCCCGAGCCGGAAGTGGCAGGTTCGGTCGCCAACCTTCCGGCAGGCTACACGCTCCTCCGCGACGTCCTGATGATGCGAATGCCATCGGGGACTCTTCCCCACGAGCTTGCGTCCTTACTGCCAGTCGCCACGGAACGTCCTGTCCTACTTGGCGGCCTTCCTCTCGATCTCGGTCCGGCTACTTACATCCGTGGAGGTGAGCCTGACGTCTTCATTTCAAAGACAGCGTCCGACATTGCTTCCGAGTACTCAGTTGATGGGGTTCAATACGACGTTCCGGTAGGGGGCGGTCAGTTAGCACTGTCCGGACTGGACCTAACCGACGGTGCTCACTCACTCGTCTTGGGCCCGACACGAATCTCGTTCTACACCGCCAACGATCTTGGCCGGATTGTGCCAAAAGCAGCGGGATCCGTTGGTTTCAGTTTCACAAGAGAACGAGGTGAATATCGGATTCAGAGAGCCGGAGCGGAGGTCCTTGAGGCCGACCAAAACGCGGACGTGGTGGTTGTCTGCGGCGCTCGAGTGAAGGGCTCGCCGTCGGCCATTCCGGATGGTCCTCGCGCGCCGATCGTTATGCCGCGAGGACGTCGTCGCTACTTCGTAATTGGTCGGAACGTCGGTGACATCGATGAAGTCCCGCAACCACCTCCTCCGGCCTGGTTGGCGGGGATTCCGCTGTATTCAACCGGGTTTGAGTACTATCCGCATTTCGACTCTGCGTGGCTTTTGTTGGAAGAGACCTACTTCTGGGTCGCGCGCCAAGTTGCTGACGAAGCTGGTCCCCAGGCTGTCCGGCCTGATAGGGCGGCTGTTCGCAAGTGGTGTGGAGCCGTGCTCAGTGGACAATCGGCCAAAGTCGACGGCGATTCCAGGTTGTGGCTCGAGTACGTCCTCGCGGCACACGATGAGGCCTGGTAGTGAATTACAACCTCCTGCTCGAGTGGATGAGTGAGCGAGGCGAGGGCACCTGGCACCACTTTAGAGACGCTCACGCCTGGCTTCTAACGCGATCTGGACTAGAGGGGGAGGACGTGCCCGCTGCGCGGACGCTCGAGCATTTGGCACGACTTGGCCATGTTGAATCCGCACGAGCCGAGTCGAGATGGGCGGTGTCACCACCCGTCGTGACGGTCGTGCCAGGGGCATCGGTGCACGCTGTGATCGTTGGCGCACGTACGCGACTTCTGCAGGCGGCGCTCCGTGAGCGAATCGAAAGCAGTCAGCATCTGGACCTCATCGAGCGGCCACAGCGCGAGGGACCGGACGCTATTTACATCAGCTGCAACGATGAGCGGGAGCTCGCCAAACTTGCAGCGAACGTAGGCGGACATTATGAATACTCGGTGAGCGAGCGTATCAGCCAACTGCTACCAGCTCTCGAGGACCTCCTATCTGCGGCTGCTGCCCCTCCGCCGACGTCAGGTTATGGAACGTCACTATGGCAGCCAGACACCAATCGATTTAGAGCAATCGAGAGGACAGACCGGCCGGGTTTGTACCGCTACGAGGCTTATGGCACGCCGCAGTTCCGCTATACGTCCGATGGTCAGCAATACTCAGATGTCGATTTCAGCACTGGTCGATACGCTGAGCTGCGCCGGATGGGGCGGAGCGTGCTGGTCTATCTGCGCGAAGCCATCAATGGTCTGCTTGTCGTCCCGGCTCGCGCCGACCTTCCCGCCCTGCACGCTCGCTCCGCGATTTTGTGTAGTGGTCTTCTTCCTGAATTCGACCCGAAGGGTGTATCCCTCGGATACCGAAACGTCCCTTTGATCATCGCGAGCCGGATTGCCGAATCCCTTGGTCAGAACCTTCAGCTAGCCAAGGAGGCCTGAATGACGGTTGACGCACTGGGTGTCTTTGACTCGCTGCGCGACTATTTCTTCCGCTACTACGACACACCATTCTCTGTCCTAAGTCCAGAGGTCCAGGCCGAGCGGCGCGCCTTACTTGACCGCGACGGAGTCACCTGGCGGGAGCCATGGCTAGAAGTCTTGCGAAACTATCAAGTGTCCAGTTCTGACATCCCGGCCAGCTTCGATGAAGCGGGCGCCCCTCGCGAGTTGGCTGACTTTGCGAAGGCCGGACTCATCCCGCCCGGAGTTGACCGGCTCTATCAGCATCAACAGGACGTGCTCCGACTCAACCGCCTTGGGCAAAACGTTGTCGTGACTGCAGGAACCGGTTCAGGAAAAACCGAAGCCCTCTTTCTGCCAGTCCTCGCTCGCCTCCTCGAGGAGTCTGCAAGTTGGACCGGTACGCGTGGTGACGCGGTCGAGTGGTGGAAGGTCAAGGGCGGATACAAGCCGCAACGCCAGGGTGAATTGCGACAGGCGGCGATACGCGCGCTTGTTCTGTATCCCATGAACGCGCTTGTTGAGGACCAGCTGCTGCGCTTACGTCGCGCACTTGACGGTCCGGATGTCCGCGCGTGGCTGGATTCGCATCGCCGAGGCCACCGCTTTTACTTTGGCCGTTACACGGGTCGAACGCCTGTCTCCGGACGGTTAGGCAATCAGACTGCTCTAGACAATTTGCGAGCCTACCTAAGGTCAACGGCCGCCCGAGCCGAGAGGGCTGCTGAGCTTGATACCAACGAGTACGAGCTGGCTAGATCTGAAGGCCGCTCGCCTTTGCCAGAGCGGCACTCGAAGAGGTATTTTGTCCCGCGCTTGGACGGTTCCGAAATGCGTTCGCGCTGGGATATGCAGGCTTCCCCACCCGATATTTTCATCACTAACTATTCCATGTTGAACGTGATGCTCCTAAGGGACCGTGAGGCTGGAATTTTTCGCGCTACCGCCGATTGGCTGGCATCGAGCAAGAGCCACGTCTTCACCGTGGTTGTCGACGAGCTGCACATGTATCGGGGCACCGCGGGGACAGAAGTCGCTTACTTGCTGAGGAACCTCATAAACCGGCTTGGCCTCACGCAGCGACCAGATCAACTGAAATACCTTGCCGCTAGCGCGTCGCTAGAAAGGGACCGCGACGAGGGATTTCTGGAAGGATTCTTCGCCGTGCCCAAGTCTTCTCTTACGATCGTGCGCGGCCAGTACGCAGATCTGCTTTCGGGTCCCCCTGACCTTAACGCACATAGAGTCGACTTTGAATCGCTTGCGACCCGAGAGGACATACGTGCAAGCGAAGCAGAGCAGCTCGTACGAGATTCGGGAGCAGCTGAAGCAATGCTCCACGCAGCCAGGTCAGACGATGGGCTGCCGGCAACAGTCAGCACCAGTCAACTGGCCGAGCGCTTGTTCGGGGCAGGGGGGGCCACAGCTGCGATGCATGGACTGCTAAGGGTAACAGCAGCAGTTCCGCCCGGTCGCGGTCCACGATTACGTGCTCATCTGTTCTTCCGAAACGTCCAAGGTCTGTGGGCCTGCTCTGACCCGGATTGCACCGAAGTGCCTGTTGAAAGCAAAGGCGTAGACCGGTTTGTTGGCAAGTTGTATGCCCAACCGCAGTATCTGTGCCGGTGCGGGGCTCGAGTTCTTGAGCTTTTGTATTGCCAGACCTGCGGCGATCTCTTCCTAGGAGGTTATCGAAGCCCCGACCGGCTGCAGGGCGCCTCGATAGCTGCGTATCTCGTCCCGGACATTCCACACTTGGACGGTTTGCCCGACCTGGCAGACAACACGCGCACGGCGGCCAATTACGTCATTTACTGGCCACGACGGGACGAACCAATCGACCTTGAATGGAAGCGAGCGCAGTACACGTTCAAGTTCGTCAAATCAGTTCTTGAGCCGCGCACAGGACATCTCCTTAAGAGGCAGGCAGGGTACACAGGATGGTCGTTCCAAATCGCTGGTCCCAAAGTTGAGGAGGTGTCGCCGTTTCCGATCCAATGTCCGCACTGCAATGATGATTGGGAAATCACCTATCCACTGCGGCCGGTCGAAGATCGGCGTCGGACTCGCTCTCCGATACGCACGATGCGAACTGGATTTGAGAAAGTTAGCCAGGTACTGGCAGATTCACTTCTTCGGACAATTGGAGAGCCAAGGAAGGTAGTTCTGTTCTCTGATAGCCGGTCGGATGCGGCAAAGCTGTCGGCAGGCTTCGAGAAGCGCCACTACCAGGATGTCGTTAGGCAATTGCTGTGGCAATCGATGAGCAGCGGACCCGCAGCCGACCTCCTTGCATTTGAAGCTTTCGAAGCTGATTCAGACCGTACGGCATTGGTAATGGAGGGCTGGGATCGGTTTTCGAGCACATACCCTGTCGAGGCATTGCAGCTTCGGAAGCTCCTCATGGGAGTACTTTCTGGGGCCGAGCAGATCAAGGCGCAGCAAACCCGCGCGCATCTACTTTCCGGAGCTGTCGGACTGGGTGGATTGCGAGCTCAAGTGGAGGCCGATTTGCTTGCCTTGGGCATCAATCCGGGTGGGCCTGACTGGAGCCTCCAGGGATTCGGTGATGCGGCTGCGCGAACACCGTGGACTGAGATGGTGGACTGGGCTGTTTCGCCACCGACGATGAAGTCTCCAGCAAACCTTGGCCCCGAAGCCAACTCGAAAATGGACGAAATTCGCAGCTCTCTCAAAGAAGAACTGCTGGGCGCTATCTACAGCGGAGCGGGGCGCGATTTCGAGAGTCTAGGTCTGGGGTACGCGTCACTAGGTCCTAAAGGTAACGGGCAGGCACCCGCTGGCATGGACGTGGCTGCATTCGAAGCCGTGGTCCTCTCATCGATTCGCCTCTTAGGCGACCGGAAGCGATTTGCGGGGCGAAAGGAGGGCGTAGTAAAGGCGCCTAGCAACCTGTCGCGGTACTGGGCCAAGGTCGCAGAGCGTTATGGAGTGGATCCGAAGGACATCGCCGAAGCTATTGATATTGCTTGGCAAAGGGATGTAGTCCAGTTCGTCCTTAATCCTGACCGACTGTTTCTCCTACGGGCGGGGACCGTCTCGTGGATTTGCTCAAGGTGCCGCCGGCAACACCTTCATCAGTCGGGAGGCGTTTGCACGGATTGCCTGGCGTCATTGCCATCTGATCCAGTTCCTACTCGGAGAGACGACGATTACTACGCATTCCTCGCGCAGCGTGCCGGTGAGGCCTTCCGGCTTCATTGCGAAGAGCTCACCGGGCAAACGGATCAGGTTGTGGCCCAAGATCGTCAAGGGTGGTTCCAAGGAATCTTTCTCGGGGACGAGATTCCGGTGGTTGACACCATAGATCTCCTCAGCGTGACTACCACCATGGAAGTTGGTGTGGATATCGGCGCCCTAAGAGCGGTGATGATGTCGAACATGCCGCCCATGAGGTTCAACTATCAACAGAGAGTGGGCCGTGCGGGTCGGCGCGGTGATCCACTAGCCGTTGCACTGACCGTCTGTCGTGGCCGCAGTCATGACGATTACTACTTCGCGCATCCAGAACGAATCACGGGCGATCTTCCGCCAGCTCCGTACTTAGATCTCCACCGATTCGAAATAATCCAACGAGTGTTCGCAAGCGAGATTTTGCGCCGTGCATTCAAGCTCGCAGGTGGGGCTGGGCAGGTAACCGACCTGGGCGACAACATTCATGGGCAGTTCGGGGCAGCGGACGAATGGAGTACGAACCGGCCTCACATCGAGCAGTGGCTCGGGACTAACCCGGCAGAAATCGAGACGGTTGCCGATGCTCTTCTCAGTTTCACGTCGCCGGACCTCAGCGCATTGAAGTCGAGGTTAATTGACTACGCTGGCGAATCTCTGCTAGAGAGAATCGATGGTGCCGCCTCCGGTCGGGGCCCATCGCCCGATCTCAGCCAGCGGTTGGCAGAAGACGGGCTATTGCCAATGTTCGGGTTCCCAACCAAGACGCGATACCTTTTCCACCGATGGCCAGCGAGCGCTTATCCCTGGCCACCGAAGGGTGTTGTCGATCGCGACCTGGCGATTGCCATCAGTCAATTCGCGCCCGGGGCTGAAGTTGTTAAGGACAAGGCGATCCACACGCCTATCGGACTCGCATCCTGGGAACCTCGAGGCGGGAGAGTAGTACCGGAGGCTGATCCGCTCGGGCCGCGGGAGTCAATCGGTGTATGCCAGAGCTGCCTCCACTTGGGCCCAGCTGCTGATCCGCCGCGAACGGAGTGTCCCGTGTGCCTAGAGGTTAAGCCGTACTATCGCGAATTCGAGATGAGTCAACCTCTTGGGTTCCGCACGGACTTTCATCCCAGAGACTTCGAGGGTACCTTTGAGTATGCAGTCAGGGCGGACACGCCCAAGATCTCACCAGACCCGGCTTCTATGGTGACGCGAATTGTCAGCGCGGCTGCCCTCCAAGTTGGCCGAGGTCGCATCTACGTAGTAAACGACAACCGCGGCCGCGACTTCCGCTTTGCTCCAGTGGCCAGCGGCAATTGGACGGGAATGGTTTCAGTTGACATGTTTGATCGCGGTGATAAGACTCTGCGAATCCCTCAACCCGATCTCGCTGCGATCGAAGCAGTTGCGTTAGGCGCAATACACGTCACGGACGTCCTACTGATCGGTCTTTCTGACGTGCCACCAGGACTTACGCTCGACCCAACTCATCCAGCGCGTAAAGGCGCATGGTTTTCTCTTGGTTTCCTCCTGCGAGAGGCGGCGGCAAAGATGCTAGATGTGGGGAGTCAGGAACTCGAGATCGGCCTTCGGTCTCAAAAGGTCGGTGGCGCAGTCAATCCACAATTGTTCCTCGCAGATTCGCTGGAAAACGGCGCTGGGTATTGCACGCATTTGGGTGAGGCCGCCGTGTTCCGGCAGTTGCTTGAGGCTGGAGGCGCGTATGTGATTGAGCTTGGCCAGCCCAAACACAGCGATAGCTGTTCAAGTAGCTGTTACGACTGCTTGCGCGAGTACACGAACATGGCATTTCATCCGCTACTGGATTGGCGGCTAGCAGGCGACATGCTGAGCCTACTCACGGATGGTGCTGTGAACCTGCGGGGCTGGGAGTCCATGGAAGCAAAGCTTGCGATAGGTTTCGCGAGCGATTTTGGAGGCGAGGCAATTCAGCTCGACGGCGGAGCATGGGGAGTCAAATTCGGCGACAGAGCACTGATAGCGATCCACCCACTCGAGGATTTCAAGCAAAACATCGGACGCCGTCTTGCTCAGGCCAGAGCTGACCTCGAGGCGGGCGGTTACGGCGATTCGCGGGAGAAGCCGATCGTCGAATTCACAACGTTCGACCTCCTCCGCCGGCCGGGATGGGTGTACTCGGAACTGTTTAAGTAGGTGGCCTCGCCCACTCTCCGGTCAGTGAGTCCGTCCATGTTTGCGGCTCTGAAGGCCTGTCCGCTGCGAGTCGATTTTGCGCTGCGACAGCCAAACGTATCCACCCAACGCTCGGTGCACGCGGTCCTCGGTGATATCGCCCACGCAGTTCTCGACTCAGCCGTGCGGGAAGCTGCTTGGAATGGAGAATGGAAAGCTAGGCTGGACCAGCTATGGATCTCGGCCGTCGAGGCAGCTGTCAACGAGTTGAATGCCTCGGGAGACCGACTTGGTGGGGTCGATCCTGGACGCTGGCCTGATTACGAGTTAAAGAGAGCGCGGCTGATCCGGGTGTTTGCCGATATCTCTGAACTGATTGGGCGGGCCGGGCCCGATGCTCAGATCTTGACGGAGCAAATTCTCGTTGGCGCGGGAGGTCGAATCCGAGGGCGGGCTGATTTGATCATTCAATCGAGTCTGCTGCACGTTGTGCTTGATTACAAAACCGGGCGAGTCGCAAGTGCGGGGGGTGCTGTCAACGAAGACTATCTAGTCCAGATGCAGTTGTACGGGTACCTCGAAAAGGAGAGGTCTGGCGAGTGGCCTTCCGAGGCCTATCTCGTCCCTTTCGGAGAGCCGGCCCTAAGGTTGTCGATACAACCTGGACTGGCCAGCGAGATGGTTCGGAGTGCACTGGCAGAGCTCGATGCATTTAACGAACGGGCGGCCATCGGGACGCAACCTGCGCATCCCGGACCGTTGACTTGCCGGAACTGCGACTTCGCTACCCGATGTGGGTCCTTCTGGGAAGCTTGCAACGCGGGTTGGATCGAGTCTGTCGTTGCGGCCCGGGGCAGTGTCGTGAGAGTTGCAAGAGGCCAATTGCCGGTTGTGAACGTCGAAGTTTCGGTTCACGCCGGGTCCATCCCTAACAGTCCGGTGCTCATTCGCCAGATTCCATTCGATGAATTCCCGGCTGCGGAGTTCGCGGAACCGGGGCGGGTAGCGGCTCTTGTCGGACTGGTAGAAGAGGGCTCGAGAGCCAGCTACCGTCTTCGCCCATGGGGCCGCTTCTGGATGGAGCCGCGCTGATGGCTGTCCTGGCCACGCTCGAAATTGCGCTGCTTTCCGCTGGCGTCCGAGCCCGCGGCTGATCGACACGTGATCTGAATGCTCATCTACATCGCGGCTAACCGCCCAGATGCGCTGTGGCCGGACTTGGTGTTGGTTGGCGCAGCGATTCACGAACGCGACGAGGGTGCGGTACAAGCAGCAATCGGCGACGGTACCCCCGATACCGAAGTCCTCAAAGAATTGCTCTCCAGTGCTTCCATCAGAGCGATACTTGCAATCGCTCGGGATCCGGACCTTGACGGGGTCGCTCCTGCATCCAGGTGTTTCACGGGACTCTATCTCCGGTTCCGCGTACTGCTGGAGTCGGGCTTACGGCAAGCAGAGAGTGGATCGTCTTTCTTTTTCAGAGTCCCATCGGAGATGGCACGTGAGGCACAGGTAGGCTTAGAGGTGGCGGCGGCACGATACGGCGAAGAAAGAGCGGTCTTCGTGGCTCCAGATTCTTTCGGATCTGCAGGTCGCGTCGCCAGTGAAGTTGCGAGCCTAATTGGTGCTTCCTACACGGGTAGGTCACTCCTTCCCGAGATTGCACAGGCAGTCGGTTGCCCCGGCAAACCCTGCGGATGGGTTCATTACACGCTCAAGCCAGACTGCCCTTGCCCTGCGTGCCGGGCCCGACGTCTAGTCGCCGCTCCGCCGTCCAGCCTTCCGGCGCGCCTGCGTCCTCCACGGTACGGAGTCCCACTTGAACGAGCGGGCTTACCTCAGAAAATCGTCGGTAGCTTGCGATCGGCAGGCATCCGTACTCTCACCCAAGTCGATCTGAGGCGAGATGCAGAGCTTTTACTTATCCGAAATGTCGGGCCATCCGAGGTCGCTCTGCTACGGGAAGCGGTCGACAGATATCGCCCGCAACCGAGCAGTGAAGACTCGATACACGACTAACTGTCGATGAGGCGCGAGCCAACTTTGCGAGTCGGCGGCGCGACTCGCGGGAACCTGCTTGCCTCTCTGCTCGTAATGGCAGAGCGCTCGCTTACGGTAGCCCAACTAGCAACCACCGATCTCTGGTTCGCGGACGAGTCGGCTTCGGCTCAGGAAGTTGCCGTGGAGATGAACAGGCTGAAGTATGACGTCGCTCCGGTTGGCGACCCCACCACTCCGCTACGTTGATCTAAAAGACTTGCTGCAGTCACGCGGTGATATAAACGAGGCCGCCGTCCCCATTGACCTTGCTCGCCTTGTCACCTGGGACCTACCTTTGGTGGACGGAATTAGTCTCTTAGCCTCGCGACCCTACTACTTCGTCCTCGAGTCGGATCAGATTCGGGGATTGGTGACGAGATCAGATCTGCAGCGTCCCGCCGTGAGCATGGTGCTGTTTGCCCTGATTCTGGCGATTGAGATGGCGATCAGAGCCATGATCGGTGCTACTTACCTCAATGACGCATGGCAACAGGAGCTATCGTCGGGGCGCTTAACGCGCTTGAACAAAGTCTACGAATCGCGCAAGCAGTACAACACCGAAATGTCGAAACTCGATTGCTTGATGATTGAGGACACGATTACCCTCGTGCGCAAAAGCCCGGAAATTCGGCGGCGCCTGGACCTTCCAAGCGGTGCACGATTTGAACATTGGCAAGATCGACTAAAGCATCTACACAATTCCTTGGCACACGGAAGTGGCCTGCTGGACATTTGGCCCGAGCCTGAAGAAGCCATTAGTGAGTTCACGTCGATCCGCGATTTCGCGAAGCGAGCGTGGTGGGAATCTGGGTTTGGGATGGAATCCCCGGAATGATGACCGACCAGGCGAGCGCTCCTTCGCGTCATCTTCGCCCCGCTAGATGAATGGATGCTCATTTCTCGCTTCCAACTCCATAATCGGTTGCATTAGGAGCGGGCCGATTTTCCACACTACACAGCGGCATACGGTTACCGTGCGAGCCTAGATGAGTCCCGCGCTACGAATCCGACGGCCCGATCTCCTGGTCGACGACCCTTGGGGACTGATCCATCGTTTCGTTACCGAGGACCGCAGTTCGATGGGGGACAGGTCGTATGACTCATACATCGCAAGTGGGTCATCACCTCTGAACCGAATAACTCTTGAGGACGTTGTTGCGATTAACACCACTATGGGGGCGCGCTCACCGCACACGGACTGGACGGAGGTCATTAGCCGGAGAGTTCTACCCGAGCTGAGGGCAATTGATGTGAAGTGGGATCTCTTCTCGACGCCAGATCGGATTTGGAAACATGAGCCAATCGCTGAGCGGGTGGCAGCACTGGTGGACCGGGTACTTGGCAAGGGCATAGGGCTCGCCCGCGCTACCAAAGTGCTGCACATCAAGCGTCCTCGCTTGATCCCGATTTGTGATTCCTACGTGCTTAGGCTTATGGGCTTGCCCGGCGCGGACGGGGAAAGCGTTGCGGCTCTCGTCGAGCACTTGCGTAACGTGCGGGGGGAGATGCAGCCAACGCTGGTCGAAATACGTGGGAAGCTTCTCGAGCTCGGGTATGACCGAACTCTACTTCGGATCGCGGACGCGCTTATCTGGAGTAGCTATCCCGAAACGAGTCTCGCCAGGCGCCTTTCAGTAGGCAAGCGTCGCCCTTGAAGCGGGCCGGTGCATTTCCCCGGCCGATGCCTGCCCCCGCTATGGAGTTGAGGCCGGGCCAGGGGTCGGGTGGGAGTCAAGTACAACTGTTGTGCGAGGTGGATGGCTAAAGTCGAAGGCTTGGGTGATGTCGCCCAGCGTCGGCACAATCTCGCGCACGGTGGGGCGCGGGTCCGGGCGGCCATCGGTCTTTGGGTCCAGGCGCTGCCCGCCTAGGAAGTCGTCCTCTATGAACTTCACGTACGCGTCGAAGCTCAGCGTTTGGTGGTCGATGTAGCCGCGCTTGGCGTACGGGCTGATCACGATTCCCGGCACGCGCAGCCCATAGCCGTTCACGTCCACCATCGGCGGCACTACGTGGTCGTAGAAACCGCCCCAGTCGTCCCACGCCAGGAAAATTGCGGTTGAGCTCCAGTCGGAGCTGTTCATGATCGCGTTGATCAGAGTCGTGACGTAGGTCT
>CAAGKR010468815.1_pt1 | contig 18230 bp, 15 predicted proteins | sample 2556971 | NCBI WGS metagenome assembly CAAGKR01 (sample SAMEA5207829, study PRJEB30636) | soil metagenome | biome: forest; feature: boreal; material: soil | place: USA | collected 2011-09 | depth 1 m | reverse complement strand
GTCTTGGCGTCTTCGCGAAGGACACCAACGAGGCGGGCCTCGTTCTTGGAGAGCTGCTTGTCAGGATTCGGCTCGGCCTTGTCGACGTGGAGCTCGATGGTGCGGTTCTTCGCTCCGTCCTTTTCGTAGCTGTTGATCCGCATGGCGCCGGTGAGCGCGACGGAATCGCCCTTGTCGAACTGATTGGCGATCTGCTCGGCGACGGGACCCCAGGCGACGGCCCGGTGCCATTCGGTTTTCTCGTGGATCTCCCCGCCCTTGTCGGTGTAGCGGTCGGACGTTGCGACGGAGAGCCGGGTGAAGGCGGTACCGTCGGTGGTGTGCTCGAGCTCGGGTCTTTGCCCGAGACGACCTACGATTTCGGCTTGACTGATGGGTTCGCGGTTCATGACGTGACTCCTGTGTTGATGGTTTGGATGATGTGCAGGGAAAAACCCAGTCGGCGTCGGTGCAGGTAGATGTTCCCGGCGGTGGAAAATAGGAGCACGCCGGCCAGGCCAAAGGCGATGACCCCCCAGTTGGCGGCCTGTACGAAGGCCGCGCCCATACGCCGGTCCCACTCCTGTTGGGCCTTTTGGTAAGGCGTCTGGGCCAGCTCGGTGGATCGCCAGGTCGCGGACTGTTTCTGCATCGCAACGGGGTTCTCGGCCAGCGAGGGCAAAAATGTGCCTAACTCCTATGAGGCAGCCGACGACGAGCCCTTAGGGCCGCCCCTTTCAAGGTGTTACTGCCGTGAAACTGTTCGGTTTTTTACGAAATGCCCGAGGGCTGCGTGCTCGAACCCCAGAATGGTGGGCTATACGCGCTTCTGACGGCCGAGGTCGCCTCCGCGCTCGGGCTGCCCGAGGGAGCGTTCCTATCGACCGGCGCCTCCCCGATCGAAACCGCGAGGGCCTACCCGATCGCCGCGGCGGCCCTGGGCACCGATGAGCGCCGCGGCGCCGCGGATGGCCTGGGTCGCGCCGTGCGCCGGCAAGCGCTCGACCTTTTGTGGGGGCGATTGCGGCCATCGGGCGGCGCGCGCAACGCGCCATGCTTCCGGCCGAGCTCGCTGTCCGCCGCGCGCAGGTGCAGGAACGATTGTCGGCGCGGGTCGGAGCCGAGATGGTCGCTGCGTTGGTCGTCGAGACCGACGTCGACAAGCACGAGGTGCCGGTACAGCGCCGAACCAAAGACGGCACCGTGACGCTGCGTCGCCGGGCTGCGGACGGCGAACTCGAAGGCCCTCGCTGTTCCGGTTGCGGCGCGAGCGTACTCAAGCTCTATCTATGCGATCAAAGCCTGCACGCGCTGTGCAGCGGGTGCGGCCAGCCCGGCCGCATCGAGCCGGGCCACTGCCGAGGCTGCCGGCCACGCCCGGCACAGCCCTGGGGACGTTGCACCACGGTGCCCGAGCCCAGCCCCGGGCCGCACATTCCGCCATGATTACAAGCGTGGCGCTGTTGCATACGCATTTGTCCTGATTATGTGCCCCGGTGCACAGCACGGCTCTGTTCGCCTACCAGCCCGGCTCTCCCAGCAAATTGCAGGTCTTGCAGATATCCGGCGGTTCGCCCCCGGGCGACAACAGTTGCTCGCGCATGGTGACCAGCGTTGGGTGGTTAAAAACAGAGTCGGGTTCACCATCGAACAGATTCCCATTCGGGCTCTCCAACACTCGGTCGGTTCCGCAACAGATGCCCATCGCACCCGACACGTCGCAGCTTATGCGCTGCCAGAGCTGGGCACAGCGTTTATCGACCACCCCCTTTTGGACCACAACCGGCCACAGGCAAAACCCGGGAAGCGCCTCGTCCACGCGCCTGCGAAAATCAACATAGGCGGGCAGCGCGTCGTCGATGATTTCATCTGGCTTTGGCTCGACGCCGATTGGACGATACACATAAAACCGAAGGCTGCGGCATCCCGCGTCGCGAACCCAATGCGCTGTCTTCAGAAACCCTTCGCCACCCTCCTCAACCTCGCTTCGCAGCAGGACAATACTTGCGTGCGTCGGGAACACGCGGTTTATCGCTGGCAGCTCACGTTTGAGGGTTGCCAGCGTGGCGTCATAAAGGGACACGTTGATTCTGGAGATCCCGGCCAGTTTTAAGCCGGAGATCCGCGAGCTCAACAGCAAGCCGTTTGTTGCCATGTTGACCACGTGGCCTCGTTTGACCAGATACGACACGATGGCCTCGAGATCCTTGACCAACAACGGCTCGCCGCCCAACAAATCGACCAGCAGACACTGCGCGAACAAAGGGTTCGAGAAGATGCGCTTTACTTTCTCGAGGGTAGCCTCGCTTCCTCGCCAGGCAGAGCCGGGCTGATTGATGAGATTTCCTGCGGAGCAGTAGTCACAGGCCAGGTTGCAGCGTTTGGTAAGCATCAACGAGGCAATCTGCGGCGTGTACCTGCGTGTCGATGTTACGGCCGCCTTGCGCAAGGACCGGTATTTCAAATAGTTCCACACCTTGGGCGCCGCACCCACCGGATGAATCCTGCGGCTCATGTCGTAATAATAGGACAATCTCGACGGCATGCATCTGCCCCCTTCCCTGTCATTTGGGGAAGCGATCGTATCTATACCACCCCATCACGCCCGGGTCGACGTACTGGCCCGCGATCGACAATCGTTGGGCTCCATTCTTCCAGCTTTGGCGTTCTTCCATACCAACGGGATCACGAAGCACCCGGAAAGAACGAGGAAAGACGCGGCCGACACCCAGGCTCCGACGATCGCGGTCAACGGTCTGAAACGGAACCTGACTTGGTGTTCTCCCGAGGGAACAACGACCGCCCGTTGTGTCACGTTCGCCCGATAGATGGGCGTCTCGCGTCCGTCAACGTCCGCGACCCAACCGGGGTAATACGAATCCGAAAAGACGAGGATTGCATCCCGGGAGGTCCTGACCATCAAGTCGGCCTCCTGGTTCTCGTAGCGCAAGAACTTCACGCTGCCACTGCCGCCTCCACCCGATCGATAGGTTGACGGCAGGGCTTCGAGCAGGACCGAGCGCTCGGGGTCAAATGTCTCCGAGGTCAGAATCCCGAGCGCAACCCTGCCGTCCGAAACGGGCAAAACGTCGCCGACCAGATAGGCTCGCGGGAGAAAGTCATCATTGCGATAGAGATACGCGCCGCCGTGGACACCCAGCGCGGTGAGATTCGGTGCGGGAGCGAAGGGCCAAAACGACGTGAGATACTTGACATTGGACATCCGCATGAGCTTCCAGAACGCTGGGGTCGGCTGGAAGACATCACCCTCGGTCGAGGCGGTGCGGGTGATGATGCCGGCTCGGTTTTGATCACCCCAAACATCGACCAGGTAGTTTGGGGTCAGATTGGCGTAACCGTTCGGCGACGACAACCCATAGATGACATTGCTGCTGGGCTGGATGAACTCACGTTGCTCCACGAACGGCACGAGATTACCCTCCCAGCCGCCGGCTTGTTTAAATGCCCTCTTGTGCGCGTGGTTTCCGCCGACGCAGAACACGCGAAACATGGATGCGTCCTGTCTCAGAATGGAAACCGTTGTCGGCGGTTGTTCCCACTCGGCTGCAGCGACGATGGGATTTTGGCGAAGCTGAAAATACAGCAGATCTCCAATGCAGATCGCGAGGAGCATCCCCTGGATTGGAAGGGAGTAGTTCGCTCTCTTGGGACCGGACGCCCCGGGAGGCGCTATTCCAGCGGCGATCTGCGAGCCGAGCTTCGTGAGCCCCAGTGTTGCGAGCGTGACGAGTGAAGCGTCCGTGATGAGAAGCAGCCGGGTCGGAAATCGAAAGTAGTTCATGCCGGGAACGTAGTTGAAGACGAGCTTGTAAACCGGCGTCGCGGGGCCGATCACCAGGATGTAGGAGAGGACGGCCGTGAGGGAAAAGAATCTCACATGCCAGTTGCTCCACCACCGCAGAGGTGCCGACATCGCGAGCAGCAGGGTCAGCACGCCGACGTATCCGTAATCCTCCCAGAAGATTCCATTTCCGGTGTAGGTCAGGTTGCCGATGTCGCCGTTGCTATAAGGGTACAAGAACGTCCAGAAGCTCTTCAAGTCGTAGGCGAAGGTCGAAGCGTAATCGAACGTCACCCCACCGGAACGCTGGGAGAGAGACACCATCTCGTAGGTGGGGAGCAGTTGAACGGCCGCGAGCAGCGTTCCGAGGATGAGCATGCCCGCAAGACACCAAGTGAGTCTGTTCCTGAGAACGCCGATCAAAGCACGCGGGATCTTGAAGCGCGTCGAAGGTGCCTGGCCTTCCATCTGATTGTTCAAGAGACGCAGCGAGAAATAGATGATGTAGAGCGCTCCGCAATAGTACGTGATCTGAGCGTTTCCAGAGAGATGCTGGAGGGCCAAGACAACTCCGAACCAGAGGAGCGGGCGATAGGTGTCCTTTCTGACGGCGCGTTCAAGGAAGGTCAGCCCGGCGGGCAGCCAGCACGCGGCATTTGCGATGCTGAGGTGTTTGAGGTGCGAGAGCAAGCATCCGCTGAAACAAAAGGCGACTCCCCCCAACAATGAGGCTAAATAGGTGCCGCCGATTTCGCGTGTGTAGAAATACATCCCGATGCCAGCTGTGACGACAATGAGCAAAATGGTTACATTGAGGGCGACGTATGGCGGCAACACGCCGAAGAGAACGATGTTGAATGGGTAACAGACCCCCGCCTCTGACCGTGCAAGGAGTGGAAAGCCTCCGTATATTTCACGAATCCACAGGGGCCAATGCCCGGACCGGAGGGCGCTCCCCAGCGCAACGCGGTAGGGAAAGTTCTCGTTCATGAGATCGCTCGCAAAAATGTCATCCGTTATGAGGACGCCCCTCATCAGCGTCAACTTCCAGAACGCCGCAAGGACGAGCACGGTAATGAATCCAACCCCGGTCCAGGCAGGAAATCTCTCGGTTCTGGCCAGGTTCCTCGGAATTGGGCTCATGTGCGGCGCTCACGGCCTGCGGTCGAGCTGTTGGCGCCCTTTATCATGAAGGCGGTCGGCGCTCATGCCCGGTCCGGGCCGTGAGCATGAGCCGCTCACCCCGGGTGCCGCCGCGCCAGCGCGCAGGGTAACCTGCGCGGCGCCTTCACCCGGACGCGAGAGAGAATCGCGCGAACGGAACAGCAGCTCCGCTTCGCCCAAAGTCGCTCGGCCCGAGCTCCGCTTCGCCCAATCGCCCATCGCTCTTGATCCGCCGGCGCAAGTATTCTTTTGCTACGCGCAACCGGCTCTTGGTCGTGTTGACCGACACCCGAGTGGCCGCGGCTATTTCCTCTATTGAGTAGCCGAGCACGATCCGCATGACCACAGCTTCGGCTTGCACCGTCGGTAGCTCGTCGATGATCCCGCGCAAGAGCCACAGGTCAGGAAGCGTGTCCTGCCTGCCGGAGGTGATATTGGCGGACTTCTGCTCGGCGAGCGCACACCGACGCTTCTCTCGGTTGCGGCCCCGCTTGCGCGCGGCGATCGCAGCTCGCAGCGCGATCCGGTTCGTGTAGCTTAGGACCGCGCCCTCGAAGCGGTACTTGGGCAGGGCTCGAAGGATCTCGATCAAACAGTCCTGAATGGTGTCTTCGAGGTCAGCGTGCCCGGCGCCCAGCACCGCCCTACACACGCTGCGCACCGATGGAACGATGGCCTCCAGGAACCGTCGAAGGGCCGCAGAATCCCTCCCTGATGCCTCCACCGCCAGCACATTCAAGGCCGCCGCATCAGCCTCGATGTGCGGCTCCCTTCGTCCCCAAACCGGCGGCGCGCTTGCCGCGGTGCAGCTATCCGCGGAGGGCATGGATCCAGGATGCCCAGCCGTCGAGCCCGATGCAAGGAAAACAGCCGTTCCACGCTGAGGTTGTAAGGAGACCCTAGGCGCGTCGAAACGCGCGCAGCAGCCAGCGCTCGGGGGCGAAACAAGCGATGAGCAGCGTGCTCATGAGCAGCGCGAACCAGATCACCGGCCCGAACATGAGGCCGATCATCGCGTGCATGGAGAGCGCGACGACCACCGCTGGGCGCCGCGTCCACCGCAGGACGAACCAGAACGGCGCGGCCACCTCGAACGTCAGCGTCACATACTGCAGCGCCTGCCAGAGCCAACCCGGGACCGACCGCACCAAGAACCAAGAGATCGCCGTCTGGTAGTTGTCGTGTAGGTGGCTCCAGAGCACGTCCCCCGATAGCCAATCGCCGCGCAGCTTGGCGATCCCGGCCCCCGAGTACATCGCCGCCAAGAAGAACTGGAAGTAACGGATGACGCCCCCCGCGACGTGCGTGGGCAGCGGCGCCTCCGGGTGCCGGCGCCGCCGGCGCCACGCGTCCAGACCGTAGCGCGCGCCGCAGGGGCTGAGGCAAAGCGCCAGCGCGATCATCGGGCCCAGCTTGCTGACGGTGAACGCCTCCAACCGATCGGCGAGCGCCAGGTAGGCCAGCAAGATCGCGAACGCGCCGGCGACCACGCGGGTGAAAAGACCCGCCGAAAGGCAAAGCCCCGCCAGGGTCGTCAAGATGGCGATGATCCAGGCCACCGACGGCGACACCGGCGGAAGGTAGAGCGGTTGCCGCCAGTCGTGGCCGCCCAGATTCGGAACCCGGAAACCGACCGGGCTCAGCCAATGGTCGGCGTGGACGAGACGCGACGACAGGAACGCCAGCAGCACCAGCGGGGCCACGATCCGGACGAGCTCGAGCCGTTCGATGGGCTGCGGCGCCTCCAGCCAGCCCCGCGCGCGATCGAGCGCCGTCACCGGGCGCGGCGGACGCCTCACGAGCCGTCCCCCTGCGGGCACCGTCGCTCGCGCTCGGCCTTGTCGGTGACGTACCAGTAGTGGCGCTCGACGGACGGCGGATAGCTCGCGAGCGGAAGGCGCTGGTAACGCGCCTCCGGCGTCCCTGGCGGCGGGATCGGAATCCTCAGGCTCAGCAGCATGACCCCACCGATGCGTGCCCCGGGGTGCGTGCGGTTCTGCTCGCGCGCGATGAATTGGTCCAGCGCCGCGAGCACGCGCCGCTGGTGTAGATGGAAGAACATCGCGCGGTAAAAGCGGCTCTCCTTGTCGTCCCGCCGAATCGGAAAGTACGGGCGCACGTCGATCTCTTCGAAGCGCCCGGCGTCGCACATCCAAGCCTCGGCCCGCCATTCGATCACGTCCCGCGCCGCGTGCGGGAACAGGGCGGCCTCCTGCACGAAGAAGCGCACCGGCAGCGGCAGCACCGCATCCGCGGCCCCGTTTCCCGCGGCATCGAGCCAGACGGCTGCAATGTAGAGCGCGCCAAGCACGGCCGCCACCTGGCGCAGGCGCCGCGGCGCCCGAGGCTCGGCCATGACAGCACCGCCGAGCTTCGCCAAGTCGGCCCCTGCTGTACGGGCCTTCTTGGCGTCGGGCGTCTTTGCACCAGGCTTCTCGGGCGCCATGAGCTTGATCTAACAAGAGTTGGCGCGCGGCGTCCAAGACGCAGCTCGACATCGGCGTGAGCGAGGCCACTTACCAAGGACCAATGCCGAGGGTCTTTCATCTGAAGATCGGAGGCTACGAGTTATGAAACGGATATTGACGGCTGTGCTTGGTGTCGCGTTGATGATCGCCCCGGCCGCGGCCATCGCACGCGGTGGCGGGTTCCACGGCGGCGGCGGGTTCCACGGTGGCGGCGGGTTTCATGCCGCACCGGCGGCCGGCTTCCGGACGGCAGCTGGTTTCCGCGGCGGACTTGGTTTCCGGAGCGGACCTGGTTTTCGCGGCGAGCCTGGTTTTCGTGGCACGCCCGGTTTTCGCGACGAGCCTGGTCTTCGCGGCGCGGTCGGGGTAGGCGCCGGCGCTCGGCCCTTGGCGCGCGCCTGGGGCCGCGGATACTGGGGCCTCCGCGGCGGGGCGCGCGTCTGGATCGGCGGCGCTTATCCACCCTACGCTGGCGCGATCTGGATGGCGCCGCAATGGGTCTGGAACGGCTACACCTGGGTCTCGCAGGGCGGCTACTGGGCGCCGCCGGTGTACTAAGCTGGCCGTAGCGGTAAGCGACGTTTAGCCACGTTTAGCCATCGTTTAGCCAGCCAGCGTTTCGGCCGCGGCAGGAAATCCATGGCCGGTGACACAGCATGCGATCTCGGTCGGGTTCGCCGCCTGCGGCATGGACTCGCCGGTCGGCTGGTTCACCGTGGCGAGCGCCGGACGTGGCGCGCCCAGCACGAACCCGGGAAGCAAGAGCAAGAAACGAGACACACCGATCAAGCTAGGGGCTGCTTCATAGGCTGATCTTGCGCCATTTTGAGGTCTCGGGGAATTCGAATTTCTCGCCGCATTGGCCCCGCGGTTGCCCGGTCGATCTCCTTCGGGTAGATCCTAAGCCCACCGATAGGAGACGGACATGTATTACCTGACCATTCGCCAATTCATGCGCACGCTCAAGAACCTCGACGCGATCCTCGGCAAGGCCGAAGCGCACGCCGGGGCACGCAAGTTCGACGTGAACAATTTCTGTTCGGCGCGGATCTACCCGGACATGCTCCCGTTCACCGCGCAGGTGCGGATTGCCTGCGACACGGCCAAGGCGACGGCCGCAAACCTGGCGGGCAAGGAAGCCCCCAAGCACGAGGACAACGAGACGACGGTCGCCGAGCTGCGCGGTCGCATCGGCAAGTGCCTGGCGTATCTGGAAACTTTGACCGCCAAGGACTTCGAGCGCACCACGCCCGACACGCTGATCAAGCTCGCCTTCCCGGCGGGCAAGGCCCTGCGCGCGAACGATTATCTCTACACCCGCCAGATCCCGAATTTCTATTTCCACGCCGTCACGACCTACGACCTCCTGCGCAAAGGCGGCGTGGAGATCGGCAAGGACGACTTTCTGGGACCCCTGGATTTCGTCGGCTCCTGACCCGCGCGGACACAAACGAGGACCTTTGAGGTCAGGCAAGGTCTCGCCCGCTCTCGTCGTTGTCTTGGCCTGGCTCGCCGCGCGCGCCTCGCCAGCGCGCGCGAACGAAGACGATGCGACTGCCGCCCAGCCGTCCGAGGCCGCCGTACCGTCCGAGGTCGCCGAGCTCACGCCGCCGGACGACCTAGCCCCGGCGGACTCGTCCGTCCTCGTGACCTACTATCCGCCGCCCGTCGACGGGCCGGCGCTGCGACTGCCCGAATCGCCAACGCGCCTCTATCTCGACGCCGGCTTCGCGCAGAGCAAGGACCTGTCGGCGCTGCAGGTCATTGCCGGAAGTGGCTACAACTTCCGCTTCTCGCTTGGTGGAGCCTGGCGGCGCCGCCACTTCACGTTCGAAGCGGAGATCCCATTCTTGCAGATCACCACGATCAACGTGACGGAGGTTGCCGGCGGGGCCCCGCCCCAGCCCGAGGACGCGCACCAGACGGGATTTTCGTTCGGCGACGTCCGGGGCGGCGCAATATGGACCGTTCCGCTCGCGGGGGAAGCTCTGGTCGGCGGGTTCGGTCTGCGGACCCGCCTCGCGACCCACTCCACCCGCTTTCAATTCCACCTTGCCACCGACGGCTCGCTGGTGACGGACGTTTTCCCCTACTACTTTCACATCGAGCCGACCACGATTCTCGGTGGCGCGCTCGGCCGTTTTACCTTCGTCATCAACGAGGGCGTGCTGGTGTTGATCGGCCCGAATGGCGACGTGGAGGGAATGGGAATCGTCGTTCCGACGATCGTCTTCTGGGACTCCCACGTGGCCGTCAGCTACTCGCCCTTCGACCTTTTGGGCGCGTCGGTCGAGGTCGGCACCGACGTTCAAATCAACACCGTCAACGACCCGCAGTTCACCGTCAAGGACGTCCGGTCGGCCTGGGTGGCTCCGGCAGTCCAGCTTCACTTCGGGGCGACTCGCGTCGACCTCATTGCGCGAATCGGGCTGACGAGTGGCGCCACCTTCTTCGGTGTCCTCGAATACGTCGGAACCAATTCATACACCTTGCGCGTCACGCGGGTGTTCAATTGACGCCAGGAAAGCGCTACCCTTTGGGGATGGGATTTTCCGGCCTTCGGCCCTGCGGCGTGGCCCTGCTGGTCGCCATGAGCGCTTGCTCGTCTGGCTCGTCGGGCGGCGGCGTCCACGACGCAGCCGTGTACGACCTCGCGCTCGATCTGCCGCCTGGGTGCCCACCCGAGACCGGAAACGAGACGGGAGTCGGAATTCCCTGCAAGGCCGACGGTGGAGAGTGCACCAAACCCGGCACGCCGCCCAACCTGCTGTGTACCTGTGACGAGGCGTATGGCCTGAGGCTCAACGGCGTCCCTTGCATCTGCACCCGGGTGGGATTGAACCTCAGCACGGCGGTCACCGACCCGTGCGGCGCGCTTACTTCGTCGCCGTGCGGATCCAACGCCACCTGCTGCGACTACATGAGCGAAGGCTATTTTTGCAGCCCGAACGTCTGCCTGCCGGGCGGCGCCTGCATCGACTTTTCTGCGCCGGCGAGCAACTGATTCAGTTGCAGGTCGGCAGGCTCGTCGGCGTCGCCGTGTCCTAGATGCCTCCCGTGTCAATGACGATCGCAATCTTCACCCACTGCGGAACGTGGTTCCCGTAGAGGGTTCCATTCCCCATCGGATTTTGCCCGGGAAGCCAGACCGCGGCGAAGCTCGGATCTCCGACGGTGACCTCGCCGATCGACACCCCCGCGAACCAGAGCTGCGGCTGCGAGGTCGCGAGTCCCCCGGTGTTCGCTTGTACGCCGTACGGCCGCCGCGAAGAAAAAGCAATCCAGTAGAGCTTGTTGCCACGAAAAGTCCCCACGTCGGGGCTGAACCGCGGCCAGGAGTTATCGTAGTTGCTGCTCGGGCCGCCGTTGGCCTTGTCGAGGCGTGTCGTGCTCCCGCCCGAAGAACGAACCCACCACAGCTCGGCCGACGCGTCGTCGTACCCGTCGCAGCTCCCGACACCGTATCCTCCGCCGAGCGGGGCCGGGTCGCTGGTGGTCGTGCTGCCGCCGGCGCAGGTGCTCGTGTTGAAGACCACGTACGCGCTATCTTCGCTGATGCACGGGTAGTAGCTGGAGACGCCTGTGGCGCGGCTCACGAGCACGCGCGCGTTGTCTGTCACCGTCTCCTTCGTGGCGTCCGCGATCGCGATCTGTCCGTTGAGCTTCAGGTCGCCGTTGGTCCCTCCGCTCGGCGAAGCCTGATTGAACGACGTGTAGACGAACAACGTGCCGTCGTGGCTCCAGAACGGATCGGACTGGTAAGGATCGATCTTGGTCGCGGACGCTGGAAACGCCGGGCCCTGCCGGGTCACGGTCGCGGACGTGCCATTGACCGTGACGTTGTTGAAGTACAGCGCCGACGCATACATGCTGACCATCACGTCGCTGTTCGGGCCCCAGGCGGTCTCGGTGCCGAACGCCTCTTTGCGATAGCTCTTCCAATAGTTGGTCGGATCGTTGATCGGTGTGGCGTTCGGATCGCCGTTGGTGTCGAGACCCCCGCCCCCCACTGGATTGATTAGCTCGAGCGCCTGATTCGCGATATCGAGCATCTCCCAGTTGGCCGCATTGATCGTCGACGACCCACCGATGGTGAGAGCCATGAATTTGCCGTCGTTCGTGATGGAGTGGCACCCAATGCAGTGACCGCCGAATGCGCCATTGTCGATGGCCTGTGGGGCGCCGTCGTAAGGTGGCGTGCTGCCCGGTCCCCCATCGTCGGTCCAGACCACCTCCGGTGTCGGGTTGTCCTTGGCAAAATTGTAACGCTCTATCTGGGTGCCGCTGGTCTGCGCGGGGTCCAGCAGGACGTAGGTCGGAGGTGTCGGCATGTTGTTGGTCTTGTTTGGGTTCGGAACGACCGTCCAGAAGTAGAGACCGCCGGTCAGCCCGGTCGGGGCCCAGTCGGCTTTGATGGGGGCCGACTCGGCCGGCGCACCGCCGCTCGAGACGCGGGCAGTAATTTGGATGTCCTCGGTCGCGCTGCTCGGGACCAAGAGCTGTGTGAGGGCCAGCGGGATGGTCACGTAGCAGCCCGTCCCCGGTCCGGTTTCGCAGTTTCCGTAGAAGTTCACGTTCACGTTGCCGCTGCCGGTTTGAAAATTGATTCGCGCCGAGGTTCCGCCGGTGGTCGTTTGAACCTGAATCGGGCCCAGGTTCGCCGGGAACAGCGAGCCGTCGAGCGGATACGCGATGGTCGTGGTTCCCGACGGACTGCCATCCAGCGATGTCATCGCCGCCGCGCCGACCGGGGTGCCGCTGCAGCTCGTATCGAGGTCGGGGCAGATGAAGCCTCCGCTGAACACGGCCGTCAGCGCCGCCGTGGCCGAGATGCTCCCGCTGGAGGCGGTGATGGTGTACGTGCCCGGTGCGGTGACCGTGATGTTGACGTCCTGGTTGCCGTCGTTCACGAGCGTCCCCGAGGAGGGCGACACGGTCCAGTTGACCATCGTCGAGACGTTGCTCGACGTGCCGTCCATGAACATACCGTTCGCCGTGAACGTGGCCGTCCCGGTGAGCGTGCCGGCCGTCGAGCCTTTCGCGAGGGTGAGCATCGTGGACGGAGGTGAGACGCTGAGCCCCGTCAGCCCCGGAATGGCCGGCATCGTCATCATCGTCGACCCGCCGGAGCCGCTGGAGCCGCCGCTGCCGGTCGTGGCGTTCGGCTTGACGCCGGCGCACCCGAACCCAGCTGACAGGGTGAGGCCGACGGCTAGGGTGAGCTTCGGAAATAGGCTTGAAGAGCTAGAAGAAATCGGTAAACGCATAGTCTTGCTCCGGCGCTGGGGACCGCGGCTGCGGGCGGCGCGCTACGCGCCACCCAGGGCTTGTCGACCCACGAATATACTGCGGCGCGCCTCCGGCCGCTAGCCAAGCTCTGGGGTTGACGCGACCGTGACCGCGTCCGACGATGCTGCATCATGAACATTTTTGGAACAAGCGATCGCGAACATGTTGTGATGACTTCCCTGCTTCTCGCTGCGGGCATTTGCCTGTCCGGCGCCGCGATCGGGCTCGGCTGCGGCGGCGGCCTCAAGTACAAGGTCGACGACACGTCGCTGGATGCCGTCCCGGCCGGCGAACGGCAGTCGGTCTTCGCCGCTCAAAATGACGTCGAGATCGCCCGCAGCGAGCAGCGGACCGCGCGCAGCCAATTGGAGGCTCTCGACCGCGACGTCGACGTCGCGAAGGCGGAAAAGCAGCAGGCCGATCTCGAGCTGCAGAAGGCGGAGACGGAACAGGAATCCGCGAATGCCTCGCACGACGAGAACCGCGCCAACTCCTCCCGACACGGCAAGGAGGTCGCCGATCTGGGCATCAAGGTCTCCGAAACCAAGCTCGAGTGGCTGGACCAAAAAGAAGACTGGCTCAAAGCGTCGAGCAAGGCCGCTGAGGCGCACCAGGCCGCGGCCGAGGCCAAGGTGGAGCTCGAAAAAGCGAAGCTCGCCGAGCAGAAGGGAATCAAGCCCAGCAGCGATTTCTCGGTCGGGAGCTACGAGGACCAGTGGAAGGACAAAAACGACGACTGGCAATCGGCGAAGAAGAAGGCCGACTCGGAAGAGAAAAAGACCAAGGAGCGCGAAGAGAAATGGAAGGACATCTCCGCCCAGCAGGCCAAAATGAAGGGCTGAGCCAGACCCAAATGAAGGGCTGAGCGCGCTTCCCGCTGGCTATACACCACCGCGTGGACTAGGATCTTTTTGAGTGCCGTGCCGGGATCTTCCAGGCGAAGCTCGTCTGGTTCCCACGCGGCAAATGCCCTCACCGGGAATCCTTGAGTTGAGCACGAGCGAACGAGAAGCCTCACTCGCCAGCGCGGTCGCCGCCCGAGCCGATTCGACGCCGGAGCCAGCCGACTACGTCCCCGCCTACGAGACCGCGCGGATTCTGGTGGTCGACGATGAGAAGGTCATCCGCGAGATCCTGTCCGACTTCCTGAGCATGGAGGGCTACGTCGTCCACGCGGTGGAGGACGGCGCGGCCGCGCTCGAGGAGCTGCAGAAGCGCAGCTACAACCTGGTGATCTCGGACCTGAAGATGCCCAAGATGGGTGGTCTGGAGCTGATTGCGAAGATCGCCGAGGAGAGCATTCCCGTCCTGAGCGTGATCATGACCGGGTTCGGCACCGTCGAGACCGCCATCGACGCCATGAAGAAGGGGGCCTACGACTACATCCTCAAGCCGTTCAAGGTGGAGGAGGTCATCCACATCGTGCAGCGCGGCCTCGACCGGCAGCGCCTCCAGCACGAAAACATCCGACTCAAAGACGCGCTTTCGATTTACAAGATCAGCGAGGCGATCGCGACCTCGCTGTCGGTCGAGAAGGTGCTCGATCTGGTGCTCGACGCGACCATCGAGACGATCGACGCCGACGTGGTGAGCCTGCTACTCGAGGATCCCAAACGCGAGGGGCGCTTCACCGAGCGGATGCGCAAGGTCTCCGAGCGCGCCGCGCCGGGCCTCGAAGCGCCGGCGTTGAACCTGGAAGAGGTGCTGACCCTCTTCAAGGAAGACCGCCCGCTCCTCGTAAACGGCAGCCGCGCGTACCGTTTCCTGGCCGCGGCGCCGCACGACATCGATCGGCGCCTGGTCAGCCTGTGCAGCATTCCGCTCAAGCTCAACGGCCGCATCATCGGCATGCTTAACGCCTACAGCTACACGCGCGGCAACCGATTCAGCGAGGGCCAGCGCAAGATGCTGTACGTGCTGGCCAGCCGCGCGGCCGTCTCGATCGAAAACGCACGTCTCTACGAGAACCTGGTCGACGCCAACAAGGACCTGACCGTCGCCAACGTCTCGCTGGAAGAGAACTTCAAGCAGACCATCATCGGCTTCGCGCACGCCCTCGAGGAATCGGACCGCTACACGCGCGGCCACTCGGAGCGGGTCGCGATGTACGCGCGCCTCATCGCGATCGGCCTGCGCATGAGCGCGCCGGAGATCGATACCGTCGTCAAGGTCGGGCTCATGCACGACGTCGGCAAGATCGGCGTGCGAAACGACAAGCTCAACAAGCCCGGCAAGCTGACGCCGGAGGAGCTGGCAATGTTCCGCTCGCACCCGGCCAAGGGAAAGCGGATCCTCGAGCCGATCCCGTTCATGCGCGATATCGTCCCCGGCTGCTACTGCCACCACGAAGCCTGGGACGGCTCGGGGTACCCCCAGGGGCTGATGGCGGATCACATCCCGCTCATCGGACGCATCGTGGCGGTTGCCGACGCCTACGACGCGATGACCTCTGACCGCGCCTACCGCAAGGCGCTGCCGCACGAAATCGCCTGTGGTGAGCTGGAGCGTTGCACGAGCGCTCAGTTCGATCCGGAGATCGTGCCGGTGTTCCTGGCGCAAATCGAAGAATTCAGGCAGCTGGAATCGGTGGCCGGACGTTTCATCCCACGTTGATTTCGGGCGACTTCGGACCGGCCGCCCGCCCAAGAAATGGCGGGCCGCCGTCGATTCGTGGCGCCGTGCGCCCCGTGTTACGCGATAATGCTGCGACCTTTTCCTTGAGCCCCCCAAAGGACATTCATGAGCGCTGACGGCGCCCCACCTTTCGCAGGAAACCGCATCCCGATCGCGATCGAGGAGGAGATGAAGTCGGCGTTCATGGACTACGCCATGAGCGTCATCGTTTCGCGCGCGCTGCCCGACGTGCGCGACGGGCTCAAGCCCGTGCACCGCCGGATCCTCTACACCCAGCAGCAGATGAGCAACTTCTGGAACCGCCCGTACATCAAGTGCGCCCGGGTGGTCGGGGACGTCCTCGGCAAGTTCCACCCCCACGGCGACACGGCGGCTTACGACGCTCTGGTGCGTCTGGCCCAGGACTTCGCGATGCGCTACACGCTCGTCGACGGGCAGGGGAACTTCGGCTCCGTCGACGGCGATCCGGCGGCCGCTTACCGCTACACCGAGTGCCGGATGGAGAAGATCGGCGGCCAGCTGCTGGCCGACATCGAGAAGGAGACCGTCGATTTCCAGCCGAACTACGACGACAAGGAGATGGAGCCGACTGTCCTGCCGGCGCGCTTCCCGAATCTGCTGGTCAACGGCGCGGCCGGGATCGCGGTCGGCATGGCCACCAACATCCCGCCGCACAACCTGCGCGAGGTGATCGACGCGACGATCGCGCTCATCAAGAACCCCGACCTCACGACCGACGAGCTCATCGAGATCGTCCCCGGCCCCGATTTCCCCACCGGCGGCTTCATCTGCGGGCGCAACGGAATCCGCAACGCTTACGAAACTGGCCGCGGCGCGATCCTGATGCGCGGCCGAACCACCGTCGAGGAGCATCCAAAGACCGGTCGCAAGTCGATCGTCGCCACCGAGATCCCCTATCAGGTCAACAAGGCCAAGCTGATCGAGAAGATAGCCGAGTTGGTGCGCGACAAGAGGATCGAGGGGATCGCGGACATGCGCGACGAATCCGACCGCGAAGGAATGCGGATCGTGATCGATCTCAAGAAGGACGCTGTCCCGGAGATCGTCCAGAACAACCTCTGGAAAATGACCCCGCTGCAGGAGTCTTTCGGCATCAACATGCTGGCGATCGTCGACGGGCGTCCCCAGCTCCTGACGCTGAAGAAGGCGCTCACCCATTACATCGCGCACCGGCGCGACGTGGTCACCCGCCGCACCCTGTTCGATCTTCGCCAGGCCCGCGATCGGATGCACATCCTCGAGGGGCTCAAGATCGCGGTCGACCACATCGACGCCGTCATCGACCTCATCCGCTCATCGAAGGACACGGAAACCGCCAAGACCAACCTCATCGCGAGCTTCGAGCTATCTCCGCGGCAGGCGCAGGCCATCCTGGATATGCGGCTGGCCAAGCTGACGGGGCTCGAGCGCGATGCCTTGATCGCTGAGATCAAGGAGGTCGCGGCGCTCATCGCGCGGCTCGACGAGATTCTGGGGAGCGAGCAGATCCTGATGGCGGTGGTCGTCTCCGAGCTCGAGGAGGTGCAGAAGGAATTCAGCGACGATCGCCGCACCGAGCTCATCGACGCCGGCGCCGACATCGACGTCGAGGACATGATCGTCCAGGAGGAGATGGTCGTCACCGTCACCCACGGTGGCTACGTCAAGCGAAACCCCAAGACGCTCTACAAGGCGCAGCGGCGCGGCGGGCGCGGCATCACGGGCGCCGCTACCCACGAAGAGGACTTCGTCGCGCAGCTGTTCGTCGCGTCGACGCACGACGTGCTGCTGATGCTGACCAACAAGGGGCGCGCTTATTCCAAGAAGGTCTGGGAGGTTCCGCAGGCCGGGCGCACGGCCAAAGGAAAGGCCTTCGTGAACCTGATCCCGCTGCAGGAAGGCGAGCGGGTCGTCGCGCTCCTCCCCGTGCGGGAGTTCTCCGAGGGAGCCTTCGTGGTGATGGCGACCCGGCGCGGCTACATCAAAAAGACCTCGCTCGACGCGTTCGGAAACGTCCGCAGCTCGGGCATCATCGCGCTGACGATTCCCGACGATGACGATCTGGTGAGCGTGCGCATCACCGAAGGCGCGGCCGACCTGCTCATCGGTACCCGCAACGGCTGGGCGATTCGCTTCCGCGAGGAGAACGTCCGGCCGATGGGACGCACCGCGCGCGGCGTGCGCGGAATCCGCCTGCGCGAGGGCGAGAACGATCAGGTGGTCGGCATGTCGGTGATCCCGCGCGAGGAGCCGGCTACGCTGCTGACCGTCTGCGAGCGCGGCTACGGCAAGCGGACTCCGACCTCCGACTACCCGACCAAGAACCGCGGCGGCAAAGGAGTCATCACCATCAAGACTACCGAGCGCAACGGCAAGGTGGTCAGCCTCCGTCTCGTCAGCGACGACGATGACCTGATGCTCATCACCGACGGCGGGAAGCTGATTCGGATGCCGGTAGCTGGCATCCCGACCATTGGCCGCAACACCCAGGGCGTGCGTCTCATCCGGCTGGAAGCAGAAGAGAAGGTGGTGGCCATGGAGCGGATGGCCGAGAAGGAAGAAGGCGAGCACGAGGTCTCGCCCGAGGTGGCGGCAGCCCGTGCCGAGCAGCAGGGAGAGCCCCTGGCCGCCGAAGATCTCGGGGACGAAGCGGGCGCCGACGAAGCCGGCGAGGAGCCGGAAGACGCCGAGGAAGACGAGGCGCCCGACGACGCTCCCGGAGACGACTCCTAACATGCTCCAGCTCTTCCTCTTGGATCGGAGGCGGGCTTTGCCAGCCGGAGACGCCGCCCGGATAGCAGATCCGGCCCCGGCTCTCGGGGGTGGGCCCGCGGGAGGGGCGCAGCCCCTTCCGCGAAGCGAAGGCGAAGCCGCAGCGCCAGAGGCCGTTAACT
>CAAGKR010320487.1_pt1 | contig 18230 bp, 5 predicted proteins | sample 2556971 | NCBI WGS metagenome assembly CAAGKR01 (sample SAMEA5207829, study PRJEB30636) | soil metagenome | biome: forest; feature: boreal; material: soil | place: USA | collected 2011-09 | depth 1 m | reverse complement strand
GACCTGCTGCGGGAGATCAAGGCCAGCGTCGATCGCGACCGGCGCCCGGGCCGCTTCGTCCTGACCGGCTCGGCCGACGTGCTCACCCTGCCCGGCGTCGCCGAGACGCTGGCCGGGCGGATCGAGGTGCTGCGGCTGTGGCCGCTGTCGGCGGGGGAGATCGAGGGCCGGCGGGAGGCATTCCTGGGTGCGCTCTTGGCCGGCGAGCCCGAGTCCCTGGCCGGCGGCGCCGAGCGCCTGGGCAGGAAGGAGCTCAAGGCGCGGATCGCGGCGGGCGGCTTCCCGGAGGCGCTGGGGCGCAGCGGCGCGGCGCGGGCGCGCTGGTTCGATTCCTACCTCGACACCGTGCTGGGGCGCGAGGTGCGCGACATCGCCAACGTCGCCGGGCTGGCCGAGCTGCCGCGGCTGATGGCGGCGCTGGCCGCGAGAGCCACCGGCCTGCTCAACTACGCCGACCTCGGCCGCGACCTCGGCATCCCCCAGACGACGCTGAAGCGCTACGTGGCACTGCTGGAGGCGGCCTTCCTGGTGCGCAGCGTCCCGGCCTGGTTTCGCAACTTCGGCAAGCGGCTGGTCAAAGCGCCGAAGCCGATCCTCACCGATGCCGGCCTGCTGGCCCACCTGCTCGGCGGGGGCCAGGGGCTGGAGCGCTCCTTCGGCGCCGTGCTGGAGAACTTCGTGGCGATGGAGATCGTCAAGCAGGCCGGCTTCTGCGACGCGCGGCCGGCGATCTACCACTATCGCAGCGCCGAGGGAATCGAGGTCGACGCCGTGATCGAGCCGCGCGGCGGCCCGATCTGCGCGGTCGAGGTGAAGGCCGCGGCGACCCTCACCCGGCGCGACTCGCGCGGCCTGCGCAGCCTCGCCGAGACGCTCGGGGAGGAATTCGGCGGCGGGGTCATCCTGCACACCGGCGCCGAGGCGGTGCGGCTGGCGCCGAAGATCTGGGCGCTGCCGCTGGCAGTGCTCTGGGCCGGGAGCTAAGGGACTCACTTTCTTGCCCAAGCGGATGTAGGAGCGGCTCTCGACGCCGCGACCGAGTGCTGAAGCAGGGCGGCGAGTGACTGAGTCCGGCCCGTCGGTCCAGCACCGCCCGCGCGGCTCTGAGGGTCTGTTCTGAGATCCCGTGCACCCGCCGGGCGGCGTCCTCGGTCCTTGCCATGCTCGGTTTTCGCTCGTGCGGAGCGGCGCTGGCCTCTCCGGTCCGAACCCCGTCCCCCGTAGAGGAAGAGAGAGGGTCATCAGTGGGCCCTCCCGCTCTTGTGACCTTTGCTCTTCTTCTTGCTTTTTCCTCCGCACTTCGATTGGAGGACAGGGTTGGTGTCATAGGTCTTCCCGTTCTGCCCAGTGAATTCGGAGATCGCCCGGTTCTTGGACCTGCAGAGGTTGGTGCTGTTTTCCAGCAGGCCCTTCTTGCCGCCCGGCATGGTCAGGGTGAACTTTGCGACCGGGACGTCGGGGACTCCTTCGAAGGTGGTGCGGATGCCGCCCTTGAAGGAGTCGATGCGCCCGTCGAGGCTGACGACGATCGGGGTAGGGCCGGGGGCGCGCAGGACCGGGACCAGGTCAGGCAGCGTGTGGGAGGAGGAGCGCAGGTAGACCGGTCCTGAGAGCGGTTCTTTGAGGACCGGCGTGGTGGCGGTGGCGTGACCGTAGATCGAGGCCGCCGGGCACCCCGCGCCGTTGCCGGCGCCCGCCGCGAACTGCACCCTGGTGCAGACGGTGCCGATGTGGGCTTGGTCGAGGAACTCCGAATGCGGCAGGCTGACCTGGGCGTAGCCGATGTTGGCGTAGGTGCCCTGCGGGCCTTTGGGGTAGTTGACGACGGCCTTGAGGGCGGGATTGCCCGATCGTTTGGTCGAGCCGGAGGTGGTGAGGCTGAGCGTCGGGGCGAACTTGAGGGCCTTGCAGTCAGAGGCAGCGTAGGGGGACTTGGGGGTTGCGGAGAGGCCCTGGGCGGAGGTGATCGTCGCGCTCACGTTCTGAGGTGAGCAGCCGGTCGGGTTGAAGGTGAAGTTGGGCTTGTCGACGTCGACGTGGATGCTTCTGGTCTGCAGGGGGATGCCCTGGAGGATCTGGGGCAGGGGGTCGGAGTTGATCAGGACCTGGGCACTGACCGGATCGACCTTGACCTGGGCGCGGGTGATCACGGTGCCGAGGTCGAAGGGCCCGGCCTTGGCGGGGACCACGACCGCGAGGCCGAAGGGGGCGCCTTTGTAGGGGGTGGTGAGGTAGACGGGGTCCTGCGGCTGGCCGGGGCCGGGCAGGTAGAACGGCTTCGGGCCGGGGCCGGCGGAGACGGTGACGTGGCCGATCTTGGAGGACGCGGGGCAGTTGCCGGTCGAAGCCTGCGGTTCGGGGCAGGGGGTAATCGAGGAGAGCATGCCGGCGAAGCCGCGCGGGGCGCGGACCTGTATCCCGCTGATGTTTTGATCGGCGTCTGTGCGGGCGAGGTCGAGCGAGAAGGGGCTGAAGGCGCCGGCCTTGGAGTTGGCGCTGCCCGCTTTGAGGGTCGGGGCAAACTTCGGCGCCCCGCAGCCGCTGACGTTGAAGGTGCTCTGTGGCGTCAGAAGGGCGGTCGGGTCGCTGTAGAAGGCTAGGGATGAGGTGGTGGTGGCCGGTCCGCACTGGCTCGGGTTGGAGAGCACCGCGCCGGGGCCGCCGAAGAGCTTGACGCTCAGCTGGCTGAAGGGGACCTTGGGGTTCGAGGTGAAGGCGGTGGTGAGCCGGCCCGTGACCGGGTTGGCGGAGACGTGGCCGGCGAGCTTGACCTGGACGCTGTCGCCTTCGAGCGCGAAGTAGACGGCGAGCAGCGAGTTGAAGGGGTTGGCGTTCGGGGTCGCGGCATAGACAAAGCCTTCAAGCGGCGTCGGCAGAAGCGGCGTGGTGATCTCGACCGTGCCGAGCTTTGAGGCATCGGGGCAGGTGACCGGGCTGCCGGTGTTCAGGCCGATCTGGGCCTCGGTGCAGGCCTGCAGGCCATTGGCGGCCGAGGGCGAGACGCTCGTGCCTTCCGGAAAGCTGACGCTGGCGTCGCGCAGGTTCGGGGTCGCCAGCGAGTAGGGGGCTTCTTCCTGGGGGACGCCGAGGTTGACGTTGTAGCCCGAGGGGCTGGTGGCCTGGGTGGTTTCGGGGGTGACCGCGAGGGTCGGCGATGCTTTCAGCTGCTGGCAGCCGATCGGGGCGGGCATCGTGGTCGTGGACGAGTCGGTCTCCCCGGCCCACGATTCGAGGGTGACTTCGCTTGCAAGCGGCCCGTCAGAGCAATCTGAGGAGTTGACCATGAAGGGGGCGGGTGCGACGCCGGCCCGGGTCGGGGTGCCGTAGTTCGGCGGCGGGCCGACGCGTTGGGCATCGTGGCTGGAGTCGGCCGGGACGCCCCAGAGGGTGACCGAGCTGGAGAGCACCGGGACCAGGGTCGAGATTTCGTTGACGTGGGCGGCGATCCGGTAGGAGCCGTCGCGCAGCACTTCGGCCTCGATCAGGATCGTCGCGAAGGAGAGCTGAGAGGCGAGGGTCGCGGGGTGCCCCGGGGAGGGGGTCATGTTGTAGATCGGGGTCTGTTCTTCGAAGCGGGTCGGTTCTTCGCCTTCTGCTTCGGCCGGGATCGAGAACCGGGTGGTGATCACGCCGACCTGGGCGGAGGGCTGGCAGTCGTATTCGGTCAGCTGGGCGGCGGTGCAGCGCGGGGTCGCCTGCGGGTTGCCGACCACGCCTTCGGGCAGGACGACGGTGACGTTCTTGAGCTGCCCGGAGGGGCCGCCGAGGGAGTCTTCGTTTAGGCCGAAGCTGGTGGTGAAGTCGGCGTGGGCGCCGGCCTGGTTGTTGGAGACCGAGGTGTCAAATGAGGCGAGGCCGAAGGGGCCTGTTGCCTGGGTCGGCGCCAAGGCTGTCACGCCGGGGGCGAGCGTGATCGCGTTCGGAGCGAGGGCGGAAACGGCGCTCTGGCTTGAGTTCTCGGAGTTGGCAGCGCTGGCCCTGGCGGCGACCGTGCTCTGCTTGGCTCGCTTGTGGGAGCGGGGGTGCTTGTGCTTTTTCTTGTGGTGCTTGCGCTTCGGGTGCTTCTTCGCCTTGGGCTGGCCGGATGAGGGACCTTCGCCGGGGGCGGAGAAGGTCCCCGGATCGCCGAATACCGGGGCTTCGCCGAAGGCTTGGCGACAGTCCTGGCCGACGCAGGAGGGGGCCCCGGCGCCTTCGCCTGCGGGGAAGCCGCCGCCTTGGCGGGCGTCGATCACGTTTTCATAGCCGCCGTCGTTTTGGCCGGGGACGGTCTGGGTGGCGGTGAAGAGGACATCAGAGCCGCTCGGGTTGGTGCCCTGCAGGACGGCGGGAGTGGTTGAGGTGCCGCTGGAGAGCAGCGAGAGCCCGGCCTGGGTCCATTGGTAGACGTCGGTGGAAGTGGGGTCTTCGAACTTGGCGCTCGGGGGAGCGGCGGAGTTCTTGTCCTCGGAGACCAATGAGTCAGGGGTGTCGAAGAAGACCATCGAGCCGTCTTCGCTCATCGGCGAGGTGAGGCCGGGCGGGGCGTAGGTGCCGCCTGCGGTTTCGCCGAAGTTGGCGTCGCCGGTGGGGCGCACGCCGGGGGCGGCGCAGGAGAGGCACTGCAGTTCTTCGTCGGAGACGGAGTAGCGATAGATCTGGGTGTATTTTTGCCAGGGGTTCTGGCCGGTCAGGTTGGCGGCCGAGGCGAAGGCGAGGACGCCGCCGTCGGGAGTCGGGACCGCGGGGCGGGAGACGTCGGGCTCGGCGGCGAGGCCGACCGGGTTGCCTTCTGCGTTTTCGACGTCACTCATGGCCACGGTGGCGATGAAGGTAGTTTCGCCGCTGGTGGTGTCGAAGACGTAGAGGTTGGGTTTGACCGGGGCCGCTTTGGCGCCACCGGCATTTTCGTTTTCGGCCAAGACTCCGTCGGAGATGAAGTAGACGTGGGAGCCATCGTTGGAGATCGCGGTGGCGTAGGCGGGGTGGACGCCGTGGACTTCGGTGCCAGGGGGGACGCCGAAGAGCCCGGCTCCATGCACGGCGCCGGTGAGAGTGAGTTCCGTTTCGCTGTCCACCGATGCGATGGCCAAAGTCACGTTCGCGTTGTGTTTACCGCCGGCACTTGCGAATCTCCCGAACGCGATAGCTTCGCCGGCGGTAAAGCCCGCCGTGCTCGCGACCGTGATGGTTTCTGCTGGGAAGTTGGCCGTGGCGGTGAGAGTCGTCGCAGGGGTCCGATCGCCATTCAGACCGGCGGAGATAGGGCTCGCGGACATCGCCGGGACACCGCCTATTTCATTGCTGGTGGTGTTGTACTCATAGAGTTGCCCCCCTCGAGCGGCACCACCCCCTAGTCGTCGTCCTTCTTCAGTGGTGAAGAACATCAACGAGCCGTCGGTGGCGGCACCCTCATAGCGGGCCGAGCTAAAAGTAAGTAGCTCTTCCCCAAAGCCGGAGAGCTCGGAGCCATCTTGTGTCGCTCCGGCGATCTTGACCGTGGTCGAGTTGCCCTGGCGCATGTAGAGGCCGACGGGCTGAGCCGTGGCGGGGTTGGGGCTCTCGAAGAAGACCTTGGAGCCATCGGCGGAGATCGCGTTGGTAGTGGAGCCGCTGCCCGAGTTCGCGGGCAGATATTCGCCGGCGGGGGCCTGGCCGGAGGCCAAATTGCCGCCGTCGCCGAGGACCGCGCCTTCGGCAAGATGCACGACGGGGGTACCCGGCGGGTAAGCGGTGGGCAGACCGCTCCCATTGTTGACGACGAGGATAGGTTCGCCTCCGGCTTCAGGAATTTGGACCCTTAGGATCTGGGTCGTTTCCGCCGACGGGCCGGAACCGACCGTGATGATCTGGCCGGGGAAGAATCCTTCGACGCTGGCCACCTCGAGGCCGCCCTGCCCCGGTGCATAGCCTCCGGGAAGCGTGGTCGCGGCGTAGCTGGGGGGATTACCGCCGGGGTCGAGGCTGAGCAGGTGCGTTTCACCAGCGGCGACGTCGCGTTCGTAGAGATACTCAGCTTCAGGGGCCGTCCCGGGATCGAGCCCCGTCGCGCCTGGCAGCAGCGAGGCGCCCGAACTGAAGACAACGTGCTGTCCGTCGGGGGTGGCGGCATCGAAGGTCGCGCTCTTCGCTTCACTGTCGCCTTGGGTTCCCTGCGAGAGCCAGTCCAGTCCACCGGCGTCGCTGGCGTAGAGGCTGAGGGCGCCTTCGTCTTCGTCGCCGGGGTTATAGGACGCCGGGGTGTCGAAGATCGTCTGACTGAGGTCGCTCGAGGTCCAGGCCGGGGCCTGCACTTCGAGGGCGCCGAGGGGGGTGGCTGGAGTAGGGGTGAGTGAGGTGCTCTGCCAGCCGCCCGTGCCTCGTTCGGCGCGGTAGAGGTTGAGGCCCCCCGTGCTCGAGCCGGGCAGAGCGCCGCGGGCCTGGAAGTCCACGGCTTCCCCGTTTTGGGAGGGGACGACAGCGTAGGGGCTGAGACCGTTCTTGGCCGCCGGAGAGACCAACTCGCTGGCGCGGCCGCTGGGCACCGATGGGCCGGCGACGGCGCTGCCGCCTTCTCCGGGACCTTCTTCTTCGCCAGCTTCTTCGGGGGAGCCGTTTTCGCCGGTCCAGCCGGCCGCGAGCACTCCGATGGAGGCCCGTTCCTCGCCGATCAGGTTGATCGCGATCATATTCCGCCCAGGCGGCGAGGGCAGCCCGAGCTTGTGGTTGATCGCTTCGTCGACCAGAGCGCCGGCCGACGTACCGCATCCCCTGGCAACCGGAACCGAGAAGGAGTTGTTGACGAGCTTCACTCCGGTGGCCTGGGCGGCCTGGCCAATCTGAACCGATTCATATGGTCTGCCGTGAATAGGCTGGGCCGGGGGTGGCGGGCTGGTGACGCCGCTGGTCAGCGCGATCACGATCGGATCGGTCGCCGAGCCGATGAAGCAGTTCGGGCCCAAAAACGGACTGGTAAGATGGACCTTCACGCTCAACGTCGCGGCGGTCCCAGCCTTTCCGTTCAAAAATACACATCCGTTGTAGGTGGCCAGCGGATCTGGTTTGCTACATCCCGATGTATGCCCGAATGGCGTGCTGGCCGGCACCGCAGCTGCCCATTCAACCTTCGCCTTGACGCCGGTCAGCCGGAGGTTGCCGACAGTCCCAAGCAGTCCGCCGGGTACCGGTTGAGCAGGTCCATTGAGAATGCCATGCGGAGGTGAGACGGCGCATGCAGGTGCAGCAAGCGGCGCGCAAATTGCCGGCCCGTTCCCAGTTTCTTTCGCTTCACCGATGTCGAAGGTGTCTCCCGGTACGGAGATCGGCACACTCGAATTGCCGATTTGCACCACCCCACCGGTCGTGTAGGAGTGCAGGCAGACGCCGCCGGGCGTAACCAGATCTGCCGGGCAATTCGTGAAATCCGCAAAGCCCGCCGTGATCCCCGGCTCGATGAAGGCCGAAGCGCTCCCCGGCGCCAGCGCGGCAATCGAGCAGAGCGCAGTGACCAGCAGGGCCGAGACACGCCGCCTGCTGGAGGCGCGGCGAATTCGGCTGGGCCGGGTCCTGCTGTTGGTGGTGGCGCGTTTCACTTGCCGGCCCTCCGGTTGTTGGCCAGTCGTCTGCGCCCGGCCAAGCCCATCGAGCCTGCCCCTCGCGGCTGCAAACCCGCGCCTCGGTGCGTCCTCGGTCGCGCGCAGGGCGCTGCCATGCGCACTCCCTGCGTCCTGCCCAGTCTTGGTTTTCGCTCGCCAGGGTCGAGACTCGCTGTGCTGGCCGGACCCAGCCGCCTGGTTGGCTGGGATAAGAGATTTGAGAAGCGAACGCGGGTGCCGGGTCATGGACAGGCTCTCCTTGGTCACGGTGGAGGTAGTGCGGGGGCTCTTTGGCGACGTGCTCATTTGGAGCCTCCACGGTTGTCGTTGGCTCGCTTCTTGCTGTTCTTCTTGCTCTTCTTCACGCACTTGCCGTGCTTGCGGACCTTCCCCTTGCCGCACTTCTTCGGGGCGAGGCTGGGCGGGCTTTCCTGCTCTGGCGCGGGCGCAATCGCAGCCCCAGCCGTGGTGAAGGAGCGCTCGGCCCCGTAGGAGGTGCCGTCGGGGTTGGTCGCCGCCGCCCGGTAGTAGTAGGTGGTGTTGGGGGCGAGGGTCTGGCCGAAGGAGGCCTGGATCGTCGCGGTGTTGCCGTTCTGGGAGACGACCTGGGCGGCCTGCGTTGCGCCCTGGCCGGGTTCCGTGGGGGCTGTGGCGATTTCAAAGCGCGTCGTCGTCGGCAGGCCGGCGGTGTCGACGGAGCCGGTGATCGTCGCCGAGTTGGGCCCGATCCCCGAGGCGGCGCCGGTGGTCGCGCTCGGCGAGCTAGCCGCGGCGGTGGTGAAGGTCTGATCGGCGCCGACCGTGGTCCCAGTCTGGCTGGTTGCCACCAGCGCGTAGTGGTAGGTGGTCGCGGGGGCGAGTTCCTGCACCGGGATCGGGCCTACCGCTTCGGGGCTGTAGGCGATTGAGGAGAGGCTGCGGGGGGCGGTGCTCTGGCCCTGGGCATAGGCGCAGCCGTTGCCTGCGGGGCATTCGCCCGCGCCCGGCTGATATTTGTTGGCCGCCACGTAAAGGAAGCGGTAGGTGGTCTGGGCGCCCTTGGGGTTGACCGTGCCCGAGAGCCCGGCGCTGTTTCGGGTCACTTCGGTGGCGGCGCCGGTGCTGACCACCGCTTTGCCGAGCGTCTTCAGCTGCTGGGTGAGGCCCGTGGTCGTCCCCATCACCGGGTTGGTGGCGATCGCGCGGTAGTAGTAGACGGTCTCCGGGGCGAGGCCATTTTTCAGGAGGACCGGGCCGGTCAAAACGCCCACGCTCCCGGCTGGCAACGGTGCCGTGCCGGGGACCGAGCCGACGTTCTGGGTGAAGGCTTCATCGGTGGCGTATTGGAAGCTGTAGGTGGAGGCGTAGCCCTTGGGGTTGATCTTGGCTTGGAAAGTGGCGCCGGTTTCGGTGACTTTGGTGGCCGAGGCCGATTCGATCACCGGCGCTTCGGCGGGATTGGTCGTGAAGGACTGGGGCGCGCTTTCGGAGGTATCGGTGCCGTTGGTCGCGACCAGGCGGTAGTAGTAGGTCGTTTCGGGTTTGAGCTGGCCTAGGGCAACCGGGCCGGTGGCGAGGTTTTCGTAGACGGGCGGCAGCGGCGAGGGGCCTTCGACGGTTTCGACTTCCTGGGTGAAGGCTTCGTCGGTCGCGTATTCGAATTCGTAGGTGGTTTCCTGGGAGTCGGGGTTGATCTGGCCTTCGAGGCTGGCGCTGATGTTGGTAAGCGCGGTCACATAGGCGGCGCTGATGATCGGCGCTTCCAGGGCGAGGGTGGTGAATTCGGTTTCTGAGCCTTCGGTTTCCCCCGTGGCGTTCTTGGCGAGGATCAGGAAGTGGTAGGTCGTTCCCGGCGTCAGGCCGCCGAGGTTGAAGCCGACTCCCTGTTCGCCGGAGCCTTCGAGGAACTCGGGTTCGCAGGGGACTTTGTTTTCGCTCACCACCAGCCCGTAGGTGAAGGAGCAGTGGGTCAACTGCGAGTGCGGGTCGAGGACGCCTTCGAGGCGAGCACTGGTCGGGGTGATCGCGCCGGCGGACTCGGAGACGATCGAGGGGGCTTGGGCCGGGGGCGTCTGGAATTCTGCGGTTTCGCCGGTGGTTTCGCCGGTGCCGTTGGCGATCGCGACCCGGAAGAGGTAGGTGGAGCCGGGGCTGAGGCCGCTCAGGTTGCGGGAGGCGATCTGGTTGGCCGAACCGGTGAATTCGAGCTGTTCGCAGGGCACTTTGTTGTCGGTGGGGGCGACCTTGCCGTATTCGAAGAAGCAGGAGGTGGCGGTCTCGTTCTCGGGGTTGACTTCGGCCTGCAGGCTCGCCGCGAAGGGGGTGATGGCGGTGGCGGTCTGGGAGAAGACGGCCGGTGCCGCGGCGGGGGTGGTGAAGGTTTCGGTGGCGCTGAGCGCAGCTTCGCCGGAGCCGTTTATCGCGTAGAGGCAGAAGCTGTAGGTGGTCGAGCCGATCAGGGTGACTTCGGCTTGCACTTCTTCGCCTTCGGCTCCTGCCGAGGGGGTGTTCGGAGTCCCGAATTCGCCCTGGCATTCGGCGGGGTCGGCGCGGTAGAAGAATTCATAGGAGCCCGGGTCGCCGGGGGCGTTGGGGTTGAGGACGCCGTGGAGGGTCGCGCTGGTGCCTTTGACTTCGCTCGGCGCTTCGATCAGCGGCACCTCGGGCGGCAGCGCGGTCTTGAAGGAGATCACTTCGCCGAGACTCGATTCGGTGGCGGCGAGGTTGGTCGCCAGCAGGCAGGCAATGTAGTGGGTGTTTGGGGTGAGGCCTTCGAGCTGGACGCCGACCGGTTCCGCCTGCCCGCCGCCGGCGAGGGCGGGCGGTTCGGGCGCTTTGCTGGCGCCGGATTCGCATTCGGCTTTGGTCGCCGTGCTGGAGGGCTTGTAGAGGAACTGGAAGGTGCTTTCGGGCTCGCCGGGGGCTGCGGGGTTGAGGGTGCCGGTGAGGACCGCGGTGGTGGCGGTGATCGCGACCGCGGGTTCGGTTTTGGGTTCTTCGGGGGGCGCCGCCTGGGCTGAGGGAGCGGCTAGGGCGATGAAGAGGAGGGCCAGGCCTACCGTGGCGGAAGATGCGAAGGCGCGGGCGCCATAATCGCGCCTGGCGCGGCGCTTGCCGGTGTCCTCGGTCGGCCGCCTGCGGGTCACGCACTGGTGTGCGCTCCCCTTGTCGGCCTTCCTGCGTCCTTGGCCTGCTTGGCCAGGCGCACCCTCAGCCCAGGCGGGGAGTTTTCCGGGCAGCGAGGGCGCAGGGGTCCCTTTGGCGCGGGACAGAGCAGCGAGCGTGGCGAGGAATCCGGTCTTCGTCGACGGGGTCTTCGCGGGATGCTCGCTGCGGTTCACATTTTCTCCTTGGTCGGTGTGGTTCATGCGGTCGCTCCCAGGGCCGAGCGGGCCGTTGTGGTGGTGCGGGCGGGGCCCGGGTGGGACGAATTGGTGGCTTCAAACGTCTTGGGCGTGCAGATGGAGGCGACCAGGAGAGATTCGGCTGCGGAGGCCGTGGTCGCTACCATTTCGAGAATGGCTGCCTCACCGACGACAAGCGTTGAGATCGACAGCGAGCTGCTGGAGCGGCTGCGCAAGCGGCGCCCTGAGAAGAACGATCGGGAGCTGCTGGAGAGCGTCGCGCGCATCCAGCTCGGGCGCGAGGCGAGCGCGCGGGTGAAGGAGCGCTTCGCCGGCGTTCCCTCGGAGGAGATCGAACGCGAAGCGGCTAAAGCCGTGCGCGAAGTGCGCGAGGAGATGACAGCCGAGCAGCAGGCCAGCGGTTGAAGCGCCTCGTCGTCGACGCCACGACGCTGGTGTCGGGCAGCGCCAACCCGCACGGCGAAAGCCCGCCCAGCCTGCTCTACGCCGACCTGACGGGAACGCGCTTTGAGCTGATCGCCTGCCCCAATCTGCTGGTCGAGATCGAACGCGGGCTGCGCAAGCCCTACTTCCGCAAGCGAGTCGGCGAGGAGGAGCTGGCCGAGATCGTCGCGGGCATCGGCGATGCCGCGACCATGCGGGAGGACCCAAAGGAGGTCGAGGCGATCCTGCGCGATCCCAAGGACGACTACCTCCTGGCGTTGGCCCGGGAAGCGAGCGCCGAGGCGATCGTCAGCGGCGACAAGCACCTGCTGGACCATCCTAGGCTGGAGCCGAGGGCGATCAACGCCCGCGAAGCCTGTGAGCTGCTCGGGCTGATCTGAAGGGCCTCCCCTAGTCCGGCTCATTTGTGGGGGCCCTTGGGCTTGTGGGCCTTCTGGCCTTTTCCTCCACACTTCGCCGCCAGTACCGGGTTGGTGTCGTAGGTCTTCCCGTTCTGACCCGTAAATTCGGAGATGGCCCGGTTCTTGGCCTTACACAGGTTGGTGGAATTCACGAGCAGGCCCTTCTTCCCCCCCTGCATTTCGAGCACGAACTTCGAGACCGGCGCGTCCGGTACCGTTTCAAACGTGTTCCTGATGCGACCGTGCTTGATCGAGTCGATTCTTCCGTCGAGGGCGAAGTCGACCTGGTTGTTGTGGAGGGTCGCGACCAGGTCGGGCAGCTGGTGGCTGGAGCTCCTGAGGTAGACGGGGCCCTTGAGCGGTTCGCTCAACAGCGGGGTGATTGCTTCCGCTCGGCCGTAGATCGAAGCGGCTGGGCACTTTTCTCCCGGGACAGCTCCTTCTTTGAATTGCACTCGCGTGCAGACGGTGCCGATGTGGGCCTGTTCGAGGAACTCGCTGTGGGGCAGCGTCACAACCGACTTGGCGATGTTGGCGTAGGAGCCTTTGGGGTAGGTCAGCACCGCCTTGAAGGCCGGCGTCGCGCCTCGCTTGGTGCCGCCCTTGAGGCTGAGCGCCAGCTTCGGCTTGAAGGCGAGGCTGGAGCAGTTGGCGACCTGGAAGAAGCTCGACACCGTGACCGGCTGGTCATCGGCTTCGCTCGCGAAGTTGAGGCCCGAGCCCAAGACGGTGGAAGCGGTCGAGGTTTTCTTGCAGCTGGTCGGAGTCAGAGTGAAGTCGGGGCGATCGACGTAGGCCTGGATGTCGCGGAGGTGAACCGGTATGCCGTCGACGATGTGGGGGATCGGATCCGAGGTGGCGCCGTCGACCGAGACTTCCGCGGTTTCGGGGTCGATCTTGAGGGCGAAGCGGACGACGACGGTGCCGAGGTCGAAGGGGCCGACCTTGGCGGCGGTGATCGAGACGACCGACAGATTGCTGCCGTGGTAGGGCCCGGCGAGGTAGAGCTTGCCGGGGGCGTAGGCGAGGATGTTGCCGACACCCGAGCCGACGTTGGTGTGGCCGACCTCAGAGGCCTGCGGGCAGGACGGGGCGTTCAGCTCTTCCCCTCCCCCGCCTTCGCGTTCGCGGGCCTTGGCCTGGGCGATGCCGGCGTCGGGGCAGGAACTGACGCCGGCCAATTTGCCGATCACGCCCGGGGGCAGCTTGATCGAGAAATGGGTGATCTCCTGTTCGGAGTCGTGGCGGGTCAAACGCACATAGAAGGGCGAGTAGGCGCCGGCCTGGTTTGAGTAGGTGCCGGCGTGCAGGTCCGGATGGAAGGGCGGCACCCCCCCGCTCGGGCAGCCCTGGCCTTCGGGGCCGGTGGTGATTTGGAAGGAGCTTTCGTCGTGGATCGGGGCGCTCGGGTTAGACCAGGGGTAGAGCTCGGCGTTGACGGTGTAGTTGCCGCAGGCGGGCGGGGGGATCAGCGGTGAGCGCTGGCCCTGGCGGAAAGAGAGGCGGAAGTGGGACTGAGGCAGCTGGGGCAGCTCGTGGCCCGGTTCGCCGAAGGTGGTGGTGATCTGGCCGGTTACGGGGTCAGAGGTCACCCTGCCCGGGGCCTTGACCAGAACGCCGAGTTCGGGGTTGGCCACGACCATGTAAATGGTGAGGAGGTTGTGGAACGGGTTGCTGTGCTGTTCGGCGACGTAGAGGGAGCCCTCCAGCTTTTGGTCGACCAGGGGGCTTTCCAGTTCGACCGAGCCGATCTTGGAGGCTTCGGGGCAGCCGGTGCCGGGAGCGGAGTCGACAGTCGAGGAGTTGAAGGCCACTTCGGAGCAGGCCCCGAGGCCTTCGGCGACCGAGGGGTTGGTGGTGAAGCCCTCGGGAAGGGTGACGACGGCTTTTTGGATGTCGGACTGGCCTTTGCTTTCGGCATTGAGCAGGCCCTGGTCTTCGAGGTCGAGGTGGAAGTTGAGGCCGGTCGGCGAGGTGGCGGCGTCGGAGGTCGGTTCGGCGAAGATCGTCGGGCTGAAGGGGAGTTGGTTGCAGCCGTCGAGGCCGTAGGGGGTGCCGTTTTCATTGGTTTCGTAGGAGAGGGGTTTGGTGAACTGGTTCGGTTCGGCCCAGGAGGTTGCTTCGACGGTCGAGGTGAGTGGGCCGGTGCAGGAGGTGGGCAGGCGGAGGAAGGCTGGGCCCGGTTTGCGGGTCGGGGAGAGTTCGGGGCAGACCAATTGGGAGATGAGGAGGTGATAGTGACCGCCCGCCACACACGCCCATCCCCGGGCTTGATCGTGGCCGGGGGCAGACGGCACGCCCCAGAAGCTGGTCTGCACGGCGGCGACGTCGAGCACGTTTGAGGTGTTGTTGGAGGCGACCGTGATCCCGTAGTCGCCGTTGCTGCGCACCGAGCTGTCGAGGAAGGCTGAAGCACCTTGGACGTCGAAGGCAAAGCGGGCCGGTGCGCCGGCGGGGGGCACCATGTTGAAGATCGGCACTGTTGTAATCGACTGAGAGAAAAATTCCTCATGCCCGACCGGCCCGACTGGCAGCCTGACCGAAGCGACTCCGATCGCGGTGTCATCGGGGCAGGCATTGACTGAATTGAAGGGGCCGCGAAGGAAGGTCCCGAACTGTGCCGCCGTGCACTGCGGGATAGCGGTGGTGTTGCCGATCAAGCCCGGCGGCAGCTTGAAGCTCAGGTCCTTGACCGTGCCGGGAAGCCTTGCGTAGGACTTTTCGTTCATCTGAAAGGTGGTGGTGTACTGGTAGGGGTGGGAGCCAGCCCCGGTCGCGGGGGTGCCGTCTTCGTTGAGGGCAACCGTTTCGAGGCTCTGGACGCCGAAGTGAACGGGTTCGGAGCTGAAGCGCACGGTTTCGCTGCTTGACTGGGCTTTGGCGCCGCCGCCCGAGACGCTCGCTTGGTTGACGGCGGAGCCGGAGGCTGAGCCTTCCACAGACACCTTGATGCGCATTTCCTTGTAGCCGTAGGGGAAGAGTTCGCTTGAAGGCACTTCGCAGCTGAGCGCCGCTAGGTCGCATGTCCCGCCACCGGTTATTTCGATCGCGGTGGCATGCAACTGCGGCGGCAGAGTGTCCCCGATCACGATCGGGCTGAGCGCGGTGTTGGCGTTGGCAGCGCCGAGATTGGTCGCGAGGACGATGATTTCGCCGCTGCCGCCGGGAGGCAGGTTTGCGGGGGTGGCGTAGGAGCGGATAGCCCAAGCTGGAGATGCGGCTTGCGCCGGAGTGGCGGCGAGTGACGCCCCCGCGCCGAGGACAGCCACCACGCTGGCGGCGGCGCAGACGGCGCGCTGCCACGTCCTCGGTCGCAAAAGCCGGTCGCATCTCCTCCGCTCCCGCGCGGACGCGCCCATCATTACCGGCAATCTCGCATCCGCGCTCCCGCGTCCGGGGATGCTCGGCGGCGCTACCTGTGCTCCCTGCGTCCTCGCATCGCTTGCTGCGCCACTCGCCATCGCGGCGGCCCTCGTCGCGGTGTCGCCCCTCCCCGCCCGAGTGGAGAGGGAAGGGTTAGAAAAGGAAATCCTCAGCCCAGGTGGGGTGTTCTTAAGGCCGGAAATTTGAGGAAGAAGAAAAGCGGCGATGCGGGTGGTGAGGCAGCGGAGCGGAGTCACGGTGTACGTCTCCCAGTTTACGGTGGTCACAGTAGGAGTTGTGTGACGAGGTGAACTCACTTCCCACCTCCGCGGTTGTGACTAGGAGATCGCTTGTTGTGCGGTTTCTTGTGCTTGTTGCCGTGGTTTTTACTCCGGTGCTTTTTCGGCTTCTTGGCCTTGGGCGGCACTTGGTTGCCGGGGCCGCTGGGAACAGAGGTGCTGAGAGTCGGTTCGGTTGGCGGCACGGCGGGCTGCTGGCAGGCATCGCCCTCGCAGGCGGGGGACGGTGGCGGGGGGGGCGGCGGGCAGGGAACGCTGGCGCTGCAGACGTGGGCGTCATAGACATCGTTGACATGATCGACGTCCTGCCCGGTCAAGCGCGCGGAGGTGAAGAAGAAGACGTCGGAGCCATCGGTGCCGGCCTCGATCAGCACCGATTCGGCGCTGCTCTGGCCGGAGGAGATCAGGGCGACGCAGCCAGCGGCCTTGGCGCAGCCACTGACTCCCTGTGGGCGGTACTCATAGACATCCCAGGTGCCGTTGACGTCCTGGGGGGCAAGGGCAACCGGGCTCTCGAAGAAGAGCTCGCCGCTGTCGGTGAGGTAGCGGGGCTGGTGGTTGAAGATGGGGCCGTTGACACCGTCGAGAATGAGCCCTATGCGCGGGCCACCTGGAAGCAATCCGGCCAGCCAATGCCCTATCCAATCGCCTGAGGTGTCCACCTTTAGTTCGCCGACGTATCCAGAGCCGTGGTTGCCGAAATCAAGCTTCCCCAACGGCCGCGCTCCGGCCGGATCGCAGGAGGGGCAGGTGAGAGTGTCGGTGGCGGCGTCATAGAGGAAGACCTCCTCGTCGGCGCGGGGTTCGCCGACCGGGCTGTTGGCGTCGGTGTTGTCATAGCCGGTGAGGCTCTGGTCCGACATGAAGGTCAGGTAGCGGCCGTTGGGCGAGAGCTCCGTGAATCGGGCCGCCGCGACAGCGCCCGGGACGCTGGAGATCAAGGTGGTGTTCCACTGGGTGCCGTCGTAGTGGGCCACTTCGAGCGGGCCACTGCCGCCCCCGGAGTTGAAGTAGACGTAGCAGCCGTCCTGGCTTACCGCGTCAACTCCGTTCTGTTCCGCCGTGCCGCCAACAGGTGAAGTGCTGGCGTCACAACTCGGCGGCGGCGCAGAAAGAGCGGCCTGTTCGTCGTACCATTCTTTTGCTTTCAGCGGCGTGAGCGAGTAGGTGCCGGCGTTGTTGTCGCGCACGTAGGCTGAGTCGTAGCCGCCGAATTGAAGCCTTTTCGGACCCGGCGCCGGGGGGGCCAACGGTGTAGAGGCTTCCGGCTCCACATAGGCGAGCGAGAGGTCGGGTGAGAAGGCCCAGTATTCCGCAATGAAGTCGCCCCTGATGAAACCTGATTCAAAACCCTGTTTTTCTGCATTTTCCTGGTATTCCCGCGTACTGGCCCCAGCGTGCGGCGTGGCGATGTCCTGCGAGGACCAGCCGTTGGGGCCACGCCTAGAAAAGACCTGGTTCTCGAGCGGATTGCTGGTCGCTTTGCCGGTGATTGGCGCGTTGGTGATGTAGGTGACGGCGTCGCCGTTTTCAGCGGCCTGCATTATCCCGCCGTCGGCGAACAGCGTGTTCTCGACTTCGGCGCCGTGCTTGTCGGGCGGTGATACCAGTTCCCACTGGCGCCCGTCGGGGAGGGCGGTGGAGGAGGTGGCGAGCTGGGTGGTGAAGGTGCGGTCGGGGCCGGGGGTGCCGCCGGAGGGGCTGGCCGAGTTGGTGGCGACGAGGCGGAAGTGGTAGATGGTTTCGGGTTCAAGCCCATTGATGTGGACGGCAGCTTGGTGTTCGGAGTTGTCGGAGCCGACCGAGCCCGACTCGGCGCTGCTTTGGCCGTAGGAGGCGGTGGTGCCGTACTGGAAGTGATAGGTGGTGGCGCCGCCACCGGGGTTTACCTGAGCGCGGAGGTCGGCCGAGTCGGCGGTGACGTTGGCCGAGGAGGTGTTGGCGATCAGCGGCGCCTGGACTTCGGTGGTGAGCGTTTCTGCCGCGATCGCTTCGCTTTGGCCGCCGGCGTTGGAGGCGACGAGGCGCAGGTGGTAGGTGGTGTGCGGGACGAGGCCGGTGAGGTCGGCTGAGACTGCGACCGGCTCGGCTTCGGAGGCGAGGATCGTCCCGGCCCCCGGTTCGCAGGCAACCGCGGCGGCGTTTGAGAAGTCGGCTTCGGTCGCGTATTGGAATTCGCAGGAGGCGTTGAAGGCGGGGTCGTTGGTGGCCAATGCGACCGTGCCGGCGGCGTGGGCGCTGGTCGCGGTGATCGTCGAGGCGTCGGCAATCGTCAGCGTCGGCTTTTGAACTTCGAGCGTGGTGAAGGTCGCTTCAGAGCTCAGCGCCTGCTGACCGGCGTAGGTGGCGCGCAGGCGGTAGTGGAAGGTCGTGTTGGGCGGCAGGCCGGGTTCGGCGGGAGCGGCGGGGACGGGGATCGGGCTTGACCCTTCGGCTGCGGGGCCGCTGATTTCGCCGCTTTCCACCGGTGAGTAGGTCCCCGGTTCACCGGATTCCGAGAGTTCGATGAACCACTGGATCGGAATCGGATTGCCGGGGGCGTTGAGGTTGCCGCCTTCGGGGTCGACGGTGCCCTGGATCTGGGCGGAGATGTAGGAGGGGACGGCGGGTTCGAGGGCGAGGATCGGGGCGTTGGGGGCGGGGTCGGTGGTGAAGGTCTGGTTTGGTTCGGATTCAGAGGAGAAGCGGAAGCTGCCATCGACCGAGAGGAAGGCGCCGAGGCGGACTTCGTAGGTCGTGGCGGCATTGAGGCCTTTGAGCTCTTCTTCGACCGGGGCTACCGATTCCGGGGGAATCGGTTTGGTGCCGTCGAAGGCATCGGGGCCG
>CAAGKR010282057.1_pt1 | contig 18230 bp, 20 predicted proteins | sample 2556971 | NCBI WGS metagenome assembly CAAGKR01 (sample SAMEA5207829, study PRJEB30636) | soil metagenome | biome: forest; feature: boreal; material: soil | place: USA | collected 2011-09 | depth 1 m | reverse complement strand
TCTACTGCACCGGTGAGGAGTCGCTTGAGCAGCTTGCCCTGCGAGCTCGGCGGCTTGGGTGCACCGGTGCCAGGGTTCGCCTGCTGGTCGAATCCGACGTCGACACGGTGATCGCCACCATCGAGGCGGAGCGCCCGTCCCTGGTGGTGGTTGATTCCGCCCAGACACTTCGCGACGCGGCGACCCCGGGACCGCCCGGGAGCGTCTCGCAGGTCCGCGCCGCGGTGCTCCGCATGAGTGAGATCGCCAAGGCCACGGGTGTGCCGGTGCTCCTGGTTGGGCACGTCACCAAGGAGGGGGCGATCGCCGGCCCCCGCACGCTGGAGCACCTGGTGGACGTCGTCCTCTACCTCGAAGGGGAGCGCCTCGGCGAGCACCGCATGCTCCGCGGCATCAAGAACCGCTTCGGGGCGACCGGCGAGGTGGGGCTGCTCACCATGGAGCGCGACGGTATGCGCGCCCTCGCGGCGCCCAGCCGCGGCATGCTCGACGCCGCCTCCCTCGGCGCCTCGGGGAGCGTGCTGACCATCACGTGCGATGGGCTCCGGCCCATGGCGGTGGAGGTGCAGGCGCTGGCGGTTGCCTCTCCGTTCGAGTTCCCCCGACGGACGGCATCCGGGTTCGAGCTGAACCGGCTGCACCTCATGCTGGCGGTCCTGGCCAAGCGTGCGGGCATCGCTGTTTCCAAGCTCGACGTCTTCGTCAACGTCGCCGGGGGCATTCGCCTCGCCGACCCGGGCACCGATCTTGCGGTGGTGCTCGCCATCGCCGGGTCGGCGGGCGATCGCGCCATATCACGGCACTGCGCGGTCATCGGCGAACTGGGGCTGGGTGGCGAGGTCCGCCGGGTCTCCCGGACGGAGGTTCGCCTCGCCGAGGCGGCCGCCGTGGGCATGGAGGCAGTGATCCTGCCCGAGAGCTTTCGGGGAGCGGTTCCGGACGGCCTCCGAGTCCATCGGGTTCGCAACTTGATCGAGGCGGTTGCGCTACTCGGGTGACCGTCGTGTCGCGCCGCCTTTCGGCGCGAAGATCGTGTGGTTCAATCGCTGAGATGCATACCCATGCCGATCGGACGATCCGCCGGGCGAGAAACGTCTCGAGGATTATCGGCGCCGGCGTGGGATTCGTCTTCGGCGTCCTCTACGGGGTGTTCATCCTCTCGAGCACCCCTGGCGTGCTCACCCAGAACACCACCACCGCGGGAGCGGCGCTCCTCGCCGCCGGCGCCGCCGGCGCGGCATCCCTTGCCCTGGCAGCGCCGCTGCTGAGCGTCGAACCGTACCTCTGGCTGGAGCGGAACCTCGACGAGGCGCCGCCCGCGCAGCTCATCGGCGCAATGATCGGCTTGATCGCCGCCCTGCTGATCGCGACCATGCTCGCCGTGCTCCTCAACCCCCTGCCGTACGGGCTCGGCGTCATCCTGTCGCTCGGGGTCGCGACAGTCCTCGTCTACGTCGGGGTACGCACTGGCAGCCGCCGCAGGGACGCACTCGGGGTGGTCTTCGGCCGTGGTGCACCGGTGAATATCGACGAGGGAGGCCCGGGCCCGCTGGACGGACAGCCGGTCATCGTCGACACCAGTGTGCTCATCGACGGTCGGATCGTCGACGTCGCAGCCGCGGGATTCGTCCCCGGACGGCTGCTCATTCCCGGATTCGTCCTCGAAGAACTGCAGCGCGTCGCGGATTCCGCGGATCCGTTCCGCCGCCAGAAGGGTCGTCGCGGGCTGGGCGTCGTGGATGCTCTCCAGAAGGCTGAGGACGTCGTCTGCGAGCTGGTCGATCTCGACTTCCCGGGCACGCCGGACGTCGACGCTCGCCTCGTCAAGCTCGCCCGCGCCCGTGGAGCGGCCCTCATGACCCAGGATTACAACCTCAATCGCCTCGCTCAGATTGAGGGTGTCCGGGTGCTCAACCTGAACGACCTCGCCAACGCGGTCAAGCCGATCGTCGGCGCCGGCGAGAGCATGGCGATCACCATCGTCAAGGAGGGCAAGGAGCCCCACCAGGGCGTCGGGTACTTCGAGGACGGCACCATGGTCGTCGTGGAGAACGGGAGCAGCCGCGTTGATGAGACGGTCACCGTCACCGTCACCACCGTGCTCCAGACCACGGCCGGCAGGATGATCTTCGCAACGCTCGCCGCCGACGACTCGATCAAGCCTCGGGTGCTGCGGCCGGTTCGCGCCAAGGTCGCGCAGCGCTGACCAGCGCGCTGATCGTTCCTGCTTTTGGCCGCGGCGTGCGGACGGGGGAGGACAAGCTCTGGGCGGTCATCTCGGGCCGGCCCGTCCTGGCGATCACCCTCGAGTCCATCGCCGCGGCAGGGTGCTTTGACCTCGTGGCCATCGCTGCCCCGTCGGGCCGATGGGATGCGATCCGGGGCATTGCCGCTGAGCTGCAGCTGTCCGATGTCGTGCTCCTCGAAGGGGGTGAGCGCCGCCAGGACAGCGTTGCCGCTGCGATCGATCGATGCGAGGGCCACGCCTGGATCACGGTCCATGACGCTGCGCGGCCACTCACGCCACCCGAGCTCTTCCGCGCGGTGCTCGACGCCGCCCGGGCTGTAGGAGCGGCGATCGCGGGGGTACCCTGCGTGGACACTGTGAAGCAGGTGCACAACGGCCGGGTCGCGGCCACCCTCGACCGCTCCTCGATCATGGCAGCGCAGACTCCGCAGTCGTTCGGCGCGGATCTCCTGCGTCGTGCTCATCTGCATGCAGCCACGCAGGGCATCAGTGCCGGCGACGATGCCTCGCTCGTCGAAGCCCTGGGGGAACCGGTCACCGTGGTCCCCGGTGACCCGCGCAATTTCAAGGTGACGTTCCCGCAGGACCTCGTCCTGCTCCGCTCATTACTCGAGGAGGTCCGATGACGATGCGCATCGGTCACGGCATCGACGCGCACCGGTTCATTCCCGGGCGGCGGCTGATGCTGGGTGGCGTCCTGATCCCGTATCACCGCGGGTTGCTCGGACATTCGGACGGTGACGCGGTTGTGCATGCCCTGGTCGACGCGATCCTCGGCGCCGCCGGGCTCGGCGACATGGGCAGGCACTTCCCGTCCAGCGATCCCCAGTGGAAGGACACGTCCGGCTGCGAATTTCTCAAGGTGGTGGCCGAGAAGCTCCGGACGGAGGGCTGGGCGGTCATCAGCGCCCACGTCATCGCGATCGCCGAGGAACCTCGGCTCGCCGCGCACCTCGAATCGATGTCGGAGGCAATGTCGACGGCGCTCGATCTCGAGCCCGGAACGATAGCGATCGGCGCGACCACCACCGACGGCATGGGGTTCTCGGGGAGAAGCGAAGGGATCGCCGCGTCGGCGACGGTGCTGCTGGAACGGCGGTGACCGTCCAGCTGCACGACACGATGAGTCGTGAGCTCGTCGCGGTGGAGCCGATCCAGCCCGGCCACGTCCGCATGTACACCTGCGGCCCCACGGTCTGGAACCGCGTCCACATCGGCAACTTCCGGACCTTCATCTTCGAGGATGTCCTGCGCCGCTGGCTGGACCGGAGGTTAGCCGGCAACGTCACGCACGTGATGAATCTCACCGACGTCGACGACCGGATCATCAAGAACGCCGTCGCCAACGGGCACACCCTCGACGAGGAGACCGCGCAGTGGATCACCGCGTTCGAGGAGGATCGCGACACGCTCGGCATCCGCCCCGCGCACCACTATCCGCGCGCCACCGAGTACATCGAGCAGATGGTCGACCTCATCGAGCGCCTCGGGCGCACCGGCGCGGCGTATCGCGCCGACGGCAGCTACTACTTCCACATCGCGGCATTCCCGGCATACGGCAGGCTCAGCGGCGCGAATGCCGAAGGGCTCGTGTCCGGCGCCAGCGGAAGGATCGACGCCGATGACTACACCAAGGAAGACGTCCGCGATTTCGCGCTCTGGAAAGCTGTGGGCCCGGACGAGATCGGCTGGGACACACGCATCGGCAGGGGACGACCCGGCTGGCACATCGAATGCTCGGCCATGAGCATGGCCCTGCTCGGTGAGAGCTTCGACATTCACTGCGGTGGCGTCGACAACATCTTTCCGCACCATGAGAACGAGATCGCCCAGTCCGAGGCGGCCACAGGTCAACGCTTCGTGCGCATCTGGTGTCACAGCCAGCACCTGCGCGTGAGCGGCGAGAAGATGGCCAAACGAGTGGGTAACTTCGCCACTGTGGGCGACGTGCTCGACGAGGGCGCGAGCGCGGCGTCGCTGCGTTATCTGCTTGCCGCGCGCACCCACTATCGCAAGCCGCTCGAGTACTCGGACGACCTGCTCGCCGACAGCAACATGGCGGTGCAGCGACTCGTCGACTTCCAGACGCGGGTTGCCGGGCTGCGGACCGTCGAGGAGGAGGGGAGCGCTCGCGACGAGGCCGTCCTCGCGTCGGTGCGCGGCATGCGCATCGGTTTCGACGAGGCGATGGACGACGACCTCAACCTGCCGGAGGCGATGGGCATCGTGTTCTCGGGGTTGCGCGACGTCAATCGCGTGCTCGACACCGGAGCGGTCGGTGCGGAGACGCAGCGCACCCTGCGGCATGTCCTCGACGAGATCGATGGCGTCCTCGGCGTGCTTGCGCTCGTCGCACGTGATCGCCAGGCGGCGCCGGATGCGGAGGAGCAGCGATGGCTCGACGAGCGCGCGGCGTCGCGTGCCGCTCGCGACTTCGCTCAATCCGATCATCTCCGGGTCCAGCTTGCGAGCCGGGGGATCGAGGTGGAGGACACGCCCCAGGGTCAGCGCTGGAAGCGGATCTCGCCGCGCCGGGGCTGACTCGGTGGACATCCTTTACGGGCGCAACCCGGTGCTCGAAGCGCTCCGGTCCGGCCGTGGGGCACGCAAGATCGTGGTGGCGAGTGCGATACGGCCCGAGTCGCGGCTGACCGAGATCCTCGACCTGGCCGAGGCGCGGGACATCCTGGTGGAGGAGGTATCCCGGCAGCGACTGGATGATATCGCCCACACCGAGCATCACCAGGGTGTCGCCGGGTACTTCCACGCGCGGGCAGCACTCACGCTGCACGACTTGCTCGACCAGACGCGCGCACCCGCACTGCTCGTCGTCCTTGACGGGGTCCAGGATCCGCAGAACGTCGGCGCCATCGCTCGAAGTGCCGAGGCATGCGGCGCGGACGGCATCGTCGTGCCGCGCCACCACGCGGCACCGCTCACCGCGGCGGCCGTCAAGGCGTCCGCAGGAGCGACGGAGCACCTGCCCATGGTGACCGTGCCCAACCTCGCTCAGGCGCTCGGCGTCATCGGCGGAGCGGGCATCTGGCGAGTCGGTCTCGATGCCGATGCCGAGGATCGCTACGACGCGGTCGACCTCTCGGTCCCGGTGGCGGTCGTCGTCGGCGCGGAAGGTGCGGGGATGCGGCGTCTGACTCGCGAGCACTGCGATGTGCTGGTCGGCATTCCCATGATGGGTCATGTCGCATCACTCAACGCGGGAGCGGCCGCAGCGGTGCTGCTCTTCGAGGTGCAACGCCAGCGTGGATTCGCGCCGCGCTGAGACGCCGGCCACCAACGCATGCACACGCTCATCGTCGACGGGTACAACATCATCCACGCGTGGCCCGCGCTGCACGCGACGCTGCGCGAACGCGGCCTCGAGGATGCACGTCGCCAGCTGGTCAGCGCGCTCGCGGAGTATGCCGCGCAAACCGGCGTCGCGGTCACCGTCGTCTTCGACGCGCACGGACGCCCCGGCGCCATCCCGTCCACGGAGCGATCCGACGGGGTCACCGTGCTCTTCGGATCCAAACGAGCTACCGCGGACCACGTCATCGAGCGCGCTGCATATAAGGCATCGCAGCGTGGCGAGGGTGCGGATGTCGTGGTCGCGACCGATGATCGCCTCGAGCGCGACGTCGTCGGCGCGATGGGCGTCGCCACCATGGGCGCCCGCGCCCTCGAGGCGGAGGTGGCCAGGGTGGCCGGGAGCGTCGACACCCAGACCAAGCGCATGCGCGACGACAGCCGGCGAAGTACCCGCCTCGAAGACGGCCTCGACCCCGAGATCCGGCGCCGGCTCGAGCGCCTGCGTCGCGGCGAGGATCGCTAGGCGCCGGCAGCGATCAGGCGTCCGCTAGGCTAGCGTGACCATGCTGGACTCGCCGTCGCTGCGGGCCAACAGCGTGCGCTTCGCCGGGGCGACCGCGAGCGCGGTCGGGATCCAGGCGCCGACTGCGGGGGTGACGTTTCTTCCCGCGATCATGGCGGCAATCGTCGGGCAGGCCGGACCGCTCGCGTTCCTGCTCGCGCTCCTGGCGATGCTCCTCGTGTCCTACGCATTCGTCGTGCTTGCGGCCGACTTCGCGTCTGCAGGATCGGTGTTCGCATTCAACGGGCGAGCCCTCGGCTACGGCTACGGGTTCCTGTCCGCGTGGATGCTGCTCGGGGTCTATATCGCGTACTCGTCGTCGATCTATGCGAGCAACGCCAACTTCGTGGAGAGCCTGGCCGGGTCAGCGCACATGGCGATCCCCTGGCCGGTGTTCGCGTTCCTCTTCTGGGCGCTCGCGCTGGTGCTCGCCTACCGCCGGATCTCGGTGTCGACCATGGTCATCTTCGCGCTCGAAGGCGTTGCGATCGTGTTGGTTCTGATCGTTGCCGCGGCGGTGCTGCTCCGGGGCGGATCGGGTGGTCACGCGCTGTCCGCCGCGCCCTTCACGCTCGGCGCCATGCCGGGCGCGACCATCGGTCTCGGAGTCATCTTCGCGTTCACCGGGTTCTCGGGCTTCGAAGTGTCGGCGACGCTCGGTGAGGAGACGTCGCGGCCGCGACGGGTCATCCCGGCATCGATGATCGCGGCGCTGCTCGTCTCCGGGGGCATCTACGTGCTGCTCTCGTGGGTCGAGACCATCGCGTACCCGAACGCCGGCGCGCTCGCGCATCAGGCGGTGCCATTGGTCGACATCGCGGGTCGGTATGTGACACCGGCGATGGGCACGATCATCAACGTCGCCGCCCTGATCAGCGGTATCGGCGCGCAGCTCGCCACCGTCAACGGCGCGAATCGTTTGCTCTTCGCGCTCGCGCGCGACGGCTTCGGGCCGCGGTGGCTCGCGACCGTGAACCGGCGTCAGCGATCACCCGCCGGCGCGCTTGCGGTGGTCGGCGTCGCGAGCATCGTCGCGACGATGCCGTTCATGCTCAACGGCACGACCCCGATCGATGCGTTCTTCTATCTCGCGACCTACGGTGCTGATCTGATCATCATCGCGTACCTGCTGACCGCACTCGCGGCGCTGACGTGGTCGGTGCGGCGCGGACGTGCGACTCCGCGGCGTGTCGTCGGGCTGGTGACGGCGATCGCCGTCATGGCCTACATCATCAAGAGAACCGTGTACCCGATTCCGGCGGCGCCGTTCGATCTCTGCATCCACGCCGCGGCGATCACCATCGCCATCGGAGCGGCGTTGCTGCTGCTCCCTCGGCTGCGCCTCAACCTGTCCCGCTCGCCGCTCTTCGCCATCGCTCGCGCAGACTGATGGCGGCGATGCAGGCCGCGCCCGCGACACACAAACCGCTCCGGGAATGGATCCTGTCCGCCGTGACCAGGTACCACGATCGGGAATGCCTCGTGCTCCCTGACGCGACCCTCACCTACGGCGAGGTGGACCGGCTGGCAAACGCCATCGCCAACGTCCTTCTCCAACGTGGGGTGCGTGAGGGCAGCGTGGTGATGACCTTCTGTCACAACAGCGCGGCGCTCGTCGGGACCTGGTTCGCGTGCATGAAGATCGGAGCGGTGTTCGCGCCCCTCAACGCGTGGTTGAGCGGCGACCCCTTGACGCATGTGATGTTCCAGGCGCGCGGCGAGGTGCTCGTGTGCGACGGGCCGCTCGCCGGTGTCGCGCACGCATCCTCGCGCGACCTCCCGGCGCTCAGGACAATGCTTGTCGCCGGGGCAATGCAGCAATCCGGATTCGCGAGCTTCGACGATGCGGTTGCCGCCGCCTCCACCGACGCGCCGCCGCCGCCGGACGCAGATCCCGCGGCTCCCGCTCGGCTCATGTTCACCTCGGGCACCACCGGCGAGTCCAAAGGGGTGCTCTGGAGCAGGAACGCCGAGGCGTTGCACGCGGTGTGCTACGGCGACGAGCTGGTCCAAACCGCCCCGGGCGAGACGGTGTACACCTGCCTCCCCCTGTTCCACGTCACCGCGCAGGGCACGCTCCTGGGCACGCTGCTGCGCGGTGGACGCACCGTCGTCGACCGCCGCTTCGACCCGCTCCGTTTCTGGGCGCGAACCCGTGCGGTGGATGCCGTCTTCTTTCCGTACGTCGGGACGATCATCAGCACGCTCCTGTCCCGGCCTGCCCGCCGGCGTGACTCTGACAACCCGGTGCGGCGCGCGATGGGCAGCGCGACGCCCGCGGGTCTCTGGGAGGCGTTCGAGCGCCGTTTCGATGTGGTCCTCGAGGATGTCTGGGGGCAGACCGAGACGGCGTCGTGCTGGACCCACGCGGGCGCTGCCGGACCGGTACCGGGGAGCGTCGGCGTCCCGTGCGATCGCTTCGATGCCCGGGTCGTTGGGGCAGGGGGCATCGAGGCTCTGCTCGGCGAGCCCGGCGAACTCTGGATCCGCCCGTACGAACCGCACGTGATCTTCGAGGGGTACACCCACACCGGCACCAGCACTGCGCTCCCGGACGTCGGCGCCGATGGCTGGTACCGGACGGGCGACCTCCTCGCGCGCGGGATCGATGGTGCGCTCAGCTTCCACGGTCGCCTCCGTGAAACCATCCGGCGGCGCGGCGAGACGATCGCGCCGGTGGAGATCGAGGCGGTTGTCGCGCGCCATCCCGCGATCCGCGAGTGCGCTGCGATCGGCGTTCCCGCCGATGACGGTGTCGAGGATGAGATCCTGCTCTGCGTGGTCCTCAACCAGCCGCACGCCGTCACCCCTGGCAGCCTGCATGCCCGCCTGATGGGCGACCTGCCGCGATTCATGGTGCCGCGCTTCATCCGGATCGAGGCCGATCTCCCCAGGACGGCAACCACGCGGATCAGCCGAGGGGCGCTGCGGGCGTCAGGACGCGCGGGAGCGTGGGATGCGCGCGCAGGGCGCGGCCACCATGAGTGATTCGGGACCGCGCCGGGTCGTCGTCACCGGCATGGGGGCCGTCTCGCCCGTCGGCAACAGCGTGGCCCAGAGCTGGGAGTCCCTCCGGGCGGGACGAGGGGGCATCGCGCCGATCACACACTTCGACGCCTCGCGGCTCCCGGTTCGCATTGGCGGCGAGGTCAAGGGCTTCGATGCGGCTGCGCTCTTCGGGACGAAGGAGGCGCGGCGCGGCACCGCTCATGTGCACTTCGCGATGGCAGCCGCACGCGAAGCCGTCCTCAACTCGCGCCTCGACATCGCCGCGGATTCGGCGGAGGTCGGCGTGCTGATCGCGTCCGGCATCGGCGGTCTCGAGGTGATCGAGAACACGACCCGCATCCTCGACGCCGAGGGCCCGCGACGGGTGTCGCCCTTCGCCGCCGCGATGGCGTTGGTGGACATGGCGCCGGGGATGGTCTCGATCGACCTCGGCGCCCGCGGGCCGAACATGGCGGTCGTCAGCGCCTGCGCCTCGGGGGCGGACGCGATCGGCCAGGCGTCCAACTGGATCCGGCAGGGTGACGCCGTGGCCGTGCTCGCCGGGGGCACGGAGGCCGGGATCACCTCGACGGGCATCGCGATGTTCGCCGCCGCTCGCGCGCTGTCCACCCGCAACGACGATCCCGAGCACGCATCGCGGCCCTTCGACCGCGACCGCGACGGCTTCGTGGCCGCGGAGGGTTCCGCGGTGCTCGTGCTCGAGGAGCGCGAGCACGCGCTCGCGCGGGGCGCGACGATTCACGCGGAGCTGCTCGGCTATGCGGCCTCCGCGGACGCATACCACATCACCGCACCGGAGCCGAGTGGCGACGGTGCCATTCGCTGCGTGAGCCGCGCGCTCGAGCGAGCCGGGGTGCGGCCCGAGGACATCGAGTACATCAACGCGCACGGCACCGGCACCCCGCTCAACGACCTCGCCGAGACGCGCGCGATCAAGCACGTCTTCGGCGAAGCTGCCTACTCTGTCCCGATCTCGTCGACCAAGTCGATGACCGGGCACATGCTCGGTGCCGCGGGAGTCTTCGAGGCGATGGTCACCATCCTCGCGATGCGCGACGGCTTCCTGCCGCCGACGGTGAACCTCGAGAACCAGGACCCGGAGTGCGACCTCGATTACGTGCCCAGGGTCGGCCGCGCTGTGAACGCGCGACTCGCGATGACCACGTCGTTCGGGTTCGGGGGTCACAACGCGTGTCTGGTGTTCGCGGGAGGACCGAACCCGGCGTGAGCAACGCCTTCGACCTCGCCGTCATCGGGGGAGGGACGGCGGGGCTCACGGCGGCGCAGACGGCGGCGCATCGTCACCGGCGCGTGCTGCTGGTGAGCGAGGGACCGCTCGGCGGAGAGTGCACGTGGAACGGGTGCGTGCCGTCGAAAGCACTGATCGAGGCAGCCTCGGTGCATCACACCGCTCTGAACGCTGCGCCATTCGGGATCGACGTCGGCGATGTGCGCGTCGACTTTCCCGCCGTCATGGATCACGTTCACGAGGTCATCGACCAGATCGCCGGTTATGAGGACGAGGCCCATCTCGAGAGGACGGGGGTTGTCGTGCGTCGCGGTCGCGCGCGCTTCGTCGACGCGCGCACCGTCGAGGTCGGCGATCAGCGCTTCACAGCGGAGCGCGTCATCGTGTGCACCGGGAGCCGCCCCGCGCTGCCGTCGATCGACGGGCTCACTGCCGTTCCCTACCTGACCAACGAGACGGTGTTCGCGCTCCGCGAACAGCCGCGCCGCATGCTCGTGCTCGGCGCGGGTGCGATTGGCCTCGAGCTTGCGCAGGCGTTTGTCCGGCTTGGTACCGACGTGGACGTCATCGATGTTGCCACGTCCTTCCTGCCCCACGAGGACCCCGACATCGGTGCGCTGATGCGCGCGATCCTGGAGTCCGAGGGGATTCGCCTGCACCTTGGAGCGCCACCGATTCGGGTCGCGCCCACGGGTGACGGCATTGAGCTCACCATCGCCGGAGCTGGCGGCGAACGCAGATTGCACGCAGATCAGCTGCTCGTGGCGACCGGCCGCACGGCGAACGTCGACGGCCTCGGTCTCGACACGATCGGCGTGAGGACTGGAGAGCGAGGGATCGTGGTCGACACGCACCTGCGCACCTCCGTGCGCGGAGTGTTCGCGGCCGGGGACGTCACCGGGACGCTCCCGTTCACCCACGTCGCCGCATACCAGGGACGGCTCGCGGCGCACAACGCGTTCGAGCGCGGGCAGGCAGCGTCGTACCGGGTAGTGCCCTGGGTCATCTTCACCGACCCGGAGATCGCCCACGTCGGCCTCACCGAGCCCGAGGCGCGGCGTGCGCACGGCGGCAGCGTGCATGTGGTGACGCTGCCATTCACGGCCGTCGATCGAGCGGTCATCACGCGCCGTCCGCGTGGGCTGATCAAGGTCATCACGTCAGGGAGGCCGCTGCTCGGCAATGCCGGCGGGGGCGTGATCCTCGGTGCGCACATCGCGGGGCCAGGCGCCGGCGAGCTGATCCATGAGTTCGTGCTCGGGATGCAGGTGCGCGCGTTCAGTGGACGGCTCGCCCAGGCGATCCACGCCTATCCGTCGATGTCGGTCGGCGTCCAGCAGGCGGTGGCCAGGCTCTTCGACGCCGGCCGCGCGAGTGCCGGAGACCTGCGCGAGGACCTGGTGTTTCCCGCGGTCAGGCCGCGGCCGACACCACCCGGTCCAGGGCCGCCTTGATGATCCCGTAGCACTCGCAGGAAACGGACTCAAGGCCCTCGCGGTCGACGATGGTCACCCGCCCGCGGTGGTACCGGATCAGTCCAGCGGACTGCAGCAATCCCGCCGACAGGGTCACCGTGGCGCGACGCGACCCGAGCATCTGACCGAGGAACTCGTGGGTGATCGGGAACGTGTCGGCGCCGACCCGATCGTGGCTCATGAGCAGCCAGCGACTGAGACGCTCCTCGTTGGAATGGAGGCGATTGCAGGCCGCGGCCTGGGAGATCTGCCCGAAAAGCGCCTGGACGTACTTCTGGACCAGCGCCCGAAATGCCGGGAGGCGTTCGAGACCCCTGATGAACTCGCCGGCCTCCATGCGCAGGGTGCGCCCGCCCACCTGCGAGATGGCCCGCACGGCCAGCGATCCTCCGGGCACCAGTGGCACCCCGACGATGCCCTCGTTCCCGATGGTCGCCACCTCGACGATGTTGCCGTCGGCGAGCGGGGTGACCAGTGAGATCACGCCGTCGATCGGGAAATACACGTGAGCGATGGGCTGGCCGGGGTCGAAGAGGACGGTCTTGACCGTGAGATGCGCAGGCCGAAGGTGGCGTTCCAGCGACTGCCGTTCAATCTCTGGGAGCGCCTCCAGCAGGTGATTGCCTGCCGCCGCGACCATGGTGCCGCCTCTTGCCATTGACAGGGTCGGAGCGTACCGCAGGTCCCCCGGCCGCGGCAACGTCCACGAAGCGGCGTGGGAGAATCGATGGCCCAGCCGATGTAGCTCAGGGGTAGAGCAACCGCCTTGTAAGCGGTTGGTCGGGAGTTCGAATCTCCCCATCGGCTCCGGTCAGAGCCCGTCACCGAAAGCGGAGGCCAATATGGACACCGACCTTGTCAACCAGGTGATCGACACTGCCCAGCGGGTGGTGGCAAGCGGCGCGATCTCAGCCAATGGACACGGCAACGTCAGCCTCCGGGTCACGGGAGCCGACGAGATGTACTTCACTGCAGGGCCGTCGCTCCGAAACCATGCTGCCTCGGCGGTCGTGCGTGTCGGTCTCGATGGGACGTTGCGAGAAGGGGAGTTGCCACCGATTCAGGGCGCAGTCGTGGCGATGCACACAGCGATGTACATCGACAACCCGGATGTGGGCTGCGTGCTGCACACCCATTCTCCGTACGCGACCGCGTTCGCGACCGCCCATCGACCGATCGGATGCTGGGTCGAAGCGCTGGCGATGTTCGGGCTGCCGACAGGTGTGCCGGTGGCCGCATACGGCCCGAGGGGATCCGAGCACGCGGTCTCCAACATCAGAGCGGCGGTCACGCCCGGCGTGCCGGCCGTGCTCCTCGCCAATCACGGCGTGCTGGTGTTCCACCGCACCCCGGATCTCGCCATTCTGGTCGGCGGCATCGTCGAGGAGGCGGCTCAGGCTGGGATCGGGGCCGCGGCCATCGGCGGCCCGGTCGAGATCCCCGAAGAGCTCCGCGCTGCGGCGCTGCAGCGGGCGATGGTATTTGCGGCGCAGGGGAACGCGCGCGTCTGACCTGAAGTCTGGACACCGCGGAGAGCGGCGGGTTTGGCGCCGGGTCAGGCCGCCGGGTGCCCCGGTTCCTGGCAATATGTGACGTGAATGGAGGGCACCCGGCGCGTGACCGTGCGGCTCAACTGCCCAAAGCCACCGCCGGTATTCGCGGGGTACGTTGCGCTGACGTACCTGCTGTTGTCGGCCTCGGATTCGACTGCGTAGCCGAGGGATTCGAGCCTGGCTGCGTCGCTGGCCAACGCGTCGTTGTGCCAGTACGGCTTTTCGATCAACTCCGGGCGATGCGCGTTCCGTCGCAATCGCCAGGCGTCGAGTTGATTCATATGGTCCTCGAACCAGAGGCCCAGGCTTTCGACGCTCACAGGTGGCGGTGCAGGCGGCGATGCCATCGGCTGTCGGCGACGGGAATCAACCAGATGATTGCGGCGACTATCGCGATCACGACCAGCATCTCCGGCAGGTGACCAGCAATGACGCCCATGACAAGACAGATCCTAGTTCGTTTGCTTGTACAGCGCTGGGCAGCACCTGCTCAGCGCAGCGTGATCACGGCAGGGCTGTTCTTCACATGACCCACCCTGCAGCCGCCAGTTCGTCGATCTTGCGCGCAAACCCGTCCTCCTCCACGTTGGGGAGCACCTCACTCGCCTCGCGCATGACGGCCGCGTCGCTGTCGCCGATCGAATAGCTCCGGCCGGTCACGCGGAACATGGCGAGGTCGTTGGGCATGTCGCCGAAACTCACGGCCGATGCCGGCGCGACGCCGAGCGATTCCAGGGCGCGACAGGTGCCGGTTCCCTTGTCCACGCCGTGCGCCGTGACGTCGAGCACCGTCGAACGCCCGACGTGACTCAGCGCCGCGGAGTCGGCTTCGGCAGACACCAGCTCGGCGATGCGGTCGAGCCCGCCGTCGGCGTGCCGCAGCGCCATGGTGCAACACGACGTCTCCGCAAGCACCGCGGTGCTCGCCACGACGCGGGTGGGGCCGTGAGGCTGAGTTGGGCTCAGGCGGAGGTACTCCTCGGACATCCGCCACAGGGAGCCGTCGTAGCTGGCCACGCCTGCGCCTTCGCTGATCGCGATCTCGACCACACGCCTGATCGCCACAGGTGTCATCGACTCCATCCACCTCATGGTCCGCTCCGGTGACGACCACCCGATCGCACCCGAGCAGCACACGGCCATGGTGGTCCGCTGAGCGAGCACCTCAAAGTGCTCGAGACCCTGCGGGGTTCGCGCGGTCGCGATGACGAACTTGATCCCCGCCGAGCTGATCAGGTCGAGCGCCCTGAGGGTGCCCGGCGACACCGAGAAGTCCGAGCGCACGACGGCCCCATCGAGATCCGTCACGACCGCCTCGATCCTCACGCCGAGCAGCATGATCGCTCAGGCTGGCGAGGCCGGGGTCGCGGCGACCCCATGCGTCAGGACCGGTGCGTCGCCCCTCCGGTGACGCGGAGGCGCGCCTCGGCGCGGGCCCGAGCGTCGATTGCGAGGGCGGAACGGCCGTACAGGAAGATCATCTCGGACGCCGGCAGGTCCTGGTCCTGCCGCCGCCCGATGCGGCGGCTGCGCCGTGCGTCGTCGATCAGATCACGATTTCGCTCGCGGGCGAGCTCCAGAAGCGCACTCGAATTCATCATGGGTCGATGCTACAGGCTAATAAGGACGCTATCCGTCCTATATAATGACGGATATGGATCTTTCCGTCGGCCGCTTGCTGACTCTGATCGAACTCCTGCAGGTCTACCGCCAGCTGAACGCCGAGGAGATCGCCGGCCGGCTCGAGGTCAGCCCGCGAACGGTGCGCCGGTACATCACCGGCCTCCAGGAGATGGGCATTCCGGTCGAGACCGAGCGCGGGCCGGCCGGTGGCTACCGGCTCCGGCGTGGCCCCCGGCTTCCTCCGCTGATGCTCAGCAACGACGAGGCGCTGGTGACCGTCATCGGTCTCCTGGCAGCGCAGCGTCTCGGCCTGTCCGCGTCGGGGGCAGCCGTGCAAGGTGCACTTGCCAAGCTCGACCGCGTCCTTCCGGAGGCGCAGCGCACCCAGGTGCAGGCCATGCAGGACTTTGTGAGCCTCGGGCTCTCCCCGATCGCCAGGGATCATGCCGACGCCGAGACGATCCTCCGCCTGAGCACCGCCGCCCGGGATCAGGTGGGCATCCGGCTGACCTATCGATCGGCCGCCGGCGAGATCACCGAGCGGCTCGTGGATCCCTACGGGGTGGCTTTTCAGAGCAGCCACTGGTACCTGGTCAGCTGGGACCACCTCCGGAACGCGCTGCGCACGTTCAGGCTTGATCGGATGCTCGCGACGGAGCTCACGACCGAGACTTTCGAGCGGCCCGACGGCTTCGACGTCGTCGGCTCTCTTCGCCAGGCGATCGGCGAGGCGGTCTACGGGACACGATGCGAGGTCGTCCTCGCGTTGAGCCTCGAGGAGGCGAGCAGGCGTGTTTCCCCCACCGACGGCACGCTCGAGGCGGCCGAGGACGGCACCCTGCTCCGCTTCAGCGCGGACGATTTCGACTGGGCGGCCGCGTACCTGGCCGGCCTCGAATGCGACCTGCTGGTGCTCCGCCCTGCGGAGCTTCGGGTGTCGCTCCGATCGATGGCGGACCGGCTGCGGGCCGCCGCTCGGAGCCCCACCCGACGGCGGAACGGCAAGAAGCCTCATGCGCCGTAAGGCAGCCGCTACATGGCCGTGACAAGAGTGGAGGGTGTCCCGCTATCCCGTCGCACCAGACTCGACCCATGACCCTCTCCGCAACTGCAGCGCACGACGTCACCGCAACGCACGCAACTCGGCGATGAGGCTGGTGAAGGCGCTCGCCGACGAGCTGTCCGAGGCGGATCTCGCGGTCTTCGGCATCGAGGATCACGAGGACATGGCGACGACGGGGCTCACCTCCATCGGCTACAGCCTCGACGCGTTACCCGACCGCAGTGCCTTCCTTGACGAGGCAGCGCGTCACGTCGCCCATGCGCGCCGCAGCAAACATCCGCTGTGCTTCGCGCTGGTTGCGTTCGACCACGGGACCGACGCGGACGGCGCCGAGGGACACAGGGCGGAAGAGGCATTCCTCACCGAGGCGACCGCGCGGTGGCGCGATGTCCTTCGCGCGGAAGATCTCATGGGTCGCTGGGGTGAGGATGAGTTCGCGATCGTGCTGGTGAACTGCACCACCGTGAGTGCGGTCCAACTGTGCTGGCGGCTCCGTGAAGCGACGCCGGCGGGGCATTCGTTTTCGGCAGGGCTGGTGTCCTATCAGGGGACGGAGACCGTCGACGATCTCGTCGAGCGGGCCGATGACTGCCTGGCACAGGCCAAGGCAAGGGGCCGGGACCGGACCGTAGCCGAGGGACTCGTCGACCTCGACTGAGGGCCGGCATCTCTCGGTACGGCCGGCGCGGTCCGCTCGATAGCACGCAGGTTTGCGCAAAAGAAAGTGCTTGATTGCGCAGCCGATCTGTGGTATATTTCTATCTAACGTTTGATTCCCGGGGCGAAAGCCCGTTAGCGGGATCGACCGAAGAAGATCGGGAAGTCCTCGCGCGCGCCGATCGAGACCTTCGTCGGGCAGGAGATCGCCCATACTGCGGGTCGGGTCGCGACGCCACTGCTGCGATCAGTGAAGAGTGAGCACATGCCTGATACACCACCCCCTGAGAGTCCTCCCGAGCACGAGAAGAGCCGGCTGCACCGCTTCGAGGATGCTGTCCACGATCGGGTTCTCGCGGCCGAGGTCGCCGCTGAGGAAGCCGCAGGCTACGGCTCGCTCACGGCCGCCCGCGAGGCTGCCGAAACCGCCGTCAACCCTGAGCATGAGCTCGGTGGCGACGACGAGGCCGGCGGCGCTGATTCCGGCTCCGATCCGCCCAGGGGATAGGACGACCCGCCCCGTGTGGTGGGACGAGCGAAAGCCGGGACGGACGATTCGTTCGCTCGTCTTTCTCGTGCATCCTGGTCCGTCGGTCCTGGTGACCATCGTCCTGGTGGCGATCGCTGGACTTGCTGATCACCGGGTGCCGAGCGGGACCCTCATCGTGCAGTTGGTCGGGGCGATGCTGCCGGTGCAGTTCTGCATTGGCGTGATCAACGATGTCGTCGATCTCCCCGCAGACATCGTGGCAAAACCCCACAAGCCCTTGGTCCTCGGGACGATCAGCCGGCCCACGGCCACGGGCGTCGGGATCGTCCTCGGCGCGATCGGACTCACCGCGGCCGCGACCATCAACCTCGCCACGCTGGGACTTGACGCCGCCGCACTTGGGGCCGGCCTCGCCTACGACCTCGGGCTGCGCCGCACGCCACTCTCCTGGGTCCCGTGGTGGGGGGGGATCGCCGTCCTCCCGCTCGAGGGATACGCGGCGGTCCGATCGATCCCGTCGCAGCTGCTCGCGTTGATCCCGCTGGCGGGGCTCGTCGCGATCGGCCTCCATTTCGCAAACGCACTGCCCGACATCGACGGCGACCGGCTCGCCGGCCGTCGCAGCCTCCCGGTCCTGGTGGGAGCCGGCAGGTCTCGATGGGCTGGTCCAGTGGTTCTTGCCGCAGCCGGGGTGCTGGCGATCCTGCTCGCGGCGCCGCTGGGCCAGGTGGGGTTCGCGTTTACGGTTGGTGTCATCGCGCTCGGTCTCGGAGTGGTCGTCGTGATTGCCGGACGTTCGGAACGGCCGTTTCCAGTGCTCGCCGTGACAACAGCTGTCTTTGCCGTCGCCTGGCTCGCATCATTGCCGTGAGCCTGATCCCGATGCGACGCCTTGGTACCATCGGCCGGCGTGCCCAAGTAGCTCAGTGGTAGAGCAACGCCTTGGTAAGGCGTAGGCCGTGAGTTCAATCCTCACCTTGGGCTCCAGCCCC
>CAAGKR010029865.1_pt1 | contig 18235 bp, 17 predicted proteins | sample 2556971 | NCBI WGS metagenome assembly CAAGKR01 (sample SAMEA5207829, study PRJEB30636) | soil metagenome | biome: forest; feature: boreal; material: soil | place: USA | collected 2011-09 | depth 1 m | reverse complement strand
TCGGCGACCGACACCGGGTTGTTCATGCAGGTCGCGGCACAGGCGCCCGACCCCGACGCCATCATCGAGATGGTTGCCAGCCGCAATCCGATGGGCCGGCTCGGTACTGCCGCGGAGGTGTGCGACGCGGTCGCCTTCCTCGCGTCCGACCGCTCGACGTACATCAGCGGCACGGTGATCCCGCTCGACGGTGCCATGGCCGCCCGGCGCAGCTGAGGTGGCTGCTCCACGCCGGTTGCGGCCGACTCGCGTGCTCGACGCCGACGCGCACGTCATCGAACCGGCAGGAGTCTTCGGACCGGCACACGCGCTCGACCGCAACCCGATGGACCTGCCGGCGACGACGCCGTTCGTCGCGTGCGGAGGCGCCGACCTCTCCGACCAGTGGGAGCACGGGTTCGACCCGCCGTCGTACCTCCGCGCGATGGACGCGCAGGGCATCGACGCGGTCGTGCTCTACCCGTCGATCGGGCTGTTCGTGCCGTACCAACCCGAGCTCGACGCCGAAGAGTCGGCCGACGCGTGCCGCCGGTACGACGACTGGGTGGCGCAGTACTGCGCACACGACGAGCGCCGGCTGTCCGCGGCCGGCATCGCACCGCTCGCCGACCCACGACGCGCGGCGGCCGAGACGCGTCGCGCCGCCGACCTCGGCCTGGTCGCGATGATGGCGCGGCCCAACCATCTCTATGGCCGCAACCTCGGCGACCGCGCGTACGACCCTCTGTACGACGCGCTCGAGGAGACCGGCCTGGTGCTCGCGGTGCACGAGGGGCTGGGGCTGCGCGGTCCGACCATCGGCCGCGACCGCTTCGACGGGTTCGCGCTGCGGCACGCGTGCTCGCACCCGTTGGAGCAGATGGCCGCGATGGCGAGCCTGGTGCTCGACGGCGCGCTCGAGCGGCACCCGAGCCTGCGGGTCGCGTTCCTCGAATCGGGAACCGGCTGGGTGCCGTACTGGCTCGCCCGCCTCGACGACCACCGCGACTGGATGGCCGACAGCGAGACCGGGAACCTCTCGCTCTCGGCTTCCGAGTACTTCGACCGCCAGTGCATCGTGTCGAGCGATCCGGAGGATCGGCTCGCCGCCGAGAGCGTGCGCCACCTCGGCGCCGATCGGGTCGTGTGGGCCAGCGACTTCCCGCACCCCGACGCGGAGTTCCCCGGCGCGGTCGCCGAGTTCTGCGAGCACGCCGTGGGCTCTGAACCGGACGCGCTCGGTGCAGGCGACCTCGAAGCCGTGTTCTGGACGACGCCGCTCGGCTTCTACCGGCTGGAGAACCGCTTCACGTCCACGGCGTGAGCCGGCGCAGGTAGGCGAGCATCGCGGCGGTCGTCTCCTCGGGCCGCTCCTGTTGGGTCCAGTGACCGCAGTCGCGGATCAGCACCCGCTCGAGATCGGGCACCCGCGCCTCCATCCCCTCCGACATCTCGGGCCGGAGCACCGGGTCGTTCTCCGCGCAGATCATGAGGCACGGCACCTCGACGAGCCGGTCGGCGACACCCGCGGTGAGGTGCCAGTTCCGGTCCATGTTCCGGTAGTAGTCGATCGGCGGCGTGAGCGCACCGACCGGGCGGAACGCCGCCTTGTAGACCTCGAGCACTTCCGGCGGAAAGGCGTCACGGTTCTTCGTCGCGTCGTTGAGGAAGATCATGTCGATGAAGTCGTCGGCGCCGCGTCCCCACGAGAACACCCACTCGGCCAGGCCGGGGGTCTGGAACTGGATGATGTAGATCGGCGTGTCGACGAAGATCTGGCGCAGCAGCTCGACCGGCGGGACGGGCGTGCGGGGAAGGTCGGGCGTATTGACCCCGATGACGCCCGCGGTGCGCTCGGGATACATCCGGGCAAACGACCAGACCAGTAGGCCGCCCCAATCGTGACCGGCCAGGACCGCCCGCTCATGGCCGAGCTCGGAGACCAGACCCGCGAGAGAGCCGTTGACGAACTCGATGTCGTACGCGACGTCGGGCTTGTCGGACCGGCCGTAGCCGGGGAGGTCGGGCGCGACGACATGGAACCCGGCCGCGGCGAGCGCGTCGATCTGGTTGCGCCAGGAGTACGCGAGCTCTGGGAATCCGTGGCAGAGGAGCACGAGGGGACCCGCTCCCGAACCGAGCCCGCCCGCCTCGAGGCAATAGAGCCGATGTCCGCCGACACTCACGTAGCGTTCCTGCACTCAGCCCTACGCTACCGCCGGTGCTGTTCCCGACCGTCACCTTCGCGATCTTCTTCTCGATCGTGCTGCCCGCGAGCTGGCTGCTGATGCCGCGCGGCACCCGGTGGCGGATCTTCATGATCTCGGCCAGCTACTTCTTCTACGGCTACTGGAACGTGCGCTTCGTCCTGCTGATCGTCGCGTCGACGGTGTGGAACCAGATCTGGGGCACCGCCATCCACCGCCTGCGCAACGATCATCGGCGCCGCCTCGCACTCATCGTCGCGGTCGCCGGCGATCTCGGCCTGCTCGGGTACTTCAAGTACGCGCAGTTCTTCGAGGTGTCGGCACGCAATGCGCTCACCGACATCGGCATCCACATCAGCCCCGACATCCTCCGGGTCACGCTCCCGGTCGGCATCTCGTTCTTCACGTTCCAGGCGATGAGCTACGTCCTCGACATCTATCGCCGCCAGATCGAGCCGGTGAACTTCCTCGACTTCGCGGTCTACATCTCGTTCTTCCCCCACGTGGTGGCCGGTCCGATCGTCCGGGCCAGCGAGTTCCTGCCCCAACTGGAGGAGAAGAAGGACCCCCGCCGGGTCGACGCCGGACGCGCGTTCTTCCTCATCATCTCGGGGTTGTTCAAGAAGGTCGTGCTCGCGAACTTCCTCGCGACGACGCTCGTCGATCGGGTCTTCAGCCTCCCGGAGCTGCACAACGGCAAGGAGATCCTCTTCGCGATCTACGGCTACGCCGTGCAGATCTATTGCGACTTCAGCGGGTACACCGACATCGCGATCGGTCTCGCATTGCTGCTCGGCTTCCGATTCCCGCAGAACTTCAACGCGCCCTACACCGCGGAGTCGCTCCAGGACTTCTGGCGCCGCTGGCACATGACGTTGTCACGCTGGCTGCGCGACTACCTCTACATCCCGCTCGGCGGCAACCGGGGAAGCGAACGGGCGACCTACCGCAACTTGATGATCACGATGCTGCTCGGTGGTCTGTGGCACGGCGCCGCGTGGACCTTCGTCGCGTGGGGCGCGATCCACGGCGGCGCGCTCACCTTCGAGCAGTACCGTCACAACGTTCGTGAGGCCAAGGGCCTCGCGCCCCCACCCGACACCGTCTGGCGCCGGATCGGGCGACGCGTGGCGACCTTCCACGTCGTGTGCCTGGGGTGGGTGTTCTTCCGCGCCGAGACGTTCCACGTCGCGTGGGTCGTCCTCACCCGCCTCTTCGTCGGCTGGGGCCAGCCGACACCACTGATCACCGGGGGCGTCGTGCTCGCGATCGGGTTCGGCATCGCGATGCAGTACGTCCCGCGCGACGTCATCGACCGGGCCCAAGTCGTGTTCTCACGGCTCTCACCCGTGCAGATGGGTATCGCAATGGCGGTCGCGCTCGTGTTCATCGACGCGCTCGGACCGCAGGGTGTCGCCCCATTCATCTACTTCGCGTTCTGAGCATGCCATGACGACGATCGACGACGACTCCGTGCCCGATCCCACGACCGACGACATCACGCGGACGCGGCCGCCCCGCGCCCGGAGGACGCCGCGACGGCCGGTGCCGGCCGGCCACGCGATCCTCGCGATGCTCGTCGCCTTCGCGCTCGGATCCCTCTTCAACGCCGACTCGATGCTGCAGACCGCGCAGACTCAGAAGCTCGGCAGCCAGCGGCACTCGTTCGGCGTCGCGCTCATGCGACCCATCCACGCGATCTCCGAGTTCCTGCGCCTCGACCGACCGCGGCGCGAGCTCGACCAGGCCATCGGCCACGGACCGCCACCGAGCCCCAAGAAGAACCAGCCGACCGACCCGTTCGCCACGCCGCCGACCACCACCACCCCGCGGCACGGAACGACGACGACCACCAAGGACTCGCTTCGTTTCCAGCCGCTCACGGTGTCGCTGAAGCACCCGGCAACCATCTTCGTCGCCGGCGACTCCCTGTCGTTCGAGTTCGGCACGTCGCTCTACCGCATCGCGGCGAGCCAGCACATCTACCGCGCGGCCGGTGACGGCACCGTCGACTTCAAGGTCTCGTCGGGCCTCGCCCGTCCCGACTACTTCAATTGGCCGGCCGAGCTCGCGCATCAGGTCGCCGTGTTGAACCCGCAGATCGTCGTGCTCATGCTCGGGAGCAACGACAACCAGGCGCTGCTCGCGCCCGACGGCCACACGTACGCGTTCGCGACCGCGGGCTGGACGCGCGAGTACCACCGCCGGGTGGGCGCGGTGATGGACCAGCTCATCGCCCGGAACCGCTGGGTCGCGTACGTCGGCGTCCCGATCCTGGCCACCCGCGACGAGCAGTGGCCGATCATCAACGCGGTGATCCGGGAGGAGGCGGCCAAGCGGGCTCGCGCCGTCTACGTCGACAGCTTCACGCTGTTCCAGGACCCGAACGGCAACTACACGCAGTACCTGCCGAACGCCAAGGGCCAGCTCGTCCAGGTGCGCACGGCCGACGGCATCCACTTCCAGCGGGCGGGAGGCGACCTGCTCGCCCGCCTGACCCTCGACGTGATGCAGCACTCGATCGTCCACATCTCCCGGAAGTAGCGTTGCGCCCCGAATGAGCAATACCCCGCGGTTCGCGCACCACATGAGCGACGCCGACGCCCTCATGTGGAACATCGAGAAGGACCCCGTCCTTCGATCGACGATCGTGGCCGTCGGCCTCTTCGACCGCGAGCCCGACTTCGAGCGGCTGCGGCGCCGCCTCGCCCGGGCGAGCATCGCGATCCCGCGGCTCCGCCAGCGCGTGCTCTCACCGCCGCTGCGCATCGGCCCACCCCGTTGGTCGTACGAGTCCAACTTCGATCTCGACTTCCACCTCCGCCGGGTGCGCCTCGCCGCGCCCGGCGATCACCGCCGCCTCCTCGAGCTCATCGCGCCGATCGCGCAATCGAGCTTCGACCGGGCCCGCCCGCTCTGGGAGTTCACCATCGTCGAAGGACTCACCGGTGGCCGCGCCGCCGCGGTGATGAAGGTGCACCACGCGGTGACCGACGGCGTCGGCGGCATCGACCTGCTCAGCCAGATGGTCGACACCGAACGCGACGCGGAGGAGCCGGTCGATCTGCTCGAACCACCGGCACCCGAACCCCTCGGCATGCTCGCCCTCCTGCGCGACTCCCTCGGACACACGACCCGGCGCGGGCTGGGCATCTCGCGGCGCGTGCCCGCGATGCTCGGCGAGGCGGCGGTCGCGACCGCGCGCGACCCGCTGCGCGCCGCGGCGGGCGCGTTCGACACTGCCCGCTCCATCGGGCGCATGCTCGCGCCCGCGACGGCACCGCTCTCGACGGTGCTCCTGACGCGCGGGCTCGGCCGTCGCCTCGACATGCTCGAAGTGCCGCTCGACGACCTGAAGCGCGCGGCCAAGGTCGTGGACGGCAGCATCAACGACGCCTTCGTCGCTGCGGTGGTCGGAGGGTTGTCGCGCTACCACGCGCGGCACGGTGCCGCGGTGAGCGAGCTGCGGATGACCCTGCCGATCAACCTTCGCACCACTGCGCACGGCTCAGCCGGCAACCAGTTCGCGCCGGTTCGCTTCCCGGTGCCCGCCGCGATCGACGACCCGGCCGAGCGGATGAAAGCGATCGGCGCCCTCGTCCGCAGCTGGCGGGCCGAGCCCGCGCTGCGCCTCACCTCGACACTCGCCGGTGTGCTCAACCGGCTCCCCACCGCAACCTCGACCGCGCTCTTCGGCGGGATGCTCAAATGCGTCGACTTCGTCACATCCAACGTGCCCGGCGCACCCATTCCCGTCTTCGCGGCCGGCGCGGAGGTCGAGGGCTTCTACGCGTTCGCTCCGCCTTCGGGCTCGGCGCTCAACGTGACCCTCGTCTCGCATTGCGCCACGTGCTGCATCGGGATCGTCACCGACACCGCGGCCGTCCCCGATGCCGACGTGCTCGTCGACTGCCTGCGCGAGGGATTCGCCGAGATCGTCGCCGTCGGTTGACGGTGCCGGTTGAGGGTGTCGGTTGACGGTGCCGGTTAAGGGTGTCGGTTGACGGCAGGCGGAAACGATCCCGGCGACCCGGAGCCCGCTCACTAACCTCGGGCCGGTGACGACCGCGCCGACGATCACCGTGCCCGCGACACTGCTGCCGGCTGACGGCCGGTTCGGATCGGGACCGTCGAAGGTGCGCCAGGAGGCGGTGCGCGCCCTGCTCGACGCGGCCCCGTCGTACCTGGGCACGAGCCATCGTCGCCCGGCCGTCCGGTCGGTGGTGCGGCGCGCGCGCAACGGGCTCGCCGCGCTGTTCTCGCTCCCCGACGGCTACGAGGTGCTGCTCGGGAACGGCGGCTCGACCCTGTTCTGGGACGCGGCCGCGTTCGGCCTCGTCGAGCGGCGCGCCCAGCACCTCGTGTGCGGGGAGTTCTCCGCGAAGTTCGCGAGCGTCACCCGCGCGGCCCCGCACCTCGACGACCCCGACGTGATCGAGAGCGAGCCCGGTACGGCACCCCGGGCCGTCGCCAATCCCGACGTCGACGTCTACGCCTTCCCGCACAACGAGACGTCGACCGGCGTGATGCTCCCCGTCGCGCGGCCGGGAGGCACGCGGTCTGACGACAACAGCCTCGTGGTGGTCGACGCGACGTCGGGCGCCGGCGGGCTGCGGGTCGACCCTCGCGCGTTCGACGTCTACTACTTCGCGCCCCAGAAGTGCTTCGCCGGCGACGCCGGGCTGTGGCTCGCGCTGTGCTCTCCCGGCGCGATCGAGCGCATCGAGAGGATCGCGGCGTCGGGGCGCTGGGTACCACCGAGCCTCGATCTCGGCATCGCGCTCGAGCAGTCGCGTCTCGACCAGACCTACAACACGCCGGCGCTGGCGACGGTGTTCCTCCTCGCGAACCAGGTCGAGTGGATGCTCGGCAACGGCGGGCTCGAGTGGGCCGCCGGGCGTTGCGACGAATCGGCCGAGGCGATCTACTCGTGGGCCGACGCGGGCGTGCACACGACTCCGTTCGTGACCGACCCGGCACTGCGGAGCCGGGTCACCGCGACGATCGACTTCGCCGCACCGGTCGACGCGGCCGTGCTGGCCCAGGTGCTGCGCGCGAACGGCATCCTCGACGTCGAGCCCTACCGCAAGCTCGGACGCAACCAGCTCCGGGTCGGGCTGTTCCCCGCGATCGAGCCCGCCGACGTGGCGGCGCTCACCCGGGCCATCGACTACGTCGTGGAGCGGCTCGGTATGTGACCGAACGGTTCGACAGACTCGGTTGACGCTCTCGCCACCGCGGGCGAGGCTGAGCCCGTGAGCGCGCCGCCCTCGACCATCACGGTGCCCGACGGGCTCGTCGCCGTGGTGAAGCGCGACTGCCCCACCTGCACGCTCGTCGCCCCGGTGCTGCGCGACCTCGCGGCGCGCGGCCCGCTCCACGTGTACTCCCAGGACGACCCGACCTTCCCCGAGGGCATGATGGCGGCCGACGACACGTCGCTCGACGTGTCGTTCGCGCTCGAGATCGACACCGTCCCCACCCTCTTGCGCCTCGTCGGCGGCGCGGTGACGAGCCGCACCGAGGGCTGGTCGCGCGAGCGGTGGGAGCAGTTGACCGGCCTCCCCGACCTCGGCGTCGATCTGCCCGACTTCCGACCGGGATGCGGGTCGCGCACCCACGATCCCGACATCGCCGACGCGCGGGCCGTCGCCGCGATGACCCCGCACATCCGGTCGCGGCGCCTCGAGCTCGGCGACGCGGAAGATGAGCACGAGGCGATGTTCGCCCGCGGGTGGACCGACGGCCTGCCGGTCGTCGCGCCGACCGTCGAACGCGTCGCGCGCATGCTCACCGGCACGACGCGCGCGCCCGACGAGATCGTCGCGGTCGTCCCTCCCGACCTGGTCGAGTGCACGGTCGAGAAGGTCGCGGTCAACGCGGTGCTGGCCGGCTGCCGTCCGGAGTATCTCCCGACGGTGCTCGCCGCGGTCGAGGCGGCGTGCACCGACGAGTTCAACGCGCACGGGCTCCTCGCGACGACCTGGTTCTCGGGCCCGCTCGTGGTGGTGAACGGACCGGTTGCGCGCGCGATCGGGATGAACTCCGGTACCAACGCGCTCGGGCAGGGCAACCGCGCCAACGCGACCATCGGCCGGGCGCTGCAGCTCGTCATTCGCAACGTCGGGGGCGGCCGCCCCGGAGAGGTCGACCGCTCGACGCTCGGCAATCCCGGCAAGTACACGTTCTGCTTCGCGGAGGACGAGGCCGGATCACCGTGGGAACCGCTGTCGGTCGAACGGGGACTCGCGCCCCGAACGTCGGCCGTCACGTTGTTCGCCGCCGAGGGCGTGCGCGGGGTGGTCGATCAGCTCTCGCGCGATCCCGAATCACTCGCGCGGTCCCTGGCCGCGTGCCTCCGCACCGTCGCCCATCCGAAGCTCGCGTTCGTCTGGGACGCGATGCTCGTCGTGTCGCCCGAGCACAGTCGCGTGTTCCGGGAGGCCGGCTGGTCGAAGGCCCGCCTGCGCGAGGCACTGATGGCCGAGCTCCAACTGGCCGGCGACGACATGGTGCGGGGCGCGGGCGGCATCGCGGAGGGCCTTCCGGCAGGATTCGCAGGCACGACGATCCCGAAGTTCCGCGACGGTGGACTGCTCATCGTCCACGCCGGCGGCACGGCCGGCTTGTTCTCGGCGATCATCGGGGGGTGGGCGAGCGGCGCGGTCGGCAGCGAGCCGGTCACCAGAGAGGTGGGAACGTGAGCGAGGCCCGAACCGAAGCACCGGGCAGGGTGCTGCTCGACCCGACGTCGGAACGCGCCGCGACCACGCGAGAGCGTGCCGCGCGGCGGCCGGCGCTCGACGGTGCCACGATCGGGCTGCTCGACATCTCGAAGCCACGCGGCAAGGTCTTCCTCGACCAGGTGCAGACGCTGCTCGAAGCGCGCGGCCTGCGGGTCGAGCGTTTCGCCAAGCCGACGTTCACCAAGCCCGCGCCCGCCGATCTCCGCCACGAGATCGCGACGAAGTGCGACATGGTGATCGAGGCCCTCGCCGACTGAGGCTCGTGCACGTCGTGCAGTGTGCACGACACCGTGAATCTCGAGGCCGCCGGTCTGCCGATGGTCTTCGTCGCGTCGACCGAGTTCATCGAGGCCGCGGAGGCGCAGTCGCGCGCGCTCGGGGCCGACCCGGCCCGAGTGTTCGTCGCCCACCCCATCCAGGACCGCACCGACGACGAGCTGCGCGCGCTCGCCGACCTCGCGCTTCCCGAGATCCTCGCCGCCCTCGCCGTCTGAGAGCAGGAACGGCCGGCGACCGGAGCCACGGTCCAGTGTGCCACCGCCACGCGTTCGTCACGAGTCTGATTCGGGCAAGTACCCGCGAGCGACCGCGTCGGCGATGAGTGCCCTCGCCGCCTCCCAGAGAGTCGCAGAACCTTCTTCGATGTGCCGGTTGACCTCACGCACCCGGTCGGCCGTGATCCCGTGCTCGGTCCATGACCTTCCCCCGGACGCGTGATTCAGCATCAGCGGTTCCAACCGATCGAGCGCGCGAGCGAACCGCGCGCTCGGGGTGTCCTTCGCCTCGTACTCCTCCCAGAGCGCCAAGAGGTGCTGTGACTGGTCTCCGGGCAGGAGTCCGAAGATGCGCCGCGCCGCGATCGATTCGCGCTCGGCCTTGCCGGCCCGTCCGGCCACGTCGTACACGAACGTGTCACCCACGTCGATCTCGACGAGGTCGTGGACGAGCAGCATCTGGAGCACACGGAGCAGGTCGACGGGTTGGGCAGCGTGCTCGGAGAGCACCGTCGCCATCACCGCCAGATGCCACGAATGCTCGGCCGAGTTCTCGCGCCGTGACCCGTCGGCGAGACGGCTGCGGCGCTCGACGCCCTTGAGTCGATCGGCGTCGAGCGCGAAGGCGAGTTGCGCGGTCAGCCGCTGCGGCGCGTTCGACTCCAGCCGGCCGACGGGCGCCTCCTCGTGGCGGAGCTCCGCGCCGGTAGCGGGATCGCCGAGCAGGCCGAGATGGTCGAGCGCGAGGTACGCGAGGTCGACGTCGGTGAGCTCACCGCCGCGGAGATGACGGCGAAAGTCGTCGAGCGAGACGAGCACGGTCTCGCAGAACTCCTCAGTGTCGAGCTCCGGCTCTCCGACCCATTCGCAGTCGCGAGCGACGGCGACGTACTGACGCCGCGTCGAGCCCGCCATCAGCCAGCACGAGCCCACGATCTCGACCGTTCCCCGATACCCCGTCTCTTCGAGCAGCTCACGGGCGGCCGCCTCCACGGGGGTCTCGCCGGGGTCGACGGCCCCGCCCGGAAGCTCGTCGAGCACGCGGCCCGGGCCGGGACGGAACTGACGGACCAGCACCACGTCACCACCGCGCGTGATGGCAAGGACGGCCGCGGCGTCGCCGTCCTCGAGGATGTCCCAATCGGCCGTCGTTCCGTCGGGCAGGTCGTAGGTCCTGGTGACCACCCTCATGAATCCGGCCGAACCGGGCCGCTGCGATGTGATCTGCCAGTCGTCCATCGAGAGATTCTGCCGGAGCGGCGCGGGAATCGGAATCGGGACAGACTGTCGCCCATGCTGCTGCTGCACGAGCTCCACACGGTCGTCGGCCCCAAGGAAGGCGAGTTCGAGGCCGCGTTCCGCGACGGATGGATGCCCGCGCTCGCCGAGAACGACGACGCGCGCCTCTGCTGGTTCCTGTTCCTCGCCCACGGAACCGGACGTGCGTATCAGGTGACGACGATCACGGCGTTGCGCGACGGCGCGGCGTACGAACGATTGGCCGAGCGGGTACAGACCGGCGACCTGCGGAAGTGGGCGGCCGACGTCGACCAGACCCGCCACTCGGTGAGCGGCAAGCTGCTCCTCTTCGCGGAATGGTCACCGCTCCAGGAGATCGACCTCGCGACCGTGCCCGTCGACGGGCACGACCACGAGCAGACGCTCTACATGGAAGACAGCGCGTGGCCCCATGAAGGCATGCTCGACGACTATCTCGAAGCGGCCCACTCGCACTACGCGCCGAGCCTCGAGAACCGGACGGAACGCTCCCTGATCCAGCTCGACGCGGTGTTCCAGGCCGCGCTGGGCGCGCCCCGCCGGCGCGAGGTCGTGCTCTGGCAGAAGGTGCTGTGGCCGGAGCGGCTCCCGATGCTCTTCACGAAGGATCTGCCCAAGGAGATGAAGGCGCCGGGGACGTGGATGAACGACGCGCTCCGGGTGCGTGACGACTGGGAGAGCCGGCTGCTGCGCACGGCAACCTGGTCACCCCTCGACTAGAGCCGGGGCGAGCTCGCGCCACTCGGCCAGCGGGAAGTCGTACTCGGCGCGTAGCACCTGGATGCACACGTGGTCGGCACCGGCATCGCGCTGCGCCACGACCCGCGCCCTGATCGCATCGACGTCGCCCCAGGCAACGATGGCGTCGACGAGGCGATCGCTTCCGGGGCTGGCAAAGTCGTCGTCGCCGAACCCCAACCGGCGCAGGTTGTTGGCGTAGTTCGGCAGCGGCAGGTACATCGCGAGGTGGTTGCGCGCGATCGCACGAGCCGTGACCGGATCGGATTCGAGCACGACCGCCTGCTCGGTGGCGACGAGCGCATCGGGGCCGGCGATCTCACGCGCCCGCGCGGTGTGCTCCGGCGGCACGAGATACGGATGCACGCCCGACGCGCGGTCGCGCGCCAACGCCAGCATCCGCGGCCCCAGCGCGGCGAGCACCCGGGCGGTCACCGGAAGGGGCTGCTCCGCGGAGTCGAGGCCGTCGAGGTAGGCGCACATCACCGAGTACGGCTTCGTGTACCGGCCAGGCTGGTCACGATCGATCAACGGCGCGTGGCTGATACCGAGCCCGAAGACGGTTCGGTTCTGCCACGGCGCACTCCACGACGCCCGGCGCGCCGCGACCTCGGCCGCGTCGTGCATCCACACGTTGAGCACACCGGTCGCGACGACGGCCCGCCTGGTCGCGCCGAGCAGCGTCTCGATCGAACCCAGCACGTCGCCGCCGACGTCGGGGATCCACAGCGCCGAGTAGCCGAGCTCCTCGAGCTCGGTCGCCGCCTCCGCGATCGGACCGGGATCTCCGTACCGCAGTTGACCCGCCCACACGCCCGTACCGGAAAGCTTCATCGCTTCAGTTGACCTGCTTCTCGCGACCTTCCCAGTAGGGCGCGCGCAGCTTGAACTTCTGGAGCTTGCCGGTCGCGGTGCGAGCCAGCTCGTCGCGGAACTCGACCGCGGTCGGGCACTTGTAGTGCGCGATCCGATCGCGACAATGCTCGATGATCTCGACCTCGGTGACATTCTCGCCACTCGAGACGACCACGAGCGCGACGACCGTCTCACCCCATTTCTCGTGGGGAATGCCGATCACCGCGACCTCGGCGACGGCGGGATGCGAGAAGATGCAGTCTTCGACCTCGATCGACGAGACGTTCTCACCGCCCGAGATGATCACGTCCTTCTTGCGGTCGGCGATCGTGAGGTAGCTCTCGTCGTCGATGAAGCCACCGTCGCCGGTGTGGAACCAACCGTCGCCGAGCGCGACATCGGTTTCCGCAGGTTGGCGCCAATACCCCTTCATCACGACGTTGCTCCGGGCGAGCACCTCGCCCTCGGCATCGACGCTCAGGCGGGTGCCGAGCGACGGCGCGCCGGCCCGACCGAGGCGTGACGCGCGGTCGGACGGCGACAGGTCGTCGTACTCGACGCGGCTGCGGTTCATCGTGAGCAGCGGCGCGGTCTCGGTGAGACCGTAGATCTGGATGAACTCCCAGCCGAGCTCGGTCTCGACCCGCTCGATCGTGCGCGTCGGCGGCGACGCGCCCGCGACGATCATGCGCACGCGGCCACGCCCGGGAACGTCGCCGTCCCAGCTCGCCGCGGCATCGAGGATCGCCGCCACGACCGCCGGGGCTCCGTTGAGCAGCGTGACGCCGTGACGGTCGATCCGCCGCAGGATCTCGGCCCCGTCGACCTTGCGCAGGACGATGTGCCGACCGCCCATGCCGGTCACCGCGTAGGGCATCCCCCACCCGTTGCAGTGGAACATCGGCAGCGTGTGCAGGTAGACGTCACGGTCGCTGACGCCTGCCTGCCAACCGAAGATGCTCGCGTTCAACCAGAGCGTGCGATGGGTGAGCTCGACACCCTTGGGCCGCGCCGTCGTACCGCTCGTGTAGTTGATGGTCGCCGTCGCGTCCTCGTCGGCTGCCCACGGCTCGGGCTCGCAGTCGAAGCGGTAGAGGTCCTGGTCGGCGCGCGCGCCGAGCACCAACCGCTGCTTGGCCGTGACCCCGCGCAGATCGTCGTCGAGCTCGGGGTCGATCAGCAGCACCTCCGCGCACGAATGCTCGACGATGTAGCTGATCTCAGCCGCGCTCAGCCGGAAGTTGATCGGAACGAGGATGCGTCCCCAACCGCTCACCCCGAAGAGGGCCGTCATGAGGCGGGCCGCGTTGTGCGAGACGATCGCGACGCGCGCGCCACGGTCGAGACCCATCGCGTCGAGCGCGGCCGCCTGGGCCCGGGCCCGGCGCGCCATCTCCGCGTAGGTGATGCTCCCCCACCCCTCCGCCGGCTGATCGGGCTCGTCGACGATGCCGACCCGCTGGCCGTACACGAGCTCGGCTCGATCGAGGAAGTCGGTGACGGTGAGCGGGACGCGCACGGAGATCTCCTCGGCTCAGCCGGCCGCGATGCCGGCGCAGCGCGCGGCCCGGCTCGAGAGACCGGAGGTGCGCCGCCACTCACGCAGCACGTTCCGATCGAGTCCATTGGTGAGATAGACGAACGACAACCCGGTTGCCGGATCGGCCCACGCGATCTGGCCGCCCGCACCGTTGTGACCGAACGCCGCGGGCGAAACCGTGTAACCGAACCCTCGCGCCGCGCTTTGCCCGTCGTCGCCCGCGACCACGAGCCCGAGCGTGCGGTTGACGGGCACTCCCCGCTCGTCGGGGAATCGATTGCGGACCTCGGTGATTCCGTCGAGGCGCACGTCGCGAGCCCACACGTTGCCGGGATCGTCGAGCAGTGCCTGGTAGAAGCGCGCAAGATCGGCTGCGCTCGACACCGCTCCGCCGCCGGGCACTCCCAACGCGAGATTCGCCGGGAGGTTGAAACCGAGCAGAACGTCTTCCGTCACCTCGGTGAGGGGCAGCTCGCGCACGCCGATCGCCGCCTCGAGCTCGTCGGGTGTCGCGGCCTCACCGCGACCCGAGAGCGGAGCGATGTCGCCTTGTCGAGCTTCGGGGACACCGAGCGCGAGCCGCGTCAGGCCGAGAGGCTCGATGATGCGCCCGCGGACGAACTCGCGGTAGTCGGTGCCGGAGACCCGCTCGATCACCTCGGCCAGCACCCAGTGCGCCGAGGTGGGGTGGTACTCGAACGCGGTTCCGGGCGTGAAGTTGAGCCGCCAGCGCTCGAATCGCGCGAGGCGTCCCTCGCGCGTGTACCAGTCGGGCGGGCCGAGCGGCGCGCGAGGGAAGCCACTCGTGTGAACGAGAAGCTGCTCCACGGTCACGACGTCCTTCCCGTTCGTCGCGAACTCGGGAACGATCTCCGCGACCCGCACCGAAGGATCCAGCCGATCGTCACCGATGAGCAACCAGATCGCGCTCGCGATGATCGCCTTCGTGCACGAGAAGATCACGTAGCGCGAGTCGGAAGTCGCGTCGCCGAGCGTCAGGTCGAGCACGACGTCGCCCCGGTAACCGATCGCGAGCTGGCACGACGGGAGCAGCCCTGCGTCGATCTCGCGCCGCGCCCGATCGACCACCGCGTCCATCGCCTCACGATCGAGGGTATGCACAACCGAGCTCATGTCTGCCCTCCCCGAGGCGCCGAGGCTAGCGCCGGGCGCGGGTCGTTGACCCCTGGCCGCGACCGCCTTACCCTCAGCGCAACATTGGCGTTGCTGGGGGCGGTCGCCATGAAGCACGTAGGGCGGGGGCGAGGCCGGTTCGGGCGGGAACACCGGATCTCGGCGGCGATCGTCGCGACCGCGTGGGCCGGCGCGCTCGTGGCCTCGATCGTGTTCGGCTCGCTGGTCCTGACGGCCACGCCGGCCGGCGCCTCGCTGACGGGCGCGTGCAAGGCCCAGGGAACGCTGGTGATCAAAGGCAAGACGCGCGTCTACAACCCGAAGCTCATCGACAAGGCGACGGTGCCCCGCACGGGCGACGTTCTCTGGAAGGCGTCGACCGGCGTCGCCGGCGACCGCGCCGCGACGGGCGAGGTGCGCGTCAAGTTCCCGCCCCCGATCGGCAAGGTCGTCGTCGGCGAGTGGGGGAAGAACGGTAAGAAGGTCGGCCGCCCGGGGAACTCGGGCACCTACCACTACAGCCTCCCGATGCTGATCGCGGGCATCAAGGTTCCGGTGAGCGGCGAGCACCACGAGCCCGGCATCAACTGCTTCGGCGCCGTCGTCGTTTCGGTGCAGGGCCGCAGCCCGCTCGCGTGGGTCTCGGTCGCGTTGACGTTCGTCTGCGCGATGAACCTGTCGTTCGTCATGCGTGCGAAGAGGAGGGTCCGGTCATGAAGGCACGCGGCCGCCCGGTGCTGGGAGCCGTCAACGGGTTCTTTCTCGGGCTGTTCCTCGCCCTCGACCTTCTGTTCTTCGGCGTCGTGCGACTCGACAGCGTGCTGATCACGATCCTGCCGATCGCCGGGATCGTCGTCGGGATCGTCCTCGGCTTCTGGGGCCCGCTCGGCCGTTCGCGCGCGTAGTTCGGAGCGCTCCGGTGCGGCCCGCTCCCGATTCTTGGCCGCTGAGTACCGTCAGGAGGGATTGACGGGCCAAAGAATGCGAAAGTCCCTGCTCGCGCGCGCGAGTTGTTCGATCAGTTGTCGCTCGCGCCGCGCGATTCGGCAGGCGTCGGCGGCATTCCCTGCGGTTCGGTCGCGACCGGTGGCGCGGGCGCCTCGACCGCGGCGACGCGCTCGCCGTCTCCGGTGCCCGCCGCCTGACCGCCGCCCGTGTCGACGACGACCGGGCCGTCGGAACCGCTGCCCCCCACGCGCAACGTGCGCATCAACGTCGCCGCGAGCCCGTCGAGCGCGCCGCCTCCGCCGGTGACGAGCACCTCCGGCACGATCGTGATGTGACCGTCGGCGACCGCGTTCGCCACCGCGACGAGCGCCGTGGCCACCTCGCCCACCGCGGCCTTCTGAGCCTTGAAGCCCTCGGCCCGCGCGAGGCCGAGGGCCTCGGTCGCCTTGGCCTGCGCGAGCCCGATCGCCTCGACCTTCGTCGCCTCGGCCCGACCGGTGAGCTCGACGTAGGCCGCCTCACCCTGCGCCTGGGCTTCGCGTGACGCGGCTTCGTTGCGGCGAATGTCGATGCTCACCTGCGACTGCGCCAGCTTCGCCTGCATGTCGGCCGTGCCCTTGGCCTTCTCCATCTCGACCCGGGCCGTCTCCGCGCGCTCCTCCTCGGCGAAGGTCGCCTTCTCCTGGTTGGCGATCTCCCGCTTCGTGAGCACGGTCACCAGCTCGGGCGGGAACATGACGTCCTGGATGTAGACGCCCTTGGTCTCGACCTCGTAGAGGCCCAGGTACTGCGTGACGGCCGTCAGCGCGGCCTGCTGTACCTGCATGCGGGTCTCGATGAAGCGCACGGCCTCGAGATCCTGGAGCGTGTTGCGGAAGTGGTTCCCGACGGCCGACTGCAGCACCTCGTTGACGAGGTTGAGCATCGTGCCGACCATCGAGATCACCTTGGGCGCCTTGGTGTCGGGCACGTGGATCTGCACCTGCAGCTCGATGCGGAACACGAAACCCTCGCGGCTCTTGCCCTCGATGGGCTCGAGGTTCGCGTCGAGGCTGTGCGCCTGCGAGACGGTGTCCGACCAGTTGAGCGTGAGGATCGAGGTCGGGACGATCTCGGCTGCGTAGCAGCGCGGGTTGATCGGGTACTTGCCGGTGCGCAACGGCTCCTGCCAGATGCCGCGGTGCCCGGGACGCACGATCGAACCGAACTTGAAGTCGGTGCCCGACGTGTCGCTGGTCGGCAGGCCGACGTAGGCCTTCACGACCGCGACCTCGCCCTGGTTGACGACGAGCATCGGCACCAGCTCGACCTGCACGAGGAACGGGTTCAAGAGGTAGGCGCCGTAGAGCAACGGGTCGTGCTGGAGCCTGATCTTCCCGCCGGCATCGAGGAACAGCTGGAAGTCCTGGTAGTTGTTGTGCAAGTGGTTCTTGCTGCCGAGCAACATCTCGATGACCTCGGGGTCGTTCGTCACCCCTGCCGAGCTCTCCATCTGCACGACGTCGTCGTAGCCACCGAGGCGGCTCGCGATGTCGCCCGAGAGCAGCGGCGGGCCCTCGAGCGCGGTGACGACGCCCACCATGTCGTGCGGACCGACCGGCGCGATCACCACGACCTGGAGCTGCTGGGCGGTGAGACCGAACGCCTCGGGCTTGAGCACGCCGGCGGTCGCGCGCGTGCGGTGCACGAGCTCGGGGGAGACGGGCAGGCCGTAGACCTGCCCCGACGTGAGCACCATGAACGCGACGGGATGTATCGGCACGAGCGTGCCCGGAGGGAGCACCGGCCGCTGCACGCCCTTCTGTCCACCACCCTGCACGAACGTGTTCAGGCTCGAGAAGTTGGCGAACTCGGGTTTGTACACGCCGCTCTTGGCGCCGATCGGCAGCGGCTGACCCACCTGGGCGATGACGACCGCGATCTGGCCCGCGGGCACCTGCACCCAGGGGAACTTCCGCACTCCGTAGAGCGGCCAGAGCTTGAACCGGAGCCCGGGCATGAGCAGCGTGGCCTGGTACCCGGCCTCACCGTGGAAGGCCACCGGACTGTCGTCCTTCAACTTCTTCAAGCCGAAGCGCTTCGTGACCAGGCCGACCTCGGTCGGTCCGATCTGGTTGACCGACTGGTAGGCCGCGAGCAACACGATGACGGCGACGATCGCCCCGATGACAAATCCCACTATTTCACGCTCCTGTTCGATGCCGACTCGACATTACGCCCGTTTTTTCCGGTCGCACTCGCTGCGCTCGCCGCTCCGGACGCGGGATGGGAGCGAGTCGGGTCGCTTGCTCGCTTCGCTCGCCGCTGCGATCTCGG
>CAAGKR010117087.1_pt1 | contig 18237 bp, 15 predicted proteins | sample 2556971 | NCBI WGS metagenome assembly CAAGKR01 (sample SAMEA5207829, study PRJEB30636) | soil metagenome | biome: forest; feature: boreal; material: soil | place: USA | collected 2011-09 | depth 1 m | reverse complement strand
TCCCCCTCCCATGTTCTCCAAGTAGGTCCGGTCTCCTGGCGCCCGCCCGCGGCGCCGGGGGTTTAGGCACAGCAGGAGGGCCAACGTTTCAGTGCAGCTCGACGAGCACGATGGCAAGCAGTTGCTGGAGAGCCGGGGGATAACCTGCCCCGCCGGGATGTTGGCTGCGTCGCAGGTGCAGGCGGTTGCCGCAGTCAAGCAGCTGGGAGCGCCTTGCTACATCAAGGCCTTGGTCCACGAGACAAACCGGGCTGCACGTGGGGGTATCGTGCGAGTGGAGTCGCTGGCAGAGGTTGCTGAGGCGTACGACAGGGTCGCGTCCGTCATGGCTACCCAACAGGTCCGGGTCGAACGGGCCGTCGATGCCGATGGTTGGTGGTATGTGAGCATCGGAGTCCCTACCGGCGCAGACACTCTGATGGTCATGTTCTCATCCCAAGGCGGGTCGGGAATCGAGGGCCGTCCGGAGGGAATTACGTCGGTCGGAGTCGATCCAATCACGGGGCTGAGGGACTTCCACTGCCGAAGCCTCGGCGCTGCCGCTGGCCTTTCGAGACCTGAGGTCGAGGTGCTGACACCGTTTCTACACCGATGCTACGAAGCGGTTGTCGCCAAGGACCTCGAACTCCTCGAGGTGAATCCGGTGGCCGTGACCGCGGACGGCCTGGTCGCGGTCGACGCCCGCTTGGTCGTCGATGACTATGCGCTCTTCAGGCAGCCGTGGGTGAACGGCACGCGGTCGATGCAGCTGGGTGCGGAGTCGCTCGAAGCGGATCTTCGCGGTCGAGGTATTGAATATGTGCCGCTCGGCGGGCGCATCGGGATCGTCGGCCTCGGTGCCGGCCTGACGATGCATATCGCCGATTGGATCGAGCAGCTCGGCGGATCGCCCTCCTTCTTCTTCGACGCCACCTCGGCCGCTGTCCGCGACTGGGCAGCAATGTTCGCGGGAGAAACCCCGATGGCATTCGCGGCGAGCCTCGCCTACGGTCTCCGGCAGGTTCGCGAATCGATGGACGTTCTACTCGTGAACTTCACCTCGGGAGGGACCCCGGTGGACGCGCTCAGCAAAGGACTTGCCCGGGCCCTGTCCGAGCTTGACTGGGATTTGCCCACTGTCGTCCACGTGGGAGGCAATCGCAGTCAAGCCGCGGCGGCGTTCCTGGAGGGGGCCAATCTCATGCGCTCGGACACCATCGGTGGGGCGGTGGCTCAGGCCGTTAGCTGGCAGTTCTCGGGGAGTCCGGTGTGAGCATCTTTCTCAAACGTGACACGCAGATCCTGGTGCAGGGGATCACCGGTACCGGGGGGCAGGCGCACGCCGGGTCGATGCTCGCGTACGGGACAAGCGTGGTTGCGGGGGTTTCTCCGGGACACGGAGGCGAGACTGTAGTCGGTCTGCCGGTGTACGAGACGTGCCATGACGCCGTCCGAAATCACCCAATCGACATGTCGGTCTGCTTTGCGGGCGGGAAATACATCCTTGACGCGATTTACGAAGCCGCCGACGCCGGCGTCAAGACCGTTGTCTGTATCGAGGAGTTCGTGCCGCTCCAGGACTCACTCCGAGCCCAGCGATACTGTCAGGCTCGCGGCTGCCGGCTAATAGGCCCAAACTGCAACGGGATGATCAGCCCGGGTCAGTCCAAAGTTGGTTTCTTCCCGGAGGAGTTGAGTCTTCCCGGGCCCGTGGGCATCGCGTCGAGGAGCGGCACCCTGACGTATGGCGCGATGCTGGCCCTGCAGCGGCTCGGGATTGGTCAATCCACTGTGGTTGGGATCGGCGGCGCTCGGATCAAGGGCACGACCTTCGTCGATTGCCTTGCCGAGTTTGCCGCGGATGACCAGACGCAGAAGGTCCTCCTGCTGGGCGAGATCGGAGGAGTTGACGAAGAGGATGCAGCCAGGTACCTGAGCTCCGGCTACTCGAAACCAGTGGTCGCCGTGATCGTGGGGCGCTCTGCACCCCCTGATGTGCCGATGGGGCACGCGGGGGCCATCGTTCGCGAGGGCCGCGGTGGCTGGCAGGATAAGGTGGCAGCCTTGGAGCAGGTGGGTGTAACCGTGGCCGCCAACCTGGACGAGGCTGCAGAGGTGCTGGCGGCGTGAAGGCAGCCTTCGTGTCGAGCGACAGAGCGCAGGATTGGTTCGGATGCCGCTTCCAACCATAAGCATCAATCCAGCCGCTGAGCAGGCAGCCTCGGCAATTCGCGCGGCACTTGTAAATGGCGAGTATCTGCCGGGAATGCGGCTCTTCGAAGGTGCCATCGCTGGCGAGCTGGGGATCAGCCGTATGCCCGTGCGAGAGGCGCTGGCGGCGCTGCTTGGTCAGGGTTTGCTTGAGCGGCGCAACCGGTGCGTGCGAGTTCCCAACCTGGACGCCGCGGAGATAGAAGAGGTTTACATCGCCCGCTCCGCGCTTGAGTCAGTGCTGTACGAACGAGCTGCCAGCCGGCTGAATGAGCTTGACGTCGCGGAGCTCGAAAGGATCGAGGCCCTTGTCGAAGGCGCGTCCACAGAAGGAGCGCTGGTGGACCTGGCGGCTCACAATCGGACGTTTCATTTCGCGATCATGGAGAAGGCCGACCTGCCGCGAGTCTTGGACCTGATAGGACAGCTGTGGGATCGAACCAGCTACTACCGCGCTTTCTTCTGGGTCGATGATGAGCATCGCACAATCACGATGAACCAGCACTGCGAGATCATCGAGGCCTGTCGAAATCGCGACGCCACGGGCCTGGTTTCCTTGCACGATCAGCACCGGCTGCAGATGTTCAACGCCCAGATGCGCTGGCTGGCGCACCGGGAACCCCTCTCAGGGGAGAAGGGATTGGACGCTGCCGTCGAGCCGCCACGCGGATGACCGCACGTGGGGCTAATGATCCCAGGTCGTCTTCAGACCGGCTTGTGGCGCTGCCAGAGGCGGGCGACATGGTGGACATGAGGCTGGAATTTACCCCAGCCGCGCAGGCTCTGGAACTCCTTGGACTGAAGCGCCTCCGGCCCGTCCAACTCGTAGAGACACACATATCGCCGGACCCCGTTCTCCTCAGTCACATACCGGGTGCCGCTGAGCCAACCGGGGCACGTCGTCATCTCCGGCACATGGACCGTGTCGTACCAGCGGTTCCACTCGTCCTCGACTTCGGGGTCGATCCTGTCGACCTCCACTTGGTAGAGCCATTCGCTCATCGTTGCGGCGCTCCTCTACATCGCGATGCGATACCTGCCTGATCCCATCTGACAGGATACGTTCCGCATTATGATACTAAATGACCATATTGTGAACCACTTCTTGGAAGGCGACCTGGCATCTCAGCACTCCGGACGATTCGTCCGAGGGTGGCTGTGACCCTGCTCGTGGTCGGCGGAGGCGCCATCGGCGGCATGCTCGCCGGTTACCTGACGCTGAGTGGGCGCCCCGTTCTCCTGGTCGACGGTTGGGCTGAGCACCGAGACGCGATACGACGCGACGGCCTGCGCGTGGACGGGGCCCGGGGCGACCACCTGTTCCATGTCGACTGCGAGCCAATGGACAAGCTCCCAGAGCTGGCGGAAAAGGTTGAGGTGGCCTTCATCGCAGTCAAGTCCTATGACACCGAGGCGGCGCTGCAGGCAGTTGGCCCTCTGCTGGGCACAGATTCGGTTGTCGCCTCCACTCAGAACGGCCTCAACGAGGAGCGAATGGCGGAACTCTTCGGTAGGGACCGGGTGGTCGGCGTGGTGGTGGAGCTCGGAGGCTACCTGGCTGGCCCCGGCCACGTGGTTGAGACCCGGCCTGATGGCGGCTTCGTGATCGGTGAGCTGGACAGCGGGACAAGTGAGCGGTGCGCGCAGTTGAAAACGCTGCTCGAAGTCTGCGCCACGACGACCATCAGCGACAACATCTTGGGGGTCCTCTGGTCGAAGCTCACCTGGAACTGCATCATGAACCCCCTGACCGCTGTCTCGGGTCTTGGGCAGGGTCGCATGCTGAGCCTTCCTGAGGGTCGCCGGCTGGTGTTCGATGTCGCCAGGGAGGCCGCGGCGGTGGCCAAGGCGGCCGCCGTGGACCTGGAGCCGCTCACCTTCTTGGGCGTTGACCCTCGGCAATTCGTTGGCGACTCGGCAACAAAGCAGCGCGCCGAGCGCCTGCTGCTGGACAGGTATTCGACCCAGATGGACAAGAGCACGTCCATGTCTCAGGACATCGAGCGAGGTCGGCAAACCGAGATCGACCACCTCAACGGGTTCATCGTCATGAAAGGGGATGCGCTTTCCGTTCCGACGCCGCTCAACAGGGCCCTGGTGGAGCTGATGCACTCGATCGAAGGTGGTGCTGCCCGTCCGGACCCCGCCCATCTGGGCAGGTTGGTCCAAATCTATCCGCAATCCCAGCGGGATCCTGCGGCATGAACGACGTGAAGCTGATTCCGCTTGATGAATTGACCCCGGCCGTTCGGGAGGCCCTGGGTAATGCCGGTTTGCCGGGCGACGAGGCTGACATCGTGGCGGATTGCTTCGTCGATGCCAGTCTCCGCGGGATCGACACCCACGGGGTGAACATGTTGCCCGAGTACCTTGATCGGATCCTGGCCAAGGGCTGGGTGATCCCAAGTACGGCACGGGTGGTCGACCGCCGAGGCGCCACTGCCCTGGTCGACGGTGGCGCCGGGCTTGGGCAGGTCACAGCGCGACTCGCCATGAGCGAAGCGACGATGTTGGCGGCCGACCACGGGATTGGCCTGGTGGGGGCTCGGAACAGCTCCCATTTCGGTGCGGCCGGTTATTTTGCCCGAATGGCCACCGAGCACGCGATGATCGGCATGGTCTTCACCAACGCTTCTCCCGCCATGGCTCCTGAAGGTGGGGCTGACCGGCTACTCTCGAACAATCCATGGGCGATTGCCGTCCCCAGCGGGGACGAATGTCCGCTGGTGCTCGACATTGCGAACAGCATCGTCGCTCGCAGTCGAATACGGATGGCGGCGCAGCTCGGCGACAGCATCCCCTCGACCTGGGCCGTGAATGTCGACGGCGAACCCACCACCGATGCCCGAGAGGCCCTCCGAGGATCTCTGCTTCCGATGGGCGGACACAAGGGCTACGGGATCGCTCTAATGGTTGATGTACTGTCGGGCATCCTCACCGGAAGCTCATACGGCCCGGACGTTGGTCCTCCCTTCCAGATCGCCCTTGACGACAGCCCGGGTGGGCGCGCCCCCGAGTACGCCCCCCAGGGCGTGGGGCACCTGATGATCGCGATCGACGCCAGCGTTTTCCGCCCCCTTGAAGACTTCAAGGACGAGGTGGGCCGGATGAACGGACGGCTGCGAGGGTCGCGCCCGGCGTCGGGTCGTAAGACTGTCATGGTTCCCGGCGACCCCGAGTGCGCCACCGAGCTGGTGCGCCGGAGGGACGGCATTCCAGTGCGCACGGAGGCATGGGAGGCAATCGTCGCCAACCAACACCGCCTGCCCCAGGCGGTCCACCACGAAGGAGGCAAGCAATGACCATCAGCCCGCCGATCGACCTGTGCGAATGGAATGTCGACGAGGCAGCGACAAAGGGCCTGCACCCTCCCAAGGAGGTCGTCGTCGTGGACTGCACCCTGCGGGAGGGTGAACAGACCCCGGGTGCGGTCTTCCGGCGGGAGGATAAGCTAATGCTCGCTGACGCAATGGTCGCCGCCGGTTTTAGACAACTTGAGATCGGTATGCCGGCGATATCCCCTTACGAGGAGGAGACCATTCGCCTGATCACGGGTCGGGGCCTCGACTGCCTCTGCTTCGTAGTCAGCATGGCCACCCGAGACGACGTCCTCCGAGCCAAGGACTGCGGGGCTGATGGCATCGGGCTGAGCCTGCCATCGGGTCGACTGCAGGTCGAAAAAAAGCTTGGCTGGACCTATGACCGGGTGGTCGACACGGCGGTGGAACTCACAGCATTCGCCCACGAGCAGGGGTTGCGCGTAACCCTGAGCCCGTACGACACCTTCCGCGCCGCCCCGGCATTCCTGGAGCGGTACCTGACCACGGTCATGGACCAGGGGCACATGGACCGGGTAAGGCTGGTGGACACGGTGGGCTGTGCCGCTCCCCACGCCGTCACCGCCATGGTCGCCAAGATGCGCGAGTGGACCAGGGACGCAGTTCCGATCGAAGTTCATTGCCACAACGACTTCGGATTTGGCCTAGCCAACACCATCGCGGGAGTCATGGCCGGGGCGGGCGTCGTTTCCACCACCATCAATGGGCTTGGCGAGCGAGCCGGGGGTGCCTCCACCCTGCAGGTGATCGCCGCCCTCGAGCTCGTCTACGGGGTTCACACGGGCGTTGACATCGCGTCCCTAACCGATCTATCGAGGCTGGTTGAGAGAATCTCCGGGATTCAGGTACAGGCGTACGAGCCCCTTGTAGGACCGCTGACCTACCAGATGGAGACCGGCTCGGTGCTTTCTGGCTACTTCAAGGACCCGGCAGTGGCGTTCCCCTTCCCACCCGCGCTCGTCGGCGGCAAGGTCACGGTGGTGCTGGGCAAGAAGAGCGGGCGGCAATCGGTTCAGTTCAAGGTCAACGAGCTCGGCCTACCGACTCTGGGTGATGCCGAGATCGCCGTGCTGTTGAAGCGGGTCAAGGACCACGCCGAGGCCACCGCCGCGTCGGTGCCCGATGAGCTTTTCCGTCAGTGGGTGAGTGAGGAGACTGCGTCGGCAGGATCGCCTCGTTGACGTCGTCAAAGGCGAGGGAAGTCGACGCTGACGACACAGATGACTTCACCCTGGAAGTCGTCAGGTCGTACCTGATCTCGACCGTCAGGGAAATGGCCGAGGCCACCAAGAGGACGGCTTACTCGACGGTTGTCTCTGAAGCACTCGACTTCACCTGCGGTCTTTTCGACGGAGCGGGCCGCATGGTTGCTCAAGCCGAGGGCATTCCGCTGCACGCCGGCTCTCTTCCCGGCGGCATGCATGCAATCCTCGAGACGTTCAGCGACTTTCAGCCAGGCGATGTCTACATGGTCTCGGACCCGTATGTCGCCGGCCTGCACCAGGCTGACGTGATGATCGCGCGGCCCATCTTCCACGACGGTCGAGTGTTCAGTTTCGCCGTAAACCGCGCCCACTGGCTCGACATCGGGGGGATGGCAGCTGGCGGTTGGGCTGGGACGGCCACTCACGTCGTGCAGGAAGGCCTCAGGATCCCGCCCATCCGAATCGTCATCGGTGGTGAGGTCGACGAGCAGCTCCGAGCCCTGATTCTGGCCAACGTTCGCCTGCCGGTCGCAGACTGGGCCGACTTTCAGTCGCAGGTGGCATCGACTGTCATCGCAGAGAGGCGAATCCACGCGTTGATCGCAGCCTACGGCGACCTGGTTGTGGAGGAGGGGATGCGCTCCGCGCTCGACTACTCCCGCACCAGGTTTCGGCAGGCGCTGACCGGCATTCCAGACGGCTCCTGGACCGGAGAAGAGGTGTTCGAGGACGACGGGCAGGGAGGTGGCCCTCACTACGTCCGGGTCACCCTGACGAAATCTGGGGATGGCATCCTGGCCGACTTCAGCGACTCGGACTCGCAGGTGCTGGCGCCGATCAACTGCTCGGAGGGGAGCACTCTGTCGGCTGTCTATACCGCGTGCCTCGCGGTCCTCGACCCGGAGACTCCTCTTAACGCGGGGCTCCTGGACCTCGTGAAGGTGGTCACCAGGCCCGGCACGATAGTGCACCCGGTATTTCCGGCACCCTGCTTCTTCAGCACGGCAGATCCCACGAACAAGGTATGCGAGGCCGTGCTCAAGGCCTTCGGCATGGTGGTCCCTGAGCGCGTGATCGCGGGCAGCTACCAGACCGGAAACAATGTGACCGGATCTGGCCTGAAAGAGAATGGAGAGCCGTTCCAGTGGTTCTCTTTCGGCTCGGGAGGACTGGGCGCACGCGCCACGCACGACGGAGACAGCGCTGAATGGCACCTTATGTCCAACTGCAAGAACGAGTCGATGGAGCTCTGGGAGCATCGCTTTCCCCTGCGCTTCGAGGAGTTTGCGCTCATCCCAGATTCCGGTGGGTCCGGTCGGTATCGCGGAGGGCTTGGGGTTCGCAAGCGATTCACACTGCTGGCTCGGACGCTGCTGAACTCGATCGGCGACCGCCAGGAGATCGCGCCCTGGGGTGTCAACGGCGGCGAACCCGGCCGACCAAACCACTACTGGCTTATTCCTGCCGACGGAGAACTGACCTCACTCAAGGACCGCTACGGTCTGGCATCGAATTCGAAGTTTGCCAACCTCCCATTCCAGGCAGGTGACCAGCTGGTTATAGACGCTGGCGGCGGTGGCGGCTACGGTCCGGCAGAGGAGCGGTCGCAGACTTCGATTGACTTGGACGTTGAGTGTGGATACGTCACCGATGTTGGGCAGTCGCCAGCTGGTGCGCCCCACCAATGAGACCGAGGATTGGGGTCGATGTCGGTGGCACCTTCACCGACGTCGTGATGTACGACGAAGACGACGCCAGCCTGGCGACGACCAAGGTCCTGACTTCGTCCCACACACCGGGCAAGGTGGTGTCGGAGGCGTTCGACAGCCTCGGGGTTGAGGCCGAAACCCTGGGAATGTTCATCCATGCCACGACCCTGGTGACCAACCTCATCCTGGAGCGCAGTGGCGCCAGGGTAGGCCTGCTGACCACGCGGGGCTTCCGGGACGTCCTCGAGATCGGCTTGTCCTACAGAGAGGAGGGCTACAACCTTCAGCGGCCCAAGGCGGCACCCCTGGTGCCGCGTCCATTGCGGCGCGAACTCTCTGAGCGGGTCAGCGGCGAAGGCCAGGTTCTGGTGCCCCTGGATGCCGGCGAGGTGGAGCGCGAGGTCCTTGCTCTCAAGCAGGCGGGGGTCGAGGCGATAGCCGTCTGCTTCATGCATTCCTACGCGAACCCCGCGCACGAACACGCCGTGAGGGAGATTGTCGCCAGCGTCTGGCCCGATGTGGAAGTGAGCCTGTCGAGCGACGTGGATCCGCAGGTACGCGAATACGAGCGCACCAGTACCACTGTCCTTAACGCCTACGCGATGCCGGCCGTCGCCTCGTACATCAGCAAGCTGTCTGCGGAGGTGCACACGCCGCCTGCGGCCTCCTTCTACATGCATTCCGGCGGAGGCGTCGTTCCTGCCCAACGCATCCGAGCGCGCCCCATCGACCTTGTCGCGTCAGGCCCGGGAGCCGGCGTCATGGCCGCATTGTTCCTCGGTGAGAAGATGGGCCTGCGGGACCTCGTCACTTTCGATGTCGGTGGCACCAGCAGCGATGTTTGCCTGATCGAAGACAGTCGGATAAGAGAGCGCGACTCAATAGAGGTCGAGTGGGGCATCCCCATGCGCGTCAGATGCATCGACGTCATCTCTGTTGGGGCCGGCGGCGGATCGATCGCCTGGGTCGATGCCGGCAATGCCCTGAAGATCGGACCGCGGAGTGCCGGCGCCCATCCCGGCCCGGTTTGCTACGGCTTGGGCGGGTCGGAGCCGACGGTGACCGACGCCAACCTGGTTTTGGGGATCCTGGATCCCGACCGGTTCCTGGGCGGCCGGATCCATCTTGACCGTGAGGCCGCAGTCAAGTCGATGGCGCCCATCGCCACGCATTTCGGGATTGACGCAGAACGCGTTAGCCAGGGGATCCGGCGCATCGCAACCGTTTCCATGGCGCAGGCTGTGCGTACGATCACCGTGCAGAAGGGGATCGATCCGAGAAAGTTCACGCTGGTCGCGTTCGGTGGCGCCGGCGGACAACATGCCCTTGACGTGGCGGCGGAAATGGAGATGCCGCGGGTCGTGCTACCGCCCTTTGCCAGCACACTGTCTGCTCTTGGACTCATGACCGCGGATTTGCGAGCAACCGAGCGCACCGCCTTCTTGAGACCGCTTCAGGATGAGCGCGGGGACTCAACTGCGATCTTCGAAAACCTGCGCAGGAAAGCCCTTGTGTCGCTGGGCGATGTCAATCGCGCGGACGACGTCGAGGAACGGTTTTGCAGCATGAGATACCTCGGCCAAAGCCATGAGTTGACCGTCCCCATACCTTCGGGTGGCTGGCAGGACATGCAGGAGGACTTCGAGGACCTCCACGAGCGGCTGTACGGCACCCGCCTGGGGGACCCGATTGAGACGGTTGCCCTTGGCATCACATTGACGCGGGTGCTGCCAAAGATCGTCCTGCCGGAGTGGAGTCCTGAACCGGGTGAGGCCGACATCGGGTCGGTCTCGCTGGTAGGTGTAGGCGACGTGCCGGCGTACTGGCGCCCCTCCCTCGCCGTCGGGCAGCGCATCGCTGGACCGTGCATCGTCTACGAGGTTGACTCGACCGTCGCCGTCAGGGCTGGGTGGTCGGGCACCGTTGGACGGTATGGGGAGCTCCTCTGCGCGGCTGACTAGTCCGAAAAGCCCGTCCGGTTGAGGTGGTCCTCGATGATCCTTGCCTTCTCTGTCAGCAGGGGGAGGTATTCCTTGCGGCGGGCCATCGTCAGACGTTCCCGTGGTCCAAGAATGCTGACCGAACCAACCAGTCCCTGGGGTCCCTGAATGACTATCGAAACCGCCGAGGCACCTTCGATACGCTCGCCTTCACTCAATGCGAAGCCTTGCTGCCGCACCGTTGCAACCTCTTTGCGCAGTACGCCGATGTCGACGATCGTTCGATCGGTCAGGGGCTGCAGTTCGAGGCCTTGAAGCAGTGACTCGAATTCCTCGACGGGCATGGCGGCGAGCATTGCCTTGCCGGCTGAGCCGGTATAGATGGGTGCTTTCGATCCAACGGTTGAGATATATCGAATGGGGTGCGGACTTGGCAGTTCGTCGACGCAGACGCGCTCTCCGCTCCACCGAACGTGCACGGCGATCGTTTCTTGTGTCGACTCCCAGAGTGCCGTCAACTCAGGTTTGGCCACCGCCCCCACCCAGGAGAACGAATTCATGATGCCCCCTACGAGGCGCAGGCTGCCCGGGCCGAGTACGTATTCCTTGGAGTCCGGGTCCTTGACAACGAGATGGCAGTAGCCAAGGGTTGCCAGGAGCCTGAACGCGGTTCCCTTTGAGAGGCTGGTTGCCTGCGCGATCCCGGTCAGGCTGTCGGGCCTATCCGCCAGGTGCATGAGGATGTCGATGCATCGTTCCACCGACTGGACCCTCTTCCAGGGGCCTGGCGTGTCCGCGGTAGACACCAGCAGCTCATCGTTGGTGGACCGCGTCAACGGGTACCCACCATTGCGGAGAGGCAGCCGTACATTTTCGGCTGACACATACTGGCGGCCCTAGGCGTCGGTTGTGTAGCCGAAATCGAGGTCGCGGCGCACCAACGCCGGGTCACGCTCCGGGAACGGGCCATAGCCTCCGCCTCCTCCTGAATCAACCACCAACTGGTCGCCTTGATTCAAGGGCAGGTTAGCAAACTTGGAATTGGTGGACAGGTGAAAACGGTCCTTTACCGACTCGGTGCTTCCGTCGTTGCTGATCACCGAGTACCGGTTCGGTTGTCCATCCCCCCCGCCGGCCAGCCCCCAGGGGCCGATCTCCTGACGATCTGCGATCGAGCTGATCCGCGTGTCGGCCAACAGCCGCAGGCGGCGTCGGCATCCAAGGCCCCCCCGCTGACGGCCGCGACCGCCAGAGTTCGGCCGCAAGCTGAACTCCTCAAAGCGGACCGGGTATCTGTGCTCCCAGATCTCGGCCGACTCGTTGCGACAGTTTGCCATCGCGTGCCACTCGCCCGACAGCCCGTCCCTCGTCTCTCGCGCCCCGACCCCTCCCGGGCCGAACAAGAACCACTGGAACGCCTTGCCACTGACCAGGCTCCCGGACCCAGTGATGTTGTTGCCGGTCTGATAGCTCCCTGCGATGACCCTGGTAGGTATCACCTCCGCCAGCGCGCGGATTACCACATCGAAAGTCTTGGCGATTGGGTCGGCAGGACCGAAGAAGACCGGGGCAGGAAAAACCGCATGGGCGATGGTGCCGGGCTTTGTAATGACCTCGACATACTCCAGGAAGCCCGAATTCAGCGGAACCCCAGGATCCAGCGCGGCAATCGCCGCAACGTAGACGGCCGAACTGGTCCCGATGGCGGTGTTGTTGATTGGCGCTGCGACCTGCGGATCCGAGTCGCTGAAGTCTGCGGTCAGGGTCTCTCCATTGTTTGTGACCGAGACCCGGAGGTGGTGAGGGCCGCCACCCTGACCGTCGTCCTCGAATACCTCTTCGGCGGACCAGCTGCCTTTCGGCAAGCGCGCAAGCGCAGCCCGGAAGCGTGTCCGAGAGTAGTCAAGGGCCGAGCGCATGCCTTCCTCAACGGTCGAGCGACCGTATCGTGCGACCAGAGCCAGCATTCGCCGCTCGGCGACCAGGGTCGACGCCACCTGTGCCTGGAGGTCGGCCCAGTCGGCGGCTGGCAGGCGGACGTTGGCGAGTATCAACTCCTGCACTTGCTTGTCGACCGTTCCTTCGCGGATCAGACGAATCGGCGGGAGGCGAAGGCCTTCCTGAACAACATGGGTCGCGGTGCCGGCCCAGCCGCCGGCAGCCATCCCGCCGATGTCGAGCCAGTGTGCGCGATTGACCGCCATCGCGAACAGAGTGCCGTCAAGGAATACTGGGCGCGCGACGACGACGTCAGCCTGGTGGAGCCCTGCGACGTATGGATCAGAGAGCAGGAACACGTCGCCGTCAGCAATATCATCGAAGGCCTGTTGTATGGCTGCGACGCTTGCCGGGAGGCTGCCCGCGTGAAGCGGGAGGCCGTCCGCCTGGGCGATCATGTTGCCTTTGCCGTCGAATAGGCCGCACGTGAAATCGGCTGCCTCAGAAATCACGGTACTGTAGGCGGACCGTTTCGTCGCGTCCCCCATCTCCCGCACCGTTGATATGAGATACGAGCGGATGATTTCCAGGGTGAACGGATCCACCGCCGAGGTACTGATGTTCGTGGAGGCCAAGTCTCGTCCTCTGTGGATTGTCACTAAGAGCGGGTCGCCGCCCGTATTCCGTAGTATGATACTCAGAGTTCACATGATGGCACCCAGGCGGCTTGCCGTCAAATTGCGCCCGGAAGTTGCGCCCCTGGTCGTCCGGCCAAGTTGATCAGATGGCCATAGGCTCGGGCGCTGGCCAGGGAATCGAGGGCGAGACGCCCTTCGACCCGGAAGTCTTTGCGCTTGATGCGGGACCGGACGTGGAGCCGTTGTATGGCCCCGTGGATGGCAAACAGCCACACGCAAGTGAGCGGCCGGGTTCGTTTCCGTTCACTCGTGGGATTCACGACCCTGGAATGCGGATGGCAGCCCCGCTTGTCAAGGCCTACACCGGTTTCGGTACTCCCGAGGAAACCAACGGCAGGCTGAAGAAGCTGAGGGAATGGGGCGTCGAGGTGATCCACCTTGCGGTCGACCTGCCATCCCAGATCGGCTACGACAGCGACCACATCATGGCGTCGGGCGAGGTTGGCCGCGCTGGGGTGGCGGTGTCGTCCCTCAAGGACATGGAGGTCCTCTTCGAAGACATCCCGCTGAGCAGTTTTACTCGGGTGGGGATGCTGGGCAACTGCACCGGTCCGATTGCCCTGGGTCTCTTCGTCGCGCTAGCGGAGAAGCAAGGCCTTGACGTCGGTCGATACGTCGTTGACCTACAGAATGATCCGCTCAAGGAGTACGTCGCCCGTGGCACCCAGTTCCTCCCGGTCGAGGCCGCGCTTAAGCTGTCGTGCGACGTTGTCGAGTGGTGCGCGGCTCAGGCACCGGAATGGTGGCCGCTCGATATGTGTGTCAATCACCTCAACGCCGCCGGTGCGGGATCCACCGCGGCGACGGCCATAGCGCTCTCCAACGGAGTTTGCTACATAGACGAGCTGGTTGGTCGTGGGCTGTTAGTGGATGCCTTCGCGCCTCGGTTCCAGCTCTTCGCCGATGAACGCGATGACTTCTTTGTCGCCGTGGCCAACGTGAGGGCAGCGCGTCGCGTTTGGGCGCGACTGATGCGAGACCGCTACGGAGCGAAGGATCCCGAATCGTGGGCGCTCAAGGTCACCGCCTACGGGCACGGGCGCGAAACCCGAGTTGAGCCGCTGAACAACATCGGCCGGATCATGCTTGGCAGCCTCGCCTATGTACTGGGGGGTGTGCAGTCGCTCTACACCGCCTCCTTCGACGAAGCCCTGGCCACGCCGTCAGAGGAGTCGGCTTTGGTGGCGGTGCGGACCCAGCAGATACTGGCCAGCGAGCAGGGGCTCACTCTGACCGCAGACCCCCTCGGGGGCTCGTACTACGTAGAGAGCCTCACCGACGAGCTTGAGAAGCGCATCGTTTCCACAATGGGTGAGATCGAGCAACAGGGGGGAGCGCTTGGGTGCATGGAGAGCGGATATGCGCGTCACGTTATCGACGAGGGTGCAGCTCGCCGCCAGCAGCGGTATGAGTCTGGCGCGCGCGTGATCGTCGGTCTCAACCGTTACAAATCTGTCGAGGCCTCATTCAGCCCACCGCCCACAGCCTCCAGTGACGCCGACGCCGCGGAAGTCCAGCGCCGCCGGTTGGATGATCTGCGCAAGAGTCGTGAAAACGCCCAGGTGTCTGCCGCCCTGGCCGGTGTTCGCGATGCCGCCGCCGGCGGGCGGAACACGGTGCCGGCGGTGATTGACGCAGTGCGAGCCTACGCAACGGTCGGAGAGATCGCCGACGTGTTTCGGAGCGCGTACGGCGAGTGGCGACCAGAACGGGCATATTAGATGGTGGTGGACCGCCCGATTCGAGTCCTGGTCGCGAAGGTCGGCCTGGATGGTCACGAGGTCGGCGCCCGAGTGATCGCTCGGGGGCTGGCCAGCGAGGGCATGGAGGTGATCTACACGGGCATCCGGCGGACCCCCGAGCAGGTCGCCGCCGAGGCGATCCAGGAAGACGTGGATGTCATCGGGGTCAGCATTTTGTCCGGGGCCCACATGGTGCTGGTTCCGAGGATCTGCGAGCAGTTGGTGGCGGCCGATGCCGGTGACACCGTGGTGGTGGTCGGCGGGATAATTCCGGACGCGCACGTCAAGGATCTCAAGGCGGCGGGCGTTGCGGAGGTCTTTCATCCAGGGACCGCGATTGCTGATGTCGCCGCCTTCATACGCTCGATCGTCCCTGCGGGCCACAGGACGTGAACCCGGTAGCGAACAAGGTCGCCGCCGGCCAGACCTGCTTTGGCACCTTCGTTTACTCCCCGGACGCCGCCATCACGGAGCTGATCGGCAGCGCGGGGTTTGACTTCGTCATCATCGACACTGAGCACGCGTCGCTCAGCGCGGGCGACGTCGAAAACCTGACGCGTGCGGCAGCCGCAAGCGGGACGACTCCGTTCGTCCGGGTTGGCGACCCGAGCCATTCGTCAATAGGGCGGATGTTGGACCTGGGCGCTACGGGCGTTGTGATACCGCACCTCGCAGATGCCAACGCGGCAACGAGCGCCTTGCACGCGGCCCACTATCCTCCTGTCGGTCTGCGAAGCGCATGCACCACGTCGCGAGCCACGTCCTACGGTGTTCGGCCGTTCTCGGACTATGTTGAGCAGTCGCGTTCAGACATCTGGGTGATCGGGCAGATCGAAGACACCGCGGCCGTAGAGAAGATCGATTCGATCCTTGCGACGGGGATCAACGCGGTGATGCCAGGCCCATCGGATCTAGCCGCCGCGCTGGGCGTGCCAGGCGAGCTCGACCATCCATCCGTCAGGGGGGCGGTTGATCGAGTCATCGGCGCGGCTCAAGGCCAAGTGCCGACGATGATGTACGTGAGCAGACCGGAAGACGCGGCGGCCTGGGTTGTCAAGGGGGTGGCGATGATCATCTACTCGATCGACTACAGGATCGCGGCTGGCGCCTACCGGGGCGCGATCGAGCGGTTCCGGCGGGTCGGCTGATCCGCCTTGCGGAACGGGTGGTTGACATAGTGGAACCTGGCGACCTAGGGTTACCATCACAACGTTCACCCATGGAGGCGATCGGACGGCATGAATGAGACGGTTCAGGTGTCCCTGGTTCAGTTCAACAGCGCCTGGTTAGATCGCTCAACGAATTCCGACCGGATGGCCGAATTCGTGGAAACCGAGTCCCGAGATCACAATGCGAACCTTGTGGTCTTCCCTGAGATGGCTTCAACGGGATACATGCCCAAGAACCCTGACTCTGATTTTGTCCGCAAGATGCTCGAGCAGGCGGAGACCATACCGGGACCGACCACCGAAGCCCTGGGAGAGGTGGCAAAGCGGTATGGAACCCATGTGATTGTGGGCATCACCCAACTCCATCCGACAATCCCAAACATCCTCTACAACTCGGCCGCCTTCATTGGACCTGATGGCAACCTGATCGGCACCTATCAGAAGGTCCACGGTGCCTTAGAGGAGAAGAACGTCTTCACTCCGGGTGACAAGATCCCGGTCTTTAAGAGCGAGCTCGGGGCAATCGCACCGAACATCTGCTACGACGTCCGCTTTCCGGAGCTGACCCGGGTCCAGGCCCTGAACGGCGCCGAGATCATGGTTGCCATCTGGGCGATGTACGAGCAGCCGGGGAAGGCACCCTCCGACAGCATCAAGATTCGCTGCCGTTCCCGGGCAACCGAGAACTTCATGTATGTCTTGGGATGCAACCGAAGCGGTCGGGAGGGTGACCGGGTCTTCTTCGGCCGTAGCATCATTGCGGCCCCCAGCGGGGAGGTGATCGCCGAGTCGAACACCGACGAGGAAGAGGTTATCCGCGGGACTCTGACGAACGCTGCGCTGCGTGACCAGCGCATGTACATCACCATCTTCGGTGATCGTCGGCCGGACCTATATGGTGCTATCACCAACCCGCGTTAGACCATTGTCCCGGCAGCCGCTCTCCGGTCCCCCGGCTGCAGTTCATCTCCGATTGCCTTTCCGCGAGCAGAGTGGCCGCTAAGAGCCGTCGCAAAGTCCAGGGGTCGGGAAACCAGGTGGCCGAGGATACAACCCTCGAATCGGTCAGGGCATGGGAGGACCGACACCGCGCAGAGTTGGACTCGCAGCGGAAGGATGTGTTCACCACCTCCTCCGGCCGCGAGGTGAAGCCGGTGTACACACCTGCCGACCTGGTCCAGGAAGATTTCGAGTTTGCCAGGGACCTTGGGCATCCGGGCGATCCCCCCTTCGCACGGGGCGAGCGCGCGACCGGGTACCGAGGCAAGCTCTGGAGCTGGGAGTTCTATGCCGGGTTTGGCGCCGCGGCTGACGCCAACCAGAGGTATCGGTACCTGATTGAGACAGGTGGCACCGGAGGAGTGTCGATCGCGCTGGACCTACCGACTCAGATCGGCATCGATGCCGACCACCCCGATGCCCTCTATGAGACCGGGCGAGTCGGAGTGGCCATCAACACCCTGAAGGACGTGGTGGACCTGTTCGACGGGATCGACTTGAGTCGAGCCGGCAAGATTTTCACCACCGGCAACTCGATTGGGCCCCTGGCGGTCGCTTGGTTCTATGAGCTGGCCTCAATCAAAGGAGAGGACCCCAGCAGCTTCGTGGTGACCGTGCAGAACGATCCCCTCAAGGAGTACGTGGCAAGGGGCACGCAGTTCCTGCCGGTTGCGGCGGCTATGCGGCTGGCGTGCGACGCCGTCCAGTTCTGTGTCGAGCGAGACCTCCCGTGGTACCCGATCAGCATTTCCGGGGCCCACATGAAACAGGCGGGAGGATCGTGCGCCCAGGAGGCGGCCTTCACGATCGCCAACGGCATCGCATACATGGACGAGCTTCAGAAGCGTGGGCTCGCCATGGACAAGGTGGCCAGGCACGTCGAACTGCATTTCTCGACGGACATGGACTTTTTTGAGGAAGTGGCAAAGTACCGCGTGGCCCGCCGGGTCTGGACTGAGATCCTACGAGACCGGTACCAGGTCGAGGGCATCGCACCGCGCATTCACGGGGTGGCGTCTGGCGCGCCGCTGACCGCTCAACAACCGAAGAACAACATCGTGCGTATCACGATGGAGGTGCTGGCGCAGGTGTTCGGCGGTGTGTCCCAGACCCGAACCGCGTGCTACGACGAGGCGCTGGCGATTCCAACCGAGGACGCGGTCAAGCTGGCGATTCGCACCAACCAGATCCTGGCCCACGAGACCGGGATCGCAGATACCGTCGATCCGCTGGGAGGCTCCTATTTCCTGGAGACACTGACGGCCCAGATGTACTCAGAGGTGTTGAGCATCCTGGCGACGGTTCATGA
>CAAGKR010445004.1_pt1 | contig 18245 bp, 29 predicted proteins | sample 2556971 | NCBI WGS metagenome assembly CAAGKR01 (sample SAMEA5207829, study PRJEB30636) | soil metagenome | biome: forest; feature: boreal; material: soil | place: USA | collected 2011-09 | depth 1 m | reverse complement strand
GGCGACCCGCTGTTTACAAAACAGCAGCACTTTGAATACAAATCCCTAGCTCGTGAATTCGACCGCCTGACTCGATTGTATGTGGCCTGTATGTGATGTCAAGGGCCGGATGGCCGGTAGGGAGGGGGAGCCAGGAGGGGGAGCCGGGAGGGGGAATCAAACCCCCGTAACGGGTTTACAAAACCCGTGTTCTGTCATTGAACTACCCCGGCAGGCTCGAAGTGGACCCGGCAAAAAGCTGGGGGGCTTTAGCCTTGTCGGGTCCAAAGGCATTGTACGGCTGGATTCGTGACAGGCAGTTGTCGCGGTCATATGGTAGAACGCCCTTGAACTGGCGAACTTTGGTGCTTCGGCCTGACCGAAGAAGGGTGGAAGTTTTATGGACGTTACCACGGCCTACATGTATAGCGTCGGGAGCCTGCCTCAAATGTTTGAGGCCATTCAAAAGGCGGGGGTGCCTCCGCGCTTCACCCATGATTTCTTAGTAAATCTAGGCTTCAAAAGCAGCAACGATCGATCATTCGTCAACGTCCTAAAGGGACTCGGGTTTGTCGATAGCAACGCTGTGCCAACGGCGACATACAGGGAGTATCGAGATAAGGGCGTCGCACCCCGGCTGCTGGCTCGACAAATCAGGACGGCTTATCAAGGGCTATTTCTCGTTGATGAAAACGCGCAAAATCTCACCGCCGAGGCTGTGAAAGGAAGGCTATCTTCCATCACCGGAAAAGATGAATCGGTCGTCAAAAAGATGGCTTCGACCTTTGTTGCGCTCTGCAAGCTGGCCGACTTCAAGCAGCCTCTACCACAAGACACCAAGGTGGAGGAACAGGAGCAAGAGGAGAAAGTCGAATCGCCAGCTCTAGAAGAGGTGACGCGTAAGCTGCCGCAGTCTTTGGCCTTCTCGCATGTCATTTACATCAACCTGCCAACGACGCGAGACGTAGGCGTGTATGACGCCATCTTCAAGAGCATCAGGGAACATCTTCAATGAAGGAGGCAACGACCGATTCGTTCGAAACGCTCCATGCCCGAGTGTTCAAGGGCGTACTGCTTGATGCTGACATCGCCGCTCGCGAAGAAAGGGGTGAGTTACCTACTCAAGCAGGCGAAGCGATCGTCCTGTTGGGGAAGTACGGTGAGTACTTCAGCAGGGAGCTTCAGGATCGGGCAGCGAAGATGACCTACATTTACGGGCTCTTTTATTGCATCGAGAATGCAATTCGACAACTGGTCGCACAGCGATTAGGCGAACGGCTCGGCGTTGAATGGTGGGCGTCTGTGCCTGACACCGTGCGAAGACGTGTGGAGCAGAAAATAAAGGACGTTGAGGAGAACAAATGGCATCAGGCCGTTTTCTCATCTAATATCGATTACACGCTGTTCGGTGATCTGGCGAGCATCATTACAGTGCGGTGGCAGGAGTTTGAAGACCTATTCCCGAGCCAACCTTGGGTTAATCAGCGCCTCAACGAGCTTGAACGATCCAGAAACGTGATCGCCCATGCCAACCTATTGCCCGACCCAGAAATTGAACGAATCGAGCAGTACCTAGACGATTGGCTTCGGCAAGTGCCCTGAGGCACGGTTCATGATCTCCTAAGAACGGGCTTCAGCAACGCCTCGACATCCGATCGCTTGAACCGCATACCTCCGCGACCCGCGCGGACTAATGCGAGCGTGGATTTTGTCCGTTGCACGATGAGCCTGCTTGATGTGGTCAACCGATTGATCTCGCCTCGGCCGAACATTTCGTAAACGAAAAACCCGCAACCCTTGGCGCTGTGCCTTGAGTTGCGGGCTTCTTTTGTCTTTAGGGTCTAGCGCAGGCTCGGTCATAATCTCGCCCTTCCTCGTCACTGAGTCAGTGAGCAGGATCGAACCTTCGCCCGGAATGTGTGTGGCTATGCCGAGCCTCATTTAGGAGTATGTGCCGCCCTTCGGCATGGGCCGATCGGAGCCCGGTGCCTGCGTCATCGTGCGCGCATCACCCATCGAACGCAGAACGTCCTGACCCCACTGCAATTTCTGTGGCTTGAGGGATTCCATGAACCGATAGAACAAGTCCTCGTCGCTGAAACCCTGTTGATGCGCAGCATCGCGGTCGATGTCGTCAACCCAGTTGTAGAACGAGTTGATGTCGTCCTGCGTGTAGCCCTTCGCTTCCAAACCGTTGAGCACTTGAGGCGTCAAGAACTCGGCCGAGAATGCGGGACCAGTCGTGTCCGATAGACCGGGATCGCGTGGACCTGCAAAGGTTCTGTCAAGGTGCTGAGCACCTGTGCCGGTAAAACTCCGATCAAGTTGCTGGACGCCTTTACCGATGAACTTCGAACGCGGGTTGAATAGTTTGCTCATGTGTGTGCCTCCTGTTAGACAATCCGCTTGGACTTGCGGGCTCTCTCATCCTTTTCCTTCTGCGTCTTCGTTTGTTCGATCAGCGCCGCGAGATACGGCACATCGATGATGCTCTGAACGATCGCATCAAGTTCTTCAAGCGTGCGCGGTGTCTTTGCCATTTCCATTAGTTCCTTTTGACGTGGATTTTCGAGTCGTATAGAGCGGTCTTGATGACGGATGCAGCATCGAGGCGACGCACATCCTGAACCGTCTCGCCCGCGTTGCGCAAGTCGATGGCTTCGGTGTTCAAACGCTGCCAATCGCTCCGGTACTTCGAGAGAATCGCTGGACCCGGCGAACCGTCTCCACCGAAGTCAACGGGCTCGACAACCCCATAGCCGCCCTGCGACGCGCTGTTGATCTTCCATGCCTCGATGCACTTCGCGCTGAAGTCCGCATTAAGTTTCACGAGGGCCGCAGAAACCTCTGCCGCTCGCTGCTGATTCGTTTTAGTCGCGGTCACGGTCGCCTCGTTTTTCTTGATCATGTGGTCATGCCTTCCTTTGTTTTTGATAATCCAGTTGTCGAATGCTGCGCGGTTGCGCTCGTACTCTTCCTCTCCCATACCCGTCTCTCGATCACCACGTTCTGTAATCGCCGGTTCGTCCATGTCTTGATCATTCCTGAACCCGAAACACAGCTTTTCGTCTCCAAGCGCGACACTTCTCGCAATCTTTGCAATTAGGATCGGGACAATTCGCGCAACCGAGGCATTCGGTTTCCGCCCCGACAGCCTTTGCGAGATGAGCGGCCTTCTCTTCGACCTTGAACCCATGCTGTGTGATGTAGCGGCAGTTAAGGCATGCGTCACAGTTCGGGTCTTCACAACTTGCGCACGCAGCACAAGGCAGCTTTGCACCTACGGCTTTCTCAAGGCTTAGCGGTTGAACGCGGTCGGGGTTTGTGCAGTCTTCATCGTGCGAGCCCTTGGCGCAGCCCGGACACTCCGCGATGTTCTTTTGATAGCGCATCTTCGCGAGCAGGCCCATAGGGTTTGATGTAGTCGCGACCTTGGGTTGATAATCTTCGGACTTAAGTTGCTCACCCAACAGATCGCGGGCTGCGACTAGTTCCGAGTACGTCCAACCTTTAACGTCGTCTTCGATGCCCATTTACTTGCCCTCGGCATAGAGGCGGTCAAACTCTGCTTCGAGCACATCGCACTCAGCAAAAGCTGACTTGACTACATCGCGGCCCTTATTGATAATCGCGACGGTCTGCGGATCGCCCGCATTCGCGGCCTTGTTGATCACAGGGTTGTCGAGCATCGTCAGCAGCGTTTCGCTCGCATCGATCGCAGTCTTCAGCAATGCGGCCTGCTTGAGCACGTTCAGGCTGAGGTCGCTAACTTTCTTGTTGAACTGCTCGACGTTCGGATCGCGCCATTCGGCCGGTGTCGGTTCGATTGGTCTCTTCATTTGGTCTCCTTCATTGCTTTTGATATCTGTGCCTGTCGTCTCTTGCTCATTGATCGCTTGATGCGGCGCATGATGGCGCGTGCCCTCGGGCCGGTCGCCGTCCATCGCACATATACGTGGCCTTCCCGTTCAATACGTCGGAGTGTTCCGCCGAGCATGAGCAGTAATTTGATCGCTGGCTCCGTGTCTTTCTGATCGCACTCGACGCGCTCGACTCCGTTGATGCACATGAATGCGAACTCTGCTTCCGCAAAACCGATAAGCCACTGACGCTGATCACGAGTGAGGTCGAGAGTGATAATCTTTCGCGCCATGTCGCCCTCTTTTGCTTCGCAGTCTCATGAGGGACGAGAGGGTGCGAGCGCATCGGAATTCCGAACGCCCCGAAAGTGCGAAAAGTAAAAGTGACCGGGCAGATTGGCACGAGCACAAATGCTCAAAGCTCGTGATCAATCGGTCGCTAGGAGGTAGCCAGCCCGGTCAAAGGTTGGCGTGCCGCAGAGCGATCAAGGTGGCAGGTGTGTAATTAGCATCCTGTGGACGATGAACGCCTGCGACTACGCGGCTAAAACATGCCGACGCTGGACTGTGTTCTTTTGGCAAAGGCTTGGAGCACAGCGTCGGGATCGACCACGGAGAAAAGATGGGGCTAAACTCAGTGGCCGATCGAGGGGTCGATGGCTCAGTGAGGATACAAGACTCACTCCATCGGCCCCGAGGAAATCTAACGCAATCCGCGCATCCGCAAATCGTTCTGCTTGGCAGCCTCGCGATCGGCCTCAGCCATTTCACGAAGCTGGTCCTGCGCCAAGAGTGCCTCATTCGGATTGATCGACTCTGCCGACTTGAGCAGCTTGCTCATCTTGGCAGCCTTGATCGGATCGGGAGCAGCCCCCTTGAACATCATAGCGTCGGCCGACTTAGCTCCGCGAGATTTGTTCCGCTTGATAATCTTGTTCGCTTCGTCGAGCGAATCGACGTTCTCCCATTCTTGGCTGCTGTCTTTGTAAATCGTGTGGACTTGAAAACTCATGTGTCTCCCCCTTAGCTCAGTTCGTTTCGGACGACGTGGTACTTGTTGCCGTCTTTCGAGTCGATGATCAAATCGGTGGCGACGGCCTTACCTGCTGCGACTGTCGCTGCATCGCCGCTCTGCTTCTCAGTTGTCAACGCCGCCTCTGCTGTGATTTCTGTGGTCATGTGATTTCTCCTTTACCTGATTTGGATCGGTGTGCCCATGATGCTTTCGCGAAGTGCTTTCTGCGCTTCTGGATTGCCCTTGGCCGCTTCTATTTGTAGTGCCTCACGACTTGCGGAAAGCTCATCGTCCGGTTCCCCCGGTTTCATTTCACGGAGACCAGTCATTCGGCCTGAAGCATCGTAGGTGATGCGCAGCTTGGTCGGTTCATGCTCCGTTGCTGTCTTGGTGGCGATAGCTTTGAGCGCATCAACTGCGCCCTTGACATCGGTGTTTGCGCCTCGGGCTGCCTTCCATCCGGCGTCAAATCCGTTGTCGAAACCTTTTTCAAAAGAAGCTTGTGCCTGCTTGACTCGATCAGATTCGAGGACAGACTTATCTCCTGCCAACTTGTTCAGCGATGGTTCAAGCGATTTGCGTCCAGCGCGATACCCATCGTCGTAGACGGACTTGGAAATATCCAACGTGAGGGTCTCGTTCTTTTCCCCCTCGGCAAGCTTGTGCCCATAGTTGAAAGCCGTCTGCGCAAGGTCTTGCAAGTCCTCATCGGTCTGCGGGAAATGCTCAACCCAGATTACTTCTGGGCTGCCTTCGGTGTCGTGTTCTAGATAGATGTTCTGCATGCGATCGCTCCTTGTTCGATGTAGTAGTTCCAAATCTCTTGACTGGCGAGTAGTAGTTTCATTGCCTGCGCGACGAGGTACTCAACGTCTTCGTGGTCGATGTTCTCAAAGCCTGCGTTATCGCCGCCCTCGTAGTCATCGCAGTTCCCGAAGTAAAGGAACTCGCCGACCATGCCCGAGACAGCGATTAGCGCATGTCGTCCGGGGGTCGATAGCTCAACGGTAGTGATGCCATGCCCCGGTAGGAACTTAACGCTGGACTCGACGCCACACAGGGTCGCCATCGTTTGATGAGCAGCCTCGTGGACGATCGTTCGCTCGCGTTCTGCGTCCATGATGTCTCCCGAAATTCAATTTTGCGCCAGAGGATTTGAGTTGATCGAAGTCACTCGACTTGATCACATGAAATCTATTTTGCGTCTCAGCGCACACGCCTCTCAACGCGCGCACTCCCGAGACCGGGGGATCGCGAATCGACCTTTTCCGAATCGACGCGTTTTATTTTTTCGCACTCTCAATCAAGCGCGCACGCTCGCATGCGAACGTACTACATCTCCGCAGCACGCACGAGGAGTGCTCTATGCATGAATGCCCGCATATCTGCGCGTGAAACGCGGCCCTGCAAAAGCAACCTCTGCGCCGACTTCTTCGCGGCATCGAGGTTCTTCGCTGAGCAGGCGCAAGCTAGTTCTTCGGTCGCTGAGCGCAGTTCGACGCCAGAAAATGCAGCACCATTTCTATCGCGTTTCGGATCGCATGCGCCGAGGGTTAGGTCGATGAAGACATCGGCTTTCATGTCGGCCTCCGGCTTTGTTTGTTTCGCAGTCGCTAGTGTTGAGAGTGCGTCAGCAGGCGCGATCTCTTGAAGCTGCGAAACAAAATTGCCCCCGCTGTGCGTCTGTTTCATAGACAGTGGCACAGGCTGAACTGGTCGCGGAGCGAGATCGAATTGAGCGATGCGGCGAGTGGGGGTCAGATCAACGTGTGGGGGATGATGTGCGCTTTGGCGCTCTTGTTTGTTTCGCACTCTCGAAGAGCCGTAAGCGCGAGTGGCGCGAACGTACTGAGCCTCATGAGAAGTGCGAGACAAAATTGGAGCCCCGAGGTCGCCGGGTTCGAGCGCATCGGTCGGTGTGGGGTCGAAGTCACTCGTACCCGCAGAGCCGGGGCGGGCAGGGCTGAGCGAGTCGAAGCCTGTATCTGAGGCAAGAATCTTGTGGGTCTCCGGGTCGCGTTTCCGGGCAGCCATTTGATCTCGTAAAGCCTGCTTTCTCGCAGGGCTCGAACGACCGTCAGGCATGATGTAAAAATCCTCCGAGCCAGTAAAATCAGGGTCGCCGCGAAGCGCCGAAAAGGTGAAGCAGATGACGGACCATGTAGTACCTGTTCTCTACCTTTTGAACTTCCAGTGTTTTTCGGGGTACATATATGTGTGTATACCGAAAACAATCGGAAGTTCAAAAGTAGAAGATAGGGTATAGAGTAGCGTCATCGTTCCACAGCCATTTCAGGCTGTTTTTGGGCAGCTTCTCAACTCCGTCGCTGTCATCGCCCGTCGAAAGTGCCCTAAAAATGCCGAAGCGCCCGGAGCAGGCAAGCAGCCCGCCCCGGAAACGCTTCGCGCGTGAGGTCAATCTTCGCTCGCCGCAAGCTCGTGTTCGAGGTCAGGTCGGAATGCCGCTTGATCGCGCTTGAACGAGTTCTCCGTCTTCCGTTCTTTCCGCTCGATCGCCATGCAGTGTCGATACCACTGATAGCCGGTCATGCCCTCGTGCTGCGCTTCATCGCGCCACTCGATTTGCTCCGCTTCGCTGAGGTCGTTCCAGCCGTCCATCAGATTTTTGGCTCCGTGCTCATCAAGTCTTCACGAGACGGAAGGCCCGCGAGAGTCGGACGATATGCATCCGCGAGTTGCCATGACGGTTGATACCGCGAGCGGCCGATGTTCTCGATCCAGCCTGCTTGCTCAGCCTGCTTGATAAGCTCGTCCGCTTGCGACTTTTTGAGCTTCATCTCATCGGCCAGCATCGGCGACGTGATCCGTGCATGCGAACAAAGTTCTCGCACGCTATCGATGGCGTCCCACGACGGTTCAGGTGCGGGGATCATCTCATCGGGAATCGCATAAGATGGGTCGAGCAGTCTGCGGTCTCCGGGCAATAACTCATCGAAGTCCGGGTTCTTGATCATCTTCGGAAGCGATAGACGATACCGCCTCTCGGCTGCATCCATCTCACCGACTCGAATCCGCACGATCGCGTGTGCGACGCGCAGGAGGTTGCCGGTATCGCCGCCGTTGATGCCCGCCGTGAGAAACTCGCTCGTCTTGTTCAGTTCATAGAGCGTGTCGTAATCGACCGCGAGCACCTTGTCCCGTTGCGCGAGCAACGCGAGACCCTGAAGCATGAACTGAATCTGTGAGAATGTGCGCGACTCATAGCCCATGCTCGCGAGCTTGTTGATCACTTCGCTGGCTTCGTCGCTAATACCGATGCTGATCGGTGCGGACTTCTGCCAGTCTGCTTGCTGAATGAGCAACTCTTGCGAGACCTTGGGCCAGCCGTTCTTTTTCAGTTCAGCTTGCACGAGGTTGCGTTCTGCTTTCGCGCGCGCATCCGGCTCAGGCAATGCGATGACGCACATACGCGAGCCAAGTTGTCCTTCAGGGATTTGCGTTGACGTTGACCATAAGACGAATGGTCCTTCGCGATGAAACTCTTCAGGACGATTCCCACGGTCGAGCGTTCTGTAATTGAAGTCACCCGAGTCTAAGGCAGTGCGGAACGATGAGGCCATCCGGCTATTGTCGTGACCCTGCGCGAGACCTAATGGACGCGTCGGCCCTGCGGCTAACGAGTCTGCCTCTTCAAAGACCACGAGCTTATGCTGAATGTCTGCTCGTTCACGCGTGAAAAACTTCGGACTCTCGCCGCCGCTATGATGCTCGACCGCGATGTCGGGCAGCAGTCTGAGAGCTTGAGTGATGATGTAGTTCTTTCCGATTTGAGGCCGACCTTGCAGCCACACATGCGGAAGGACTTCGCCCATGCCCTTGTTGTATGCGAGTACACGAGTCGTCGCTGAGACCAGCATCAACAGGGGAAGGTTCACGTTGTTGTTCTTGAGTTCCGCGTACACCTGTCGGAGATAGTCGTTCGCGAGGTCGAGAAAGTCGGTCTTCGTCGCCGTTGTTGTGGTGCTCACTTGCACTCCTATCTTTTCGGAATCCGCCTACGCCGTCACTGCCGATGCAAGTTTGACGCCGACAGCGCGCGGACCCTTGTCACTCTGCTCGATGCTGTCATAGGTCACGTTGTCGCCGTTCTGCAAATCTTCGAACGCTTCGCTCTGACTCCGGTGAAAGAACAAGTCTTTTCCGCCGTCGCTCTGCGCGATGAAGCCGAAGCCGCGATCCGCCACGAGTCGTTTGATCGTTCCGTTCATTGTGTCGTTGCCGTCCTTGGTGGCCGGTGCCATGATGCACCCGCGCCGTCGTTGTCGCCGCCGAGTAAAATCGAGTCGATGAAAGAGAGCTTTACGCGCGATGAATTGCAGAAATGGGTTTACGCGACTCGTGCCGAGATTCAAGCGCCGTCCGATTTCTCGGCTGATTCACGGGATGCTTGGAAGGCGGGCACAATGACTGTGCTCAACCGGCTCGAAGAGTTCTTGAATAAGTAGCCGCGCCTATCGAGTCGCCGCCGCTGTCGTTTGTAGAACTCGTTCGAGGTCTTCGTTGAGTGCTTCAGATTTCGCGCGGATCACTGCCAGCTTGACTATCGGTTCTGCGCGCTTCCGTGCTTGTGCTTCGCGCCACTGCTCGCGGAGCTTCTTGCGCCCCCCCCGTTTCTTGCTGCGTGCCGCGTACTCTGCCCGCCATAGGGCGCGTTCTTTCGGTGTGCTCGCCACTGGTTTTCGCCTCCCGCTTTTGATGGGTCTCCCCTCCACTTATAGGGTCACTCGCCGCATGACTTCCGCATGAAGGGGCCTCCACTTATACCGTCACTAGCCGCGTTTTCGATCTCGTTTTGGAGGAGCCCACAGGAGCCTCAAAATGGGTCAATCAGACGGGCAGCGTGGTATAGGTCAAACCGGGGTCAAACGCCTGCTAGCCGGTCGCCTTGCCCGTCAGATTCATATCCGCAGCTTCGCCCGTATCGGTTTGGGAGCTAGCGACTAGTCTCGAAACCGCCACGGGGAGACGGCCGGGACGTGGTGCCTCCACTTATAGGGTCACTCGCCGCATGACTCGCGTATGAAGGGGCCTCCGATTATACCGTCACTCGCCACGTTTTGAGGCCCGTTTTGACCCTACGGGGCTCAGGGCAGAGGCTAGGACCGGGGAGCTATCAAGCTGCCCGCGCCTAGACGGTGGCCTAGAAAGTCAAACAGTGGCCGCGCCGTCGAGCCTGAAGGGGAAAAGCGGGCCCTGACCGCAGGCAACTCGACCGGAGTTACGCCGTTCTCAGCCGACAGGCACCTTCGTTCTCTGGATGTTCCTCGTTACCTCGATCCAGCCCTCTCGCGCCTGAAAGAAAGCAGTCACGTCGAGGCGGACGACTACTCTTCCTGTGTTTCCGCCACTCCGAAAAAGGCATTTGGGTGGCTGTCATGCCGGGCTGCGCGGTGAGGCTTGCATTTTAGAACATTTGTTCGTATCATTGCTGGCGGGTTGACGGTGCGACGCGCAACACGCCGTACAGTTACGACCGGGACGCCAGATGGCACGAGCACTCAAACCCAATGCCGCCGACTTCGCGGCTGCGCTAAGACGGCACGACCGCCACAAACCCGCTTTCCACTGGACCCCGTTGAGCAACCTTCCCGGCGTTCTTCAGCGCGGCATCTTGTGCCGATCAATTCTGGAAAAAATAGGGCTCGCCTTTACTTCGCATGGCTATGGCAACGACCAGAAAGAAGCTCAGTTTGCTGGCCACGTCTGCATTTCTCTTTATCCGCAGAAAGGAATGATGCGCCGGGCAACTGAGCCGCAAGCTCTCTTTGAAGTAAAACCCGAACTGCTCTACGTCGATGGGTCCTTCTACTGCCCCGGAAACTCGGCGCGGAACGAGTATCAGTTCGATGAACTTGTTACGAAGAACAGCGTGGCCGATCTTGAGGACCTTTTCGAGGGTCCGAATGAATGGCGACTGAAAGATTGGCAGGCCGAAATCTGGATTCCCGGTTACATTGCAAGTGGCGACATTGTCCGGGTTCTGTTCGCTACCGAAAAGATTCGGCAGCAGGCGGTAGAAGTCTGCAAGGATGTCGCTGCAGGTCTAACCAAGGACTTTGACTTCGCGGTTGGGGCATCGTGGCACTTTCCGGAACCGGAACCCGCGCCCGAGGTCGAGATGGAACAGGAGATCGAGGAATTGGAAGAGGAAGATGACCTGATCAACATGATGCAAGAGGACATCTTGAACGACTTAAGGGGCATCGAGTGATGGGACAGGAAAATGTCGGACGCATCATTCTGGCTGACCTCCCGCCTCCTTCTCCGAAAGACCGTCTTTACGAGAAGATGTCCGGCGCTCTTATGGGTAGTGCCATCGCGGACGCACTTGGTTGGCCCACCGAATTCGCAAAAAAGGCAGAAGACTTAGAAAGAGTTGGTGTCGCCTATCCCGTGTTAGGACTGGTCCCTTGGCACAAACGCAGCGGTGGAAGATTTGTAACGCGAATCGACAACATACAGCCCGGTGACTACTCTGACGACAGCCAGTTGACGCTGTGCGTGGCGCGGGCACTCACCTCCGAAGGCAGGGTAGATAACGCCTACTTCGCAAAAAAAGAATTGCCCTATTGGCTTGGCTACGCGCGTGGAGCGGGCGCAACCGTTACGGCGGCGGCGAAGGCGGCGGCACGGGTACGGACTGACTGGCGCTGGAATTTCTTTAACTTCACAAGAGGTCGCCATCAACTCGACTACCGAGGTGCAGGAGCCAACGGTGCGGCAATGAGGTCAAGCCCAATAGCGCTTGCCAACGTCCATCACCCAGAACAAGCTGCTGTTGAGACTTGGAAGAACGCAATGGTGACTCACGGCCACGCCCGAGCCATCCTTGGGGCAATCGTGTTTGTCGAGGCTCTGCGCCGCCTAGTCGCAAATAGCATCTCGCAGTCGGCTGCGCAATTCGTCGGCGAGTTAATCGACTACGTGGAGTCGTTTGAGATTCCTGCGCACGATCCTGATATCGCCTACTGGCTGCGCCACTGGAACCAAGGGCAGACGAAGTTTGAAGATCAATGGCGGGAGTCCAGAAGCGAAATGAGCCGATTGCTACAGCAGGCTCTTGAGGGCCAACGGCTTCCATTAGACGAAACATATGCGGCTTTAGGGTGTTTCGAGCCCGCATCAAAAGGGTCAGGGACAGTAACCACAGCGGCAGCGCTGGCTGTGTTCTTGCGCCATGGGCGAACCTATGACAAGGCCGTGCTCGCTGCTGCAAATCAACTCGGCAGTGACACCGACACCATCGGCGCAATGGCTGGGTCGCTTACTGGCGGCTGGCTCGGATACACCGCCATTCGCGAAGAGTGGGCGACTTTGATGGCCGACTACACCTACTTTAATAAGGTCGCGGAAGTCCTTACGGACATCAGCCTTCGCGTCGCGCAACGCAACCCCCTTCGTCTAGAGGATCATCTAGAGCAAGATTTGCCCCAGACCGCGAACATCCTTCATCAGCTTGATGCCCAAGATGTTGTGGAGCGTCGTCGCGTGTGGCATCCACTCTTTGGTCGCGGTTGGGTTACGAAGGTTGAGAGTCAAGGAGTTGGCAAGAACAATCGCGCCCGCGTCGTCATGGCGACGGTGCATTTTGACATCGGTCAAACGAGCAAGTTCACTTCGTTTAAGACCTTGGTCCCGGCTCAGCGGATTAGTGAAAAGCGGAGCCGTGGAAAACTGAGAGGTTAGGCGCGACGCTCTAGGACTTGCTCGTGCCCGGTTTCAGGGTTTACTAGCACCACCTGAAACAGGTCTTCGAACCGGACTCCGAAATACTTAACCATGGCCTGCTGCAGCTTCGGCCCAGCTTTTCGGGCTCCGGCTTCAATCGCCGGGATGTAGTTTTGCGATATACCGAGGTCATGGGCCAGCTTTCGCTGAGTGAGTCCCCGCTTCTCCCGAAGAGCCTTCAAACCGGTTGCGCGAACCTCGATCTTCATTCAGTTGAGTATGAGACGCTCGACTTCAGGTCATCCGTCGGCTGGGCAGCAAGCTCTTTAGCTGATCGGCCGAAATCCACGGCCGTTGTCGGTGAAGAACCCAGTGGCAATTCGGGCAGACTAGGGCCAAATCCGCCAGCCTGACTCTCGACGGCCCCCCCAACTCTGACAGGGAGCGCAGATGGTGTACCTCTATGAGGCCATCAGCGATGGAGCCGTAGTAGTCAGCGAAACCGAATCCGCAAACCTCGCAGTGCAATCCTGGGTCCGTCTTGCGAGCTTGGCTTACCTTTAGGCCCCGGAGCTTTCGATTGCGCTCACGTTGCTTGTGCATACGAGCGACGACGGTTCCCTCAATGAAGCTCTCGTCTTCCGGATCTGAATCGGCCCCAACGGGTCCACCACCATCGAGAGAGCGCCGTAGAGAGCCACATAGGGCTGCGAGCTGAGCAGGCTTATCGTGGTAGGCGTCCCAAATGTCCTGCTCAAGCGGTCCGCCTCGCGGTCGAGAGGACCGGGCATTCGGATCGAAGCGGGCGAAATTGTGCAACTTTGATGTGATGCTGCTCGGGGTCCGAAACTTTGATGGCTGAGGTCTATCGTCGATCGGGATCAGCGGGAGAGAGCGGAGATAGGAGCTAAGAGCCTGTGCGTCAGGATGAGTGTCGTCTACCGCCCCGTTGTGCTTCAGGTATAGGTCAAGGGCAAGCAACAGTTCAGTCCGGGTCCAGTCATCCTTACGAGCCAATTGGGGTTAACTCCCTTGTTCTGTGGCGAGTTGACTCCTGCGCATAGTCGCACTGCGCGACCAACGGGCATACCTGACAACGTGGCCGAGGACGGCAGACGCCCGCTCCGAGATCAAGTAGCGACCAGTTCAGCTCCCGTGGCGAGCGACCTTTTGCTAGGGCGGAAGCAGCCAAATTAACTTGCGGATTCTTTCGTAGCTCGCCACGTTCGGGGGAGATGCCAAAGACCCTTCCGATGATCCGCGCGACGTTGACATCGAGTGCGGGCAATCGACGGCCATACGCAAAGCAAGCTACTGCCGCTGCCGTGTACGACCCTACACCCGGCAATGAGCGCAGGCCCGCAAGACTACGCGGAACGCCCGTTCGCGAAATAATCTGCCCTAAGGCAATCAAATCGGCCGACCGTTGGCTGCCAAATCCGAGGCGATGAACGACGCTCCTTATTTGGTTCGGTTCGGCGGACGAGAGCGCGACCGGAGTGCCGTACTGGCTCAAAAGCTGATGCCTCACGGCCGGAACCCGCGCCGCTCCTGTCTGCTTAAGGAGGACCTCAGTGATCAGCGTGTTGAACGGGTCGCGGTCTTCTCTCCAAGGGAATGCTCGATAGTGTTGGCGTCCCCATCCCAAGATGCGGCGACGGACCCACCTGATGCGCGGATCTGCGGCGACGGTTAGAGCGTCAGCTTGCCTTGCTGTTGCCGGAGCTTGGCGTACTTCTTTTCGAGCCATTCCAAAAGGTGAAGTTGATCGTCAACCGTTGCTCGTCGAACCTGCCGGAGAAGTTCAAGGCGATCGGGCTTCGGTGGCGCAGTATCCTGCAATCCCTCGTTGCAGTTGGTGCAAACCGCTCGAAGGTTCTCGGGTGTATCAGACCCGCCGAGAGACTTGTCGACGATGTGACCGATTACTAGGCGGACCTTTCGCGTTGCGTCAAACGGATCGGGATCGGCAGCCGCTCGGCCACACATCTGGCATGTGTAGCCATTGCGCTCCAAGACGAATGCACGAGTCTCTTTCGACATATCTCTGGGAAAGACCGGTTCGCGCTCGTCCGTCTCTAACAGATATTGACCGGGCTTCAGATCAGCTCGATCCCGATTAGTCAGGATTCGGTACCCGAACTCTCCGCGTAATTCGCGAACTCGCCTGCCCCACTCGGATTGATTTCCTGATGCTTTCCGAAGCTCGTCCCCATCGATGACGCGACCCATGTTGGCCAGAAGGTACGCGAGGATGGCAGATCGTCCCCTCTCCGCGTCGCTTGCGCGCGGCACGCCTATCTAGCGGTACTTACGAGCGCAAGCTGCTCGCCGATATCAGCAGACGACGAAAGAGCCGCACTGATTGCGAGTCCTAGGGCTTTGGCGACGGGGGGTGGAAAGGCGTTGCCTACCTGACGATAAGCAGCAGTTTTGCCACCCACGAACTTCCAACTCGAAGGAAAGCCCTGCAAGGTTGCGGTCATCTGGACCGTGAGGCGCGGCATGCCCCTGAAGCTGGCCGAGGGTGGAGTGTCGGCAAGTGCCATAGCGTCAACTCCCATATCTGCCCAGGTTTGCTTCGCGCGGGTTGGCCCGAGATCTGGGCCACCATGTTTCCGCGAGCCGCCGACAAGTGTAGGTGCAATCTTGTTCGCCTGCTCCCTCCATTTTTGCGCCGCAGTCCATCCGCGACTAGAAATCTGCCGGTACAGAGCGTCTCCCACCGTCGGCGGAATTTTACTCTTCGGCTCCGGCCACGAGAAATGTTCCCAGTAAGCTGCTTCCATTGCAACTAGAACCGCCCTCGGTCGAAGTTGGGGAACGCCGAAGTCAGAGGCATTGAGTATCTTCCAGTCGCCGACGTAGCCGAGCCCCTTCAGCTCGTTCATAAGAGATGCCCGGTATGAATCGAAGATGGGATCAAGAAGGCCGCGAACATTCTCGATCATTACTGCTCTGGGACGACACTGGCGGACGAGGCGTAATGCTTGCGGGAAGAGGTCGCGCTCGTCGTGAATTCCGAGCTGCTTGCCCGCCTTAGAAAACGGAGGACACGGCACGCCTCCCGCGAGAAGCGAAACTCCCACATACCTGTTTGCAGCGAAATCCTTCAGATCACCTTCGATGACATTCCAGCGCGGCCGGTTCGTCCGAAGAGTTGCGCAGGCATGACGGTCGATCTCGATTAGAGCCACATGCTGAAAACCGGCCATCTCAAGGCCCAATGCTTGACCGCCGCCGCCAGCGCAGATTTCCACGGATGTTAGCTGTCCCATCGGACCGCCCGAGTGGATAGTCGCGCGACGACAAACCGGAAGGCACGCATCGAGAATTCTCCCCTCCTGCCTGTCGTCGCTCCCACTCCTGCTCGATTCTTGTGGTTAGGAGTCGTTGGGTCAACCGGTTTTACTAGGCGATCCACACCCCTTCCCCAAGAAATCCACCGTACCCATGTTCGGCCGTCAACGTCGCGTATCTTACCGTACAGTACCGTGCCGTGCAGCAAATCGCCGGTAGGCGTATGCTGCGCAATCGAGCATGGCGTCGGACGACAGCGTGACTATCTACTACGACCCGGACAGGGATGGCGACATAAAGGCGCGCATCAAAGCTGTAGGAGAGGCACGGCTCGGGCCTTACGCCGGACGCATCAGCGAAAGCGAATGGGGAAGGCGTCTACTGCTTGAGATACTCGCGCAGCTTGAAGCTGCATCATCAGGTCAATCGGCTGGGCCGCAAAGGACTAAGAAACGGCACGCCCAGCGTCGAGCGAGCTAATCCCTCGGGACGATGCATTCGTGATCGAATGGAACTTCGTCGGGGCAGGTGCTCTTCGGCCCATGACATGGCCATGAGTGATTGCACTTCGGGCAGAGATCATGCTTTGTGGCCGCAGCCGCAAAATCAATCCGTATCTTCACGACTTAGAGGGTAGCGCACCGGTCTGTTCGGCGCGACTCTTAGTTCAGGGTATCGATTGGCCGGTAGTCCGAGTGCCCTGTGATGATGTAGTGGCCAACAGCGGGCATCGTTGCGCTCTGGGAATTTTCGGCATGGAGCTGGAATGAACACGCACGGCATTGCCAATGCACCGGCATCCAGTAGGCCGGTGACTGCCGTAGCGCCTCAATCCCTCTGCTCGCCATCACCACACCACCAGCGCGCTCACCGTGATGGCAAGCCACCTGTGCCGTCGCCGTGGCAAACTGGGCATTCGATTGGATTGGGTCGGCAGACGTGACGCTCGTAATCGAACTGGCCGAGACGTTGGTTGTCCTGCGCTGCGGGAGTGCTGTGGAGACCTGATCCGCCGCAGCGGGTGCAGCGATCAACGCCGTCAGGGTCTTTCAGGCTGGATCCGTAGCCGTTGCACCAAGTGCAGTAGGACAACGCAACATGAACGATGCTTGCCATATTCAGTCTCCCTTCCAGTTTACTTCCACACGGCGCGGACGATCTCCGCACCACGTTTGTCAAGCTGACTACTGTCGATGTAGCGCATCGTCGTGGTGATCGAACTATGTCCTGCCATCCGTTGCAAGGTCAGCGCATCGACCCCATGAGCGGCTAGGACCGTCAGAGCGGTATGTCGCAGCCCGTGAACGCTGATCCTCGGAACGCCTGCCGTCTTGATACCACGGGCTAGCGCACGACGGATTACGGTCGGTTGAACAGGGTGATGGGTTGAGCCCACGAAGACGAAACCTTCACCCGACTTCCCTAGAAGCTCAACGACGCGCTGATGGAGCCCCACCGTGCGAATGCTCCGCGTCTTCAAGGGTACAAGCTTGCCAGATGGGTATTCAACTTGATGGCGAACCTTGAGAGTGCGCTTATCGAGGTTAATGTCCGCCCACTGAATGCCGGAAATCTCGCTCATCCGTAGGCCGTTGGTAAGGGCGATGGTGAACCAGCATTCGAGCGGCTGACCCTTCATGACCTTGAGGAACCGCTCTGCTTCTTCTTGGCTCCATGCCGTGAATCCTTCCCATGTCACCTTCGGCAGCCGCAAACCGCGACCCGCTGCCGGATTCTTTGGGATAACGTCACGCGCAACCGCAACGTTAAGTGCCGATCGCAGGACTTCGCGGACGCGGTTCACAACGCTCGCGGAGTAGGCTTGCCCGTCTTTGCGCCGAATGTTGAGGGCTTTCTGTATGTCCGCTACGCGTAATTCCTTCAGAGGGATGCCCGCGAGTGAACCTCGAACGAGGCCAATGGCAAACGAATATGCGCGCAGCGTCTTCGGCCGTCGTCCGGGCTCTGCGATCCATGCTTCGAGAAATTGATCCGTGGTGATCGCCGTCCCTGCGTGCTCTTCGCGCAGTTGTCGAAGGAGTTCCCATGCACGGTCCTCGCTCTTCGCTTCGCGCATGAACCGTTTTCCCTTGACGGTGAGAACGGCACGGAATCGACCGTCGAAGAGAGGAACAACGGAGCCTTGACCCCACGTCCAGTCACGAGGCTTGGCAATGGTCGGCGCGCGCGTGGGTTTGACCCGGCTCATTGGATTCCCAACGGCGCAGGGCGAGAAAAGATGTACGAAAGATGTGGGGTAAGCGGCCCGAAGGCCGTATTTCGTATTGCGCGAGAGCGGTGCTCACTCTTACAAAACAGCTGCTCTGCCAGCTGAGCTACGTCGGCGCTGCGCCCCGATTATATGAGGGCTACGAGGTGGCGACTGTCGTGTGCGCCGGCTC
>CAAGKR010369526.1_pt1 | contig 18249 bp, 16 predicted proteins | sample 2556971 | NCBI WGS metagenome assembly CAAGKR01 (sample SAMEA5207829, study PRJEB30636) | soil metagenome | biome: forest; feature: boreal; material: soil | place: USA | collected 2011-09 | depth 1 m | reverse complement strand
GGCTGCCAGCCGGCCGGCTGGCAGCCGGCGCTACTTGACCATGAACCGTTACGACGTCGTGATCCTCGGCGGCGCATTCAGCGGCGCATCGGCGGCCATTCTTCTCCGTCGCGAACAGCCGCAGCTGCGTGTGCTGATCGTGGAGAAAGCGGAAGCCTTCGACGCGAAAGTCGGCGAGGCAACGACCGAGCTTTCGGCGATGTTTCTCACGCGCCGCCTGGCGATGTGGCATCACCTCGAAGCCGAACATCTGCCGAAAGAGGGACTGCGCTACTGGTTCAGCAACGAGCGCGTGACCGGTCACGCGAACGCGTCGGAGGCCGGCGGATATCTGCGCAGTGCGGTGCCGGCGTTCCAGTTACGACGCGACACTCTCGATGAATACCTGCTCGCCACCGCCGTGCGCGAAGGCGCGGAGCTTCTGCGTCCGGCGAAAGTTCGCGACGTGCAGATCGGCGAATTCGATCACACCGTAACGCTCGACAACGGCGCGGTCATCGCCTGTCGCTGGATCCTCGACGCGACGGGCCGCGTCACCTTTCTCGGCCGCAAGCTCGGCATCATCGACCGCAACGACGAGCATCCCATTGCGGCGATCTGGTGCCGATGGAAAGGCGTTCGCCACATCGACGATCTCGCGGCGCGTGACGGCGCTCTGGCAACACGGAACATCGGATCGCGCCGGCTGGGCACGAATCACTACATGGGACTCGGCTACTGGATCTGGGTCATTCCGCTCGGCAACGGCGAGACGAGTGTGGGCGTCGTTTTCGACAAGCGTCTCGTCGATCTTCATCAGAGCAAGAACCGGCCTGCGGATTTCGTCTCGTTCCTGAATGCGATTCCCGCGCTGGCCGAATTGTTGGAGGGCGCCACGCCGCGCTTCGACGACTTCCGCTTCTACTCGCATCTGCCGTATGTCTCGCGGCAGTACATGGGGAACGGATGGGCCCTCCTCGGTGATGCCGCGGCGTTTCTCGATCCGTACTATTCACCGGGACTCGATCACGCCGCGTTCAGCGTCGACGCGACAACTTCGATCATCGCCGCGGATGCAAAAGGCGAGGACATCCGCGCGCGCATCGCCGAGCACAACGAAACGTTCGTGCGCTCGTATCACCGATTCTTCCGCGCCGCGTACAAGGACAAGTACTTCTACATGGGCGAGGCGGATCTCCTCTCCGCGTCGTTTCTGCTCGACACAGCGCAGTACTACATCTTCGTCGTCATTCCGGCGTACCGATTCATGAAGAAGTTCTACTGGATGCCGGTTCTCGGGCCGAAGCCGGCGTTCATCAGCTATCACCTGATGTCGCTCTACAACCGGCGTTTCAAGTCGATCGCCATGAATCGCCGCGCCGTCGGCGAGGCTGGTCTGCGGAACAACGGCCGGCGCATTCCGGCTTACTTCAACCTGAATCTCGCTCCGTTCCAGATGGCGCTGCGCGGGATCAAGCTTTGGATGCTGGCCGAGGCGGACAACGTGCGGTTGATGATGAAGAGGCCGTTTCGGCGAAGCGAGCGCGAAGCCGAACCTACAACTCTGCCAGCGCCGCGCGCTTGACCTTCCCCCGCTCGTCGACCGGAATCGCGTCGATCAACTTCACGATGCGCGGTACCTTGTGGCTGGAGAGTCGGTGGCGGCAGAACTCACGGACCTGATCGCGAGTGACATCGGGATTGGCGACGATCGCAACGGCGACGACCTCGCCGCGCGCGCCGGCCGGCTCGCCGTAGACCTTCGCCTGTCGCACGCCATCGATCTGCAAAATGACCTGCTCGACTTCGCGGGGGTTCACTTTTTTCCCCGCGGTGTTGATCAATTCGCTTGCCCGGCCGGTGAGGAGGACTTCTCCGTCTTCGCGGATGTCGACGAGATCGTCGGCCACGAAACGGCCCTGCTCGAACGGGTGGAAGTCGGATGCGTCATTGAGGTAGCCGAGGGCGACGGAGTCGCTGTCGACGACGAGACGTTGGCCGCGCTTCGACAAGGTTACCCCTTCCATCGCCCTGCCGACACTTCCTCGCTCGACGGCGCCGCCTTCGCGGTCATACGTGATTCCGCCGCACTCGCTGCATCCATAGAAGGAGTGGATCGAAGCGCCGAAACGCTCGCGAAAGCGTCGCGACGTTGACGCCGGCAATGGCGCGCCCGCGGAAATGAACGTTCGCGCGGTCACGAAGTCGCCGTCGGAGCGCTGCGTGGAGGCGAGATGCTCGAAGACCATCGGGATCGCCGGCAGGACGGTGCAGCGATGCCGGTTGCAGCGATCGATGATCGTCTGCGGCAGGTAATCATTGGAGATGACGATCGTCGTGCCCTGCGTGATCAGCGGTGTGACCAGATTGGAGAAGCCGTACGAATGGGACAGCGGAATGGCGGCGAAGTTGATGTCGTCCGGCGCGATCTGCATCGTCGCGCAGATGTTGCGGCAGTCGGCGAGAAGGTTGTCTTCCGAGGTGACGATCCCTTTCGGCTTGCCGGTGGAGCCCGACGTCAGTTTGATCAGCCGGGCGTTCGCGGGAACGGCAGCGCGCTCGCGCACCGTTCGAGTGGAAATCTGCGTCGTTCCCGAGCAATAGACCAGGGCGCGAACGGCGAAATGGCTGAGGATGACGGCCACTTCAGTTTCGGGAGCATCGCGATCGATCGGTACAGCGACCAGATTTTCTTTGGTGATCGCAAGGAAGACGGCGACGAAATCCACCGAGTTCGGGAGTTGGATGGCGACCAGATCACCGGCGCGGAGTCCCGAGCCCCGAAGATGGTTCGACAGCTCGCCGGCGCGCGTGAGAAGCGCCGAGCGTGTCGTGATACTGCCAGTTTCGCCGTCGATCACGGCCGGCGCGTCGGGCGCGGCCGCCGCGAGGCGGACAAATTGCTGAAGCATGGGGCCCCTGGGTTCGGAGGATAGCAACGTCGATTAAGCTTGTCATCCCGGACGCTCGGAATGACATCGGAAATCCGGAGCGTTTCGGCACCCAACTCATGCACGACGTCATCGTCATCGGTGGTGGCCCGGCCGGCTCGACGGCCGCCACGCTCCTGGCCCGCCGCGGTTTTTCCGTCCTCCTCCTCGAGCGCGAGCGCTTCCCGCGTTTCCAGATCGGCGAGTCGCTGCTGCCGTTCAACAATGACCTGTTCGACCGTCTCGGTGTCCGCGAGAAGCTCCGCAGCGGCGATTTCTTTCCGAAATACGGCGCCGAGTTCGTCACCGGGGATGGCAGCATCGACTTCATCTTTCGCTTCGATCAAAATCTGGAGCCGCAGTACCACAGCTCGTTTCAGGTGAAGCGTTCCGAGTTCGATCAGCTTCTGCTGCAGAACGCGGCGGACGCCGGCGTCGAGGTGCGGCAGGAGACCGCGGTCACCGCCGTGCAACTCGACGATCCGAACGAGGCAATCGTCGAGACCGGACGCGGCGAGCGTCTCGAAGCGCGCTTCGTCATCGACGCCAGCGGTCACGGCTCGCTGATCGGCAATCGCTACTGCGGCAAGAGCGACATCGAGTCGCTGAAGAAGGTGGCGTTCTTCGCCCACTACCGAAATGTTCCGCGTCCGCCCGGCCGTGACGCAGGCAACACGGTGATCGTCATCCTGCGCGACTCATGGTTCTGGATGATTCCGATCACTGAGGAGCTGATGAGTGTCGGACTGGTCGTTGATCGTGATCACGTCAAACGATGTGGCTTGCAGCCGGAAGAGCTTCTGACGCGAACAATCGCCGAGACGCCGTACGTCGCCCAGCGGATGGCCGCCGCGGAACGCACGACTCAGGTCTACGCCCGGAAAGATTTCTCGTACGCAATGAAGCGGATGGTGGGGGAGAACTTTGCGCTGGTCGGCGATGCTGCCGGATTCATCGATCCGATTTTCTCGACGGGTGTCTTCATGGCCATGAAATCCGCCGACCTCGCGTCCGCCGCCGTCGATCAACGGCTTCGCAGCGGCGACACGCGCCTTCTTCGACGTTACGAGCGATCGGTGCAGAGAGCGCTGGGCAAGTACTTCCGCTTCATCGAGAATTTCTATCGGCGCGAGTTCCTGGAAGTCTTCATGCAGCCGAAGGAAAAATTCGGCCTCATTCGCACGATCGTGGGCATCCTCGCGGGAAACGTGTTTTCCGGCCGGCGCGATCGCCTAAAACTGGAATTGTTCTTCGCCCTGGTTCGAGTGCAGAAGCGCTTCGGATCGATCGCGCCGCGGATCGAATGGGAGCGACTGCCGGCGGCCGCATCTGTGTAAAAATGTGGATGCAATGACCGACTTGCGACGAAAGCTGAAGGAACTACTGATCGAACGGCTCAAGTTCGAGGACATGACGCCCGAGGACATCGGCGACAACGAGCCGTTGTTCAACGGTGGCCTCGGACTCGACTCCATCGACGCGCTGGAGATTGTCGTGATGCTGGAGAGCGAATTCGGCATCAAGGTCAAGAATGAATTGTCCGCGCGCGAGCACTTCAGCTCCGTCGCCGCGCTGGCGGATTTCGTCGGACAGCGCATCGCGGAGCAGCAGCCGCAGGCGTGAGGTTGTCCAGTTGTCGGGTTGTCGAGTTGTCCCGACAACCTGAGAACCTGACAACCTGACAACCATGAGTTGGCTCAGTTCTCTCCCCCATCAAATTCCCTTTCGCGCCGCGTCCGCGGCGCGTCGCATCGACGATCGCACGATCGAGGGAAGTTTTCTGTGCACCGCGAACGACACGCTCGCGCCGCAGATCATGGTGGCCGAAGCGATGGCGCAGCTCGCGGGAGGCCTCGCATTTCATGAGCATCATGGTCCCGGGTTCCTGACCGGCATCGACGCGTGCACCATCGATCGGCCGATCGAGCCGGGCGACGTCATCAAGTTTGTGGTCAAACTGGAAGCGCAATTCGGCGGGACGTATCGATTCAGCGGGACCGGGAGTGTCGGCGGGCTAGAATGCGCTCGGGGCCGGTTCTATCTGGCCGCACCTGATGCGCAAGCCTGACATCACCATCCGCATTGCGGTTACCGGAGCGGGCATCATCTGCTCCATCGGCCGCAACAAAGATGAGGTGTGGACGTCGATCCGCGAGTCGCGCTCCGGCATTCGCAAGCTGACGCGTTTTCCCGGCGAGACGTTCCCGACGGATCTCGCTGCCGAAGTCGACGCCGTGATCGTGCCGAAGTTGCCGATCGAAAGGCGAGAGGCGAGGCGGCTGTCGCGCAGCGATCTGCTCGCAGTCGTGGCCGCGTCGGAGGCGATCGCAGAGGCGAGCGAGAAGTCGCCGCTTCCGTTCGAGCGCGCGCTCGTCTCCAGCGGAACATCGACCGGCGGGCTTCTCGAAGGTGAGGATTATTACTTCACGCGTCTCGTGCGTGGACGCCGTCGGGCGCCCGCGTCGCGCGTGCTGCAACAGCCGACTTCCGGACCGTCCGATGCCGTCGCTCGCGTCTTCAACGCCGCCGGCGGCGTGGTCTCGAACGCAACCGCCTGTGCTTCGGCGGGTGCGGCACTCGGAATGGCGGCCGACTATCTTCGTTCGCGTCACGCCGATGTCGCGATCGCGGGTGGCAGCGACGCGCTGTGCCGTCTGACGTACAGCGGTTTCAATGTTCTCCAGGCGGTCGATCCGGAGCCGTGTACGCCCTTCGGCGCCTCGCGCAAAGGCATCAACCTGGGTGAAGGCGCGGCGTACCTCGTGCTCGAACGGCGGGAAGACGCCGTCGCGCGCGGTGCACGGATTCTCGCGGAGCTCTGCGGCTACGGCGCGACGTGCGATGCGCATCATCCGACCGCGCCGCATGAAGACGGCCGCGGCGCCGAAGCGGCAATGCGCGCGGCGATCGCCGAAAGCGGAGTGCTGGCAGTCGACTACGTAAACGCGCACGGCACCGGCACGCTGCTCAACGACTCCGCGGAGACGCGCGCGATCGCCGCCGCCGTCGGCCCGAACGTTCCAGTTTCTTCGACCAAGTCGTACTTCGGCCACACGCTCGGCGCGTCGGGAGCGGTCGAGGCTGTGATCACCGTGCTCGCTTTGCTGCATCAGCTCGCGCCGCCCACGCTGCGTCTGGAAAAAGCTGCCGATGATTGCCCCCTCGACTACATACCGCACACGCCCCGGCCGATGCCGATGACGCACGCGTTGTCGAACACCTTCGGGTTCGGCGGTAGCAACGTCTCGCTGCTCTTCCGAAGGGCATGACTCGCCTCGCGATCACCGGCATCGGGATCATCGCGCCGGGAGCAATCGGTTCCACAGAGTTCGCAAAGTTGCTCGAGAGCGGTCGTACTGCGGCGATGCCGGTCGATCGATTCGACACCGTCGGTCTGCGCGCGCACACGGCCGCTCTGGTGCGCGACTTCAAGCCGCGCGATTTCATCAACCCCATGAAGCTTCGGCGGATGAACACCCTGTCGCGTTACGCGCTCTCGGCTGCGCGGCTGGCCATCAACAATCGCGGCGAAGAGCTTCCGCCGGAAACGGGCGTCGCCCTCGGCACCGCATTCGGTCCGGTTCAAACCTCGGTCGACTACATGCGGGAGTACGTGGAGAAGGGAGCGGCCCTCGCTCCGCCGCAGCTTTTTGCGGAGTCGGTGGCCAACGCTCCGGGCAGTCATGTGGCCATTGACCTCGGACTGCGCGGATTCAATGTGACCGTGACCCAGCGAGAGTCGTCGGCACTCGCGGCGCTCATGTTCGCGTCGTCGCAGTTGGCGAAGGGCGCAGCGCCGACCGCGCTCGTCGGTGGCATTGAGGAAGTCAACGAGATGGTCTTCAGCGTGCTCGATCGGATCGGCGCGCTGGCACACGCGAACGGCGCCGTCGACGAATGCGCCCGGCCGTTCGACCGCCACCGGAACGGGATGATCATCGGAGAAGGGAGCGCGATCCTCGTCATCGACGCAGCGCCGAAGCGCCCGCCGTGTGCGTACGTCTCCGGATTCGGGATCGCGCGCGACGTCACCGCGACGATCTCCGACTGGGGCGAAGGTCACGCCAGCGTTGCCCTCGCGATGCGCGCGGCGATCGATGATGCGGAGCTCGTTGCTGCTGACATCGATGCCATTTACGCGTCCGCCAACTCGACGGTGCGGGGAGATCGACTCGAGTATCAAGCCATCCAGGACGTCTTCGAGGAAGTTCCGCCGGTCGTGGCAACGAAAGGCTACTTCGGCGAATACGCGGCGGGGGGCGCACTGCAACTCGCCTCCGCGGCGATCGCCATCGAGACACAGACACTTCATCGTTCGGTCGGTTTCACAGCCGGAGAAGATGCGATGCGCTTCGCGCCCACGCGTGAGACACGCCGAAGCGACCTTCGCAACATTCTGGTCAACTCCGTGTCCGCCGGCGGCGGCATCGTATGCGCGGTGCTCTCGCGGGAGGCGGTGTGACCGAGCGCGTGCTCGTCCTCATTCCGGCATTCAATGCGGTACGGACGGTCGCCGACGTCGTGCGCGAGTGCAAGTCCATGGTCCCCGATGTCCTCGTCGTCGACGATGGCTCCGCCGACGCGACGGGAAGCGCTGCGGCGGCTGCGGGCGCGCATGTGCTGCGTCATCCGCACAATCGCGGGAAAGGCGCGGCGCTGAAGACCGGCTTCGCGTACGCGCTGGAGAACGGATACGACGCCGTCATCACACTCGATGCCGACGGCCAGCATCTTCCTCGCGAGATTCTGAAGTTTCTGGCGGGCCGCGGAGAGACCCGCGGCGATCTGATCATCGGTGGCCGCGCGCATCTCTTCCATCAGATGCTGCCGCGGCGGCGGCTGGCCAATCGTTTCTCCGCATGGTCGATCGCCAAGGCGTCGAAGACCGGCATCACCGACTCGCAGAGCGGATTCCGTCTCTATTCGGCAAAGCTGCTTCGCGGAGTGAAATTGCGCAGCGATGGATTCGATCTGGAAAGCGAAGTGATCGTGCGCGCAGGCCGCGACGGTTTCCGCGTCATCACGACTCCCATCGACCTCGGATTCGTCGATGGTCTCGCAACCAGCCACTACAAGCCTCTGATCGATACGCTGCGCATCGCGTGGACGGTGTTTCGGGCGCGATATTTCTGGCGGTGAGAAGTGTGGAGGCCGGGCCTCTGCCCGGCCTGTGCCGGCCGGAGGGCCGGTACCCACAGGGTCAGCCGCGGCCGGACGAAATCCATCAAGCCGGAGGCGATTTCCATCACCTTCGAGTTCCGGAAACCCTCGCGGCGGATCTGGGTCTCCATCACCAGATCGGGCGATTCGGCGGCGAACACGTTAGCAGTCAGCAGGATGGCGGCAGCGATGCGGCTCTCACGGCGGGCGCAATGATACGCGTGCCGAGGCCGTGTGACCGCCGTCACGTTTGCTAAGATGGATGGGCTGTGCTGCAACCCGTATTCTTCAAGCGATTTGCGCTTTTCGCCGAGTTGGACGACCGCGAGCTGGCCTCGATCGCAGCGGTCGCCAAGACGCGCCGCTACGCGAAGGACGATGTGATCTTTCACGCCGACGAAGCCGGCGACGTCTTCTGCCTGATCAAGGAAGGCCAGGTCAAGGTGACGATGATCTCGCCCGAAGGCAAAGAGATCATCCTCTCACTCCTCGGAACCGGCGAATTCTTCGGCGAGATGGCGTTGATCGAAGACGAGCCGCGGTCGGCGACGGTGGTAGCTACGGAAGCGCTGGAGCTGGTCACCATCTGGCGCAGCGATTTCCTGCAGATCCTCGCCGAGAACTTCTCCATCACCAAGAAAGTGCTGATGGAAATGTCGCACCGCTTGCGCAACGCATCGAATCGGATCGAGTCGCTGGCGACGATGGACGTGTACGGTCGTCTTGCCCGCTTTTTCCTCGATCTGGCGCGGGAGCAGGGGAAATCGCTCGACAACGGCTACGTCGCGGTCACGCGTCCGACGCATCAGGCGATCGCGAACATGATCGGAACTTCGCGTGAGACCGTGTCGCGTCTGATCCACGATCTGATGCGGCAGAACCTGCTGCTGTCGGAAGGCAAGACGATCTATCTGCGGAAGAGCGCCCTCGATCAGTTTCGCGCCGAGCTGTGATTTCGCGGTCCGCGCTGACTGTCCCCAACATCCTCACGCTCCTTCGCCTGCTGCTGATCCCCTTCTTTCTTCATGCGTCGTTCCGCGGGATGTACACGATCGCGTTTGTTCTCTTCGTCACCGCGGCGGTAACCGACATTCTCGATGGCTTCATCGCCCGCCGCCTCAACCAGCGCTCGCGCCTCGGTGCGCTCCTCGATCCCGCCGCGGACAAGATGATGATGATCGCCGGGTATCTCTTCTACACACTGGCGCCGCTCGCCGAGCGCATCCCGCCGTGGCTGACGTTCACGATCTTCGTGCGCGACTTCCTCATCGTGATGTTCGCCTATCTGCTTTCCACACGTGTGAAGGTGACGCGCTTTCCGCCATCGCTGGCCGGAAAGGTTTCGACAGTCCTGCAGGCATTCACGCTGGCGACGGCGATCGCGGTCAACGGCCTCACACCATCACTGCGTTGGCTGGCCGAATTCCTGTTCCGCGCAGCGCTGCTGATCACGCTTTTTTCCGCTGCCGACTACATCCGGCGCGCCGAACGGATGCTGCATGAGAAGCTGCTAGAATTCGCGCCCGGCGACAGAAATAGTTCTGCGGCCCTCACGAGTTAACCGATATCCTGCCTCCATAGCTCAATTGGTAGAGCAGCAGACTCTTAATCTGTTGGTTCCAGGTTCGAGTCCTGGTGGGGGCACCAACATTCGGGACTGAGAGTTGAGGACTGAGGACTGCGGGTGGGACTCAGTCCTCAACTCCCAGTCCTCAGTCCTGAGTTTGGCGAAAGTGGCGGAATTGGCAGACGCGCGGGACTTAGGATCCCGTGGCCCAAAGCCGTGTGGGTTCGAGTCCCACCTTTCGCACCACCACGGCGAGAATGAAGAAGTTCGAAGTTCGAATGAAGAATGAAGAATTGCGCATGGAACTCGCGCCTTCTTAATTCTCAATTCGAACTTCGAACTTCGAACTTATGCTTCTCAACTACGAAGATCTAACGCCGGTCCGAAAAGCAGTCGAGGTGGAGATTCCCGCCGATCGCATTTCCAGTGAAGCGCAGCGGGTGACCACGGAGTTCAGCCGACACGCGAAGCTGCCCGGTTTCCGGCCGGGAAAAGTTCCCGTCAAGATCGTCCGCACGCGCTTCGCCAAAGAGATTCAGGAAGAGGTCATGAGCCGGCTCCTGCCGCTCAGTTTTCGCGAAGCGATCGCGGACAAGAACGTCGAGCCGGTCGGAGATCCGCGCCTGCAGCGGATCGATCCGTACATCGAAGGCGCGCCCGTCAAATACAAAGCGGAGTTCGAGGTCAAGCCGCAGATCGAGCTGCGCGAGTATCGGGGAATCGAAATCGACGATCCGAAGATCGAAGTCAGCGACTCCGACGTCGAGAGCATGATCGAGCGGCTGCGCGATCAGGCCAGCTCCTACCGGGTGGAGAGCGAGCGCGGTCTGCAGGATGACGACTTCGCGGTCGTGGAAATCACGACATCAGGCGAAGGCGTCGACTCGGAAACGCGCTCCGGTCACGTGCGCGTCGGCGAAGAGACTCCGCTGTCCGAGCTGCACGACGCGCTGCGCGGAAAAAAGAGCGGCGAGAGCGCTTCGTTCGACAAGACGTACGGAGACGACGCGTCGAATGAAAACTTCCGCGGCAAGAAGATCCATCACGAAGTGACGCTGAAGGAGATCCGTGTTCAGGAAAAGCCCGACGTCACCGACGACTTCGCGAAGAGCGTCGGCGGGTGGGAGAACGTCGAGCAGATGCGCGAGGCCATCGCCGGCGACATCCGTCGTCATCGCGAGATGGAGATGCTGCGCTCGAAGAAGAATCAGATCGGCGAGCGGCTCCTGGCCCTTCACGAATTCGACGTCCCCGAGACGCTCATCGACGAGGAGCTTGGCAAGTCGCTCCAGAACTACGCGCGCTTCCTCGTCTCGCAGGGAATCGATCTCGACAAGGCGGAACTCGATTGGCAGAAGATCGGCGAAGACTTTCGTCCCGAAGCGGTGAAGCGCGTCAAACGCGGCCTCATTCTCGAAGCCATCGCCCGTAAAGAAGGTCTGATCGTCAGCGATGTCGAAGTCGACGCCGAGATCCGTCGGGCGGCGAACGAAAGCGGACGCGACTTCGCCGAAGTGAAGCATCGTCTGCGTCACGACGACGGCTACGAAGCGCTGCGCACGTCGCTGTCGCAAGAGAAAGCGCTCGAGTTGCTCTTGCGTGAAGCGAAGCCGCGGCCCGCGACAACCTGACCATTCGGGTAGGTCCGCACTCGGAATACTCCTCTACACTCGCGTTGAAGCGACGCTAGGAGTTATACGCGCATGGTTCTAATTCCCATGGTGGTGGAGCAGACGAGTCGTGGCGAGCGCGCCTACGACATCTACTCCCGGCTTCTCAAAGACAACGTCATCTTTCTCGGCCAGCCGATCGATGACACCGTCTCGAATCTCATCATCGCGCAGTTGCTTTTCCTCGAAGCGGAGAATCCCGAGAAGGACATCTCGATCTACATCAACTGCCCCGGCGGATCGATCACTGCCGGATTGGCGATCTACGACACGATGCAGTACGTGAAGCCCGACATTCAGACTATCTGCATCGGCCAGGCGGCTTCCATGGCCGCGGTGCTCCTGGCCGCCGGCAAGAAGGGCAAGCGGTACGCGCTGCCGAACTCGCGCGTCGTCATCCATCAGCCGCTGATCTTGGGTGGTGGCCTCGCCGGTCAGGCCAGCGAGATCGAAATCCACGCCAAAGACATCATGCGCATGAAGGGCCGCATGAATGAGATCCTGGCCAATCACACCGGACAGACGACCGAAAAGATCGATCGGGACACCGATCGTGACTATATCCTCCAGGCGCATGAAGCAGTTGACTATGGCCTTGTGGATCAGGTGATTGCGAAACGAGAGTGAAATGGAACGAGGATGCAACCAGTTGACACTCTGGGACTCGCGTAGAAGAATTTAAAGACCTCGGAAAGGGATTCCACGGACATGTCCAAGAAGGGGAACAGCGGCGACGTCCTGCGTTGTAGCTTCTGCAACAAGTCACAGCGCGACGTCAAGAAGTTGATCGCCGGACCGACGGTCTACATCTGTGACGAGTGCGTCGACATCTGCCTCGACATCATCGCCGAGGATCGCAAGGACGAGCCGGGGACACTGGAAGGCGCCGGCGCGCTTCCCAAGCCGAAAGAAATCAAAGAGTTCCTCGATCTTTACGTCATCGGCCAGGAGCGGGCGAAGAAGAAACTCGCCGTCGCCGTCTACAACCACTACAAACGGATCGACTATCACCAGCGCAATTCCCGTCAGGAAGTCGAGCTGCAGAAGTCGAACATCATCCTGATCGGCCCCACCGGCACCGGGAAGACACTGCTCGCACAGACGCTGGCGCGGATGCTCTCCGTCCCATTCACCATCGTCGATGCCACGACGCTGACCGAAGCGGGTTACGTCGGCGAAGACGTCGAGAACATCATCCTCAAGCTGTATCAGGCCGCGGGAAACGACAAAGAGAAGACGCAGCGCGGCATTGTCTACATCGATGAAGTCGACAAGATCTGCCGCAAGGGCGACAACCCGTCGATCACACGCGACGTCTCCGGCGAGGGCGTGCAGCAGGCGCTGCTGAAGATCCTCGAAGGCACGGTCGCAAACGTTCCGCCGCAAGGCGGACGTAAGCATCCCCATCAGGAGTTCATTCAGATCGATACGACGAACATCCTCTTCATCTGTGGAGGCGCGTTCGTCGGACTGGAGAATGTCATCGAGCGACGGCTGTCACAGACCTCGATGGGTTTCGGCGCGAAGATCTCCTCGAAACGGGATAAGAAGACGGGCGAGCTTCTGGCCCAGGTGCATCCGGAAGATCTGATCAAGTTCGGTCTGATTCCCGAGTTCGTGGGACGTCTGCCGGTGGTGGCGACGCTCAACGAGCTCGACAAGGCGACGCTGATCGAGATCCTCAAGGAGCCGAAGAACTCGCTGGTTCGTCAGTACCAGACGATCATGGGCTTCGAGAACGTCACGCTGAAGTTCACCGATGACGCTCTGGAGGCGATCGCCGGGGAAGCGCTGAAGCGGAATGTCGGGGCGCGCGGACTAAAGATCATCATCGAAGAGTTGATGCTCGAGATCATGTACACGGTCCCGTCGCAGGACGCCATCAGCGAGTGTGTGATTACGCGCGAGGTCGTGGACAACCACAGCCAGCCGATCACGCTTTACCGCAAGGCCGGGTAGGGTGGGAGTTTGAGAGCGGCGCAGATGGGAATGCGCCGCTGTTAAAGGGGTAGAGAACTCTGAATGTCCGATAACACGATCCAGCTTCCGCTCGTCCCGTTGCGCGACATGGTGGTGTTTCCATCGATGATGGCGCCCTTTGTCGTCGGCCGCCGCGCCTCCATTCAGGCGCTGGAGGCCACGCTTGCCACCGCGGAGAAGAAGATTTTCCTCGCCACGCAACGCGACCCGAAGGTCGACGATCCGACCATGGACGAGATCTACCACACGGGCGTGGTGGCCACGGTCGTGCAGAACCTCAAGCTTCCCAACCAGAACGTCAAGGTGATGGTCGAGGGCCTCACGCGCGCTGAAATCGTCAGCTCGCAGGAGAGCATCGGCTTCACCACAGTCGTCGTGCGCGAGATCGACACCAAAGTCGTCCTGACACCGGAAGTGTCGCAGTACATGCAAAAGCTCGTGGAGATCTTCGAGCAGTACGCCAAGATGTCGCATCACCTCGCATTCGAAGGTGTCATGTCGACGCTGAAGCTCGACGATCCCGACCGCTTCGCCGACACCCTCGCTTCGCACATCCTGATCACGACATCCGAGAAGCAGCAGCTGCTGGAGACAATCTCTCCATACGAGCGGCTGCAGAAGCTTCAAGACTTCCTGGAGATCGAGATCGAGAAGATCAACATCGACAAGCGCATCAACTCCAAAGTGAAAAAGCAGATGGAGCGTGCGCAGAAGGAGTACTACCTCAACGAGAAGATCAAGGCGATCCACCACGAGCTGGGTCGCAAAGACGATCGCTCGGACGAGATTGAGGAACTCCGGCAGAAGATCGAAGAAGCGGGGATGCCGAAAGACACCAAGGAAAAGGCCATGCAGGAGCTCAAGCGCCTGGAGGCAATGCCTGGTGTCTCTGCAGAAGCGACCGTGTCGCGCAACTACATCGAGTGGCTGGTGTCGGTTCCCTGGAAGAAAGCATCGAAAGAGATCAAGGACATCGAGCTTGCCGAGCAGATCCTCAATGAGGATCACTACGGTCTCGAGAAGATCAAAGAGCGCATCCTCGAGTTTCTTGCCGTGCGGCAACTGGTGAAGGGACCGAAGGGCACGATCCTGTGCTTCGTCGGACCTCCGGGCGTGGGCAAGACTTCGCTGGCGAAGTCCATCGCGCGCGCGACCGGCCGTCGATTCGTCCGCCTCTCACTCGGCGGAGTGCGCGATGAGGCCGAGATCCGTGGACATCGCCGCACCTACATCGGGGCGTTCCCCGGCCAGATCATCCAGCGGATGAAGAAGGCGGGAACGATCAACCCCGTCTTCCTGCTCGACGAAGTCGACAAGATGTCGATGGATTTCCGCGGCGATCCATCAGCGGCGCTGCTCGAAGTGCTCGATCCGGAACAGAACAACACGTTCACCGATCACTATCTCGACGTCGAGTACGACCTGTCGAAGACCATGTTCATCGCCACGGCCAACGTGACGCACACGATCCCTGCGCCGCTCAAGGACCGCATGGAGATCATCCACCTCTCCGGCTACACGCACCTGGAGAAGCTCGCGATCGGGCGTCAGTTCCTCGTTCCGAAGCAGCTCACCGAACAGGGGCTGGAAGAGGCGAAGATCAAATTCGAAGACAGCGCGCTGGAAGAGTTGATCCACTCGTACACGCGCGAGGCCGGAGTGCGCAATCTGGAGCGCGAAATCGGCTCGGTGCTGCGCAAGGTCGCGCGTCAGGTCGTCAAGCAGGCGGACTTCCAGATCACCATCGACCGCTCCAAGGTCCGCGACTTCCTCGGCAAACAGAAGTTCCGTTCGCAACAGATCCACGACCGCTCCGAAGTGGGACTGGCAACTGGACTGGCCTGGACCGAAGTCGGCGGCGAGATGTTGTCGACGGAAGTGGCGCTCTCACGCGGCAAAGGCAACCTCACGCTCACCGGCAAGCTCGGCGACGTGATGCAGGAATCTGCGCGCGCCGCCCTCTCGTATGTTCGCTCGCGCGCCGAGTTGTTCGGCCTCGATCCCGACTTTCACGCGTCGCTCGACATTCACATCCATGTGCCGGAGGGAGCGATCCCGAAAGACGGACCGTCGGCAGGCATCACGATGGCGACGGCGCTGCTCTCGGCGGTGACCAAAATGCCCGTGCATCGCGACATCGCCATGACCGGCGAGATCACGCTGCGCGGCAAGGTGCTGCCGGTGGGCGGCGTGAAGGACAAGATCCTGGCCGCCGCGCGGGCGGGGATCATGCGCATCATTCTCCCTGCGGATAACGAGCGCGATCTGGAAGACATCCCCGCCGACGTTCGCGATAAGATGGAGTTTCACCTCGTCGAGTCGATGGACGAAGTGGTTACGCTCGCAATCGATGGCACGATTGTTCCATTCGTCGCAAAGGCGAAGTTGCCGCAGCCTGAGAAAGTTATCGGAAGCGATGAGCCGCCGGTAACGCACTAGGAGCGCCGCCATCTTGGCGGCCGGCTGGGAAGCCGGCGCTCCATTGACATCTTCGAGAATATCGGCACAATCAGAACCGTTACCCGATAAAGCACTTCACGAATCTTCTTCGTAGCACCTCCGCTTCGCGTTAGCCGAAGCACGAAATCAATTGGAAATTCGGTCAGTCAAGTTTTACCGGGCGGCGTACAGTCCCGCGGACTTTCCAAAAGACCAGCGACCACAATTCGCCATGGTAGGCCGTTCCAACGTCGGCAAATCGAGCCTCATTAACGCCGTTCTGAAACGGAAAGGGGTGGCTCGTGTCAGCCGGACGCCGGGAAAGACGCAGGCCATTCACTTCTATCTGGTGAACGACCGGTTCCATCTCGTCGACTTGCCCGGCTACGGATTCGCAAAAGTGTCGAAGACGATGCTGCATTCCTGGCGCACGCTGATCAATGCGTATCTCGAAGGAGCGGACGCGTTGCGGCTGATGTTCCTGCTGCTCGACGCACGCCGCACTCCCGGTGATCCCGACAAGCAGATGCACGGCTGGACGCATGACGCCGGAATCGAAGTACGCGTCGTGCTCACCAAGAGCGACAAACTGTCCAACAACGAGCTGGCGAAGAGCACCAGAGCGATCGCCGCGGAGTTGCAGGTCAAGACGGAAGAGATGATCCCGTGCTCCGTGGTGACGAGAATAGGAATCGAACAAGTTCGACGCGAGATCGCGTCGCGTCTGTGAACGAGGCAATCAAATGAGCGAACAAGAAGTGGATAACGAAGCGAACGCAGCGAGTGCCGTCGAAGCGCCGCCGGAAGAGAAGGCGGAGAAGCCGGCGCGCAAGCCGCGCCGTCCCAAGGCGGAGAAGAACGCCGCGGCGGACGACGGTGGAGAACAGGCGCCCTCGCCTGTCGCGGAAGCAGCGCCAAACGGCAATGACGTCCCGGCGGTGGAAACCGCCGCTGTCGCCGAGGCGCCACCGCCGCCGGTCGAACCGGCGCAGCGCGAACAGCGTCCGCAGTCTCGCCGTGGCGAACAGACGCAGGCCGCGGAGACGCTCGACATCCGCGTGCTGAAGGAGATGAAGCTTCCCGACCTCTCCAAGCTTGCCAAAGACCTCGGCGTCGAGAACGCAACCGGCATGCGCAAGCAGGATCTGATCTTCTCGGTCCTCCAGGCGCAGACCGAAAAGAGCGGTCTGATTTTTTCCGAGGGCGTGCTGGAGTGTCTGCCCGATGGGTTCGGATTCCTTCGCGCTCCTGAATACAACTATCTGCCCGGTCCCGACGATATCTACGTTTCCCCTTCGCAGATCCGCCGTTTCGATCTGCGCACCGGGGACACGGTCTCCGGCCAGGTGCGTCCGCCGAAAGAAGGCGAGCGGTATTTCGCGCTGATCAAAGTCGAAGCGGTCAACTTCGAACATCCTGACGTTGCGCGCGAGAAGATTCTCTTCGACAACCTCACGCCCCTGTATCCCGATAAGCGGATCAAGCTCGAGGTGCCGTCGAACATGTCGTCGCGGGTGCTCGATCTCATCGCGCCCGTCGGCAAGGGGCAGCGCGGCCTTATCGTCGCCGCTCCGCGCACGGGAAAGACCATGATTCTGCAGGCCATCGCCAACTCGGTGACCACGAATCACCCCGAGACCACGCTGATCGTTCTGCTCATCGACGAGCGTCCGGAAGAAGTCACGGACATGCAGCGCTCGGTCAAGGGTGAGGTCATCTCCTCGACGTTCGACGAGCCGGCATCACGTCACGTGCAGGTCGCCGAGATGGTCATCGAGAAAGCGAAGCGTCTCGTCGAGCACAAACGCGATGTGGTGATCCTGCTCGACTCGATCACGCGACTGGCGCGCGCCTACAACACCGTCGTGCCGCCGTCGGGCAAAGTGCTGTCGGGCGGCGTCGACTCCAACGCGCTGCAGCGTCCGAAGCGTTTCTTCGGCTCTGCCCGTAACGTGGAGGAGGGCGGCTCCCTCACGATCATTGCCACCGCGCTGATCGACACCGGTTCGCGCATGGACGACGTGATCTTCGAAGAGTTCAAGGGCACCGGCAACCTGGAAGTTCATCTCGACCGCAAGCTTTCCGACAAGCGCGTCTTCCCGGCCATCGACATCAATCGTTCGGGAACGCGAAAGGAAGAGCTGCTGCTCGAGCGCAACGAGCTCAACCGAATCTGGGTCCTCCGGAAAGTGTTCTCGCCACTGTCGACCGTGGAGTCGATGGAGTTGCTGGTGGAGAAGCTGGAGAAAACGCGGACGAACAGCGAGTTTCTCAATTCAATGTCATCGATGTAGTGTCCTAGGCGAGCGGCGCGCGGCGAGCAGCGAGCGGGTTTCTGCTCGCCGCTCGCTGCTCGCTGACCATGGCCAAACGCTCTCGGATTAAAGACTTCCTCTGGCGCCACGCCGCCGGCATCGCCTTCCTGGTGATGGTGGCCTTCGTCGCCCTCATCGGCTTCGTCGGCTACACCTACGCCGTCATCACGAAGAAATTCGACTCGAGCCGGCGCTGGGACCTGCCGAGC
>CAAGKR010116280.1_pt1 | contig 18258 bp, 17 predicted proteins | sample 2556971 | NCBI WGS metagenome assembly CAAGKR01 (sample SAMEA5207829, study PRJEB30636) | soil metagenome | biome: forest; feature: boreal; material: soil | place: USA | collected 2011-09 | depth 1 m | reverse complement strand
CGTGCTGGCCCAGGAGGGCGAGGAGCCACCCGAGCGCCCCGACGAGCTGCTGGCCGAGCTCGACCGGCGGTGCGACGAGCTTGAGGGGCTGATCGCGAAGATCAACCAGACCAACGCCGCGGCCAGGCTCGCGACCGGCGAGACCGTCACTGAGGGACTCGCCCGGCGCGACACGATCGCGCTGCGCCAGGGTGCCTTGCGTGCCTCGATCACAGCCGCCACCGGGCGGTCGGTCGGCCTCGGATTGAGGTATAGCCGCTCCGAGATCCGCATGGTGAGGCAGGTGAATGTGAGCGAACTTCAGAGCAGGCTCGACGAGCTGGCGAAGGAGAGACGGGAGCTGGACAATCGCCTGCAGGAGCACAACTGGCAGGCGACTTTGATCGAATAAGCAGTCGGTAGCCGACAGGGGCGAGCGTCGAGGCCAGCGGCCGGCCAAAGGTCGCACACATCCATAGATCCCTGACCAGGAGCGCCGGGGGCAGGCGCACGCGGGGCCGGAATCCCGCATACCGTCAGCCCAGCAACAGGCAGCGCACACCGAGTATCGCGGATCGAGCACAACCAGACGCTGACTTGCGGTGAGGGTGGGTAAGGGGACTGTTGACGCGGTGGAGGGCATCACCTCCGTTGTAGGCTTATTCGATGGGCTTGAGTGACCGTCACATCGCCGAGAAGGACCGGTGCTCAACGTGTCAGGGGTCCGGCTGGACGTGGTGGCCTGCCAAGGAGCCACCAGAAGAGGGCAAGTGGATCGTCTGCCGCGCCTGCATCGGCACGGGCCGCACCGACCACAATGGCCGCAAGCGACAGAAGCCAGACGAGGCACCCGGCAGCTAACCAGGGGCGTGCCCCTACCGGACGCGCAGCGATTAGTAATAGATCAGACAACGCGATGAGCGACGCGGTTCCATACGCCAACTACCAGTACGAGATATACCTGCGCGGTATGGCGGGACAGCGTCCCGCGCGGTCGTTTGACTGGCGCCAGTTGGAGCAGGACGCTTTGAATCTGCTGCGGCGCGGACCGCGGGGATATATCGCGGGGGGCGCGGGGCTGGGCGAGACGATGCGCGCGAATCGCGAGGCGTTTGACCACTGGCGCTTGCGGCCACGGATGCTGCGCGACGTCTCAGAGCGGAGCCTCGAGCGCACGGTGCTGGGGACGGAGCTGCCCGCCCCCGTGCTGCTGGCGCCGGTCGGGGTGCAAACGCTGGCGCATCCAGAGGGGGAGCTGGCGATGGCTCGGGGCGCGGCGCAGGTGGGGGTGCCGTTCGTGGCCAGCACGGCGGCATCGCACACGATCGAGCAGATCGCAGAGGAGGCCGGGGAGCTCGCGCGCTGGTATCAGCTGTACTGGCCGCGAGATCGTGAGCTGGCGCGCAGCTTCGTGGCGCGCGCGGAGCGAGCGGGATACAGCGCGATCGTGGTGACGCTCGACACCTGGCTCTTGGGGTGGCGACCGGCGGATCTGAGCGAGGCGTTCCTGCCGTTCCTATGGGGGGAAGGGAACCGCAACTACCTGGAGGACCCGGTCTTCCGGGGGTTGTTGGAGGTGACACCGGAGGAGAACATGCAGGCCGCGATTGGGCAGTGGGCTTGGCAGTTCGCCAACCCATCGGTGACATGGGAGGACCTGACGTTTCTGCGCGAGTGCACGAAGCTGCCGATCGTGCTGAAGGGAATCCTCCACCCCGACGACGCGCGGCTGGCGATAGAGCATGGAATCGAGGGGGTGCTGGTGTCCAACCACGGGGGGCGGCAGGTGGATGGGGCGATCGGCGCACTCGATGCGCTGCCAGGGGTGGTGGAGGCCGTGGATGGGCGCTGTGAGGTGCTGTTCGACAGCGGGATTCGCAGCGGCGCGGACGCGCTCAAGGCGCTGGCGCTGGGCGCCCGCGCGGTGCTGTTGGGGAGGCCCTACATCTGGGGGTTGGCGCTCGGCGGCGCCGAAGGAGTGGCGGAGGGGCTCCGCAGCTTCCTCGCGGACCTCGATCTGGCGATGGCGTTGAGTGGGTACGCGAACATCGATGAAGTAGACACAAGCGCACTGGTCCCACAGGGTCGCTGAGAGCCGGATTTAGGCTGAAGCGACGACAACGGTGCAGCCGTTGCCCTCGAAGGACTCCAGGGCGTTGCGCTGGGCGCGCTTGCCGATCACCTGCGGCTCCTGGCCGGTGGGGGAGATGTCGATTGCGAGCTCGATCCCCAGCGCCCCGGAGATGCGCAACAGCATCGGGAACGCTGGGTTGTGCTCCCCGCTCTCCAGCCGCGCGACCGCCGGTTGGGTCATCTTCAGGCGCTTTGCCAGCGCGGTCTGGCTGAGGCCATGCTCTGCCCGGTAGGCGATCACCTTCACCGCTATGGCGCGGGCTAGCGCGGCGCGCTCCCACTCCCGCCGATACTCGGGGTTAACGTCGAGATGCTCAGCAAGCACCTCCTCGTGGGTAGGAAGATCAGACAGTTTCATTGCAAGGCCCCTTGTTGTATCGAGCCTGACTATACCAAAATTGTAATAACCGTCGGGACGTCATGGCTCCACCTCAGCGAGCCGGTCCTTCGCGGCGCTCACGGTACGCTCGAACCCGGCCTTGTCCTTCTGGGCCTCAGGGCCTACGGCGCCGATCACGAACACATCCCCGATGCGCTCATAGATGCACCGCCAAGGACAGCGACCAGCGCGCGGGCGCAGCTCACGCAGCGAGCCGCCGGGGTCTCCCATCACCTTGCTCGAATGCGGAAAGGGAAGCATCGGGCCAAGCGACGCCAGCTTGTCCACCGCGTTGTCGATCGCCTTGCTGTCCCGGTCAGGGACCGCATCCGCCTCCGCTCGAGCCTGCGGGTGATAGCGGACCTCCCACGGGGAGACCGGCGGCGCCTGCGAGCGAGCACCCTCAGAGCGCTTCTTGCGTTTACTCACCGAAGCCGCCAACGCGATATCCATCCACCATGCCCCCAACGCTATGCCGCGCTTGGGATGGCACGCAATGACTGCGCGCAAACGTCGCCCTAAACGGCAGCCAGGACTAGATCGCCGTGGCGCGGGCGCGCACTATGAAGTAAGAGGGTTCGCAGCCGGAGTCGTGAAGCTGGTGGCGATCCTAGGTCAGTCATAGTAAAGTTGGGATTGATACCAACAACCGGGAAGTGAGGGTTATGCCGAAAGTTCCTGCATTCCATTCGACCCGACCAGGTGAGTCCGTTCATCACGACAACTCCGCCTGCACCGAGGGCGACAATATCGAGCCCCACTACTTGGCCTCGGGGACGGGTGGCAAACCGCTGTGCAGCCACTGTCAGCGCCTCAGCAACGAAGGCAAGTAAGAAGGTAATTCCAGTACGGCCCAGTCGGGCTCCGTCAATCAGTGACCATCACCAGGTAGCTCGCTGAATGGCATGTCTTACGTGCAGACCGTGGCCAGCGCCCGGAAGCCCTCTGGGCGCTGGTCGCAAACCGCGGGATCACCATGAGAACGCCTACGCCTGTTACTCACAGCTCCACACGCGGGTATTGGCCTCGCTGGCCCACGCCACGACATCCCCGTAAAGAGCCGTCCGCTTCAGCGCCGCGCAGCTGAGCGCGGCCCTTCCAAACTGCTCCATGGTCTGCCGACTCAGCGCACCACCTCCCAGACAATGCCGAACCAAGTGCGACAGAACCGCTGCGACGTCGTGGCCCGAGCAATAACGTGAGAGGTCGCCAGTCTCATCCAGCGTCTTTTTGACTCGGCCGAGGAACTCCGTTTGCTGAATCGTCGGTTCACGCGACCTCCCGAGTGCTACCGTCACCACCTGCGCGAGGTCGACGTCGTCGTTCGCTTGCGTGATCGCGACATGGACCGGAAAATCACGGAACGGAACCTCAAGCCGATCGCGACAAGAAACGAACCGACCAAGGCCGATCTTGCCGGCCATGCGCACGACAATCTCTCTCAAGGACGAACCCGCGCTCGTGAGGTACGCGTCCAGGCGATCCCGATCAGTCGTCGTGGCGACAACCCGCGTCATAACGTCGCCGGACAAGAACACTGTCGCATCCAAATCGTAATGATCCGTATACACAACATTTGTCGACTCTAGGGGTGCGGAGAGCACGCCAACCCAGTCGAGATCCACGATCGCTAGGACGCGCTGCACCTGCCCCGAGTCCGCGAGCTCGATAGCTCGTTCAACCGTAGTCTTCGCGTACCCCGGCAGAGTATGAGCGACCGCGGCGTCGATATGGGTGTCAAGGGCCTGGCAGTCGGACGCGCCCTCAAGCACCACGATAGTTCGCGGATCGGCCGTGCGGAGCATCAGTATCTCGGCAAACAGATCGTCGCCGGTGATGCCCATATCGGTCAAGACTCGCTAGCCCCATCGCCAACGTCAGGCGTTGCGTGCTCTTCTTTATACAAGGGCACGGTCCGGCTCGACCACTTGTGGATGATTTGCGGGGAATGTGTTGCGACGACGAAACGAAGTGCAGCAACCTGCGCAATCTCCGCGATATCGTCGAGAAAGCGCTGCTGCCAGGTGATATGCAATGAAATCTCTGGCTCGTCGATCAAGACAGTCGTCTCGGGAGCAACGTTGAACAGGAGGTCGTACATTAGTACGAGCTCATGCTGCTCTCCTGACGACAGTGCCTCCGGGCCGACGGTATCACCGGATGGCGTAGTAAAGCGAAAGCCAGACTCGCGATCAATATGGATCGTATTAAATAGAAACCGGTTATTGACGATGCGGCGAAGCAACCCAACACGATCTAGCAGTTGGCTAAAAGTTGCGAGCTTTTGGTCCGTGTCATCCAGGTACGTCCACAAGACTCGTTGCTCCCATTCCTCAAGATCACGCTCAGGAAGAGGAAGAGACGCGTACGTGTCAAGCACAGCAATCTCGCTGAGTCGGTCACGCAATTCGCTTTGCGACGCATATCGAACACGTATTTGATCATCGGTGACACCCTCCGGAACCCGCGCCTCTAGTACGCGACGGGGGAAGGTTCGGTCAAGCTGTTGAGAGCTCTGTGAGTTTTCGGCGAGTGCCTCTCGAATTCTGCGGGTGAGGTCCTGGGCGTACTTCGTGGCCGTGCTTTGTCTGACAGGTCCACGCTGGCCCGGGCGAGAAGGCATGAATGTGAGAAGCCTCTGTGTCTCGATGAGGTGCACGTGGAAGTCCCGGATAAAGTCCGTGAAGTCCTCGTTTATTTCGCTGGTTTGCGCGCTAGGAGGTCCGAGATAGCCCGGGTACCGGCGGTTGATATCGGCGAGAGTGAGGTAGTCATCGTTTGAGTGATCAAACCATTTTTCGCGATCAATTCGTTCGAGAGGCAGGTCGCGTTCAAGCATGCGAAGACGCTGCTCCGGTGGGTGCAACTCTTCTCGCACGACTGAGAAACTAATCTGATCCCTGTTGGGGCGGCTGAGGTTCACCCGAAGCACTGCTGGCTCCTTATCGGGCTCGTCAAGTGTTTCGAGTGCGAGCTGTCCTCCGCGAATTATGGTGAGCTGCGTGCCGTCGCTAAAGCCCAGGGTCGCCCCGCCGAACGGGATGGTGAACAGTGCATGAAGGCGACCAGCGCTGATTGCTGTTACAAGCTCCAGCAGCTTCGTCTTGCCGACTCCGTTCGGGCCATGCAGGATCACAAACTCCCAATCCTCTGGAAAGATGATTTTGTGGTCGAAACGGCCGAGTAGACCCTCGACCGTAAGAAATGTCAGTCGTATCATTGCGATACCCGTGTCGGCACGTGGCGTACCATATATGGTCGCGGCGCGGTCGCGGCACGGCGGAGCACCGTGTCCACGCCGCGCTCTAGGGCGTCTGGTTTCGCGCGAGCGCGCCGTCGAAGCGGCTTATCATCCCGCACGCTCACGATTGACATGGCGGACGCCGCGGCGCGCGCTGAGTATCGGCTCGTCATCGTCTAGCACCTCTCCCCCGGTGAACTCCGATTTCCGAAGGGGAGCTACACCGTCGGGACGTCATGGCTCTACCTCAGCGAGCTGGGACGAGCTTGGCGGTTTTCGCGATAGAGAGGTCTGTCATAATCCACTCGCCACCGGCGAGGGCCTTGAAGCGATAGCTGCCTCGAAGGCCCGTAGCAGTCGATTCCAACACGTCTCACTCAAACAGCCGTCCCTCGACTTCCAGCCAGTACCGGTAGAGCGCCTTCGCTTGCTCGAGCACGAGCTGCGTGTAGTAGTTGACGTCGTAGGGCCCCTCGCCGCCGCCCGTAGCCGTTGCAGTCGCGGATTGGTGGTGAAGCTGGTGGCGATGGCGGAACTCTCAACCGTTGGAGGTCCTTTCCTCCTGTAGCGTCAGGAGCGCCAGGAGAAAGCCCGACGAGAGGTAATTGACGGCTGCGGCGAACTCCTCGTCAACATCCTGCGAAAGAGTCATCTCTACAACAAGGTCGAGAATCTCATCATCCACACCATGAGCTCGTAGAAGTACCAGATTCGCCGCGAGCGCCTCCTGACTCGATCGGTCGGCGTTTACCGTGGTTAGGTCACGTAGCTGCGCAATTGCAGTTTTCAATGACGCCGCGCGTACCACGGGCTCCGGTTTTGCGCGCGCCGCGTCGCCTTCGCGGACATCGGTCGTTGGGTCGATGTGTCTAGTGAACGAAGTGTTCTCGGAGTCTGTCTGAGTGCCATCACACATGGTCCCAGACACGCTAAGACTCGCTGCGGTAGCTTTATTCTCGCCGGTTCAGTTACTAGCGCTCAAAGTCTCCGCGATCTCGCTGAACTGGTCAAGCGCCGCCTGGAGGTCTTCGACGATCTCCGCAGCGATCACCTCGGGGGCCGGGAGATTGTCCGTGTCCTCCAAGGACTCGTCTCGCAGCCAGAAGATGTCCAAGGACGCCTTGTCACGCGCCATCAGCTCGTCGTAGGTAAACGACTTGAACCGCTCGGTCTCGATGCGGTCCTGGCGGCGTTTGGTCTTGTAGCAAGACACGAAGTCATCGAGATCCGCGCGGACCAGCTGGCGCGTCTTGAGCGTGAAGCTCTGGTTCGTGCGGAAGTCATAGATCCACAGCTTCTTCGTCCACGACTTCTCCGACGCCGGCTTGCGGTCGAAGAACAAGACGTTGGCCTTGACGCCACCGGCATAGAAGATGCCCGTCGGTAGACGCAGCAGGGTGTGGACATCGCACTCCTTGAGGAGCTTGCGCCGTACCGTCTCACCCGCGCCGCCCTCGAATAGCACGTTGTCGGGCACAACGATCGCCGCGCGCCCGCTGGTATCGAGCAACGAACGAACGTGCTGGACGAAATTGAGCTGCTTGTTGGAGGTCGTAGCCCAGAAGTCTTCGCGCAGGTAGCTCATGCTCTCGGTCTCAGCGTCACCCTCGGCGTTGATCACCCTGTAGGAGGACTTCTTCCCGAACGGCGGGTTGGTAAGGACCATGTCGAAGTGCTCCGACGGCTTGGCACGCAGCGCGTCGTCCACCGTCACGAGGCTCGCGCCTTCCGGTGTTCCGATCCCGTGCAGCAGCAGGTTCATTGCACATATGCGTGCCGTGGCATCGACGATCTCCCAGCCGCGGAGCGCTTCGTCTCGCAGGAACTTCTTCTCATCGGGGTCCAGTCGGTCGGACTTCATCTGCTCATAAGCCGCGAGTAGAAAGCCTCCCGTGCCTACCGCTGGGTCGGCCAGCCGCATCTTGGCCGTAGGTCGCATCACCTCGACAATGGCTTGGATCAGTGCACGAGGGGTGAAGTACTGACCGGCGCCGGACTTCACATCCTCAGCATTCTTGGCGAGCAGACCCTCGTACGCATCGCCCTTGACGTCAACATCGAGCGTCATCCACTGCTCGTTCTCGATCAGATCCGACACGAGCCGCTTCAGCTTGGCCGGATCTTGGATCTTGTTCTGGGCCTTGCGGAAGATCACCCCGAGAGTTCCCGGCAGCTTGCCGAGCTCCTCGAGCGTGTGGCGGTACTGGACCTCCAACGGATCACCATCGAGACGATGCAGCGTCTCCCAATCCAACCCGGCCGGGACGATCGGTGGTCGGCTGAACGGTGGCTTGGTCTGCTCATCGGCCATCTTCAGGAAAAGCAGAAACGTAAGCTGCTCTATGTAGTCCTGGTATGACAGTCCGTCGTCACGCAGGACGTTGCAATAGTTCCAGAGCTTGCGGACAATAGTGGCGGAATCGCTCACGTCGTGACCTTAGCGCGGCGTTGACGACGAGCTTTGGCAAGCTTATGACCGTTGGACGACGCACGCTCAGCGGCGATGCGTTCGAGCAGCACAGATGCAGGCTCATCATCTGGGTCTTGTGGAACGAGCTTTCCTGAGAATGCACTTTCGAGAACGGATCGCCGGAGGAACGCTGCACGCTGGAGAGATCGGCCGATTTCGGTCTCCAGACGCTCGGCCAGTCGTAGTCGATCAGCAATGACGGTCACCAGACCTTCCTGTTCGTCCTTAGATGGGAGCGTCAGCGGCGCCGCTAGCAGGGCTGCCTTAGTCAACTTCTTTCGCCCCGTGGTTCCGGTCGTCAGCGCAGTGAATGGATAATACGACAGCGCGAAATTGAGGAAATCAATATCAACCCCCGGTCCTGGGCGCAGGACGTGGGCGTGGTTGTTTACCCAGGCCTTCCCGGTGATCTTGTATGAGAAGGGCTTTTCCCTTCCTGTGAACGTCTCGTCCTCCACCACCAGCACAAGTGGCTCATCGAAGAGGTAGTCGTCAATTGAGCCGACCCGGCCGTTAGCGCCGTAATATGGAATCGTCCCCGGCCGCCGCAGCCTTTCAGACTTGTTGACGGGCTTGCGACGGCTATCAAGGCATTCGCATGCCGCCCCAATTGTCGTGCGTACCCACCCCCGCTTTTGACTGCTCGTCGTGTTCAGAACGGTACGTCGGTAGCGCTTCAGGTTCTTGCGCGCCCGCTCCACTGCTGTCCCCCCGGCGTCGAGCCGGGAGAACTGCTCCTCAATGGCGGCGACGATCCGCTCCTGCTCTCGGACCGGCGGGATAGAGAGCCGGAGATCGAGCAGTTGCTTCTTAGTAACTCCGCTGATAGTGGTACCTCGACTCATAGCCCTCAGCGATTGGGCGGTCCTGCTCAACTGAAGGCGAAGGAACTCAGGATTGATTCCCTCAAGCGGAGGCAGCGCCTGGCAGTCCTGACTAAACGCGATGTCTTCTGGAGCACGTGCGACCTTGCCCAGGCCGACACGAGTGACGACAATTACGCTGTCGTGTAGAACGACGTTTGTTGCCGAAGCCGCAACGCCAGCGTCGCTTATATGCCGCCTGACCTCAATCGTCCCGTCATCGGAAATGTCAGCACTTGTGATCCAAGGTGTGCTTCCAGTCCAGTAAGCGTCAACCGATCTACTTGGTGTTCCGCCGCCCACTACATCGAACAGCGCCCCAATAGTCGTCTCGGCCCATCCGACTGGCAGACCACTCATGCCGCCAAGGCCTCAGTTAGTTCATCCGTGATCGGAGTCAGCCGATCACCAAAGATCTGTACAGCCTTGCCGATGCCGCCGTGCTCGGCGAACGGTGTGTATTGAAAGGACTCGGGTGTGATCCCCATCTCCGCGGCGATGTTCTCCTTCATCCAGGTCAGCCACTGGCGCTGCTCATCGGTGAAGATGGTGCCATTTTGTTCCTGGGCCAAGAGCCAGGACGCGAAGCGGAGGTCGACCTGGTCGCGGAACGGCACGAGTTCGTCGTCCTGGTCGAGTGTGTAGCGCACGAGCGAGACGATATCCGTGAGCATCCTGCCGCCGGAGCCACGGACCTTGGACTGGTCGAGCGTCTCGTAGGCGTGCCAGAGTCTCTCCGGTGTCCATTGGCGCGGCGGGCGCTGGATCGTCGTCGCAAGGTCCTTGATCTCGGCGAACGTCAAACGCTCGCTGTAGGGGCGGCTGTACAGGACCTGGAGAGCGCGGATGTCGTCCTTGTGCTCCTCGATGTACTGCCTGAACGAGCCGACCAGCGCCGCTGCCTTTTCTCGTCCTTCGTCGGAGTGTTCGGCGACCAGCACCGTGTCCTTGGAGACCTCATCGATCGTCTGCTCGAAAGACTTGCGGGCGTCGAGAATCGCGCCGCGAAGATCGGGGTTCGAGGACAGCGGCTTCAACGCGTCGGTGATCAACTGATCGGCCGCTCGAGCAACCGAGGCCTCATCCTCCTCAGACCCACCTGCTTCCTTCACCGCGGCAATCTGGTTGTCGGGGTCCAGCGCTTCGACGATGCCGTGGGCGATTTCCCCGAGATAGATGCCACCGGCAAGCTTGGCGAGCATCTCACGATCCTCTCTGGGCAACCGCTGCTCGAGACGTGCGAGTCGGCCCGCGAGCGTTGAGGCGACCTCGGGGTCGCGGTTGCCGAAGCCCACTTGCCTCATCAGATCCTTCAGGCTGGCCGTGGGCTTGCGCTCCAACGGCAGGAGCGTCTCGACCATTTTGGTCTCGGTGATACCGACCGCGTCAACCACGACGAAACGATCCTTGTGTTGAGCGTCGTCGGTGACCGACTGAAAGTCGGTGTCGTCCATGATCCGCACACCGCGGCCGATCATCTGCTCGAAGTAGGTTCTACTTTTCACGGAGCGCATGAACAGCAGGCACTCCAGCGGCTTGACATCTGTGCCGGTGGCGATCATGTCGACCGTAACGACGATGCGTGGGTACAGCGAGTTGCGAAACGCCTGGAGCAGGTCCTCGGGCTTACCGTCGTGGGTTCGGTAGGTGATCTTCGTAGCGAAATCGTTGCCCTTTCCAAAGACCTCGCGGACCATCTTCACGATGTCGTCTGCGTGTGAGTCGTCCTTCGCAAAGATCAGCGTCTTCGGTACCGTCGTGCGCCCGGGAAATAGCTCGGTGAAGAGCTTCTCCTTGAACGTCCTGAGCACCGTGCGAATCTGGTCCTCGGATACCACGTCCCGGTCGAGCTGCTTGCCCGTGTATTCAACCGGTTCGTCCACCTCCTCCCAACGAACCGCTCGCTTCATCCGATCGCGATAGCCCGCGTACTCGCCTGTCTCGATCTTCGAGCCGCTCTCGGTGATCGCTGTCTTGATGATGTAGACCGTGAAGTCAACGTTGACGCCGTCGGCGACCGCCAACTCGTGGGAGTACTCCATCACGAGGTTCTGGCGGAAAAAGCCGAAGGTCTGCTTGGTCGGGGTGGCTGTCAGACCGACGAGGTGTGCATCGAAGTACTCGAGCACCTGCCGCCACGCCCCATAGATAGAGCGATGGCACTCATCGACGATAATCACATCGAACGCGTCCGGCGGAAGCTTTGGGTTGTACTCGACCGTGACAGGCTCTGACACGGGCAGCTCGTAGACGGAGTGCTCGTCGGTCTCCTCGTCCATTTCCTCATCGCCACGGAGGATCGAGAAGATCCGCTGGATCGTCGAGATACACACGCGCGACGTCGGGTCGATCGTGTTCGACTTCAAGTGCTGGATGTTGTATTCAGCCGGAAACTTGCGCTGGGTATCCGGGACATCGAACTTGTCGAACTCGAGCTTCGTCTGTTCACCCAGGCTCGAGCGGTCGACCAAGAACAAAATCCGTTTCGCATCGGCGTGCCGAATCAGCCGGTAGGAGATGTTCGCCGCGGTAAACGTCTTTCCCGAGCCCGTCGCCATCTGGATCAACGCGCGCGGGCGATCCTCACGCAACGACTCCTCCAGGTTCGCGATCGCCGTCGCTTGAACCTTCCACAGCCTCGTCGCGTCGAGCTCCGGCATGGACTTCAGCCGGGCCCGAAACGTCGGTGCATCCGAGTCCTCGGCGATCTGTCGGCTCCACTCAGCAAGCGTCTCCGGCCGATGGAACGTGAAGACCCCGCGGCTGCGCGCCTCAGGGTCATAGCCGTTCGTGAACCGGGTCTCGGTGCCTGTGGACTCGTAGATGAAGGGGAGCGGGTAGACGGGGGCGTTGAGCCAGTCGGGGAGCCCCTCGACGTACTTGCCGCTCTGATGCTCGACCTCGACCAGCGTTGTGCCCTCAGGCTTGGCCTCGATCACCCCGGCCGGCTGGCCGTTTAGAAAGAGCAGGTAGTCGACCCTGCCGTGCGGTTTGTCCAAGACGAACTCCCTGACCGCCACGCCAGGGCCAGCGTTCACGTCAACCTGGTCTGCGCTCTGAACGAACCAGCCCGCCCCCCTGAGCTGCTCATCGATCTGTTTGCGCGCTCTCGCCTCGCGGGCAAGGTAGGCATCCTCTGAGCCCGCCATGGCCGGAAATCCTAGCTGACGGGCCCATCGCGGCAGCGCAACATATAGACCCCGGCATCGGACACATCGAGCTATTTGACCAGACAACAGCGGATACCTGCCAGCGGTGGTGTGTATCAGCCCGCCACTCGGGCCGATTCACGGTAGACAAGCATTGAAAGCGTTGGATGCGGAGATGGCAGATTCGCGCGAGGGTTGACTCAAGACGGGTTCGTGGAGCACAGACGGGCCCCACTAAGCGGACGTCCTAATCAAGCGCTACCGTGGCTTCTTATGGCATCAGCGACAGTCGTCTCGCCGCGCATCAGCCTGAACCCTTTGTCAGGCTGTCGCTTCTGTGGCTACCTCAAGAATGGCACGGTCAACTCCGAGCAGTGGACGGTCGTCGCCGAGACGGAGCACCTCGTAGCCGTACCGTCCGTGGGCCCATTGATTCCAGGCTGGCTCTTGGTGATACCGAAGGAGCATGCCCTTAGCTTTGGGGCTATAGATGCCGACACCCTTGCAGCGCTAATGGCCGACATCGACCGGATAGCCGCAGGCTGGCACGACTTGTTCGGACCACTAACGTGGTTCGAGCACGGTCCGGCTGAAGCCCGCAGCTCAGCGGGATGCGGTATTGACCACGCGCACATGCACTTGGTGCCGACCGGTCAGTTGGATCTCCTCACGGGAGCTCGCGAGTTGTTCGCCAAACTCGTCTTTAGCGAGATCGCAGGCCTAGAGGCTGCCGCCGCCCCGGTGGTAGTGGGTGATTCCTATCTCTATCTACGAACGCCGGACGAGCGTTCGTGGCTGGCTCGCTCGCGCGATATCCCGAGCCAGGCTTTTCGTCAAGTGATCGCTAATCAGCAGGGCTCCCGGGCCAAGTACGACTGGAAGACTTTCCCACATCATCATGCGCTTGCGACGACGATCAAGATGGCACGGCGCCTCAATCTGTCCGCCCCAGAATGAAAAGGGTCGCAGTTGAGCGATTCACAGACTCGCTCCTCGACCCCCCTTGGTCCACGCAAAAAGCCAACACCCAGCAGGGGTCGGCACGACGAGGTGGACTTCGCGCCAGCGGATCTCACCGATGGCCGGAAGGAGAATGACTGGAAGTCACGCTATTGCGACAGACGCGCGATCGTCCAGATCCTTGCAGAGGGTGCTTACCTATGGATATTGCTCGTCGCCACGGCCGCGTCGTTGATCCTGATCTGGCTGGGAACGCCACGATCTTGGCTCGGGGTTGACTGGGCTCGGTACGACACATTCCGGATTTACTCGCTCGCGTGGGTTTCTGGCACGCTGGGCGGGACTCTCTTCGCGATCAAGTGGCTATATCACTCTCTCGGTAAGGGTTCCTGGCACGCCGACCGACTTGCTTGGCGGCTGTTCACACCGCATCTCTCGGGCGGCTTCTCATTTGCCCTCCTTGCGCTGGCTACCTCTGGCATCTTCGAGATCCTAAACCGCGAACTGCTTCGCTCAAGTCCGGCGGTCGTCGGTACGGGGTTCCTGCTTGGTTACTTCTCGGACTTTACGGTGGCACGCCTCTACATTCTGGCCGAGCATTTGCTCGGCGGCGTGCATCCCGACCAACGCCCGTGACGGCAGCTAGGTGCCAGGTTGCGCGCAAGGGTAATCCTGTGCTAGCCGATGCGGCTCGATTCGGGGCGAAGGCCGCCGGCCTTGCGGCACTCGATCCGAGCTGGACTCCTCGCTTCTTTGCGCTCGAAGTTGGCACCTACAAGCAGTTGGGGTCTGACACCGCTCTCGGTGATGCGGTGGGCGCAGCACTGGACGCTTTCGGTGCCTGCTCTGATGGTGTGATCGTACGGTCAAGCGCATTAGACGAGATGCTAGAAAAGCGGGGCGCCTTTGATAGCGCCCGCGCAGAGGCGTCTTTCTCCGCGATCGCCAACTGCATCCATGAAACGGCAGCGCATGCGCCTGCGGCAAGTCATGCGCAACTTGGCTTTATTGTGCAAGAGTGGTTAGGCGGAGTCGCAACCGGCCACCTCTCGAACGAGCGACGCGTGAGCCGCGAACCACGTAGCTGGCTCTGCGAGGCCGAGTTGCCAATTGAAGGAGAGGATAAGCGCTTTCGCTTTCGGGTAGACAGCCGGACCCGAGGTCGAGACGACCTCTCTTGCAGCTCTTGGGAGGAGCTCGCAGCGGCTATCCGCACTGTTGCGAGACAGATGTACCGCCACGGCGACCGATATCACCTTGAGTGGGTCTGGGACGGGAACCGTGTCTGGATTGTCCAACGTGATCCCGACCACGTTGAGCGTGGCGGGCTACCAGGATCGGCATGGACGGAGGACGATACGTCGCCTCCACTCCGAGACCTCCGACGATTTAAGCGAGTCCCAATAGAGGTCACGCCTTTCCCGAAGGTCAATCATGTCCGTGAGTTCCGCAAATGCGGCCTCCCGAGTGGGGATATTCGCATCTTGGCGGGCGCGGGGATGATCGGTCGACTTGCAGACGGCAAAATCAGCAATGATCTACGCCGCGATCTACTGGAGCTGATAAGGGCGCCAGTCGTCGTCCGCACCGACTTCCGAGCGGCTACCCAACAGCCGAAGGTCCTGTCGAAGCGAACCGATACCTGTCGCACGTATGAGCAGCTTGCAACATTCCTCGTTAACACTGCGAAAACCGCAGTCGCCGGAGGATGCTCGCCCGGTGATCTTGCCTTTATAACCCATCGCTTTATGCTCGCACGTGCAGGGGCTATGAGCTTCGGTAGCCGGGGAAGCTCGCGCGTCCGAATTGATGCGACATGGGGCCTGCCAGATAGTCTTCTGTTCTATCCGCATGATTCCTTCAGAGTTGACATTGCTACCCGACATGTCGAAAGCTATCTCCGGTGTAAGACGGACTACATCGACATCGCCGCGGATGGCCAGTGGCGCTCTCATCCGGCGGGCAGCAACTGGGATTGGCGACCAGCACTAACCGACCGAGAGGCTATTCGTATAGCCGAAATGACGGTGAGACTCACCGATCATGTCGGGAGCGATATCGAGGTCATGTTCTTCGTCGGAGGTAGAGAGTCCGGTGAGAACATCTTGCCATGGTTCTTCGACGCAAATGAGCGTCATCTGACCGACATCCGTGCAGCTCCGGGCTATTACGTCGGGGAACGGGTCACGATTACCGACCAGGAAGATCTGCGTGCGCTGGACATCGAGCTAGGGACATCTGTAGGTAGCCGACGACTCATTGTGTGTCTTAGACCAACTATGGATCTCTTGCGCTCGCGCGATTTTATCCTCGAAGTGGTCGATTTCGCCAAGCGTAGGAATCTGCCTATAGAACTTGAGGGTAGCCAACTCTCACACGCTTACTACCTACTCGAGGACGCAGGCGCAGCGATCAGATGCCGCGATCCGTGGCTTCCGCCTGATCGCAGGCGTTCCTTCGGAAAGCTAGTTCGTGACTTCGTACCCGTGAAGATTGAGCGGCGTGGCGAACTTGCGACGACCTATTCGGCAGACCGCGCCGAGTTGAAGGAGCTCGTAAAGGCCAAGATGATCGAGGAGGCAGTCGAGTATTTCTGGTCAGCTGATGCCGATACGGATATCGAGGAGCTTGCGGATCTACTTGAGCTACTCCGCACCGCCGCGCGTGTGCATGACATCGATTTTTCAGTCATCGTGCAAGCAGCCGCAGCCAAGTTGGAGGAGCGCGGCGGTTTCGAGAGCGGGGTTGTGCTTGTCGAAACTCGTGACGCGCCAAGCAGGTCGGCCCTTCAAGGGGATGCTGCACGTCTGATTGCGGTTCCGTCTACGCGACGACGCACAAACTCAGCTCGACGAGTTGTCCGACTCCCTGGAGGCCGACTCATCCTGCCAGTCGCACCGCCGACGGGCTGGAAGCTAGGAGAGTCGCGGACAGTTGGCCTAACAGCTGATGACGAGGTCACCGTCACCTACGGCCCTACCGAGATCCTTGTGCATATCCAGCCACGCGCGACTGGGCGTAATCGCAATCAGCTGTCGCTGTTCGACCCACCGCCGGAACGCGGATAGGGGAGTGTGATTACGAGGCGTCGGCCTAACAGGCCGCTGACTCGACTCCTGCTTCGTCTTCTAAGCTGTCAGACGGTCGAAGGAGGTTCTGCCGGTTCTGGCGTTGGCCAGTCAAAAAGGCCGGCCGGTCGGAGCGCATCTCCGGTCGAACTGAACTCGCCAGTCTCGCAGTTCATTGCCGCTTCATGCGCTAGGCGCCACAGAAGAATGGCCGGCATAACGGGCCATACGGATTGTTGTCCGATCGCGTCTATATCTTGGATTGGCTATGGCTTCCGACGGTGCGTTTCCCTACGCGACATCTCAAACTGGTCTCAAACGAATCCTTGAAGGCATCCCCGGCTGGGTAAGCCCGACCAAGGTCACAGGGTCCTGGTTGGCAGGTGTTGGCTTTGCGGGCGGAACAGCAGCCCAGAGCCTCGCCGCGATGCGCGGTGTCGGGATCGTGGGATCGGGGGGACAGCCAACCGAGCTGTGGGCAGCACTTCGGGCCAAGGATCGCGCGAAGTTTGCTACTGGAATCAGAAAGCACTATGCCGAGCTATTCGCGACCTATGCCGACGCGCACCGAAAGGACACTGAGGCTTTGCTTGCGTTCGTCCGGTCAAAGACGACCTACGGCGATGCGACTCAGCAGAGGGCGGTTGCGACATTCAAGACCTTTTGCGAGTTCGGTGATTTCGATGCTGATGCTCCGGTCGAGGACGAGACAGACGACAAACCGGCCAAGGTGTCCAGATCTAAAACGTCATCAAAGATGAAAGAAGGCACCGGCGGCACCCGAAGCGTGGCGCTGACGGTGAACATTCAACTGCAACTGCCTGAGAACGCGAGCGGCGACGTCTACGAGAAGCTCTTTGCTGCGATGGAGAAGCACCTCAAGGGTCTGATCGGTACGGAATGAGCCAAGCCGACGCGGTCCAGGTTGTTCTGGGTCGTCTAGGAGAGTTGAGCAAGGAGGCGAACGCCATCCTTGGTACGCATGAGGGCGCGCCCGCACGGATCTTGACGCTGGAGAAGTCGTACGCGGACCTTGGCGCTCTGTCTCTTGACCAAGATGAGCTGTTCCGTGAGAGCCTCCGTGCCGTGGAGGCAGGGCTGTTTCGTGCCGCCCACGTTCTTGCTTGGGCCGGGTTTGTGGACTTCCTACACGACCTCCTGGTTCCTGCCTACCTCACAGCGCTACAGGGAGAACGCGAAAGCTGGAAGCTGACAGCGCGCGAGGACCTTCGTGAGCATGCCGAGTTTCAAGTCATCGAAGCGGGCAAGGTGGTCGGTTCCTACAACAAGACCATGATGAAGGCGCTACATGGCCTTCTGAACAAGCGAAACGAGTGCGCTCATCCCACCGGCTACTTCCCGGACCTGAACGAAAGCCTGGGTTACATCGGCGAGCTATTCAAGAGAATCAAGACGCTCCAGGCTAAGTCGAGCAGCTAGATCCCAGATTTGGGCTCTCGACCGTCCGTACCGTCCAACGGCGATCTCAGCGGACTGCTGGGTCTGTCCCTAATGCTTGGCCTCGTTGCTACTGGCCTGATGACCGGTGACACTGTGGTAGAGGACCCTTAGCGCCGGGGTGGGGTACCGCCGGAAGGGCTGCTCTAGGATCACGCTCAAGTTGGCCGCGTCGCTGCCCTCCGAATACACGGTAACGCTGATGGTGTCCGATGCGAGCCACATGGCCTCCGTGATCGCCTCGCGCAGGTCGTTAGCGGAAGCAACATCGCCCGAATGTTTGCCGGCCTTCACTTCAAGCGTCCGAAGGGTTTGCTCAGCTGCGGCCACGCAACCTTCGACTAATCTGATGAGGTCTACGAATGCGGAGCGCGGCCCCTGCCAGCGATTGCGCTCGGAGGCGGGCGTGCTCTGTTCCAGCAGCGGTGACATCCGCCGCCGAGCCTAGAGCAGCAGGCGGTCGCGGAGACACTAAGAGCGCCTATCAAAATGAGTGTTGGAGTTGTTGGTGGCAGATGAGGGCGGCGCCGATGGTGAGGAACGCTTCGTGGATGTCGG
>CAAGKR010284616.1_pt1 | contig 18286 bp, 19 predicted proteins | sample 2556971 | NCBI WGS metagenome assembly CAAGKR01 (sample SAMEA5207829, study PRJEB30636) | soil metagenome | biome: forest; feature: boreal; material: soil | place: USA | collected 2011-09 | depth 1 m | reverse complement strand
GGCGGCGACGTCGACTCCGGTACTGAACAGGAGGCGGTGCGCGAGCACCGCCGGCGCGACGACCTTCACGTCGTCGGGAGTGACGAAGTGACGGCGGTACACCGTCGCGTGAGCCTGGGCGGCGTGGAAGAGCGCGAGCGTCGCGCGCGGCGACGCACCGAGCAGGACCTCGGGATGCATGCGCACCGCGGCCGCGATGTCGAGCACGTATTCCAACACCGCTCCGGCGCAATAGACGCGGCGCACCGCGGCGATGACGGCGCGCAGCTCGACCGGGTTCGTCACCGACTCCAATGAGGGCAACACCGCGGCGCCCCCGGCGCCGGTGAGGATCTCGCGCTCGGCGTCCCGTCCGGGGAGACCCATCGTGAGCACGACCCCGAACCGGTCGAGTTGGCTCTCGGGAAGCGGGAAGGTTCCCGTGGTGCCGAGCGGGTTCTGTGTCGCGATCATGAAGCACGGGTCGGGCAGCGCATGGGTGACACCGTCGACCGTCACCTGACGCTCTTCCATCGGCTCGAGCAACGCGGCCTGGGTTCGCGGCGACGCCCGGTTCACCTCGTCGACGAGCACGACGTTGGCGAACACCGGCCCCGGACGGAAGTCCCAGCTCCCGGTCGCGGCCGCGTACACCGACGTGCCGGTGAGGTCGGACGGGAGCAGATCGGGCGTGCACTGGATCCGGCCGAAGCGACCGCCGATCGCCGCGGCCAGGCTCTTGCCGAGAAGCGTCTTGCCGGTTCCGGGTACGTCTTCGACGAGCAGGTGGCTGCCCGAGAGCAGGGCCACGAGCGCGAGCCGCACCGCATCGTCCTTGCCCCGAACCGCCGAGGAGACCGTCTCGAACAGCGCCGACGCGACACGCAGCGCGGCGGCTTGGCCGTCACCGTTCGCGATCGCTCCTGCTTCGACACCGCCGACGGTGGGAGTCGGAGCGGCGTCAGTGGCGGTCGGCGGCGCCGCAGGAGTGGTCGATGAGGTCGGCATGGGCAGACATATCGTAGGAGGGCTTCAGCGGTCCGAGAGCAGCGCCTCGACCAGCTCCCCCTGGAGGGCCGTCAGGGCGCTGTAAAGGGAGAACGACGCGCGCCCGGGATCGTCGGCGTCGAAGTGGTCGAGCTCGGTCTCCTCGGTGATGTCGAGCGCGGTGCCGAGCGCGAGCCGGGCGTCGTTGAGCACCCCGAGCCACCGGGCCTCCGAGGCCTCGTCGAGCACGATCTCGAGGCTGCCGCGACGCGTCGGCGCCGCGCCGGTCAGCGAGTCCGTCACCGTGGTCAGGGCGTCGAGCCGGGTACGCAGGAGATCGGGCTGCGCGAGTGCCTGCCACTGCTCCTCCGCATCCTCCTCGGTCGGGTCGAGGTAGGCGCGCGGGAACAATCGCCGTGACACGGGATCGTTGCCCGCTCCTGCCTCGAGCACCGCGCGCAGGTCGGCGACGACCGCGACGAGCGTCTCGGCCTCCAGCGGCTCGAACCGCAGCACGAGGTGCCCGCTCCGCCCGCGCCGCACCCAGTGCCCACGAGTCACGAGCGGACCGTGCTCATCAGCGGTCTTTCTGCATGGTGGCCCAGAGCCCGTGCCCGTGCAGGCGGGCGACATCGGCTTCGATCTTCTCGCGGGTGCCACTGGAGACGACGGCCTTGCCTTCGTGGTGCACCTGCAGCATCAGGCGCGTCGCCTTCTCGCTCGAGTACCCGAACAGCTTCTGGAGCACGTAGACGACGTAGGTCATGAGGTTGACCGGATCGTTCCAGACGAGCGCGATCCACGGGACGTCGGGCACGACAAGCTCGTCGGGCACCGGCTCGGCCACGCGCTGCGGAGCCGTCGCCAGCCTCACCTTCAGCCGCCTCGCAGCTGCTCGGCGAGACGACCGAGCAACCCGTTGACGAAACGCCCCGAGTCCTTCGTCGAGTACTGCTTGGCGAGCTCGACCGCCTCGGTGATCACCGCGGCAGCCGGCACCTCCGGCACCCATCCGAGCTCGAAGGTCGACATCCGCAGCAGCGTGCGGTCGACGACCGGCATGCGCTCCAGCGCCCAGTGCTCCGAGTACTTCCGCAGCAGCGCGTCGATCTCGTCGGCGTGCTCGGCGACACCCTCGATGAGCCGGCACGCGTACTCGTCGGGGCGCACCAACTGCTCGCCGACGATCGCGGCGAGGTCGACGCCGCGGATCTCGGCCTCGTAGGCCAGGCCGAGCGCCCGCTCTCTCGCTTCGCGTCGCGTCGGCACGGTTCGCGCTATGCCCTCGCGAGGTACTCGCCCGTACGGGTGTCGACCCTGATCCGCTCGCCGGTCTCGACGAACAGCGGAACCTGCACCAGCAGACCCGTCTCCAACGTCGCCGACTTGCGCGCACCGGAGACCCGGTCGCCCTGGAAGCCGGGCTCGGTCTCGCGCACCTCGAGCACCACGGCCGCCGGGAGGTCGACCCCGACGATCTCGCCGTTGTACATCGGCAGGATCGCCCCGTCGCCCTCCTTGAGGTAGTTCACCGCGTCGCCGAGCGCGGTCGGAGAGACATGGATCTGGTCGTAGGTCTCGGTGTCCATGAAGACGTAGTCGTCGGACTCGCGGTAGAGGAACTGCATCTCCCGTTTGTCGATGACCGCCAACCCGAGCTTCTCGTCGGCGCGGTATGTGCGGTCGATCACCGCGCCGGTGCGGACGTTCTTGAGCTTGGTGCGGACGAACGCACCACCCTTACCCGGCTTCACGTGCTGGAAGTCGACGACGGTCACGAGACCCTCGGGGAGGTTGAGGGCCATACCGGTCTTCAGGTCGTTGGTTGAGATGCTCACAGCATGAGGTCCTTGGGGGTGTGCGTGAGGGGACGCGACCCTGACGCGGTGACCACGACTGTGTCCTCGATGCGGACGCCGCCCACACCTGGCAGGTACACACCCGGCTCGACGGTCACGACATCGCCGACCAGCAAGGTACCAGCTGCCGACGAGGCGACTCTCGGGGCCTCGTGGATCTCCAGCCCGACGCCGTGGCCGGTGCCGTGGGAGAACGCCTCGCCGTAGCCGGCGTCGGAGATGACGTCGCGGCAGACCCGATCGACCGCAGCGCACTCGACTCCGGAGCCAACCGCGTCGCGGCCCGCCTGCTGGCTGGCGAGGACGAGGTCGTACAGCCGCCGCGCGTCGGGCCCCGGGTCGCCGACGCTCACCGTACGGGTCATGTCGGAGCAGTATCCGTCGACCACGCAGCCGAAGTCGCACACGACCAGCTCGTTGCGACCGATCGGCCGGTCGGTGGGGCGCGAGTGCGGCATCGCGCCGTTGGGCCCGGCCGCGATGATCGGGTCGAAGCTCATGTGGGTCGCACCGCGCTCGCGCATCGCGAACTCGAGCGCGAGCGCGAACTCGCGCTCGGTCGGCCCCTCGGCGAGACGGGGCAGCATCGCGGCGAACGCATCGTCGGCGATCGCGCACGCGGCCGTGATGCGGTCGACCTCACCGTCGTCCTTCACCCGGCGAAGCTCCTCGACGACCGCGCCTGCGGGCACCACGTCGAACGCACCGACCGATGCGAACGCGTCGGCGAGCTCGCGTTGCTGTGCCCACGTCACGCCGTGATCTTCGAGCCCGATGCGGACGGCACCCGCCGCGGCCGACGCGAGCACCGCGCGTTGCTCGGCCACCGTCGTGCGGATCTCGATCGCCGGCGCGACCCCGGCCTCGTGCAGCTGGCTGCGGGCCTGCTCGCCGTAGCGGCCGTCGGACACGAGCACCGCGTCGTCGGGGAGCACGAGGAGCATCCCCGCGGAGCCGGTGAATCCCGTGAGGTAGCGGATGTTCGGCAATCGCGTGACGAGGAGCGCGTCGACGCCGACATCGGAGAACCGCGCGCGCAGGCGGTCGAGCCGACCGGCGACGGCCAGCGGCGCCAGCGCGGTCAGTTTGGTCACGATGCTCACTGCTGCTCCTCGATCTCATCGACGTCGGCAAGCTTCGCGGCCACCGCGTCGATCGCGAGGCGGTAGCCCGCGGCGCCGAAACCGGAGATCGTGCCGGTCGCGACGGGGGCCACCACGCTCGTGTGGCGCCACGACTCGCGGGCGTGCGGGTTGGAGAGGTGGAGCTCGACGATGACGCCGTCGAAGGTCGCGAGCGCATCGGCCAGCGCGTACGCATAATGCGTGAACGCGCCCGGGTTGAAGACGATGGCCGCGCACCGGCCGCGCGCGCCGTGGATCGCGTCGATGAGCACGCCCTCGTGGTTCGATTGCAGGTGCTCGAGCTCGTGGCCCCGCTGCTGCGCCTCGGCGCGTGCGACCGCGACGAGCTCTTCGAGCGTCGTCGACCCGTAGACCTCTGGCTCCCGCTCGCCCAACAGATCGAGGTTGGGGCCCGAGAGCAGCAGGATCGTGGCCATCAGCTCACCGCCTCGTTCAGGCCGACCTGTGCGAGCGCCTTGGCGACGGCCGTGGGGTCGGGGTCGTCGACCCGTTCGATGCCGCGGGGCCCGGAAAGCATGAACGTGAGGCCTCCATCGGCCTTCTTGTCGCGCCGCATGAGCGCAACCACTGCGCTCGCGGACAAACCGGCCGGCGCGGCGGCGGGCAGACCGAGACCCTGCAGGAGTTGCTCGGTTGCTTCGACCGCGTCGGGCCCTACCCGCTCGAGCACGTTCGCGAGATTGACCGCGAAGACCATCCCGATCGCGACGGCTTCCCCGTGACGCAAGATGTGACCTCCGGCGATCTCGAGCGCGTGAGCAAGCGTGTGCCCGTAGTTGAGCACTGCTCGGGCGCCAGAACGCTCGAGCTCGTCGGCCTCGACGACCCGGGCCTTCGCGGCCGCGCAGCGCGCGACCACGTCCTCGACGAGCTGGGGGTCGCACGCGAGCAACTCGAGCGCGTGGTCGGAGAGCAGCGTCATCAGATCGTCGTCGCCGATGAGCGCGTACTTGGCGACCTCGGCGAGACCGCAGCGGAGCTCGCGCTCGGGGAGCATAGAGAGCACGGCGGGCTCCGCGAGCACTGCGAGGGGCTGATGGAACGCACCAACGAGGTTCTTGCCCTGGGGGAGGTTGACCCCGGTCTTGCCTCCGATCGACGCGTCGACCATCGCGAGCATGGTCGTGGGCACCTGGACCACCCCGACACCCCGGTGGTAGGTCGCGGCGAGGAACCCGGCGACGTCGCCCACGATGCCGCCGCCCACCGCGACGACCGCGTCGCCGCGCAACAGGCCCCACGCGGCGCATTCGCCGGCGAGCGCCCCCACGGTCGCGAGGGTCTTGTGCTCCTCGCCGTCGCCCATCGTGAACGTCACGTTGGCGATGCCCGCGCGGTCGAGCGCTTCCGCGACGCGCGCGGCATGGTCGCGCAACGCGTCCTGCGTCACGATCGCCGCGCGGCGGCGGCCGGAGAGCACGGCCCCGAGCTCCGCGAGCGCGCCCACACCGATCACGATGTCGTACGAGCGGGGTCCGAGATCGACCGTGACCCGCTTCACGGAACCCGCTCCCCGGTCGCGGCGAACGTCGCGAGCACCGCCTCGACGACGGCGGCGACCTTGAGCCCGTCGGTGTCGACGGTCGCGTGGGCCACGGCCTCGTAGGCCGGGCGCCGCAATGCCTCGAGTCGCTCCAACGTCGCCTTGGGGTCGCCGCTCGGACCCGGTTGGCTCGGAGCCGGTTGGTTCAACAGCGGCCGGCCCCGACCGTCGCCGACCCGCGTCGCGAGCTGCGCGGCGGGAGCCCTCAGCCACACGACGAGCCCGGCGTCGCGCAGGCGTCTGCGGTTCTCTGCATCGAGCACCGCTCCACCGCCGGCCGCGATGACCGCGGGTGCCGGTGCCGCGCACGCGTCGGCAACCGCGCGGTGCTCGAGCTCCCGGAAGGCGGCCTCGCCGTCGCGGGCGAACACCTCGGCGACCGACGCGCCGGCCATGGTCGCGACGAGGTCGTCGGTGTCGACGAACGCTCGGCCGAGCCGCTTGGCGCAACGCTCACCGACGGTCGACTTGCCCGCGCCCATCATTCCCACGAGCACCAGGTGACGGGCCACCCGCGACCCGCTCATCTCAACCCCGCGACGTAGTGCGCGTGGTTGGCGAGAAGCTCGTCGAGCGAATCGCCGCCGAACTTCCGCAGCGTCTCTGATGCGAGCACGAGCGCCACCATCGTCTCGGCGACGACACCGGCGGCGGGAACCGCGGTGACGTCGGTGCGCTCCTTGAACGAGACCGTCTCCTCTTTCGTCTCCGTGTCGACGGTCTTCAGCACCGGCCGGTTGAGCGTCGCGAGCGGCTTCATCGCGACCCGCGCCACGACCGGCGCCCCCGTCGTCATCCCGCCTTCGATCCCACCGGCGCGACTCGACTCGCGGAGATAGCCCTCGTCCGCGCTCCACGAGATCGCGTCGTGCGCCTCGCTGCCCCGGCGCTGCGCGACGTCGAAGCCGTCACCGATCTCGACCGCCTTCATCGCCTGGATGCTCATGAGCGCACCCGCGATGAGCCCGTCGATGCGGCGGTCCCAATGCACATGCGACCCGAGGCCCGGAGGCACCCCGTATCCGAGCACCTCGAGCACCCCACCGAGCGAGTCGCCGTCTCGCGCCGCGGCCTTGATCGCATCGACCATGGCGGTCTCGGCCACGGGGTCGAAGCAGCGAACCTGCGACGCGTCGACGCGCTCGAGATCGCCGGGCTCCGGACGTACGCCGTGCGCCACGCGCACGCCACCCAGCTCGACGACGTGCGACAGCACGTCGACACCCAGGTGTGCGAGGAGCGCCTTCGCCAGCGCACCCGCCGCGACCCGCGCGGCCGTCTCGCGCGCGCTCGCGCGCTCGAGCACATCGCGCGCGTCGCGCAGGCCGTACTTCTGCATGCCCGCGAGGTCGGCGTGGCCCGGTCGGGGTTGCGTGAGCGGTTGGGCCGTCGCGCCGGGCGCGGAAGCCATCTCCTCGTTCCACTTGCCGGTCGCCCACTCGGAGTTGTGGATCAGGATCGCGACCGGCGAGCCGAGCGTGCGCCCGTGCCGCACTCCGCCGAGGAACTCGATCTCGTCGGCCTCGAAGCGCATGCGGGGGCCGCGCCCGTAGCCGAGCCGGCGGCGCGCGAGCTCGGACGCGACGTGCTCGATGAGAATGGGGAGACCCGCGGGCAGACCCTCGACGATGACCACCAGGGCCGGGCCGTGGGACTCGCCCGCGGTCAGAAAGCGCAGCACGACGTCCTTCTTGGTCGAACGCGGGCGGTCAACGGCGAGCCTACTTGATGACCTCTTCGCCCTCGCAGAGGCGGAACGGCGCGTCGCCGAACAGGAACTGGCCGCACGGCGTGTTGAGGCTCACCACGCGATAGCTGGTGGCGAACACGTCGCCGACGCCGACCGTGTAGACCGTCGAGCCCACCTGCACCTTGGCCATCGGGGTGCCGTCGGCCTGCTGGAAGACGTCGAGGAGCGCGACCGACGTGCCGGCCGCGGGCTCGTTGCTCGGTACGGCCGTGGTCGTCGTCACCCCACCGCCACCTCCGGTCGTCGGGGTGGTGGGTGTCGTCGAACCGGGGCCGGCGGTCGTCGGGGTGACGATGATGACCGGCTCGAAGGGGTTCTTCGTCGCGAACACGTCGAACGTCGCGGGCGTCCGCGTCGACCGCGACGACGGCGTCGTCGTGGTGGTGATCTGCGAGCTCCCTCCGATCGACAACCCCGGAGAGGTCGACTGCACGTGCGAGCCGCCGCCTCCGCTGAAGACCACGAACTTGACGAGCAGCACGAGCACCAAGAAGCCCGCGACGCCACCCAGGACGATCAACCGTCGGCGTTCACCCGTATTCATCAGTTCACCTGCGCGGTCGTCGATGTCTCGCCGCTCGAGTTCCCGCTCGCGGGCGGCGTGGAGCTCGATGTGCCGGCCGCCGGACCCGGCGCGGGCGAGCTACCGGTGGGTGTGGCCGGCGCGGCACGAGTGAACATGCGAGCCGTGAGCGCCGCCGAAAGGTTCGGCGGACCGGTCGGCGTTGCCGCTCCCGTGCTGTCCGCGCCGGCTGCGGTCAGGCTGATGCCGTCGACGATCACGAGGCGGCCCATGGCTTCGAGCCGGTTGAGGTAGTCGAGCACCTGGAAGAATCCACCCTTGATCTGGACGCTGAGCGCGATCACGGACGGTCCCGTGGTGCCGGCCGTGACGACGCCCGGCGACACCGACAGCCAGTCGATACCCGACTGCACCGCGATCTGGTTCGCGGAGAGGATGAACCCGTCGAGGTCGGGCGAGTCGGGAACCGCGGCACTGAGCTTGTCGAGCTCGGCGGCGATCTCGGGGCCGTTGTGGCTGATGTCGGTGAGTCGCGTCAGCGCGGTGCGCAGCGTCTGCTCGATCTGCTGCGAGGCCTGGGCATCCTTCTTCGCGCGCGAGAGGGAGCGCCCCTTGGGTGCGAAGATCAACAGGTTCCAGATCAGCACGACAACGACGGTGAACAGCAGGCCGAGGACGACGGCACGAGACCTCATTGCTTCGTCCCCGCCGAGTACCGCTCGAGCCGGTTCGAGCGCGCTTTGGGTGTGAGATTTGCCGTCGAGGTGAAGTTCACGATGTCGCGCGACCCGAGCGTCGCCTTGGTGATGTTCGGGACCCAGAGATCGTTCAGCGACGGCAGCTGCGAGATCATCTTCAGCCACGCCGCGACCGACGGGTAGTCGAGCCCGACGGCGCTGAAGTTCACGGTGCCGGTCAGCTCGGCCGCGGGCGTCACCAACGGCACGGTCGTCGTCGGCGGCGCGCCGGGAACCGTCGTCGGTGTCGCGGGCGCAGTCGGCACCGTCTGCGTCACCGTGCCCTGGAAGCTCGTGAGCCACACGTCGTTCGGGATCGTGCGGGCGAGGTCCTGGAGCATCCGGCTCCACGACACGTCGCTCCCGAGCAGCCCGGTGATCTGCTGGCGGAGGGCGTCGAGCTGATCCTGCTTGGCCTGCGCGTCGGCGAGCTGGCCGATCTGGGCCTGAAGCGACAGGTTCTTCTGCGCCTGCTCGGCCAGGACCTTGTGCTGATGGGAGATCGAGTGCTGTCGCGCCATCGTCGGGATCGCGAGCAGCACGATCAGCGCGGCAGCCGCGGCCGCGCTGCCCGCGATCACGCGCGTCTTGGCGCTCGGCGCACGCGACGAACGCGGGAGCAGGTCGATTGCGACACCGACCGGACCGGCCGGGAGCGCGAGCCCGACCGCGACCGGCAGGTACGGATCGAGGCGCGGGAGCTCGATGTCGTCGAAGCCGATGTCGCCGACGCTGAGCGTCGAGCGGGGCTCCGCCATCTGGACAGGGAGGCCCACGAGGGTCGAAAGCCGGTCGACGATGCCCGGGAGCAAAGTCCCGCCGCCCGTCGTGACGACCCGTAGGAGGCGCGCCGCACCCGGCTGGTTCCGGTAGTAGTCGAGAGACGAGCGGACCTCGTCGAGCATCGCGGCGAGCGGCCGCTCGAGCGACGCCCGAGCGCGGGCGACGACGTCGTCCGAGACGTTGCCGACCTGGCGCTTCACCGACTCGGCGGTCTCGAACGGCAGCTCCAGACCCGAAGCAACTGCGTCGGTGAGCTCGCGCGCACCGCTGCCGAGCACGCGGACGAAGCGCGGGATCCCGTTCTCGTGCACGACGACGCAGGTGACTCCGCCGCCGAACGACACGATGCCTTCCGCGCCGGCACCGTTGTCGCTCACCGAGTGGGCGAGGCTGCGGATCAGCGCGAGCGGAACGAGATCGACCGACTCGACTCCGAGCCCGGCCCCCTCGACCGCGTCGACGAGACGACTGACCGTCGCCGCGTGCGCCGCCGCGAGCAGGACCTGCATCACCGACTCGCCGGTCTGTGACTCGACCGTCCCGAGGATGGCGAAGTCGATGACCGCCTCGTCGAGCGGGATGGGAATGAGCTCCTGGGCCTGGAAGCGCAGCGCGCCCGCGAGCTCCTCGCGGGTCATCACCGGCATCTCGACCTGGCGAACGATCAGCCGTGGGCTCGCGACACCGACGCGCACACGCGCGCGGCGCAGGCCGAGCTCGGTCCGCAGGCGCGAGATCGCCGCGGTGACGGCATCGCCGTCGACGATCTCGCCCTCGCGCATGACGTCGCGCCCCAGGGCGACCTGGCCGAACGCGACGAGGCGTGGCGGGGGACCGGGCACGACCTCCGCGACCGTGACCGCGTTGGTGCCGACGTCGAGACCGATCACGCCGCGGGCCACGAGTCACCTCCCCGAACGGTCTGCGACTCCAGGTACTGGGTCAGCTCGTGCTCGCGGATGCGGAAGTGCTTGCCGACGCGAATCGCCGGCAGCTCGCCCGCGCGGATGAGCCGGTACACCGTCATGTTCGAGACCCTCATCGTCTCGGCGACCTCCCGCACAGTCAGGAGGCGGTGCTCACCAGCCACGTATCCCTCGCAAGTTCACGACAGCCACAGTAAGACTCACGAGCAACAATCGTCAATCGCAGCCCCAACTTGAGTCAACTGGAGTCATCGGTCTCCTTCCGCCCCACCTTTACCATTCGCGAATCACAACCATGTCGTTCCTTGTGGCTCAACGGCGAGCGGCGAAACGAGCCCGCAACGTGCGGCTGTGCGCGAGAAACGACCGCGTTACGGCGAGCGGAGCGAGTCCGTATGAGCACCGCGCGCGACACCGGCACGTCCCACGCGGCGCCGTCGGGAGCGAAGCGAGCGACAAGCTCGCCAGCGAGCGAAGAAGGGAGCGGACGGCGAAGCCGGATCGCTACCGCACGAGCGAGCGAAGAAGCAGGGATCGCTCCCGCACGAGCGAGCGAGACGGCTCAGCTGCGGCCGAGACCTCGGTACCAGTCGAGCATCGGGCCGCCGACGAGGACGATCGTGAGCGTGCCGGCGGCGAGGAAGGGCCCGAACGGGATGTGTTGGCGTCGGCCGCGCCGCCCCGTCGCCATGAGGACGGTTCCGATGACCGCACCGTACGCGAACCCGAGGAACATCCCGAACGCGACATCGAGCGCACCGAGATAGCCGAGGTACAGACCGAGCACGAACGACAGGCGCACGTCGCCGAAGCCCATCCCGCGCGGTGAGGCGACGTGGATCGCGAAGAGCGCGGCGAACGCGCTCACGGCGCCGATGAGCGCGCGGGCAAACCACCACCAGTGCCCGTCGAACCCGGCCCCCAACGCGAGCAGGGGCACCGCCGCGAAGCCGATCGGGTAGATGATGCGATTGGGAATGAGGTAGTGCTCGAGATCGATCACCGAGATCGCGAGCAGTCCGGCGCCAAGGAGCAGGTACGCGGGCAGCGCCCACGAGTGGGCGAACCGCGCGCCGATCGCGCCGAAGAGCGCCGCGCACGCGAGCTCGATGAGCGGGTACCGCGCGGAGATGCGCGTCCGGCAGTGCCGGCAACGCCCCCGGAGCACGATCCACGACAGCACGGGCACGTTGTCGCGCGGTGCGATCGGGGCGCCGCAGCCGGGGCAGTGGGACGGCGGGGCGACAACCGATTCCTTGCGAGGCACGCGCCAGATCACGACGTTCAGGAACGAACCTATGAGGAGGCCGAGCAGCGTGCAGCCGGCAGCGATCGACCCGGTCACGGCGCGGAGGGTAGACGGAGGTTTGCGGCAACGCGCGGCATGTGCTCGATCGGCGGCGAACCTAGGCTCGGCCGTTCCGGCCGACGGGATACGCGAAAGGGGGAAACGGTGCGGCTACCGGTCGCGACGATGGTGCTGCTCGGTGCGGTCGCGTTCGGCGCGGCATGCGGGGACAGCAGCCAACCCGGCGTCGCTCCCGAGCTCAAGGGAAAGCAGGCCCAAGACGCCGTGCTCGTCAGCGGCCGGCGGATCTACGTCGCGGACTGCCAGCGCTGCCATGCGCCCCGCGGCCAGGGCCTCACGGGTCCTCGGCTCGCCGGCGTGGTCACCCGCACGTTCCCGAACATCCAGAACGAGATCAACGTCGTCACCAACGGTGCGAGCACGATGCCCGGGTGGAGCGGCCGGCTCAGCGCGGTGGAGATCCGCGCGGTGGTGCGCTACACGAGAGAGGTGCTGTAAAAGCGGTCGGTCGGGAACGGTCCGTCGGGAACGGTCCGTCGGTGACTCAGGAGCGGACCGGCACCGTCGCGGTGACGTCGACCTCGTCGATGTCGGTCACGAGCGCCTTGAGCTCGAGTTGCCACTTGCCGCTGAACGGGATCGCGAGGCCGTTCGACGTGTAGTGGCCGGGCCCGAGCTTGATCAACGTCACCTTGATGGGCGCGATGCCCTTCGCCGGATTGCTGAGATCGGCCTCGAGCCCCAGCACGTTGGCGGGGAGGCCGTTCGGCTCCAGCGCCGTCAGGTGCATCTCGTTCGATCCGGTGCGCGCGGGCGCGAGGAGCACCTCGAATTGGAGTCCCTTGCCCGCGATCGACGCCGAGAACGGCGCGTTGACGGCCGTGCGCGCCGGCGCCGCGTTCACGAGCAACGCGGTGACGGCGAGGGCCGCGACGAGGAACATCACCTCGACTCCGACACTGATGCGCAGCCGGCGCGCGGTATCGGCGCGGTCCTCGAGATCGAGATCGGCCAACGCGGCGCCGGGACCGACGGGCAACGACTCGCGGGGCTCCTCGGATTCGAGCGGCTCGTCGGCACTCCGCAGGCGCTGGCGAACGACGCCGCGGCTGAAGGCCGCGACGAGCACGACGACGGCAACGAGCGCGAGCTTCACGAGCAGCAGCCGTCCGTAGGTCGTGCCCTTGAGCGCGCCGAACGACCCGACCTGGCGCCATCCTTGGTAGACACCACTCCCGACAAGCACGACGACCGCGCCGAGCGCGACGTTCGAGAACCGTGTGACCGCGGGTTCCAGCTCCGACGGGTCGTCGGGGTGCAGCACCGCGACGACCATCACGACCAGACCGCCGAACCAGAGCGAGAACGCGGCGAGATGGCCGAGGTCGGCGACGACCGCGAGCGGCACCTGGAAACCGGTCCGCGCGTGACCGGCGAACGTGAACGTGGCGAGCAGGCCCAGGCCGACCACGCCGGCGAGCGCGACGCGGACGGCGCCGACCGATGCGCGGCGCAGCAGGGAGCGTCCGAACGCGACCACGACCAGCAACACGACGACGCGGATCACCATGACGTGGCCGACGTGGGTGTCGACGTAGTCACGCACGACGGAAGGCTTGAAGGAGTCGGCGATTCCGAGCCCGGCGGTGTAGCTCGACTCGATGAGCACTGCGGCGATCGCGCCGACGAAGGCCGTGACCCACGCGCCGTCGAGGAGCCGCACGGTCGGTCGGGAACGGCGACCGGCCGGCCAGCACAGCAGGACGAACGCGAAGCCGCCGAGCATGACGCCCACGGCCACGAACTCGACGAACCGCAATGCGCCGTTGATGACGCCGACGACGCGGCTTCCCTGCTGCGACGAGAGCAGCCGGTTCGCGAGAGCCTGCGCGTTCGTCCCGACGCTCGTCACCTGGCCGACCGAGAACGTGAACGCTCCCTGCACCGGGTGTCCGTCGGCCGAGATCACCCGCCAGGTCGCGACGTAGGTGCCGTCGTTCAGCTTCGGGACCGAGACGCTCACCGTGGCCGCCGACCCGATCTGCGTCGGCCGGCCGGTCTCGATGCGGTTGCTCTTCGAGTCGAAGAGCCGGATCCCGCCCAGCCCCACCTGCACGTTCTCGTCGAAACGCAAGGTGACGGCCGTCGGCGGGTTGGTGTACACCTGGCCGGAAGCCGGCTCGGTCTGGAGCAACACGGCGTGCGCGCCGGCCGGCGCGGCCAGCATGAGCAGGGCCACGACCGTGATGCCGAGAGCGATCAGCGTCCGTCGCACGCCGAGGACGGTAGCCCGCGGCCCACGCCCGCTCGCCGCGCCGCCCGCGATCGGCCAGTCGGCGATCGGACCGGCACGGGTGTTCGGTGCGACCATGGCGTCATGCTGCGAGCGCGATCGCGACGGCAGTGGGCGGCGCGCGCCACGATGGCCGTCGTCCTCGGCTCGACCTTCGTGGTGCTCGGTGCCGAACCCGCGAGCGCGCACGGCCTCACCGGAGCTCAGCCGACCAACTTCGCGTCGCGCGTGCTCTCGGTGGCCCCGGCGGTCGCGGGCCTGCGCGTCGTGGTTCGCGATCTGGGCGCCCGGGTCGAGGTGCGCAACGACACGCCGTACGACGTCGTCGTCCTCGGGTACTCCGGCGAGCCCTACCTGCGGGTCGGTCCGACCGGTGTCTACGAGAACCGGCGGTCGCCTTCGGTCTTCCTCAACCGCTCGCAAACCATCACCGCGAGCGCGCCGCCGTCGTACGACGCGCACGCGGCCCCCGTGTGGCACCGCACCGGGGGCGGGCGTGTCGTCTCCTGGCACGACCACCGCGTCCACTGGATGGGCGCCGCCCCGCCCCCGGCGGTGCACGACTCCCCCGGCCGCACGCTCCTCGTCTCCAACTGGCTCGTCACACTCCGCTACCGGGGCCACGACGTCGCGGTGCGCGGCGACCTGCGTTGGGTCCCCGGCCCGTCGGCCGCTCCCCGGCTCGTGTTGGCGCTGCTCGTCGCAGTGCTCGTCGCCGGCGCCGGCTTCACGCGCCGGTGGGGAGCACTGCTCACCGCGACCTTGTGCGCGCTCGCGGGCCTCGTGACGGTGCTCGTCGCGGGTGAATGGTCGGCGACGTCAGCCGGGCCGTGGATCGCGTTCCTCTCGACCGCCTACTCGATCCTCGGCGTCGCGGTCGCGCTGGCCGCAGTGGGCGCGATGCTCCGATCGCGGCGCGCGCCGCACGACGCGACCGCGATCGTCCTGGTCGCCGCGGTGATCCTCACTTTCGGCAGCGGCCTCGCCGACGTGACCTTCCTCGACCGTTCGCAACTCCCCACGACGCTGCCCGGCCCGGTCGCCCGTACCGTCGTCGCCGTCGTGCTCGGTGCGGCGGTCGGCGCGCTCGTGACGTCGGCGCGCAAGCTCCGCCGACCGGCGGTGCGGCCGTCCCTCACCGCAGGTTGATCGACGTCGTGAGATTGCCGATCACCGGAATATTTCCAGATCTGTGCGCGCCGGTCGCGGGTGTGATGGGTCGTTAGTGAAGGGCAACGAGAATTTCTTGCCAATGTTGCAGTGGGAACAAGTGACCCTCGCCGGGCAGGACCGTCAGCGCGGCTCGCTTGATCGTGCGTGCGAAATGCTCGGCGCAATCGCGAGCGACGAGGAGGTCGCCGTCGCCCCACCAGATGTGCACATCGTGACATAGCTCCGCAGGCGAGAATCCCCACGGGAGCGATTCTGCGATCCAGTCCTCGACGTACCCGGCCGTTCCTTGCCGGGCGGCTTCTCGCATCTCGTCGAGCATCGGCTCGAGAACCTCGCGCCGTGCGAGCAACGCATCGTCGGGATCAACGACGTCAACGCCGGCTTTCGACGAAGCCCATGCCGGCTCGAACATCGTCTCCCAATCGTGTTCGAACCACTGACATCGCGAACGGATCCCGTCCAGCGCCGCGGAAATGTCGCGTCGAAGCACTTCGGTGAGTTCACGCGTTTCGACGGAGAGGCCGTCCCATTCGCTGGGCACTTCGTCCAGTGGAGCGGGGCTTGCCGCGAGCCCGACCGAGGTCACGCACTCGGGACGACGCGCCGCGCACGCGAGTGCATACGGACCTCCGCTCGACCAACCCACGATCGGGCACGGCGCCAACCCGATCAGCTCGGCCCATTCGACATAGTCGTCGACCCAACCGAGCAGCGTCCGTCCGGGATTGGGTGAGGACAGGCCATAGCCCGGGCGGTCGATCGTGATGAGCCGAACACCTGCACGTACGGTCGCTTCCGCATCGGGGCAAAACAATCGCGACCCGGGCATCCCGTGAAGCAGAACCACCGGACGGCCACCGGTCCGACCCCACTCCGCGTACGCCACGCGCCGCCCATCGCGCAACGCAACGACCCGATCGACCTGCGGAGTCGCGATCGGTCTACCCATCAGAACGACACCCGTGAGAATCGCTCCTCGAAACGACGCAGCTCATGACCTCAGACTGCCCGAGCCACGCTCGCCCGTCGAGGCGTACGGATCGGCGATCTGGGCGGCTCCGTTATCCCGACAGCTCGGCGAGCCGTATTCTCGTTTCTGATGCGCGACGCTTCGCGCGCAATGTCGCCCAGGCAAAGACGTCTTACTACTTGATGAGTTTGATGATGTTGAACATCGGGAGGTACAGCGAGATCACCATGCCGCCGACCGCCCCACCCATCACGACGATCAACAGCGGTTCGATCAACGACGTCAACGCCTCGACCGTCGCTTCGACCTCCTGATCGTAGAAGTCGGCGATCTTGTCGAGCATCTCGTCGAGCGCTCCGGTCTCTTCACCGACCGCCATCATCTGCACGACCATCGGCGGGAACACCGGGTGTCGTTCGAGGCGCTGCGACATCGGCTCACCCGACTTCACGGCCAGTTGGGTGTCGAGCACCGCGACACTCACGACGTGGTTGCCCGAGGTCTCCGAGACGATGTCGAGCGACTCGAGGATCGGAACGCCCGACCGCACGAGCGCCGACAGCGTCCGCGAGAAGCGGGCGAGGGCCGTCTTGCGCACGAGAAGGCCGACGACCGGCAGCTTGAGCTTGATGGCGTCCCAGCGATTGCGCCCGTTCTCGGTGTTGATCCAGCGCCGGAAGCCGTAGATCGAACCGAACTGTGCGGCGAAGATGAGGTACCAGAACTTCCGCACGATCCCGGAGATGCCGAGCAGGACCAGCGTCGGGAACGGGAGCGTGCCACCGAGATCTTTGTACAGACCCTTGAACATCGGGATGATGAACAGGAGCATCGCGGTCACGATCATCAGCACGAGCATCATGACGACGATCGGGTAGGTCATCGCGGAGCGAATCTTCCGCCGCAGCTCGACCTGTTTCTCGATCGTGTCCGCGAGACGAACCAGCACCGTGTCGAGCACGCCGCCGACCTCACCGGCCCGCACCATCGCGACGTAGAGGCGGCTGAACGCCTTCGGGTGCCTCGCCAGCGCGGCCGACAGAGACGATCCCTTCTCGACGTCGATACGCACCAGGTTGACGATCTTCGCCAGCGGCTTGCTCTCGGTCTGCTCGGCCAAGATGTTGAGCGCGCGAAGCAACGCAAGGCCCGAGTTGATCATCGTCGCGAACTGGCGCGAAAGAACCGCGACGTCCTTGAGCTTCACCCGGTTCGAGAGGAACGGGATGCGCAGCTCGCGCGACATCGCAGCCTGGTTCTGTTGCTGGATGTCGATGGGCATGTAGCCCATCGAACGGAGCTTCCCGATGAGGAGTTGCTGGCTGTCGGCTTCGAGCGTGCCTTCGAGCAGCTTGCCGCCGCGGTCGCGGACCTTGTATGCGAACGTCTCGACCACGTCAGGCTCCCATGAGTCGACGCAGATCTTCGTCGTTGGCGCAGTACTCGCGCGCGACGTCGAGCGAGATCTTGTGGCTGCGGGCGAGCTTGGCGAGCGACATGTCCATCGTCACCATCCCCATCTTCCCGCCGGCCTGGAGCATCGAATAGATCTGGTGGGTCTTCGCCTCTCGGATGAGGTTGCGGATCGCCGGCGTCGCGACCAGAACCTCGCACGCGGCGACGCGGCCATGGCCGTCCGGCGTCGGGAGCAGCTGTTGGGTGCAGATGCCCTGCAACGACGCGGCCAGCTGCACCCGCACCTGCTGCTGCTGATGGGCGGGGAAGACGTCGATGATCCGGTCGATCGACTGCGGCGCGTCTTGGGTGTGCAGTGTCGCGAACACGAGGTGTCCGGTCTCGGCTGCGGTCAGCGCGGTCGAGATGGTCTCAAGGTCACGCATCTCACCGACCAGGATCACGTCGGGGTCTTGGCGCAGTACGTGCTTGAGCGCGTTGGCGAACGAGTGCGTGTCCTCGCCGACCTCGCGCTGGTTCACGATCGCGCGCTTGTGCTGGTGCAGGAACTCGATCGGGTCCTCGACCGTCATGATGTGCACGGCGCGCTCGCGATTGATGATGTCGACGAGCGACGCGAGTGTCGTCGACTTCCCCGAACCGGTCGGTCCGGTCACGAGCACGAGTCCGCGTGGCAGATTTGCCCACGCCTTCACCGCGGGCGGGATGCCGAGTGAATCGAACTCGGCGATCTCGTACGGGATCACCCGCATCACACAACCGACGGAGTCGCGCTGCAGGAAGAGATTCATGCGGAAGCGGCTCTTGCCGGGCAGCGTGTAGCTCGTGTCGAGCTCGAGCTCGTTCTCGAACTTCTCGCGCTGCTTCTGCGTGATGACGGAGTAGACCATCTG
>CAAGKR010053647.1_pt1 | contig 18297 bp, 13 predicted proteins | sample 2556971 | NCBI WGS metagenome assembly CAAGKR01 (sample SAMEA5207829, study PRJEB30636) | soil metagenome | biome: forest; feature: boreal; material: soil | place: USA | collected 2011-09 | depth 1 m | reverse complement strand
GCATCGCCGGTTTCGTGCTTTCGATCGGTATGGCGGTGGACGCGAACGTGCTGATCTTCGAGCGCATGAAAGAGGAGCTGTGGGCGGGCAAGACGATGCGTGCCGCCGTACGAACGGGCTTTGCACGCGCGTTCACCGCCGTCTTCGACAGCCACTTCACGACGATCGTCGGCGCGGGGGTGCTGTTCTTGCTCGGCACCGGCACAGTCAAAGGCTTTGCCTACACGCTGTTTTGGGGCACCGTTCTCTCACTCGTTACGGCCGTCTTCATCACGCGCTTCTTCGTCGATCTGCTGGTCGATAACGATATCGCAACCGATCCGCGGCTCTGGGGCGTACGCCAGGAAGACGTCGGCGTCTTCGCGCGCTCGGGAGCGACAAGCTCCTAATGTTTTTCCGCCGTTTAAACTGGAACATCGTCGGCTGGTTTCGCATCGTCTCGTTGATCTCGTACTTGATCATCGGCGCGGGCTTGGGCTCGATGGTTTACCATGCCATGACGGCGCCCGGCGGCGGTTTCCAACCCTCGCACGTGCTGCGCCTGGGCCTTTCGTTCACGGGCGGCACTGCGGTGGACGTCGTCTTCACCAAGCCCGTGACGCAAGACCAATTGCGGTCCTCACTCTCATCACTGGGCGTGACCGACCAACGCGTAACGACCGTCGGAAAGCCTGCGGCGCCGAACGCATGGACGAAGTATTCTATCGAGACGCAAACCGCTTTCGGGAACAACACGGCAGCCGTTTGGAATGCGTTGAAGAAGGCGGCTCCGGTCGACCGTTCGCTGTCTTCGATTACATCTGTCGGCCCGACGCTGGGCCAGGAATACCTAACGAAGGCGATCGAGGCGCTGGTGATCGCGCTGCTGATCCAGTTCCTTTACATCGCGTTCAGGTTCGGTTGGAATTATATTTTCGGATTGGTTACCGTGATCGCGCTGGTGCGCGACGCCGCGATGATGATCGGCATCTACGCGCTCGCCGACAAGCGCGCGGACGATGCCTTTTTGGCAGCGGTACTGACGGTTATCGGCTACTCCGTGATGGATACGATCGTCATCCTCGACCGAATACGAGAAAACACCCGCGTGATGGCGGGCGAAGCCTATGACAAGATCGTCAATACATCGATCCTGCAGACGATGACGCGGTCATTCAATACGCTGGCGACGGTCGTCATTACGCTGGTTGCTCTTCTCGCGCTGGGCGGAGCTTCGCTCAAGAACTTTGCGTTTGCGCTGCTCGTCGGCATCTGCTCGGGCGGTTATCATTCGATCTTTTACTCCGCGCCGCTGGTGCTCTTTTTCCGCAAACGCCAGCTCGATGCGGCGGCGCGCAAACGCGCGGCCGGACTGGCCTCGCAGCGCACGCGCTCGGCTCGCGGCGTGGCCGAGAGCCGAGCACTCGGCGCACATGCGGGCATAGCGCGCGAAGACATCGTGGCCGCACGCAAAGCGCGGCGCGAAAAAGCGAAGACCGCGCGCGGCGTTTCGACTCCTTCGCCCGCGCGCTACAAGCGCAAACGTGACGAGAGTGCCGACGCGGTAGGTACCGAAACGGGCTCCGAGATGGATCCGCTCGACGCGCAGGCAGCCGGTCTCGACGAAGCGGCATACGACGCCGGACACGAAGAGATCAATCTCAATCTCGAAGGGTTCGAACCGGAACGACCGCTGCCCCCGGATGACGCCGCGCCCCGCGAAGAGTAAACCCTTACCACCCCCAACGGCATCCGAAGCCGCGTTTGAACGCGTGCTTGCGGAGTTTGGTCAACCCCTCGACACTGCTCGGGGTCGTTCGATGCCTCACGATGACAACGAAACGATCGATGAGTTTGTCGAAAGACTCTTCGCGCAGCAGAAGAAGTTCCTCGAGCGTGACGCGTTCGCGGGCATCGGCGAGCGCCATTCCTTTCCCACGAAAATCATGGGCGTTTCATTCGAAGGCCGCCAAGACGTCGTCGCGGGCCTCGTTTCGGACTTAGACTTGCAACTGGAGCGCCAGCCGCAGAATCCCGTCGATGCGAATGCGATCGCCGTCTACTACGGTACGTTGCAGCTCGGCTTTCTGCGTAAACAGATCGCCAAACACCTCGCGCCGCTGATCGATTCCGGCATATCGTATCGCGCGCGCGTCGAGCACGTCACCGGCGGCAAAGATGGTAAGAACTATGGCGTTAATATCCGCGTCTCACGGGAGCAGCATGCCGTTCTCGATGCATTCGCGGTGCAGTTGCGCGCTCAAGCCGATCACGCGACCATACGCCGCGCATTGATTGGCGAGGCCGAGTTGCACAAAGCGCAGCGTGACGTCCTCAGGCGTCTCGAAGCCGGCAAAAATACGTTGGCGGTGATGGGCACCGGGCGCGGAAAATCGTTCTGCTTTCAATACCCGGCCGCGTATCGCGCGCTCGAATCCGGACAGAAGACGCTCGTGCTCTATCCGTTACGCGCGCTGGCCAACGATCAATTCGAGGCACTCAAACGCCGGCTGGACGGCTTCGGATTGCGGATATTGCGCGCCAACGGTGCGATCGCCGCCGACGAGCGCGCGGCGCTGATGTCGGCGCTGGAAAACGGCGAGTGGGATATCATTTTGGCGACACCCGAATTCTTGCAGTTCCATCGCGAAGCGTTCATGGGAAAGAGCGCGCCGACGCTGCTCGTCGTCGACGAAGTCCATCACGCATACGAATCAAAACACCGTGCAGCGTATGGAAAACTCTCGAAGACGATCGCGGCACTCGGAAATCCGCAGATTTTGGGACTGACCGCCACCGCACGTGATGAAGCATTCGCGCATGTGGTTGACGAGATGAACATCGACGCGTGGGTGATCGACCCATCGATCCGCGAGAACCTGCGCGTGATTGACGCGCGCGGCACGAAGGATAAACTCAGCTATCTTCAGCGGACCTTTGCGCAAGGCGGGAAAGCCATCGTCTATTGCAATTCGCGTAACGAGGTTTCAAAGGTCGCGGACGGCCTGCGCAAAGAGTTCCGCAATGAAGTGATGTTTTATCACGCCGGCATGCCTTCGGCGGAGCGCGCAGAGGTCGAAGGATACTTCCGAGCCGGCGAGTTGCGCGTTGTGGTCGCGACGTCGGCTTTCGGCGAAGGGATCGATTTGCCCGACGTGCGCCACGTCGTGCTCTATCACTTGAACTTCTCATTTACCGAATTCAACCAGCAGGCGGGCCGGGCGGGGCGCGACGGGGAGGCCGCGCAGATTCATTTGCTCTTCGGAGAAACCGACCGGCGCATCAACGAGTTCATCATCGATCAGGAAGCGCCGACCATCGGCGTGCTCCGCGAGCTCTACCGCGGAATTCGGGCGCTCTCACCAAACGGCACGATCCGTCTCTCGCAGAGGGAGATTGCGGACGCCTTGGATTTCGACAAGGTCAGCGAACGCACGGTGGGCGTGGCTTTACGAATCTTCGAAGACGAGCGCTTAATAGAGGCGGGTATCGACAACGACGGCCGATATGTCCGCTTTCTGCCGCCTTCCGGAAAAATCGATCTGACGCGCAACGAACGCTTCGCCGAGGGGGAAGCCGAGCGTGAGAATTTTGCCCGTTTTTGCGACTTCGTGCTTAGCTCCAAGGCCGAGACGCTCGAACGCATCATCAATCGCCCGATTTACCCGCAGGGCCGACCGCTGGTTCGCTGAATTTCTGTTCCGGGCGCCACGTGCGCCCGTCCCTTTCCGGAGGCTTCATGACCTGCCTTTTTCGCGTTGTCCTCGGCGGCATTTTTGCATTGGCGCTAGCCGCGTCGGCAACCGCGCAGACCCCGCCGTCGGGTGGAGCGATTCCGCCCGGCTTGCTGCAAGCCGCCGCTGCTGCTGCGCAGCAGGGCCAGCCCGTGCCGTACGAGATCTTCGTTCGAGGTGCCACCGTCTCGGACGGACTCATCCCGATCATCCACAAGAGCGGCCGAGTTTATCTGGCCCTCAAGCGCTCGCAACTTGGCGCCGATTTCATCGAAACGTCTGTGCCGTCGACCGGTCTTGGCGGACTAGGACCGGCTCAAGGTGAGCCCTACGTCGCGCCCGCGCGGTTGATTCGTTTCGAGAAGGTCGACGACAACATTATCATTCGCTGGCCGAATACGTTTACGATAACGCGGCCGAACACGCCTGAGGCAGCCGGCGTGCAGCAATCGCTGCCGAGTTCGGTCATCGCCGTCGCGCCGATCGCGGCGGTCGACGAAAACACCGTCGTTATTTCGGCCACCTTCCTGTTGGGCGACGTGGCGGATTTCGACGCAAGCATTAACTTCGGACCGCCCAGTCCGGGAGCGTACCGCCTGGATCCAACGCGCTCGTTCTTTTCACAGACCAAAGCCTTTCCGGAAAATGACGTGCTGAGCGTCGACCAGACCTGGCAGTCATCCAATCCGCAGCTCATCGACAATGCTCCCGATCCGCGCAGCCTCGAAGTGCTGATGACCTACAACATCATCCAAGCACCCGCCGATGGGTACGTGCCGCGCATCGCTGATCCGCGCGTGGGTTACTTCTCGCAGCCACTGATCAACTTTTCGACCGATCAAGTGAATACGAGTCGCACGGTTCATTACATCGCGCGCTGGTACTTCGGACCACGCACGTCGTCGGCCCCGGTGCGTGCATCGCGGCCGCTCGTCCTATATTTGAGCAACGACATTCCGTACCAGTATCGCAACACGGTGAAAGCCGCGCTGCTGACGTGGAACGACGCGTTCCGGCGCATCGGCGTTCTCAATGCGGTGCAGGTGGTGCAGCAGCCCAACGATCCATCATGGGACCCCGAGGACATCCGGCATAATATGATTCGCTGGATCAATACGAGTTCGCCGGCGTTCGGCGCCGAGGCGCTGATCGTCACCGACCCGCGCAGCGGCGAGGAACTCAATATCGGCGTGAACTTCGACGCGGTCGAAGGACTTGCCGGACGCGTCTACCGCTATATCGTAGCTCCCGCTCGCGGGCTTCCCGACACACAGGCCGCGGAAAACGCGTTCGTGCAAAGCTTGATCCGCTCGGTGATCTTGCATGAATCCGGACACGATTTCGGATTGCAACACAACTTCATCGGCACGATGGCGTATACGGCGAAGCAGATGCAGAGCAAGGCGTTCACGGCCCGCTACGGCGTCGCGAACTCCGTGATGGAGTATGCGCCGATCAATCTGTGGCCGAAGGGAACTCCGCAAGGAGATTACGTTCAACTCGTGCTGGGACCGTACGACTATTATGCGATTCGTTACGGGTACGGCTACATTCCCAACGCATCGACACCTGCGGCCGAACTCCCGACGCTGCGGCGTTGGGCGTCGGGATGGACGAATCCGCGCACGCGCTTTGCGAGCGATGAAGATGTGCAGTTCCAAAATGGTCATGCGATCGATCCGCGCGTCGCACAAAACGACCTCACGAATCATCCGCTACAGTGGTGCGGCGTGCAAATGACCACGATGCACAACGTCATGAACGCGGTGGCCAACCGCTTTCCGGCGCGCGGCCATTCATTCGACGAGGCGCGCCAGGCCTTTACCTCTCCGCTCAACACCTATCTGCGTTGCGCGGCGATGCCTGCACACTGGATCGGGGGCGAGTATCTCTCGCGGGCGGCGAAGGGCGATCCCGGCGCAGGCCCACCGCTTTCTCCGGTGTCACTAGCCGACGAGAGGGCAGCCTGGACCATGCTTGCGAACGGATTGTTTTCTGAGTCCGCTTGGCACTTCAATCCCAACGTCCTCAATCGGCTGACGTACTCCGAGTACTCGGAGTTTACAGGGGCCTCTTGGTCCTATGCTCCCACTCCGCGCCACGATGTGGCGGTTACGACGATTGTCAACGCCGCGCAGAATGCAGCGCTGAACGAACTCTTCGCTCCGATGACGCTGCAACGCATCGACGATCTTTCGACGAAGTACAGTTCCGGCAGTACCCTGTCGCTCACCAATCTCTTCGATTGGTCGCGACAGGGGATTTTCGGCGACCTGACCGGCGGCATAAACAGCGCTGGCCCAATTCGCCGCAATCTGCAGATGGCGTATGCCAAACGCTTGGCGGACATGTGGGTCTCCCCGGCGGCCGGAACTCCGGCGGATGCGCAAGCGTTGGCGCGCATTCAACTGGAGGATCTGCGCCACACGGTAGCGCTTGGGCTGCAAAGCTCGCGGCTTAGCGAACTGACGCGCGCGCATCTCGAAGCGCTCGGAGCTGTCGCTCAGCAAGCTTTAGACGCTCGCGCCAATATCCTCACTATTCCGGGCTTACCGCGATTCTAACGTGCGGGTAAACAGCGAGGCCGGTCGATTTCGACCGGCCTTTTCTTATGTCAGAACGCGTTCGGCCGATGCGGCGTTGGTTTTTTCAAAGAATCGATTGTGCGTTTCGGTGCGCTCGAATCTAAAACGAGCCGAAAGCGCACGAATGGAAATCGCTGTTGACTTGCAGGTTGAAACGCCCGTTCGCAAGCGAGATCGTGCCGCCGGCCCCCACCCCGCTGCCCGCCGGGCAGATCCAGGCGACGCCGGTGTTGGGTGTCACCTGCGCGGTCACCGTCGACGCGCCAATTTGATCGAGAATCGAACTGTCGGGACAACTCGGACCGCTCGCAGCGTTCGCGCACCACGCGGCCGTGCTCAACGCGCTCGCGATGGTCGAACTGGTGGTCGCCGTTGTGGGATCCGCAAACGCTACAACCAAAATATTCGGGCTTTGCCAGCCGGATGGCGTGATCTGGGCCAGCGCGCCGATCGCAAATGCGTCAACGTACGCCGCCCTGAGTTAGGATAAAGGACCGGCGCCGCCCAGCAGCGGTGGATTCGTGTTCGCCACGTTCGGAGTTAAGCCGAAATTCGTGCACGCCGCCAAAGCGAGCGATGCGATCGAGGCGAGTGCGATGCCGCGAATTTTTATACGAAGTTACTCCGGTACGACCGCGATACCACCGCTGACGGTATGCAAGTTCATGGAAGCAGCGCCTTTGCCGATTGCCCCGCTTGCAGCATTGCCGACAAAGCCGTGGTGAATATTGGCCGGAAAGAAGAGGTTCACGTCGCCGCTGATCGTGCTCGCATGCACACGCGCGTCGCTGTTGCGCGCGATTCGGACGGTAATGCGTCCGCTCACGGCACTGATATGAATGTTACGCGTTCCGGCGAGACGGCCGAGTGACGCGTCGAGCCGACCGCTGACCTCCGTTGCGTCGACGTTTCCGCCCAAAGCGCTCAGCGCGGTTGGTCCGCTGACGTTTGTTACCGATACGGACATTGATTTTGGAACGTGAATCGTGTAGTCGACTTCGGCGCCGTTGTGATTGCCGAAGATGCCGCCGCTGCTGTCGTACCGGGTTTCGACGGCGATCTGCGAGCCGCTGCGGCCGGCGTTGATGTGCGTGCGATCGATTGAGCTTTGATCGGACCCGTATTCGAGCGCACTGATGTCGACGTCGGGCCGGTTCCAGCTGTCTACTTTTATGGAGCCGGCGACGTCCACGACCTGCACCAGCGTGACGCCGGCGGCGGGCAGCGAACGATGAAAGCGCACCTCTACATTGTGGCTGGCAAATGTGCCTACGTCAACGCAGCCCGTGAGCGAAAGCGTTGCGAGTAATGCCAAAAGCTTGGCCGTCATAAACCCCTCCGTACGCCACATCTGTCGATTCTACCGCCTTTGGCAGACGCGAGTTTCGAGCACGAGCTTTAACCCGAGGGGCAATCCTTGAGTTTGGTATAGCCGGCGGCGTCGGTGTGCTGGATCACATATTGAATGAGATCGGAAACGTTCGAGCCGGCGGGCGGGAATTGGAAGAGCGCCGGAAGGCGCTTATTCGCCGGCACGAACGGATCGCTCGTCGACGAGGCATAGTAGAACGGGTAGTCGAGGTCGATGCTTTGACTCGAGCCGTCGGGAAAATGGACGACGAGCGAGATGTGCTCCCACCTGCGGCCGGAGCTATCAACGGTAGGCTGATCGTAAGGAACAAAGTCTACGTAACCGCAGGGCTCGTGCGCGGCGGGCGCACCGCCGTTCCCCGTCCCCTGGCCGCTCTCACCGGTCCCGGTTCCACCCGGCCCGACACCGCCGGTCGCCGCTTTGGCGGACTTGCTCGTGCCGGCGCCGTGGCCGCCGACCGGAACGCTGATACGCGCAGGCGCGCTGTGATAGCGCGTGTGCACAAGCGGCCGAGCCGAAGCGATGCGCCGGATGTGTTGGTTCTCCGAAGGCTTGCCGGGATTGACGACCTTGGGCTGCACGTTCGTGGGAGCGATCACGTGCGCGTGCACGATCGGTTTCGGCGTCGGCTTGTGCTCGATGCGCACGAGCTTGGCAATGGTGACGACTTCGGGCTGTTCGGGCGGGATCGTCTGCGTGCGCCAGGGCACCAAGCCTGCCAGAATCTCGTGAATGGCCAGAGCTGCAGCCAGCGCGATCACCAGCCGGCGGCCGTAGTCGTCCTCAAAGAATGAGGAAAGCCACCCCGTTCTCGCGGATGACTCTGGCGCGTGCTTACCTTGGGGCGTGAGATTCATGAACTTTCCGCTTTAGATCATCCCCACGAACAACGGAAAGGCGGCATGGCCCGGTTCGAGGAAAGCCCGTGCTCCGTGGAGGTTCAAAGCTACATCCGCGCCATCCCCGATTTCCCGCTGCCGGGGATCCTGTTTCGTGACATTACCCCACTTCTGAAGGACAAGCAAGCCTTCAAGGCAGCGATCGATCTCTTCGTGGATACGTATAAGCAAGCGAAAATCGACCACGTCGTGGGGATCGAGGCGCGCGGCTACATGCTGGGCGCACCGCTGGCCTACGCGATTGGTGCGGGGTTCGTGCCGGTGCGTAAGCCCGGGAAGCTTCCCTTCAGCAAACTGAGCGAATCTTACGCGCTCGAATACGGAACGAATTCGCTCGAAATCCACGCCGATGCCCTCGGGAACGGCGACCGCGTTTTGGTGGTCGACGATTTGCTGGCCACCGGCGGGACCGCCGCTGCGACGCGCCGCCTGCTCGAACGCCTGGGCGCGAAAATCGCCGGCTTTGCGTTTTTGATCGAACTGGAAGCGCTCAAAGGACGAGACGCTTTGCCGGGCGCCGACGTTATCACGTTCATCAAGTACTAAATGATGAAGCGTCCCTTGCTCTTTTTTGCGTTGGCCGCCGGCGTGGCACTCTTGCCCGTCACGGTGGCGCACGCCCAAGTGATCCCGGCGTCGCCCTCGCCTGCGGTTGAAAACTCGCCGCCTCCGCTGCTTTCGCCGAAGCCGGCTCCTGACGAGCCGAAGATGCACAAGCTCGCGGTCCAGCAGTTCTTGGCTTGGCAAGGCGGCAGCCTCGATCGCGGTCGCTATTCGGACGACGTCAACGCTCAGCTCAGCAACGAAACGCTCGATGCCTCCGAAAAAACCCTGGCGGCGCTCGGGGCGCTGCAAAACGCGACCTTCCGTGGGATCAGCCGCGCAAAGAGCATCAATGTCTACGTCTACCGGATGATTTGCGAGCACGGCAGCATCGACATGGAGTTCGCCCTCCAGCCCGACGGGAAAATCGCCCTCCTCTTTTTCGTCTAGACTTTTTGCACGCGGGCCCGGGCCTGTGGCATGATAGACGGAAGTCCCATGACGTTCGCCGAGCTGGTCGCCAAGGTCAAGTCGTACGACGCCTCACTCGATGAGGCGTGGCTGCAGCGTGTCTACGACACGGCGGTGCAGGCCCACGAGGGGCAGCGTCGCGCTTCGGGCGAGTCCTACGTCGAACATCCGTTGGCCGTTGCGGGCATTCTGGCCGAACTCGAAATGGATCGCCAGACGATCGCGGCGGCGCTGCTGCACGACGTCGTTGAAGACACGAGCGTCACGACCGAACACGTTGCTGAGGATTTCGGCACAGAGATCGCGAGTCTCGTAGAAGGCGTCACCAAACTGACGCGCATTCCATATCAATCAAAGGAAGAAGCGCAAGTCGAGAACTTGCGCAAGATGTTCATGGCGATGGCTAAGGACATCCGCGTGATCATCATCAAGCTCGCCGACCGCCTGCACAATATGCGTACGCTCGGGAGCTTGACGCCGCCCAAGCAGCTGGCAATTGCACGTGAAACGCTCGACATTTACACGCCGATCGCTCACCGCTTGGGAATCTGGAAGATCAAATGGGACATGGAGGACCTGTGCCTGCGGTACATCGATCCCGAACCCTATCGTGAAATCGTCGAGCGGGTCGCCAAGACCAGAAACGAGCGCGAGGGCGTGGTCGCCTCCGTCATCGATCGCCTCGGCAACGAATTTAAGGCGCTAAGCGTGAACGCCAAGATCGAGGGCCGCCCCAAACACTTTTACTCGATCTATACGAAGATGAAAACGGGTCGCGATTTTTCGACGATTTACGATTTGACGGCGATTCGCATCATCGTCGATTCGGTCAAAGAGTGCTATGCGGCGCTCGGCGCCGTGCACGCGCTGTGGACTCCGTTGCCGGGCCGCTTCAAAGACTATATTGCGATGCCCAAACCCAACATGTACCAATCGCTGCACACCACCGTTGTCGGGCCGGAAGGTGAGGCGCTCGAGATTCAGATCCGCACGTGGGAGATGCATCGCACAAGCGAGTACGGCATCGCCGCGCATTGGCGCTACAAAGAAGGTGGCAAAGCGGATCAATTCGAGAACAAACTCTCCTGGTTGCGCGCGCTGCTCGAGTGGCAGAAAGACATGCGCGATTCGCGCGTCTTCATGGAGAATCTGAAACTCGATCTCTTCGATTCACAGGTTTTCATCTTCTCGCCGCGCGGCGACGTCTTTAGTATGCCGGCAGGCGGCACGCCGCTCGATTTCGCGTATGCCGTTCACACCGACGTTGGAAACCATTGCGTGGGAGCGCGCGTCAATGGCCGCATCGTTCCGCTGGACTCCTCGCTGCAGAACGGCGACATCTGCGAGATTCTCGTCAACAAATCGAGCGGACGACCTTCGCTCGACTGGCTCTCGACCGTCAAGACCAGCAGCGCGAAACACAAGATCAAGCAGTGGTTCCGCAAGGAGCGCCGCGAAGAGAACGTGCTCGCCGGCCAAGAGGCAATCGAAAAGGAACTTGCGCGCCGACACATCGGGTTCGAAATGTTGCGCGGCGAGTTGATCGAACGCATCGCGCGCCGCATGAACTATACCGCGCCGAGCGACCTCTTCGCCGCGGTTGGTTTCGGCGATGCTTCTGCGGTCTCGGTGATCAACCGGATCAAAGGGGAGCTCAAGTCTTCGAAGGTCGTCGAATTCGACACGATTGCGCGCCCGCCGTCGGTTTCCCGGCGTACGGCCCGCAAGAGTAGCGGCATCCGCATCGCCGGCGTCGATGACGTCCTCGTGCGTCTTTCCAAGTGCTGCAGTCCCGTGCCGGGCGATCCGCTCGTCGGCTACGTCACGATCGGCAAGGGCGTTTCCGTGCATCGGGCAGACTGCCCGAACGTCGCATACATGACTGCGACGCCTGAACGCATGCTCGAAGCCAGTTGGGTGGGCGAGACCGAAATCACGCACGCGGTCGACATCGAGGTGGAAGCGCTCGATCGTCCTGCGCTTCTGCAAGATATCATGGCCGTTTTTGCGGAACTCAAGACGCTGGTGAGTTCGGTGACGGCGCGCGTTAAGCGCGATCGTCATGCGGTCGTCAGCCTCACCGTACAGATCCACGATCTGGACCACTTGCACAAGATTTTGCGAAAACTCGAAACGCTCAAAGACGTTCGTCGCGTGTATCGCGTCACGAAACGCGAAGCTAAGGCATCGTCGTAAACCACTGGCCTTTGTTGATTGCAGCCGCGTTGGTTGGCGGAGCGATCAATAGCGTTGCGGGCGGCGGCAGTTTTCTCACCTTTCCCGCGCTGATTTTTGCCGGCGTGCCGGCGATCCCGGCGAACGCTACCAACAACACCGCGATGTGGCTCGGCGTGATCGCTTCGGCGCGCGGCTACCGCGAAGAAGTGCGCGCCCATCGCCACATGCTAGTCGCCGCCAGTATCGTGAGCCTTTTCGGCGGCCTCATCGGCGCGTTGCTGCTGCTGCACACGCCGCCGAAGATATTCGAGAGAATGATCCCGTGGCTGCTACTCTTCGCGACCGTCGTCTTTGCCCTCAGCCCGCTCGTGACGAAACGGCGCGATACCGCTCATCCCCATACGCCGTTCCAACTCGTCGTGCAGTTCTTTATCGCGATTTATGGGGGCTATTTCGGAGCGGGCATGGGTATTCTGATGCTGGCAGTGCTCTCGTTCTCAGGTCTGCCGAATATGAATGCCGCCAACGGTTTGAAGAACGTGCTCTCCGTCGTCATCAACGGCACCGCGCTCGTACCATTTATTATCGCGGGCATCATCGTCTGGAAGATCGCGCTGCTCATGGCCGTTTTCACGATGATTGGCGGCTATGCCGGTTCGCGCTTTTTCCGGCGGGTGCCGTCGCAGATTACGCGCGTTGTCGTGCTGTGCATCGGCGTTGCGATGAGCACGTACTTTTTCGTCCGCTAGCTCGCCGGTACGCCGGAAGGCGCCGGCGTTTCGCCGACGAGCGCGCGGCCGTCGCCTTCGCGCGGCGCAAAACGCGGTTCGATATGTTGGGCGACCCACAGGTAGAGCGTCGGAATCACGACAAGCGATAGCAGAGTCGAACAGAGCAAACCGCCGATGACGACCGTTCCGAGCGGCGCTTGACTTGAACTGCCGACCTCCAAACCGAGTGTGAGCGGCGTCATGCCCCCGACGGTTGCGAGCGTGGTCATTAAGATCGGGCGAAGGCGCAAGGGCGCCGCTTGCAAGAGCGCCTCGCGAGCGCCGCGACCTTGGCGGCGCAACTGATTGGTAAACTCGACCACCAAAATTGCATTCTTTACCACGATGCCGACTAGCATCAGCACGCCGATAAATGCGGTGAGGCCGAACGAACGATGCGTAAGTACGAGCGCGAGAACAACGCCGGCGAGCGACAGCGGCACGGCCGTCATGATCACCAGCGGGTGCAGCAGCGATTCGAACTGCGCGGCGAGCAGCATGTAGATTAAGAGAATCGCGAGCACGACGATGAGTCCCAAACTGTTAAACGTGCTGCTTTGCTGCGTGCTGCCCGGTCCGAAGCCCCAATGATAGCCGGTCGGCATCGTCACTTGATCCATTATTCGTGCAGCGGCTGCCGTCACGTCGCCGAGCGCGCCACCGTTGAGCCCCGCAGTGATCTCCGTCTCCCGTTGCTTATTCATGCGCGTGGTTTCAGACGGACCGCTACCTACGCTGACATGGGCAACACTCAGAAGAGGAATCGTTCCGAGCGTAAACGACTGGCCGGGCACCTGCGAAGGGCTGCTGATGAGCGACGTGCCGGAATTCCCTTGCGTCGGCACCGAGAGAGCCAAGCTCGCGAGAGATTGGTACGTGCGGCGCTGGTTCGGCGGTAGTTGCACGATAACCGGAACCTGCGTTCCGCTCACTTGAAGGTAGGTTGCAATGGATCCGCTGGTTGCGGTGTCGATCGCTTGTGAAATCTGGGTTGTCGAAAGACCGAGTGAAGCGGCGCGGACGCGATCGATCTGCACGTTCAGTTGCGGCTGCGCTTGCGTTGCATTAACGTCGGGTTGGCTGATGCCCGGAATCTCCGAGAGCGCGGGAAGCGCGGAACGCGCAACGCGGTCGAGCGTTTGCAAGTCCGGACCGTAGATCATGATCGAGAGTTCGTTCTGTCCTTGTGAGAGAACGCGCGAGACGATATCGGTCGTACGGCCGAACGCCTGAAGTCCGGGAATCGGTGCTCCCATCAACTTGCGCATTTGTGCGCGGCGCTCGGGTGAGATCTTACCGCCGCCTGCACCGCCGCTACCACCGGCACGCAGCCCGGTCAGGCCTGCTTGCCACATGGAAACAAAAAGTCCGGCATCGTTGCTACTGGTTCCCGGTTTCAAAGTGACTTGAATCTGCGACTGATTGGTTTGAATCCGGCCGCCGCCGCCCCCGCCGCCGCCGCCGGAACCGACCGACGAGGCGATGTCGACGACGCGCGCATCGCCGCGCAAGCGCGCCTCGACGTTCTTGGTGACTGCATCGGTAACATTGAGGGCGGTGCCGATCGGCATACGCAGCGTGAAACTTGCAAAGCGCGAGTTGGTTGGGGGGAACAACTCGGTGGCAACGACACCGAACTTAAGCGCACCCAGGGTCAGGAAGAAGATGATGGCCGCAATCGTAAAAACAGGCGCCGGATGATCGAGCGCCCACCGCAGAAGTGTTTTGTAGCGTTCGGCAAAGCGTTCGTATCCGCGGTCGAAGGACGCGCTAAACCGCGCATATGCGGATTTAGGTGCGCCATTTGGCCGCACGCGTTCGCTCGCCCATAACCGCGTGGCCAGCATCGGCACGGTGGTTAGCGCGACGAGCAGAGAGATTCCAACGGCGACCATGACCATCAGCGCGAAAGGCGTAAAGAGCAGACCTTGCAATCCGGGAATCAACACGAGCGGAACGAAGACGGTGATGACCGTGATTGAAGAAGCGAGCACCGCGCTGAAGATTTGTGTCACGGCAGATTGCGTCGCTTGCATGATCGTCTCGCCGCGCATATAGTGGCGGTAAATATTTTCGAGGACGACGATCGCATCGTCAACGATCAGGCCCACCGCGAGGGCAAGGCCGCCGAGCGTCATCGTATTCAACGAGTAGCCCAGCAGATAGGCGGCAAAGAGCGTGCCGAGCACCGAGATCGGCAGCGAAATCGCCACGATCATTGTGGACCGCCACGAATGTAAGAACAAGAGGATGATGAGCACGGCCAATACCGCGCCGTAGATCGCCGTATGTTCCAGGGCGTTGATGGAATCGACGATAAATCCGCGCTGATCGAAAATGACGCCGATCTGCATCGACGGGTAGCGTTTTTTGATATCGTCGATTTTCTTATAGACTTCGTTGGCCGTGCCGACGACGTTGGCGTCCGGCTGGGCGGTGATCGATATGCTCAGCGCCGGTTTGCCATTAAGGCGTGTGAACGTGCGCTGCTCTTGAATCGAATCGGTTACGCGGGCGACGTCGCGAACAAAAACAGGGGCGCCGTTCTTGGTGGTAACGATCGTATCCGCGATTTGCTTTTCGTTCTGGTAGAGCGCGTCGGTCTGAATCTGATATTCGTTTTGCGCGATCTGCACGACGCCCGCAGGCAAGTTCACGTTCTCGGCCTTAATGCGCGAGACGAGCGCGTCGGCGGAGAGCCCGTAACCCGCAAGCAATCCGGCGTCCGGTTCAACCATGATCGCGCGCGATTGGCTGGCGTTGACGGAAACCGAACCAACGCCGGTCACGGCCGAGAACTCGTCGGCGAGTTGATTGACGAAGATGTCGTTGAGATCGCGCTGTGAGCGCATGCTGTCGGTAACGTACGCGGTGACGACCGGCAATGAATTCGGATCGAACTTGTTGATTTGCGGCGCCTGCAGCGTCGGATCGTTCGGCAGCTGCCCGCGAATGCGGTCCACTTGATTTTGCACGTCCACCGCGGCAACATCGATGTTGACGCCGTAGTGAAACTGAGCGCGCACGCGGCTGGAACCCTCGTCGCTGGTGGACTCGATGTTGTCGATGCCCGGAACGCGGCTGACCGCGTTTTCAATCGGACGCGTTACCAGCGTTTCGATGGATTCCGGGGCGACATTGGGATAGTTTACGTTGACGCTGATGACGGGCGGCGAGAAGCTCGGAAGCAGCGCGATGGCCAAACGCGGGATGGCAAAGACGCCGAGCAAACCAATGGCGCACGCGATCATCGCCACCGCGACTCGCCGGGTTACGGCAAAGCGGGCGATGGGATTGGTGCGCGGTTGCTCCGGCAAGCTAGGCATGTCGTTACTGGGGTGTTCCCATACTTCTCTAGAATTTGCCAGAAGACGGTGAGAAGCCGCTGAGAGGCCCTCCGGCCCCCCTCGGGGAACACCGCGACCCGCCATGGCAAACGAATACGAAGTGACCTACCTTTTGCGCCCCAATCTCGAGGAGGCCGAGGCCGACCAGCGCGCTGACGCAATCGCCAAGTCGCTCAAATCCAATGGCGGCAAAGTGGTCAACGTCGAGCGGCTTGGCAAGAAGCGCCTGGCCTACGAGATGCGCGACGTGCGCGAGGGCATCTACGTGGTCATGCGGTTTCGCAGCGAAGCGGCAGCCGCCAAAGAACTCGAACGCCAGCTCGGGTTGAACGAAGACGTGCTGCGGGCACTGCTGATCCGGCTCGACAAACAGGCGCTCGAGGCGGAGAAAGTGGCAGCGGCTGCGCCGCCCGCCGCGCCCCCCGTCGCACCGTTTGTCTCGCCACCTCAAGAGTAGAATGCCAGGCTGGTGGCAGACTCCGGCATTACATTGGGAGCATGCAAGAGCATTTAAAGGAACAGGTGAGGCATCATGGCGGCATCGTTTAACAGAGTAATTTTGGTCGGAACGCTCGTGCGCGACCCGGAGATCCGGTACATCGGGTCAGGCGCCGGCGTCACCAAATTCCGCATCGCGGTTAACCCCAACAAGCGCGACCCGAAACCCGAGGACACGCTCTTCGTCGACATCGTCTCGTGGGAGAAGCTCGCCGAAACTTGCAACACCTATTTAAAGAAGGGCATGTCGTGCCTGGTCGAAGGCCGGCTCTCGATCCGTCAGTACGAAGATAAGGAAGGCAACAAGCGGCAAGCTACCGAGGTTGTCATCAACGCGATGCAGATGCTCGGCTCGCCGCGCGATCGCCAGCAGCAGCAAGATTCAAGTGAAGGGCTTGGCAACGGCACGCCGGTTGCAGCAGCTGCAGGCCGCGTCGAAGACTCGCTAGACGAAGAGATTCCGTTCTAGTCCGTTCTAGCCGTTCTAGCGTTCTAGTCCGTTCTAGCCGTTCTAGCCGTTCTAGCGTTCATGAGGACGATTCCAGTGACGATTCTGTGCATAGTGGGCCTCACAAAGACAAGAGAGTTCTGCCTCGTTCGTGCCCAGGCAAGGCCCCTACCAAGCGCGGACATGCTGATAAGAAGCTGACGCTCGGCGTAACCGTTCGGCGGATTCGGCGCATCTAAGGAGAAGTCAACATCATGAAGCAGCTGATTGCCGCCGCCCTCTCTCTCGCCGTCGTAGACGGTCTGCCGCTCGCCGTTTCGGCCCAAAGCACGCCGTGCATTTCTTGTGCGATCGCTCGCCGCGATGCGGCGATCCAAGCCGCTACGAATCGCGCGATCGTGCAGCAGCAATTGCAGGCGGATCTGCAAAACCGTCTCGGGGCGCAGCAAGCCACATTGCAAAACCAGCAAATGCTGAACACATTGATGTTGCGCTCGTCGCTCGATCAAAACGACACCGCGATCCGGCAGATCCTGCTACAGGAGCAGTTAAATCTGCTCGACCTGCAGCGCCGCGCGATCGTCAAGCCAAAATCGAAAAGAATTAAGCACTAGTAAGCCGCCCAAACCCGACGCGCTGGCGCGGCAGCTCTTTCTCCTGATCGAAGGCGCGGTTTCGCGAGCACATATGAATGGAAACGGTCGAGCATCCGCGACGCAAAGCACGCAGCGAAAACGTTGATTGAGGCGGCGACTGAAAATCCCAAGTTCACGGAAAACGACATATGAAAGGAACGATATGGCTTCTGAAAACGGCAAGAGCGGCGACAGCCGGCTGACCACAAACTTCGGGGCCCCGGTCGGGGACAATCAGAACTCGCGCACGGCGGGAACGCATGGCCCCACCACGCTCGAAGATGTGCATCTGATCGAAAAGCTGGCGCACTTCGATCGCGAGCGCGTGCCCGAACGCGTGGTCCATGCCAAGGGTGGCGGTGCGTTCGGATATTTCGAAGTAACAAACGACGTCACCGAATTCACGAAGGCCGATTTTTTGAGTAAGGTTGGCAAGCGCTCGGAAATGCTTGCGCGCTTTTCGACGGTTGCCGGTGAACTCGGGTCTGCCGACACCGTGCGCGACCCGCGCGGTTTTGCGTTGAAATTCTACACTGAAGAAGGCAACTACGACCTCGTCGGCAACAACACGCCGATCTTCTTTATTCGCGATGCGATGAAATTTCCCGATTTCATCCATTCACAAAAACGCCATCCGCAAACGCACGTGCAAGATCCGAACATGATGTGGGACTTCTGGGGACTTTCACCAGAATCGACACATCAAGTGACGTATTTAATGGGCGATCGCGGCACGCCGGCGGCGTGGCAGCACATGAACGGCTACGGGAGCCATACGTTCATGTGGATCAACCGCGAAAGCAAACCATCGTGGGTGAAATACCACGTCAAGACCGAT
>CAAGKR010370066.1_pt1 | contig 18304 bp, 19 predicted proteins | sample 2556971 | NCBI WGS metagenome assembly CAAGKR01 (sample SAMEA5207829, study PRJEB30636) | soil metagenome | biome: forest; feature: boreal; material: soil | place: USA | collected 2011-09 | depth 1 m | reverse complement strand
GCCGCGGTCACCCTCGCGATCACGATCGCCCCTCGACTCCCGGGCCAGACCGTCACCGGCGGGGTGGCGACCGGTCCGCAAACCGACGCCGCGCTGAAGGCCGCCGTGCGCGACCACCCCGACGACTACAGCGCCCGCATCGAGTACGCCCGCAGCCTGCTCGGCACCGATCGCGTCGGCGCGCTCGAGCAGTACGCGGCCGCGGCGCGCCTCGGGCCGAACGATCCGGAGCCGCCGACGTACATCGGCTGGATCGTGGGCCTGGCCTCGGGTCAGGTCGACGACGCGGCGACCCGCTCACAGTTGCTCGAACGCTCCCTGAGTGAGCTCGCGCTCGCGCGCAAGATCGATCCGCGGTACCCCGACTCCTACGTCTTCGAGGGCCTCGTGCGCGACCGGTTCGCGCACGACCCGGCCGGCGCCGTCCCGCTGTTCCGGAAGTACCTGAAGCTCTCGCCCGACGGGCCCCAGGCCGCCATGGTGCGCACCGCGCTGGAACAAGCGCAGAAAGATGCCGAGGCGGCGACCACCACGACCACTACGCCGACGACGAGGACGACCGGTTAGTCTGCGCAGCCCCCTGAGCGAGGAGAACGAGCGTGGCCAAGGCACCCGAGCAGCAGATCGACGAGTCGAAGCTCTACCGCGTCACGATCACGACCGGCCGCGGTGTGATGGTCCTCGACCTCGACCCGAGCCTCGCGCCGGCGACCGTGAACAACTTCGTCGGTCTCGCCCGCCAGGGCTACTACGACGGGCTCACGTTCCACCGGGTCGTGCCCGACTTCGTCATCCAGGGCGGGTGCCCCGAGGGCAGCGGCCGCGGCGGGCCCGGCTACAAGTTCGCCGACGAGCCCGTGCGGTCGGAGTACACCCTCGGCGCGGTCGCGATGGCGAACTCGGGCCCGAACACCAACGGGTCCCAGTTCTTCATCTGCATCGACGACTGCCAGCGCAAGCTCGAGAAGCTCTACAACCATTTCGGCCACGTCGTCTCGGGCATCGAGGTCGCGCAGGCGACCGCCGTCGGCGACGTCATGAAGACGGTCGTCGTCGAGGAGCTCGAACCCCCTGCGTGAGCGGCTTCGACTGCCTGAACCGACCGAACGTCAGGTCGCGGCGGCGCCGCTCGCCGGTGCCAGCCCAGGTCCGGTCGCCGTGGCTCCGAGCGCGCGCTTCGCACGCAACCGCGTGGTGACCAGCGAGGCGACGGTCACCACGACGCCGACGACGACGAGCTTGCCGAGCACCTGGTTCGAGACGCCGAGCAACTTCAGCGCCGAGAACGACATCGCGAGGATGATCACCGGGCGGATGTAGTGGTCGGATGCCTTCGACGAGAAGTGGGCGCCGATCCAGACCGCCGGGATGGCGCCGATCAGCAACGAGCCGACCAGGCTGATCTGGAGGTGGCCCCAGAGCGACGTCCCGATCGCGGCCGCGCCGACCAGGGGGATCGCCTGGATGAGGTCGGTGCCGACCAGCTCGCGCATCGAGATGCGCGGGTAGAGGATCATGAGCAGGACGATCATCAACGACCCCGACCCGACCGAGGTCATGCCGACGACGAATCCGCCGACGAGACCGATCGCCGCCGTCCGCGCCGGGTGGATGGCGAGCGTGCCGGGCGCGGCAATCTCGACCTTGCGTCGGGCCTGGAGTAGTGCCTTGACGATCATCGCGACCGCGGCGACGACGAGAACCCATCCGAGCGTGGTCTTGATGAAGTTGTCGACGTAGGCCCCGTGCAGGTGTCCGAGCAGGTAGGTACCGCCGAGCGCCCCGGGCACCGCGCCGAGCGCGAGCCACAGGACCAGCCGCAGGTTGACGGTGCCGCGCCGCAGGTGGACCGATCCGCCGATCGGCTTGAGCACCAGGGAGGCGACGATGTCGCTCGAGACCGCCGCGGCCGGCGTGACACCGAAGAACAGCACGAGCACGGGGGTGAGCAGCGCGCCGCCGCCGACACCGGTGAGACCGATCACGAAGCCGACGATCAGGCCGGCGAAGGCGATTCCGAAATCGATGTGCACGGGCCGTCCCTGGGAGTCCGTAAGTCAACTAGAATGATTGGCAACATAGAGTATCGACGCTCAGTGGTCAAGGGAGCTCGGCGGGTCCGAAACCCGACGTGAGAGATTGTGGCGTGAGGATCTCGGCGAAGGCGGACTACGCCGTGCGGGCGATGGCGGAGCTGGCCGCGTCACCGCCGGGTCGGCCGGTGAAGGCCGACACGCTCGCCGCGTCGCAGGACATCCCCCGCAACTTCCTCGACAACATCCTGAGCGAGCTGCGGGCCTCGGGTCTCGTCCGGACCCTCCGGGGTCCCGAAGGTGGCTCGATGCTGGCCCGCCCGGCGGCCGAGATCACCGTCGCCGAGGTGCTGCGCGCGGTCGAGGGTCCGCTCGCGGCGGTGCGTGGCACCCGCCCGGAGTCGCTCGAGTATCCGGGTGCGGCCACGCGGTTGCCCGAGGTGTGGGTCGCGGTTCGAGCGAACCTCCGTGCGGTGCTGGAACGGGTGACGCTGGCCGATCTCGCGGCCGGCAAGCTGCCCGGCGACATCGCGCGCCTCGCCAAGAACCCCGATGCGTGGCTCCCGCATTGAACCGACCGTGAGCTTCTTCGACCGCAACCGCGCATCGCTGCGGGCTCGGGGTTACGACCCCGATCGGCTCCCGCCGGGTCAGTACTTCACGGAGCGATTCCCGGTGCTGCACGTCGGTGACGTGCCGGAGCTCACCCGGGAGACGTGGGACCTCTCCGTCTTCGGCCTGGTCGGTGCGCCGCGCCGGTTCACGTTCGCCGAGTTGCGATCGCTGCCGACCGCCTCGGTGGTGTGCGACATCCACTGCGTGACGAAGTGGTCGAAGTTCGACACGCGATGGGAGGGCGTGCGCTTCCGCGACCTGCTGGCCCGGGTCGACGCCGATCCGTCGGCCCGCTTCGTCGTCGAGCACGCGGAGCACGGCTACACCACGAATCTCCCCGTAGCCGATCTCCTCGGTGACGACACACTGATCGCGTGGGCGTTCGACGGCGAGCCGATCGAGGCGGTGCACGGCGGGCCGGTGCGCATGGTCGTGCCGGCCCGCTACTTCTGGAAGTCGGCGAAGTGGCTGCGCGCGATCGAGCTCGTCGCGGAGGATCAACCCGGGTTCTGGGAGCGGAACGGCTACCACAACGTGGGCGATCCGTGGCGCGAGGAGCGGTTCTGGGGCGATTGATTTCCGGATCGGATCAGGGCACTTATCTTATCGGAGAAAGACAGGTACAATACAAGTTGTGAGGTACCTCGACGTCGCCGCCGCACTCCGGGCCTCGCTCGTCGCGGGCGGGTACGGCGCGGGCGGCGCGCTCGAGAGCGAGGCCGATCTCGGCCTCCGCCACGGCGTGAGCCGGGTCACCGTCCGCCGCGCGCTCGAGGAGCTGCGACGCGAGGGGCTCGTCACCAGTCGCCGCGGCGCGGGGTGGTTCGTCGCCGTCGACCCGATCCGTCAGGCGCTCGGCCGGGTCACGACGGTCGAGGCCGCGCTCGAGGCGTCGGGAGTGACCGCGGAGCGGCGGGTCCTCGAGTTCGGCTTCGAGGCGGCGACGCCGGCGGTCGCAGCCTCGCTCGACCTCGAACCCGGCGCGGAGGTCCTGCGGGTGCGGCGACTCACCCTGGCCGACGGCGCTCCGTTCGCGCTCGTGACCGTGTGGCTCCCGGCGGAGCTCGGTGCCCAGTTGAGCCGCGACGACGCGCAGCGGGCCCCGTTCTACGAGTTGCTCGCCGCCCGCGGCACGACGCTCGCCTCCGCGACGCAGATGATCGGAGCCGACATCGCCGACGCGGAGGATGTCCGCCTGCTCGGGCTCGCTCCCGGTGCCGCGGTGCTCGCGTGCCGGAGGGTGACGCGTGCGCGCGACGGCTCACCTGTGGTCGCGTCGGAGCACCGGTACCCCGCGCACCGCACGACCTTCGAGATCGACTTCCCGTGTGTCGAGCCCACGAGTGAGGCCTCCGGCCTGCGGCTCGTCGGCGACACCTACCCTGCACCTCAGAACCCGCGTACTGGAGCGAACCATGGCTGAATCGCCGGAGACCGTCGGCCCCAACACCCCCGTCGACCTGGTGGAGGCGGTGTACGCGCGGCTTCCCGAGCGCGTCGCCATCGCGCGCGAGCGGCTCGGCCGGCCGGTGACGTTCGCCGAGAAGGTGCTGTTCGCGCACGCAGGCGATCCCCACACGATCGGCCTCGCGCGGGGCGCCGAGTACGGCGACTACCGGCCCGACCGGGTCGCGATGCAGGACGCCACCGCGCAGATGGCGCTGCTGCAGTTCATGCTCGCCCGGCTGCCGACCGTCGCGGTGCCCACGACGGTGCACTGCGACCACCTCATCCAGGCGCGGATCGGCGCCGACCTCGACCTCGCGGCCGCGCTCGACGTGAACTCCGAGGTCTACGAGTTCCTGCGCAGCGTCTCGGCCAAGTACGGCATCGGCTTCTGGAAGCCGGGCTCGGGCATCATCCACCAGGTCGTGCTGGAGAACTACGCGTTCCCCGGCGGGATGATGATCGGCACCGACTCGCACACGCCGAACGCGGGCGGGCTCGGCATGATCGCGGTGGGCGTCGGCGGCGCCGACGCGGTCGACGTCATGGCGGGCTGGCCATTCAACACGAGCGTCCCGAAGCTGATCGGCGTGCATCTGCGCGGGTCGCTCTCCGGTTGGGCCGCATCGAAGGACGTGATCCTCAAGGTCGCGGGGATCCTGACCGTGAAGGGCGGGACGGGCGCGATCGTCGAGTACTTCGGGCCCGGCGCGGAGTCGATCTCGACCACGGGGAAGGCGACGATCTGCAACATGGGCGCGGAGATCGGCGCGACCTGCTCGCTGTTCCCGTACGACGCGCAGGCGGCCCGGTACCTGAAGGCGACGCGGCGCGAGGAGATCGCGGATCTCGCCGACCGGGTTGCCGACTTCCTGCGCAACGATCCCGAGGTCGACGCCGACCCCGAGCGCTATTACGACCGCGTGATCGAGCTCGACCTCTCCGAGCTCGAGCCGCATCTCGTCGGCCCGCACAGCCCCGACCTCGACCGTCCGATCTCGGAGGTCAAGGCCGCAGCGGAACGTGAGGGCTACCCGATGCACATCTCGGCCGCGCTCGTCGGCTCGTGCACCAACTCCTCCTACGAGGACATCGGCCGGGCGGCCAACGTCGCGCGGCAGGCCTCTGCGAAGGGGCTACGGGTGAAGACGCCGCTGATGATCACTCCCGGCTCCGAGCAGGTGCGGGCGACTATCGAGCGCGACGGCCTGCTCGCCGACCTCGAGGCGATCGGTGCGACCGTCCTTGCCAACGCGTGCGGGCCGTGCATCGGCCAGTGGCAGCGCGACGACATCGTCACGGGCGAGGTCAACACGATCGTCAACTCGTTCAACCGCAACTTCCCGGCCCGAAACGACGGCAACGCGGCGACGCTGTCGTTCATCGGTTCGCCCGAGACGGTGGTCGCGCTCGCGCTCGGGGGTCGCCTCGACTTCGATTTCACGCGCGATTCGCTCGCCGCGCCCGACGGCACCGAGGTGCGGCTCGAGGCTCCGCATGCCGACGACCTGCCTGCGAAGGGCTTCGACGCCGGCGAGTCGGGCTTCCTCGCTCCCGCGAGCGACCCCGACTCGGTCGAGGTGATCGTGCGCCCCGACTCGGAGCGCCTCGAGCTCCTCACCGCGTTCGCCCCGTGGGACGGCAACGACCTGCGCGGCCTCCGTGTGCTGCTCAAGGCGGCCGGGAAGTGCACCACCGACCACATCTCGCCGGCCGGTCCGTGGCTGCGCTACCGCGGCCATCTCACCAACATCTCAGGGAATCTGTTCGTCGGCGTCAACAACGCGTTCGTGCCCGGTGAGACGGGCAAGGGCGTCGATGTCCGCGGCGACGCGACGATCGTCGCGCTTCCCGAGCTGGCCAAGGCGTATCACGATGCGGGCATCGAATGGATCGCCGTCGGCGACGAGAACTACGGCGAGGGCTCGTCACGTGAGCACGCCGCGATGGAGCCTCGTGCCCAGGGTGGTCGCGCGGTCGTCGCGCGGTCGTTCGCCCGCATCGCCGAGGCGAACCTGAAGAAGCAGGGCATCCTGGCGCTCACGTTCGCCAACCCGGCCGATTACGACAAGGTGCGCGTCGACGACGTCGTCGACATCGTCGGTCTCGACGAGCTGGCTCCCGGCCGACCGGTCACCGTGGTGCTCCACCGCTCGGACGGCACGACCGAGGAGATCGAGACCCGCCACACCATGTCGGAGGAGCACATCGACTGGTTCCGCGCCGGCTCGGCGCTCAACCTGCTCGCCACGCGATCCTGATTGTCGCGCTCGCTGCGCTCGCTGCGCTCGCCGCTTCCGACGCGGGATGGGAGTGGGTGCGGTCGCTACGCTCGCCGCTCGGGACGAACGGAACGGTACGACCGCGCCGGGCTGTGCGTCAGGCGCGCAGCTCGCGGAAGCGGGCGACGATCGTGGGGAGTGAGCCGACGAAGCGGTCGACGTCGGCCGCGGTCGTGTTCCAACCGACCGAGACGCGCAGCGAGTGGTCGGCGTCGACGCCCATCGCAGCCAACACGGGTGAAGGCTCGAGCAGCTCGCTCGAGCAGGCCGAACCGGAGTGCACCGCGACTCCGTGCTGATCGAGCGCGAGCAGGATCGGCTCGGCCTCGACGCCCGCGACCCCGAAGCACAGGAGATGGGGGAGCCGACCGTGCGGATCGGGGTCGCCGAAGCGCTCGACGCCGAGATCGCCGAGCACCGCGCCCGCCGCGTCGACCAGCGCCGCCGCGTCGCGCGCCTCGGTCGCCAGTCGGTCGTCTCGGGTCAGCCACGCACACGCGGCGCCGAAGCCGACGATCGCGGGCACGTTCTCGAGCCCACCGCGGCGCAGCCGCTCCTGGGCACCTCCGACGATCAACGGGTCGAGCCGCAGCCCGCGGCGCACCAGCAGCGCGCCCGCACCCTTCGGCCCGCCCAGCTTGTGCGCGGTGATGGAGCACAGGTCGGCTCCGAGCTCGGCGAACGACACCGGCAGGTGCCCGACGGCCGCGCACGCGTCGACGTGCACGAGCACACCCCGTTCGCGCGCGATCGCGCAGACCTCGGCCGCCGGTTGGAGCGTGCCGACCTCGTGGTTGGCCAGCTGCACCGAGACGAGCGCCGTATCGGAACGGATCGCGGCCGCGATCTCACCCGGATCGAAGCGGCCCGAGCCATCCGCTCCGACCGCGGTCACGGCGCCGGTCCGCCGTGCCGCGTCGAGCACCGCCGAATGCTCGACCGCCGTCGTCACGACGTGGTTGCGCCCGTCGTCGCGACCTCGAGCGAGCGCGCCCCAGAGAGCAGTGTTGATCGCCTCGGTGCCCGAAGCGCCGAACACCACCTCCCGGGGCCGCGCACCGACGAACGCCGCGACCTGCTCGCGCGCGTCCTCGATCGCGACCCGCGTCGCGCGCCCTTCGGCGTGCAACCGGCCGGGGTCGCCGTGGTGCTCCGTGAGGAACGGCATCATCGCCTCGAGCGCGACGGGCCTCAGCGGCGACGTCGATGCGTGGTCGAGGTACGCGCGACTCACACGCGAGTGACGCAGTGCCGGTCGCCGTCGGGGCGACTCTCCTCGATGTGGGGTTGCGTCGCTCCGTAGAGCCCCTCGAGCATGCCGCGCACCATCCCGGTGTCGACCGCGCAGAGCACGTGCGGGTAGCGCTGCGCCGCTTCTCCGAACGGACAGTGCTCGGAGACGAGGGTCAGCGATCCACCGCGCGCCTCGGCGTGCGCGGCAAAGCCGTGCGCGGTGAGCGCGTCGGCGACCGACGCGACCGCGGCCTTCACCGACCGGTGCCCGTCGCCGGGTTCCATCGCCGAGGCGAGCCCGAGCCCGTACTCGTAGCCGACCTCTTCGGCGAGTGTCTTCGCCTCGTCGCGTGGCAGCCGCTCCAGCGCGCGGGCGAGCAACGTGCCGAGCAGGTCGTCGCGCCGGGGCGGGAAGTTGAGCTGGGTGTCGAGCGCGGCCGACCGGTAGATCTTCGAGGGCCGCCCCGCCGACTCGTTGCGCGACAGCTCGACGAGGAGGTACCCGCCGGATGCGAGCTTCTCGAGATGATGGCGGGCGACGTTGGGATGGAGGGAGAACTCCACGGCTACCTCGGCGGCCCGCAGACCGTCGGGATGGGCCCGGACGAGCCCGTAGATGTCGCGGCGGGTGGGGTCGCCGAAGGCGGAGGTGACGGCGGCAACTGCCGCGCCGAACTCGTCCGGACTGAGGGCGGCCGAGGTCATGGCGGTATTCTACCTACGTCCGTAGTGCAAATCCCCCGGCCCGCCCATTCCAAACCACCCACCCGCCCGACGGAGGCGCCAGCATGCCGACCGAGGCCCAAGTCATCGATGCCCTGCGACCGGTCGAGGACCCGGAGCTGCACCGCTCGATCGTCGATCTCGGCATGGTGCGCGGGGTCGGCTTCGAGGGCGAGCGGGTGCGAGTCACCGTCGCGCTCACGGTCGCCGGGTGCCCGCTGCGGGCCGAGATCACCAACCGGGTGAGCGGAGCCGTCGAGGCGCTCCCGGGTGTGAGCGGCGTCGAGCTCGACTTCACGGTCATGACCGACGAGGAGCGTCAGGCCCTCGCGCAACGGCTGCGGGCCGAGGGCGGCGAGGTCGCCGGCGCCGATGGCGCGGCACCGAAACGGGTCAACCCGTTCACCGACTCGCGTACGCGCGTGCTCGCCATCGCTTCGGGCAAGGGTGGCGTGGGCAAGTCGTCGGTCACGACGAACCTCGCGGTGGCGCTCGCGCAAGAGGGTCAGAAGGTCGCCGCGGTCGACGCCGATGTGTGGGGCTTCTCGATGCCCCGCATGCTCGGCATCGACCGGCCGCCGGTCGTCATCGACGACCTCATCGTGCCGCCCGAAGCCAACGGCGTGACGCTGATCTCGATGGGCTTCTTCGCCCGCGAAGACCAACCGGTCGTGTGGCGGGGCCCGATGCTGCACAAGGCGCTCGAGCAGTTCCTCACCGACGTGCACTGGGGCGAGCCCGACTTCCTCGTCGTCGACATGCCCCCCGGCACCGGTGACATCGCGCTCTCGATGGCTCAGTTCCTTCCCCGCGCCGAGGTCATCATCGTCACGACACCCCAGCCCGCGGCGCAGCGCGTCGCGCAGCGCGCGGCGTACATGGCGAAGCGGGTGAACCTGTCGGTGATCGGGGTGATCGAGAACATGTCGTGGTTCCGCGGCGACGACGGCAAGGAATACCGGCTCTTCGGCGAGGGCGGCGGCCAGGAGCTGGCCGACGACCTCGAGGTGCCGCTCCTCGGGAAGATCCCGCTCGTTCCCCAACTGCGTGAGGGCGCCGACTCGGGGAACCCGATCGTCGTGACCGACCCCGACGACGAGGCCTCGAAGATCTTCCGGGCGATCGCCCATTCTTTGACCCACGAGCTGGCACCGCACCGGGTCTACCGAACCGAGCTGAAGATCGTCTGAGCGGTAGGGTCAAGCGCATGGACGTCAAGATCGGCGTGGTCTACACACCCAAGGAGCTCCTGCTGGAGCTCGACGGCGCAGCCGACGAGGTGCGGGCGCAGATCGACACCGCGCTCGCCAACGCCGAGCCGCTCGTCTGGCTGACCGACTCGAAGGGCCGGCGCGTGGGAGTGCCCACCGACAAGATCGCGTACGTGGAGATCTGTTCGGACGACGCGGCCCACAAGGTCGGCTTCGGCCGCTAGGAGCATCGCCGTGGGTCCGGCGCCCGACCTGCTCGACCGGCGCCTTCTCTTCTTCACCGGGAAGGGTGGCGTCGGGAAGAGCACGATCGCGGCGGCGACCGCAGTGCTCGCGGCCGACCGGGGCCGCCGGGTGCTGCTCGTCGACGTCGACGGCAAGGGCGACCTCGCCACCCTCTTCGAGCACGCGCCGGTCGGCTTCGCGCCGGTTCAGGTGCATCCCGGTGTCCTCGCGATGTCGATGGACACCGAGGCGTCGTTGCAGGAATACCTGCGCCTCAACCTGAGGGTCCCGGTGCTGGGCCGGCTCGGCCCGCTCGCGCGTGTGCTCGACTTCGTCGCCACCGCCGCGCCCGGCGTGAAAGAGATCCTGACGATCGGCAAGATCTGCTGGGAGGTGCGTGAGGCCATCGCGGGGCGCGCCGATTTCGACGTCGTGGTCGTCGACGCGTCGTCGAGCGGGCACATCGTGGCTCAGCTCGGTGCTCCGGCCGCCATTCAGGAGCTGGTCGACGTCGGTCCGGTGCGCTCGCAGACCGACTGGCTCGTCGAGCTGCTCTCCGACCCGGCGATCACGGGCGTCAACGTAGTGACGACGCCGGAAGAGATGCCCGTCGCGGAGACGATCGAGCTCGTTGCCCGCCTGCGCGCCGAGGTGACGACACCGCTCGCCGCGGTCATCGTCAACCGGGTGCTCCCCGAGCTCTTCACCGTCGCCGACGAAGAGACGTTCGCGGCCATCCGTGAGCCCGCCACCACCGGCGCGCTCACGCACCTCGCCGGTGCCGGTACGACCGCCGTTCTCGACGGTGCGCGTCTCGCAGTCTCGTTGCGTCGCACCGGCGCGACACACCTCGCCGAGCTCGACGAGCGCGTCGACCTTCCGCTCCTCTACGTCCCGTACTTGTTCGCGCGGGTTCAGGGCCGCCGGGTCCTGCGCATGGTCGCGGACGCGCTCGGCGAAGAGCTGGGGCTGTGAGCCCGCGCGCGGAGAATACGTCCGCGACCGGAAGTGGTCTCGAGCAACTGCTCGCGGCCAAGGAGATCGCGGTGTTCTGCGGTTCGGGCGGCGTCGGCAAGACGTCGGTCGCGGCGGCGTGCGCGCTCGGTGCGGTGAGTCGGCTGGGCGGCAAGGTGCTCGTGCTCACCATCGACCCCGCGCGGCGTCTGGCGACCGCGCTCGGTCTCGACGGTGTGGGCAACCTCGCCCGCCGGGTGCCGGCCGATCTGCTGAAGGCGGCGGGCGTCGAGCCTCGCGGCGAGCTGTACGCGGCGATGCTCGACACCAAGCAGAGCTGGGACGAGTTGGTGATGCGCCACGCTCCCGACGAGGAGACCGCGTACCGCATCCTCGAGAACCGGCTCTACCACAACCTCACCGCGCGCTTCGTGCAGAGCCACGACTACATCGCGATGGAGCGGTTGTACGAGTTGCACCAGAGCGGCGAGTACGACCTCATCATCATCGACACGCCACCCACACGGAACGCGGCCGACTTCCTCGAAGCGCCCAAGCGCATGGCCGACTTCTTCGGTGGGCGGCTGCTGCGCTGGCTCACGCTGCCGTACCGGATGGGAGGACGACGGGGGAGCCGGGTGATCAACGTCGCGAGCCGGCCCTTCTACCAGGTCGCCGACCGCATCCTCGGGAGCCAGTTCCTCGAGGACATCGCGGAGTTCTTCCTCAACTTCCAATCGATGTACGGAGGCTTCAGCACCCGGGCGAAGGCCGTCGAGCGGCTGCTCCACGACCGCCGCACGACGTTCGCCGTGGTCACGACGCTGGAAGCCGCCCCCCTACACGAGGCCGAGAACTTCTGCGAGCGGCTCGACGCGGGCCGGTTCCATCTCGGCGCGTTGGTGCTCAACCGCACCCTTCCCGACTCGCTGCTCTCGGCCGACGGTGCGCGCGCGGCCTCCCGCTTCACCGAGGACGCGCCGGCTCTGGCCGCGGAGCTGGCGCGAGCGATCGGGAGCGACCAGCCCGCGCTGGCCGACGAGATACGTACCGCGCGGGTGCTGCGCACGGTGGGGGAGTCGTTCCACAACTTCTCGCTCGTCGCGAAGCGCGAGGCGGAGCTGCGCGCCGAGCTCACGCGACGACCGGAGGTCGTTGCGCGCGTGCCGTCGTTCGACGACGAGATCACCGACCTCTCCGGGCTGATGCGCGTCGGGCGCGCGCTCTTCGGGGAGGCGCCGTGACGCTCCTGCCGATCGCGCTGAGGCGCACCGACCTCAAGGGTGCGCAGCTCGATCACGTGCTGCGGCTCGCCAGTAGTTGGCGACCGCTCGCCGACCTCGCGTTCTCCGACCTCCTCCTCCTCGCACCGATCGCGGACGAGTCGGGCCACCGCTTCGTCGTGCTCGCGCAGGTGCGCCCGACGACGGGTCAGACGATCTACCCGACCGACATGGTCGGCACGATCGTCGACGAGGTCGAGCGCCCCCTCTTGATGCGATCGCTGCGTACGGGTGAGATCGTCGAGAACGACACACCGGCCTTCGGTACGAAGGAGCGGGTACGGGTGCAGTGCATTCCCGTGCGCTGCGACGACACCGTTGTCGGCCTCGTGACGCGAGACCTGTCGATGACGTCGTCTCGCCGCCCGGGTGAGTTGGAGCGGACCTATCAGGAGACGTTCGACCGCTTCGCCCGGATGATCGCCCAGGGTTCGTTCCCGTTCGCTCGCGAGGAGATCGAGCTCGAGACCTCGCCGCGTGTCGGCGACGGCGTGATCATCATCGACGGCGAGACGCGGGTGCGGTTCGCGAGCCCGAACGCGGTGAGCTCGATGCACCGCATGGGTATCCACGCGTACGCAACCGGTCAGCTCCTCCGCGAGGTCGGATTCGACGACGCCGCGCCGCGCGCGGCGCTCACCGCGAGACTGCCCGTCACCGAGGAGCTCGAACGCGGTGACGTGTCGGTGCTGCTGCGCGTGCTGCCGATGCTCGAGTCGGGCCGCCCCGTCGGCGCGATCATGATGATTCGCGACGTCACCGATCTCCGTCGCCGCGACCGCATGCTCCTCTCGAAGGACGCGACGATCCGCGAGATCCACCATCGGGTGAAGAACAACCTGCAGACGATCGCCTCGCTGCTGCGTTTGCAGGGCCGCCGGTTGTCGTCACCCGAGGCGCGCGACGCGCTCGCGGAGTCGGAGCGACGCATCCGCTCGATCGCGATCGTGCACGAGACGCTGTCGCGCGACGCGGGCGACGTCGTACGCTTCGGCGAGATCGTGCGGCCGCTCGTCCGCGTGGTCGAAGAGACCGTCGCGTCGCCTGAACGCTCGATCAGCTTCAACGTGGAGGGCGACGCGGGCGAGCTTCCGGGCGAGGTCGCCACCCCGCTGGCGGTCGTGCTGAACGAGCTCATGCAGAACGCCGTCGATCACGCCTTCCCCGAGGGACGCCCCGGTCGGGTCGTGGTTCGGCTGGGTCGGAGCCGCGACCACGTCCTCGTCGACGTCATCGACGACGGTGTCGGCCTGCCGGCGGCCTTCTCGCTCGAGGCATCGAAGGGCCTCGGGCTCTCGATCGTGCATGCGCTCGTGACCGGTGAGCTCGACGGGTCGATCGAGATGCGCGACGGGCACGGCACCACCGTGCACGTCCAAGTCCCGGTGGCGATGCCCCGAGTGGAGTTGTAGGGGTTAGCCGACGCGGCGTTGGTCGGCGAGCCAGGTCTTGCGGAGCTTGCGGCGCTCTTCTTCGGTGGTGGCGCCCCAGACGCCGGCCTCCTGGTTCGTGGCCAGCGCGAACTCGAGGCAACGCCCGCTCACCGGGCAGGCCGTGCAGACTTCCTTGGCGGCATCGATCTGGTCGAGGGCCACGCCGGTGGTCCCGATGGGGAAGAAGAGGTCGGGGTTCGAGTCGCGACACGAGGCATCGAGACGCCAATCGTCGGCATCCCATTCGTGCGTACGGATCCAAGTGAGCGCCACGTCGTTCCCTTCCCGGGTCGCACAGCGGAGTCGCTTGTGCGCCCATTCACGTTCACGGGACGGCTCAGGCCCCGATCCCGTCACTACGCTAATGGCGGTGCGGCGCCAATCGCAAGGGGTCTGACCTGCCCCTTCGCGCGTACAGGTGAAACCGGTTCCCATTGCTCACCGCGTGCGCACCGGGATCCGAGGCACCTGCATAGCCTGGGCCGCGATGGCCGCCCGACCGCTCGTGCTCGCACATCGCGGCGCGTGCCGGCGGGCTCCGGAGAACACGCTCGAGGCCTTCCGGGTGGCCCGAGAGCTCGGCGCCGACGGCGTCGAGCTCGACGTGCGCCGCACCCGCGACGGTGTGCTCGTGCTGAGCCACGACCCCGTCGTCGAGGGTTTCGGGCTGCTCTTCGACCACTCGTTTGCGGAGTTGCGCGCCGCCGTCCCCGGCGTGGCGACCCTCGACGAGGCGTTCGACGTGCTCGCCGGCCTTGTTGTCAACGTCGAGATCAAGTGCTTTCCGACCGAGCCCGACGCCGACCCCGAACGTCACGTCGCGCGCGGGGTCGTCGAGCTGGTCGGGCGCCGAGGTCTGTACGAGCAGGTGATCGTGTCGTCGTTCGAGCTCGACGCGATCGACGCGGTGCGCTCGCTCGACGAGCGCGTCGTGACTGCCTGGCTCACGTCGGGTCTGGCGCCGGAGACGACGTTGCCGATCGTGGCGGGGCGCGGCCACGCATGGCTCAATCCGGATCGGGCGTCGATGAGCGGTGCGGTCGCGGATGCCGCCGTGCGTGCGGCCTCGGCCCACGGCGTTCGGCTCGACGTGTGGACCGTCGACGATCCCGCCGACATCGCCGCGCTCGCCGCGGCCGGCGTCGACGCGATCATCACGAACGTGCCCGACGTCGCACTTGCTGCGCTCGGCTGAGCGGCGAGCGTAGCGACCGAGCCTGCTCCCATCCCGCGTCCGGAGCGGCGAGCGAAGCGAGTGCGACGAGTAGTTACGGCACGACGAGGGCGAGCACGTCGGGCTCGTACGAGATCTCGAGCCGGTTCGTGATCGCGCCGAACTCGCCGTCGACCTGCCACGGGAACGGGCGCGTCGCCGTCACGTCGAGCTCGGTCAGCCCGCCGCGATGGACGACGCCCGCGCGATTCGCAAGGAACCGACCCGACATCATCGCCGACGCCGCCCCGCCGATCAGGGTGAGCGGGTCCATCGCCTGGAACGCAGTGAGCGACAAGGGCGTGTCGAGCCCGACTTCGGGCGCGATCGTCAGACCCCGCGTGCCGAGGTAGGTGTAAGGAGTCGTCTTCGAGACGATCGCGAAACCGGCACCGGTGACGGTCTCGCCGTTCGGGAGCGTGGTGTCGAAGCGTTGGCGCTTCCGGTCGTAGTGACGAAACCACGTGTCGAACGCGGCTGCCACGTAGAGCGGGTGCGCGAGGAAGCGCTTCAGTGGCCGGCGGCTCTCGACCTGCTTGATGACCGCGGCATCGAAACCGATGCCGGCGTGGAACAGGAACCGGCGGCCATTGGCGACTCCCAGCCCGATGCGGAGGAACGATCGCCGGCGCAACGATGCGAGCAGGTGTGACGCGGCATCCGTCGCCGAGTGGGCGACTCCGAGCGAGCGCGCGTACACGTTGGTCGACCCGCCGGGAAGGGGCGCGAGGGCGGTGTCGGTCGTCGCGAGCCCGTTGGCGGCCTCGTTGAGGGTGCCGTCGCCGGCAAGGACGGCAACGACATCAGTGCCGCTCTCGGCGGCTTCGCGCGCGAGTGCGGTCGCGTGGTGGCGACCCTTCGTCTGCTGAACCTCCACGGTGTGCTCCACGCGCAGGATCTCGCCCACGGCGGCGCCGTCGCGCGCGGAGACGTTCGACGCGGTGGAGTTGACCAGGAGCACGATGCGCACGGCGGGGGAGGCTATCGGGCACCTCTAGTGTGGATGTGATGGTGCCTTCTGCCGCCGCGGGTCTCGGGGCGCTCGCGCGGGAGATCACCGCGTGCCGGGCGTGCCCTCGCCTCGTGGAGTGGCGGGAAGCGGTCGCGGCAGCGCCCCGCGCCTCCTTTCGGGGCGAGCGGTACTGGGGCCGGCCGCTGCCCGGTTTCGGTGACGGGCGCGCCCGCCTGCTTGTCGCGGGCCTCGCACCGGCCGCGCACGGCGGGAACCGCACCGGGCGCGTGTTCACCGGAGACCGATCCGGCGATTTCCTCTTCGCCGCGTTGCACCGCGCCGGGTACGCGAACCAACCGACCTCTACCGATCGCTCCGACGGCCTGACGCTGCGCGACGCCTTCGTCACTGCGGCCGTCCGGTGTGCTCCGCCCGAGAACCGGCCCACTCCCGCCGAACGCGACCAATGCCGGCCCTATCTGGTTCGAGAGTTGCAGCTGCTCTCCCGCTTACGCGTGATCGTCGCGCTGGGCGGCTTCGCGTACGACGCGCTGTGGGCTGCGACGCGCGCCGCGGGGTTCCGGCCGCCCTCACCGCGCCCACCGTTCGGGCACGGACGTGAAGTCGCGATCGCGGCCGACCGACGCCCGACCATCGTCGTGCTCGGCTGTTACCACCCGAGCCAGCAGAACACGTTCACCGGCCGGCTCACACCGTCGATGCTCGACGGCGTGTTCGAGCGGGCCCGGGCCCTCTGCGACGCAGACTCAGTGAAGTGAACGAAGTCAGCGGACGAGTGCGACGAGCTCCGCGGCCGCGTACACGGCCGCGATGGTGCCGAGGACGATGCCGATGAAGCGTCGCAACGAGCGGTCGGCCGCTTTGATCGCGAGGTGCGCGCCGATCTGCGCGCCGGGAACGACGCCGACGCACAGCGGCAACGCGAAGGCCCAGTCGATGTGGTGCTTCAAACTGTGGGTGATGGTGCCCGGGATCGCGAGCAACCCGACGCACGCGAGCGACGTCGCGATCGTCTCCTTCAGACCCATGCGCAGCCAACCCTGGAACGCCGGGACCATGAGGATCCCTCCGCCGACGCCGAGCAGTCCCGAGAGTGCGCCTGCGGCCAAGCCGATGATCGCGTAGCGCCACCAGCCGCCGATCGCCACGGGCGCGGGGTTCGGCGGGTGATCGCCGACCGAGACCGACACCGGGCGGCGAGCCGGCTGCTTCGTGGTGCGGTACGCGGTGAGTCCGACGAGGCCGGCCGTGGCGATCATCTGGAGGTGCCCCTTGCCGGGTATCGAGGCGGTCACGAGCGAGCCGAGCACCGCCGCGGGTGCGCCGAACGCGGCCGTCCACCACACGGCGCGCCACAAGACCAATCCTTCGCGGTGGTAGCGCAGCGTGCCCACGATCGACGACGGGAAGATCGACGGCAGCGTCGATCCGATGCCCTCGAGCGGGGTGGCGCCGAGGACCCGGATCCCGGGTGTCGAGATCACCGCGCCGCCCACTCCGAACATTCCCGAGAGGACGCCGGTCGCCACGCCGAGCAGCAGCGTGAGAACGACCTGCAGCCACATGCTCACGATCGCGGAGCCTACAAGGACCACCAGGTACGCTGACCGGTCGTGGCCGGCGATCTCGATCTCCGCGGTGTGTGGGTGCCCCTGATCACTCCCTTCGCGGTCGACGGCTCCGTCGACGTCGCGGCGATCGAGCGGCTCTGCACCGACTATCTCGATGCGGGCGTGGCGGGCATCCTTGCGCTCGGCACGACCGGCGAGCCGTCTGCGCTCGACGAATCGGAGAAGCACGCGGTGGTCGACACGTGTGCGCGCGTCTGCGCGGCGCGCGGTGCTCCGTTGATCATCGGCACCGGCACCAACAACACCGCCACCACGATCGCGGCGACCCAGGCGGTCGGCGGGGTGCCCGCGCTCGTCGGCGCCCTCGTGGTCGTGCCGTACTACGTGCGGCCGTCTGAAGCGGGCATCGTCGAGCATTTCAAGGCGGTCGCTGCCGCGAGCCCGGTCCCGATCGTCGTCTACAACATCCCGTACCGCACCGGCCGCGCGCTCGGGAACGCCGCGCTTTCCGAGTTGGCGCACGTCGACAACATCGTCGGTGTGAAGCAGTCGGTGGGCGCGCTCGATTCCGACACGCTCACGGTGCTCCGCGATGCGCCCCGCGGCTTTCACGTGCTCAGTGGCGAGGACGCCCTCCTCTACCCGATGGTGCTCATGGGCGCGTGCGGTGGGATCACCGCCTCGGCTCACGTCTGCACCGCGCGTTTCGTCGAGATGGTCGAGTGCGGCCTCGCGGGCAAGCTCGACGACGGCCGGGCCCACGCGGAAGCGTTGCTTGCCGTGGTGCAAGCCGGGTTCGTCGAGCCGAACCCCGCCGTCTTCAAGGGTGTGTTGCACGCTCAGGGCCGCATCGCGTCGCCGTCGCTGCGGCTGCCGATGACCGCGGCCGCGCCCGCATCCGTCGAAGCGGGCCTCGCCGCGATCACCGCCGCGACGTGAACCGGCCCTGAACCGATCCTGAAACCGGCTCGGAGGCGGCCCGGCCGGGGTACCGGCGGAGCGTCGGTAGGCTCGGGTGCATGACCCGGCGCCAGGCCAACCTGCTGATCGCCGCGTGCGTCTGGACGCTCTACGTCTGGATCACGCGCATCGTGATCATCTCGGGGCAG
>CAAGKR010209796.1_pt1 | contig 18306 bp, 18 predicted proteins | sample 2556971 | NCBI WGS metagenome assembly CAAGKR01 (sample SAMEA5207829, study PRJEB30636) | soil metagenome | biome: forest; feature: boreal; material: soil | place: USA | collected 2011-09 | depth 1 m | reverse complement strand
TCCCGATATCGCAGGAGGCTCCACTCGGTCACCTGCGGGTACTTCATCGCGGGATTATTGCCCCCCTTCTATATGTACGGCCCCGTGCACCATTGGCCATACTCCGTGGTGCGAGCTAAGTCGCCTAAGCTGCGAGTCCCTGCATCCAGTTCCAAAATGCGGCGAGCTGGCGGGAGAACTCCTGCTCGACTGCGATAGCACCAACGACAGTCGCCAACAGGATTGCGACAGTCAGGGCGATAAGTACGCCGTTCGACCAAGCCGCAGCGCGGCGGCTCTGCTGTAGCTCACCGACCACGGTCTCTAGCGCGGTTAGGTTGGCCTTCGTCACCTCCGCCATGGCACCCATTTGCCGAGCGCTCTCGGCAAGTAAAAGCGCCATTCCCTCGAGCTCGCCGTGCACCTCTCGCAGCAGGCGAACCTCCGGTCGCTCGATCGCCCCCAAAAGAGCAGGGTCGAGGGTTGGAATCTGAACCGGCTCGATTGGTCGAGCGATTTCTGTAAGGCGCTTTATCGACTCGGCGACTCGGGTCACGCCAGCCAGGCTGGCCGACTCGGCGAGCCGATTGAACTCGGCACCGAGATGTCTCATGGACTCTGAGGCCGCAGTCGCAGCGGCCAACTCCGCACCGAGATGTTTCATGGACTCTGAGGCCGCAGTCGCAGCGGCTGACTCAGTTAGCGCCCGGCTGGCCGCCGTGCGAGGCTTCACTCGCTGCAGCGCCTTCTTGACAGGAGGCGGCTCTGGAGTCTCGTCGGTCACGTGGACCATTGTCCACAGCTCCGCTCACAATGGGCGCAAATGCCGGACGAGTGGGATCCGAATGATAGCCGCGGGTGGCGCTACAGCCTCGGTGGGCGACCGGTCGATTTAGCTCAGCAGTTCGTCGAGCGGCTTTGCGGGCGAAACCCGCTCAACGTCTCCAACGTCTGCACCAGCACCAGTCGCGCAACCTGGGAGCGGTACTTCACGGAGGAGTGGCGGGCCGAGGAGTGGATTCAGAAGGCCCTGGCCTGCTCGACTCTGGTCAGACACCCGGCTCCAGGAATGGCCTTCGTGATGTTTGTGGTCGCCCACCCCGACCAGACCGAGGCGTTCATCATCGAGCGCGAGACGCAGGTGTCAGCGCAGGTGGTGACCCTGCTATACGACCACGACATTCATGATTGGCGGGTCCACGCCGTGGGTGCGATCGTGCCGCCGCCGGATGTGGGCAAGGTGGCGTTCACCTCATAGAACGAGGCCTGTGTCCGAGTAGGCTGCCGCCATGAGCGTGTGGTTCGGCGCATACGAAGCCGTGCAGGAGCTTCTCTACGCAGTTATCGGCCTGAGGAATGACACACGATTTCGCGACAGCAGCCGGTGGACTTCCCTCGAGCAGCTGTCACGCAATGCGTTGGGAGCCGCCGAGTTCATCGGAGGCATGCCCGAAACGGAAGCCTTCGCGACCGAACTACGCGAGATGGGCAAACGCTACGCCACCCAGAACTCGGTGACCAACGACGAACTAGGTGCCGACATCGACCGGCTGAAGAAGATCAGCCAGGAGCTGTTTCGCCGCATGCAGGAAGGCCCGGGCTAGGCTCCGCTCGCGCGGGCAGCCTCAAGCTGGTGGTGCCGCGCCTGGTTGAACCTGGCGCAGCCTGGCCAGGTGCCTACCTGGGAAGCCTGCCGTGGCGCGCCACGGTGCCCCAGGAGCGCGATAGCCCCATGCCGCAAAAAGGGAACATTTGACCTCCTGGCGGAGGTGGCAAGATAAGCGGGCTTCGCCCGGAAGAATTAGACGGTGTGAGGGACGCTGAAAGCGCCATCACAATTTTGGTGGAGGGCTATTGCCCGCTCTGCCGAGTCCGCCTGATCCCGCACGGCGACATGGCATGCTGCCCCTGTGGCGGCTGCAGCTATCGTATGGATGACCATTCACTCTTGATGAGCTCCTGTGCGGATCACCCAATGGAGGATTGCGATCATTGGCAGGCCGTGTGAACTTCTGTGGCATCGTGGACCTCCTTGGCGGGACTGTAATCCCAAACGATTAGGTGTCCACGAAAGCGGGGCAAGGTCAGTTTCGTTTCGCGGGACGACTGGGCCTCGCAGTTGCGAAAGTCAAGAAACCAAGCGCGTTTCAGTCGTGACATAGTGCTGCGCAGGTGAGGTCCGTGACAAAGGAGACGAGGGGTCGCCGACGCAACTCGACGCCGACTGGGGGCGACACTGCCGAGCGGCTGCTCCTGTCGGCCGCGCGATTGTTCTGGCAAAACGGGTATGCGGCGACATCCGTGCGGGAGCTTTCCGGTCAGCTCGGGATTCAGAAAGCCTCGCTGTACCACCACATCCAGAGTAAGGAAGGGCTGCTTTACGAGCTTTGCGTGGTCTCCCTCGGGGACATTGAGGCACAAGCCCGAGCCGTACTGGATGCTGAGGATGATCCACTGCCCCGCTTGCGCGCGTTGATTCTGGCCCACGTCAACTCCATGAGCCAAGAGCGTGAGATGCACGCCACTATGCTCACCGAGCTGCGCTCCTTGTCACCAGAGCACAGGCTGGACGTCATTCGCAGACGCGACGCCTACGAGCTACTAGTCCAGTCGGTTTTGGAGAGCTGTCAGGAGGCGGGCTCGGTCAGGACCGACATCTCAGCGCGTCTATTGGCCCGCTGCCTACTGAATCTCCTCAACTGGAGCATTTTCTGGTTTGACCCCGCCGGCAAGATGTCAACCCAAGAGCTTGCAGGTGTCCTAGCGTCCATCTTCTTAGAGGGAGCGTTGCCCGCCTTCTTGCAGGGAACGTCGCCCTCGGTAAAGACCATTGCTCTGCGTCAGCCAAAACCCCATTAGTTACGATCCGGCCATATGTGGCAACCCTAGATGGAGAGGCCGTCAAGTGCCTCAACGGCGCCCGAAAGTGCTCAGTAATCCGGCGAACTACCTAACGGCCCTCGCGGCGCGATGCATCCGTATCCCCGCATTCGTATGGCTGCGCTCACTCCCCAGGAGTGATCGAGCAGAAAAACGCCTCAGCGTGGAACTAGCGACTTCGGTGCGCCACAACTTGCTCGCCGCTAGCTCCGTCCCTTGCTCGCCGGTTGACAGTAGACGGATCCCATGATAATGTACCTACCGAGCGGTCGGTAGGTACGATTTGAGCCTCTCTGGAGGTGTGTGCTTGAGTTCGCCATGGACAATGGGCCAGCTCGATGGGCGGCTTCAGGTACTTGAGGACGCTTCGGAAAAGGGCGAGATGCTCGTTTCGCCACGTCTGGCACAGATAGTAGGTCAGGGGCTTCCATGTATTGCAGTGGGGATGCCCATAACAGACGCTCTCGAGGCCGTGTTTCAGGAGCAGGAAACCGTTTTGGTTAGGCGCTCAAACGGTTTGAGCACGAGTTCCGACGTCGGTCGGCCTGGGGCGCCGGTGCGCTTGTTCGTCGAGGCGCCGGCGAACAAGACGTCACGAACTCGATTACAACGGTCGAACACGATTCTGAACCAGCCGAAATCATCGCTAGACGTACGTGCGGCTGAAGTGCTTACGCAACGAATCAAGACCGAGATTAGTCACGTTTGCCTGTTACTTGCCGAAGCGCATGATCGACGTGCTTGGGCTGTACTAGGGCACCCAACGTGGGATCAATACGTGCGGAATGAGTTCGGCTACAGCCGGAGTCGGTCGTACGAAATCCTAGACCAGGCCAGAGTAGTTCGAGCCATTCAGGAGGCAGCTGGAAGCGCCTCAATCCCTGATCTCTCGGCCTACGCAGCGCGCCAGATCAAGCCTTATCTGCAGCAAGTGGTGAATGAGATTCGCGATCGGGTAGCCGCAGCAGGCTCTCGCAGGGAATACAAGGAGATTGTCAATCAAGTGGTTGCGCGGGCGCGCTCGATGGCCGCGTTGTCGGCCCAGCACGCTCCCGCGGTGGCGGCAACCCGCCGGCGCGAGGCAGACAATTGTTCCGTCGAATGCGGCAAGATTTTCGTCGCGCTCGACTTCCTAGCTGATCTGCCGCCTCCGAGTGATGAGTTCCTCGCAGCGATACGCAAAGAGCCACAGGAATTGCTCTCATTACGGTCGGCGGCAACCTGGCTGCTGAACCTCGCCAGGTGCATCGAATTGCCGGCACCTTCAGCTCAGTCGGTTGGCAACGGCGACTCGGGTGTGGCGGCGGTAAGCCGCCAACACACCACACCGGCACCAAATGCGATGCAAACCGAAGCCCGCGCAGACTGTCCGCAATTACGGACAGGTTGATCCAGATTAACCGACGGGGCGGCCTGTGATTGGGGCTCGGAGCGGTCTTCTCCGTGGCGATTGTCCTGGAGGAGGAGGGCGGAGGTGTTGCGGCGCGGTTGCCCTAAGTCAAAACAGTTCATCGGCCACGCTTCCGCTCGATACCAATGTTCAGCCGGCCCTTGCATCTTCGCCGATCGAGTCGCTGGTTTCGGGTTCGCGCAATCGGGATGCTCATTGCGATGGGCATGGGCACATTTGAGCCTCCGATGCCATCATTGAGGAAGCGACGCGTGATAGCTTGGGACTCGGCCATTCTGAGCCTGTCCTAGCTGTTGGTGGCTGCGCTCCCAGGCATGAGTCTCTCGCCCTCGCGACAGTCGCGTTTGCTCAAAACGGAGAACAGAGAGATTGCAATGCATACCGGGCCGGATCAAAGGAGGTAACTGTGTTCGTACGTGTGTCGCGGTCTCTGATCAAGCCCGAGCGTTTGGAGGAGTTCAAGACGCTCTTTGCCCAGCAGGGCCTAACAACCGCAAAGCAGCAGCCTGGCTTCAGATGGGCGTTCGCATTGCCCCCGTTGCGACCGGACGACGCCTGGCAAACGATCTCGGGTTGGGAGAGACGAGAGGATGCCGAGGCCTATCATCAGCACCCCGATCGCACGCGTTTAGCTCAGAGATGGTTGGCGTTCTATATTGAGCCGCCCGCGATCAGTAATTACGACGAGGTAATCGAGTGAAACCGCGGTTCTGGAATCCAGCTCTGGAAACCCTAGGCGTCGTTGAGCTTAAGCAATTGCAACTCGTGCGTCTCCGCGGGTTACTGGCCCGGGTCGCGCACACCAACCCCTTTTATCAGGATCTCTTCAAGCGGCACGGGGTTGACGTCGCAAAGATCAACTCAATCGAAGCCTTTGCCGCAGTCATTCCTTTTATCGGCAAGTCCGATCTGCTGGCTGATCAGGACCGGAACCCTCCGTACGGGAGCCGCATGGTTGCAGCCTTGAACGATCTCGCAACTGTTGTCACAACGAGTGGAACCTCGGGCCTTGGACGCGAGGTGCACGTCTACACAAATGCCGATCTCGAACGCTCGGTGGAGCAGTTCTCCTATATGTGCCGCTGGCAAGGCATTGAGTCGGGTGAGCGATTCTTCCACATGACCCGCGTCGCCATGGAACTCGGTGGGACCTGGTACAAGCGCGGGGCCGAGAAATACAATCTCACATACTTCAACGTAGCGGCGTACGACACTGAAATGCGCGTCGACTATATGCGGCGGTTCTCGCCTCACCTGATCCACACGTCCACTTCCTACCTCAATCGGCTCACCACCGTGCTTAAGGGACTGAATTTGGCCCCACAGGACGCTTTCCCCGACCTCAAGGTGCTTTCCATTGGCACGGAAGCCCATACAGTCGAATGGGCACAGCGTATGGAGGCATATTGGGGTGTCCAGCTTCACGAGCGCTTCGGCAGTACTCAGTCGGGCGGCACTCACCTGTTTACATGTGAATCTGGTGTCCAAGTGGCGGGCCGTCGAGGCGTGATGCACAACATGGATCACAAGGTCTTGGCGGAAGTATTGGATCCTGAGACAGGCGACCATGTTGCTCCAGGCGATGAGGGCGAATTGGTCGTCACTAACCTCTACATGGAAGGCTTTCCGGCGATTCGTTTTCGAATGTCAGACAAGGTCCGCTACCTCGGTACCGGTAGTTGCGAGTGTGGCCGTCCTTTTACCGGCATTGAGACAGGCAGTGTGGGAAGGTTGGATGACATGATCAAGATGAAGACCTACAGCATTTGGCCGAACTCCGTCGATGCCATAGTGCTCGAGGCGCCTCACGTCGTGGAATATGCGGGTCGCGTCTTCATTGGGTCAGACGGCCGCGAAACGATTCGAGTAAGCGTGGAGTTGGAAGTCGATCACGGCCTATCCGCCGATGAAGTAGGAGGGCTCTACGGTGAGCTCGCCGGTAGGTTAAAGCGGCAGACTGGTGTGACCATGGAAATCGAGAATGCCGCACCGGGCTCTCTGCCTCGTTTCGAGGCCAAACCGCGACGATGGCGAGATGAACGACTCCTGGGAGGTCCTGATGGTTCCCGATGACGCAACCGAACCGGCCACTATAGCCAATATGGGCGCCGACGTGACGTTAGTGGATGACTTGCTTTCGAGGGTGCATCACCTCAAGCAGAGCAAGCTGCCGATAGTGTGCGCTGCAATGATAAGAATTCATCCTATTTTGCAATCGCTGCGGGACGAGCTCGATCTAGGTGAGCCAGCATGATGATTAGGCCAACGCCGAGCCATCAAGGACCTTGCTGCACGGTTAGCGGTCCGAGGCGCATCGGCAGTGCGGTGTCGATTATTTCGGGAATCGGATCCCAATTTCGGCGGGTCCGCCTTTGCCAGCAGAAGGAGATGACATGGTCAAAATGACCGGAAGTAAATTCTTCGCACAAATGTTGCAGGCTTATGACGTGAGCCATGTGTTCTATGTGCCGGCATTCCTCCCGCCAGGTGTTAAGGAACTGCGCGCCCTAGGGATACAAGTTGTGTCGGCTCATGGGGAGAAGGCGGCTGCATACATGGCTGACGGATATGCGCGGGCCACAGGCAAACCGGGAATTTGCATGGCCCAAGCCGTGGGCGCTACAAATCTTGCGGCTGGCCTCAAGGATGCGTTCATGTCGGGCTCACCGGTAATTGCCCTCACGGGTGGACCGACGGCAGATTCTAAGTATCGACACGTTTACCAAGAAATCCGCGATTTCGCAGTGTTCGAGAATGTGACCAAATGGAACGCCGAGGTGGAGTCTCCCAGTAGATTTGCCGAAATAATGCGTCAAGCGTTCCGCCGTTCTACGACCGGTGCTCCCGGTCCGGTTCATGTTGAGTTTCAGGGGCATCAGGCCCAAGTCGGTGGGCTCGAAGGGGAGTTCGACATGGTTTTCGAGCCTCGCTTCGGCCACGTCCCACCGTTCCGGCCTGAGGCCGACCTCGAGTCGGTTGCCGAGGCAGTAAGGCAACTCGCAGCAGCTAAGCGGCCGGTCATAGTAGCCGGCGGTGGTGTGATGTGGTCTCGGGCCGAGTATGAAGTTATCGCACTGGCGGAAAAGCTGTCTATACCGGTAGCCACCTCACTCAACGCCAAGGCAACCATCGCTGATGACCATCCACTCTGCGTCGGGGTTCCGGGCAGGTATGCCCGGTCATGCGCTAACAAAGTCATCCTGGAGGCCGACCTCGTGTTCTTCATCGGGAGCCACACTGGGAGCCTAGTAACACACGATTGGCGCGTGCCAGCTGCAGACACGACGATCATCCAGCTCGACATTGATCCTGCCGAGCTGGGTCGTCATTATCCCGTGAAGGTAATGTTGAACGGAGACGCCAAGGCAACTCTTCTCCGGATCATAGATTCGGCAAAGGCGCGCACCAATCAAACTTGGACCGGTCGTGTGCAAGAGTTAGTCGGCATCTGGCGGCGTGAAGTCGACCAGATGGTTAGATCAAACGGGTCACCTATTCGTCCCGAGCGCCTCGTCACAGAGCTCGCCAACATCTTGCCGGATGATGCAGCCGTGGTCGTGGACACTCTGCAAGCATCCGTTTGGTCAGGCAGTATGCTCGGACTAAAGGGCCCGTCCCAGCGGTTCATCCGGTGTGGGGGTTCGCTCGGCTGGGGATTACCGGCCTCACTTGGCGCGAAGTGCGGACTCGGCAATCGGGCCGTTGTTTGTTTCACGGGCGACGGTGGGATGTATTACCATCTCGCTGAGCTCGAAACCGCTGCGCGATATGGCATTAGCGCCGTGATCGTAGTAAACAACAATGGCGGTTACGCTTGTGAGGGCCCCACTTGGGAAGCCCTTTACGGCGATAAGCATGACCCTCAGATTTGCGCCAATTGGGAGTTCGGCTATCGGGACTTTGCTCAGATCGCAACTGACTTGGGGTGCGCAGCGATCAAGGTAGAGCGCCCGGTAGACATCAGTGGTGCTCTCCGTCAAGCTTTGGCCAGTGGGAGGCCCACCGTTATCGATGTTATTACGGATCCTAGCGCTATCCATGAGTGGGGCTGGCTCCCGACGCAACAACTAGTCGCCCATTGACATTCCTCGCTAGGGCTCGACCGGCTCCCCTCATCCACTTTGAACTGCGGCTGTGGCCGGCCTAGCGCCAAGCTCTACTTGGCGAGGACCCAAGAATGTTATCTGTACAGATCTTTGGCCGTTCGTCCGGATGAATTACACCTTTTGAAACGCGGCCAGGGTACTTGATTGGCCGGCACGTTCAGTGCCCCTCTATCGGCCGGGATCGAGCTGTCGCGGGTGTAGCTAAGCGGAGATGTGAGAGCGAGGTTTTTCAAGCATGACTAGCAAACCAGTGGTCTCCAGATACGTTGCCTCGATCGAGCAGCCTTGGCCAGCATGCGAGTTTACTTATCCCGCACTTGAGCGCGTTCTATTTGGTCGCGGGCAATCTGTGTCGAGGCTGCCAAACCTCTTGGCGGAAATGGGGATTAGGCGCCCGCTAATCGTCACCGGTAAGACGTTGGCGACATCCACTCCACTGGTGGGACGATTGATGGACGCACTTGGAGGCCGCACTAACCCCGTTGGGGTGTTTTCTGGTGTACAGGCTCACTCACCATCTTCGTCCGTTACAGCGTGCGCCGATGTCGCCAGTTCGAATGGAGCAGACGGTCTAGTAGTGCTTGGCGGGAGTAGCGCAGTAGATACCGCTAAGGGTGCAGTGTTGGCGCTAGCGCATGGTCGTCGCTCGCAGGAGCAGAAGATCGACGCTAACTCTTGGCTGGTCGAGCAGACCGCACTAGATGCACCGAAACTTCCTATCGTCTGCATTCCAACCACGCTTTCTGGATCTGAATTCACCGCGGTGCTCGGCGTGACAATTGAACGTACTCAAGTGAAGAACATCTATCGTCACAGAACGCTCGCGCCTCGGGTTGTAGTACTAGACGCCGACGCAACGGTCGCGACACCCGAGCTGTTGTGGGCGTCTACTGCGCTGAAGCTCGTGGATCATGGTGTCGAGCGGATGCTTTCAAAAAGCCACATGCCACTCATTGACATCCAAGCGATCGCGGGGATCCGGATGATCAATCATAGGCTGGCGGATTCGATTCCACTCGACCATGAGGTGGCCGAGCGTCGCGAGCCAATCCTAGGCGCGCTCTGGCTGATACAGAATAGTCACGGCAACGTCGGCACCGGACTTAGCCATGCCCTCGCGCATCAGTTTGGTGCCCGAAATGGCGTACCTCACGGCTACGCGTCAGCCCTCTTCCTGGTTCCCACCCTGAGATACAACCTTGCGACCGCCCGCGAGCGCTATCGCCTGTTGGCCGAAGCATTCGATATAAATCCTGAGTCTTCAGCCGCACCCGAGGCAGTGATCGAGCGGCTTGATCAATTCGTGGACGAATTGGAATTGCCACGTAAGCTACGTGATGTCGGGATAAGTCAGTCAGACTTGAGGCCAGTGGCTGAAGCAACGCTTGCAGATCCCACCACTAAGGCGAACCCTTTGCAGCCAAAAACGGTCGAAGAGTTGGTGGCGTTCTTGGAGGCAATCTGGTAGCACTTGGCACATCTTCCTGTCGAGCTACGGGACACCGCTGCAATCACCGGCGTTGGCTACGCCCCATTTTCGCGCGACTCCGGCCGCACCGTGCTGAGCTTGGCAGTTGAAGCCGCACAGAACGCAATTTCCGATGCTGGCCTTAGACCATCGGAGATTGACGGAATTATCGACTTTCAGTATTCTGATTCGGCAACCGCCGACGAACTGTCTGTCGCTCTCGGCACAAATCCGGCGGGTTGGCATGTCGATCATCAGGGTGGCGGGCAATACTCATGCGTGATGGCAGGCGAAGCAGTTGCTGCCATCGCTGCTGGATTAGCATCGAACGTACTGTGTTTTCGCGCGTTGAATGGTCGCAGTGGGTTGCGCCCTGGTAACTTCACGCTGAGTAGGGTTGGCGGCGGATATCAATTCCTAGCCCCCTTCGGTTTGGAGGCGACGCCGGCCCACTTTGCGATGCTCTGCCAGCGTCACATGTTCCAATACGGTACGACCGTCGAACAACTTGGCGCCGTTGCGGTCGCCGAGCGTCGGTATGCAATGGACAATCCGCGCGCAATTCGCCGCGACCCAATGACTCTCGATGACTATCTGGGGTCTCGGATGATAGCTGAGCCTTTTCGGTTGCTCGACTGCTGTCAAGAAACTGACGGGGCATGTGCCTTCGTGGTCACAGCCGCACGGTCCATCGGAGCGAGCTCCAAGCCGGCGGTATTTATTCGCGGTTTTGCATCGAGTGGAGGTCCAGGAGCGCAGCGGTGGTTTGACCACTGGCGCGACTTCACTGAGACTTCGGCACATTACGTGGTCGATGAGTTGTGGCGTTCGGCGGGGGTTGGACCGCAGGATATTGACGTTGCTGAACTTTATGACAGCTTCACATGGACGGTGCTCGTGACATTGGAGGCGTTCGGGTTCTGTTCCCGTGGCGAGGGCGGACGCTATATCGTAGATAGGGGAATCGGGTTGGAGAGTCCGCTACCTGTGAACACCGCTGGCGGATTACTGTCGGAAGGTTATGCACATGGTGTGAACCTCATCGCGGAAGCGGTTTCACAATTGCGTGGCGAATGCGGTATTAGGCAGGTTGAGAATGCGGAGATCGCCCTAGTTACGGCGACTGGCGGCGTTAGTCGCGGGAGTGCGCTGGTGCTGCGGCGATGAACCACGTGGTTCCAGAACGGCCGTTGCCCCTGGTAGATCCCGACTCGCGTGAATTTTGGCAATGGTGCCAGCATCGGCAACTCCGCATTCAACGTTGTGTCAACTGTCTCTTGTACATTCACGCGCCCGCGCCTGTCTGCTCGCGATGTGGCTCAACTGAACTGGGGTTCACCCGGGTCAAAGGTACCGGTTCTGTCTACACTTTCACGGTCATACATCGCGCGATATCAGCGTCGTTTCAGTCGCTCGTGCCATATGTGGTTGCGTGGATCGAACTTGATGAGCAGCCTCAGCTGCGCGTCATCTCGAACATCGTCGGCATGCAGCCTGACTCCGTAAAGATAGGTATGCGAGTCCGACTTGACTTCGAGGAGACATCGGAGGGATTTGTGCTGCCGGTCTTTCGCAAGGCGGAGACAGGGTAGTGCTACGGAGGCGCGCATGCGGATTCCGCAGCTAGCGTAACGCCCGTACGCTCGTCGTAACCGCCTTGTACGACTTCTCGGGTACCTGTCCGTATCCGGCGAGCCAGGAGTCCCGAGCCACGACGCGCGCCACGAACCAGGACCGAGCAATCGTGCGGCCTCCTCCTGCGCATCAAATGCCGAAGCGCCACGGTCGGCGTACGGGCACACCGATCTCATCTTCCATGGGTGAAGGTGCATGAGGGGTCGCCAAGGTTCACCTTGAGATCGGCGCTGAGCGCTTTGGCACCCCCTGCGGCGACATCCGTGACCACTGAGCCAGTCGCTGGTTGGAGTGCTCGAGTGCGGCTGCAACGTTGAGGCCCTTCCACATCGTATGCCTAGAAGCAGAGTTGCCTTTCGAAGGGCCTTCTCTTACGCGTGCTGCAGTCCGGCCAAGCGCATTGCTAGATTGAGCGCCCGGTCGGTGTCGTATGCCCGAAACATGGCAAGCTTCTCCGCCTCCAGCGAACCCTCGGCGTGGATTGCGAGCACTGCCTGGTAGCCGCCGTACGTGCGCGTAGTGAGGTCGGAGATAAGGTTGATAACAGCCATTCGTCTATCAGCAGGCCAGGCCGCTCGCAGGTACTTATCCAGAACCGGTCGTATCTCTTCGGAGTTCCAGTCCATGCCGGACGGACCGGTTACCAACAGTCCGCCGGCGAGGTCCTGTAGGACGTCGAGCGCATGATGAAAGTCGCGCGCAAAAGTCCATTTCGCTAGGTTCGTAGTGAACACATCCGGATATGCAATGCCAGCCTCCACACCACATCGCTGGGCGGCCAACTCGGAGAGGCCGCGCACGGTCTCAGCGTAGCCGGCCAGCCACGTCAGTTTGTCTCGGACATGCCCCGCGCGCTCGATGCCATTGGCCCGTGCAACAGCTATGCCGGCTCCGACGAGCGCATCCAGCAGCGGCAGCTTGTAGCTCACGGCGGTAAAGCGATGAAACTCGACGAATGTGAGCGCCGTCGCGCCCGCCAAGTCGGGTCGTTTATGAAAGAAAACTCTCTCCCAGGGAACAAAAACGTCATCGAAGACGGTCAGGGTCTCGACCATCTTGTGGGCAGTTGAGATGGGTCGAGCCCAGGGATCATCTGTGCCATGCAGGAAATCTGATGCATACAAGCGGAGCCCCGGTGTCGCAGGAGGGACAGCAAAGGCCAGGGACCAAGCCTCATCCCCCGAGCCCATGCTCCTGCTCGGCAGAACGATGAGTTCGTCGACGCAGGGCGCATACGAGGTGTGCGCCTTGGCTCCACGGACGACGATTCCATCCGGACGCTCTTCCACGACGCGGAGGTAGAGGTCGGCGTCCTCCTGCTCAGATGGCCGCTTGCTGCGGTCACCTTTCACATCCGTCTGCGCTACAGCGAGTGCGAGATCCTCGCGGCGGCAGCGTTGATAGAAGGCTTCTAGCCGCGCCCGCCCCTCGGCAGTTCCACCGCGCGCTAGGACTCGTTTGAGCGCAAAGAGTGCGTCTGTTCCTATTTCCTTGATGAGGATGACCAGCGTCGCGCCTTGGGCGGTCGCCGTCTCGATCAGCCTCGAGCGGGCTGCGAGATCATTTGCTTGGCGAGGAACGGTGTAATAGGCGGAGTACTCTTCTCCGCCCTCCTGATTGCGCGCAAGATCACGAAAGCGTGGGTCCTCAGCGAGCTCGAAGTCGATTGCAACGTGACGGGCAACGACGCCGAGCTCTGCGTGGTCAGGCACCGCCGGCACGCGCTCTCCCCGGTAAAAGACCTCCCGAGCGTCTCGTAGCCCCGCGAGGAACCGATCCGCTGTTCGGAGTCCCACCGTTTGCACCTCCAGAGCTCCCGAGAAGTCAACATGGCACAGTGGTTGACCATTGGCCATCGCTACTGACCCAAGCGTCGGTCGATTGAGCCAGATTACACACATTGACTCTCGACATCAACGCCGAAACCATTTCATGTGCTGCGGCGTGGGGTTCAGGGCTAAGGTCATATTTTGGGGCACTATGTCGGCGCTGAAATTCCGCCTTTCAACCATCGCGCATCAAATTGCTGCGACACATGAACAAGACATTTAGGTCTTGGGCGGGACCAAAAGCCAGCGCGGTCGTGCCGGACGCCGATCCCCGAGGTCAGCAATGTCGGCTTGTCCTAAACTCAGCCTTCGGCAATGTCGGCGAACGTTACCTTGCCGGCTCCGTCGCGGTGGCCGACGGCCGGATTGCCAGAACCAACTAGTGCTGCAGCCGGGTGGATAGTGACCAAAAAGGCGTGCAGGCGGGCAGGTGGGCTACGTCGACCCAGGGAGTGGCCGACAAGCGCTCCTTCTGGTCGAGGGTCGGGGCGAGATGTCCGCCCGGGCGTCTTCTTGGGTCCAACAATCGTGGATCATGTCACGACTAGCAAGGCGGTCGGCCGCAAGGAGATCTTCGGAAGCCGTGCTTTGGTGCCAGAGTAGCGCCTCTCGAGGCCGCGTTCGCCCATGCCAATAGGGATGTCCCTCCGCAACATGGCCACCATCTTCACCCAGTTTGGAGGCCAGCCAATTCCGCGAGCGGGTGCGGTCGAACACGGCACGTTAGCAGAGCGCGGGCTCGATGGTCAACATATTCCGGTTACTGACCCACTACCCCGGTCATCGTGATCTTGACAGCCTCTAGAAGCATTTGCTAAAACACTAGACGAGCCTTGAATCGAGGTAGTAGTACAAGCATCGGATTGGTGTAGCGGCTCGTGTTGGGGGCTGGTCGTTGCCCCAGAGGAGTGACGGAGAATGCCCCAGTTCCAGGATCGTCTCGATCAGGAGATCACGCGGCGGACACTGCTCAAAGCGGCTGGGGCGGGAGCCCTCACCCTCGCCCTGACCGCCTGTGTAGGCGGCAGTGCCGGTTCTGGCGCAGCAAATGGCACTCGCTATTTCATAAACCTGGCGACGCAGTCCGGCGATGGATACCCGAGTGTCGAGGCCGCCAAGTACTTCGGCCAACAACTCAATACGTTAAGTGGTGGTCGAATTACAGTTCAGGTGCATCTGGCCGGCCAGTTGGGCACCACTCAGGCGACTGTAGATAGTCTTGAGCAGGGCACTATTCAGATGGGCTATGCATCGAGTAGTTTTTTGGCGACGGCCGTTCCCCAAGCTTCAGCGTTTTCTTTGCCCTACCTGTTCAAAGACCGCGCTACCGCATACCGAGTTATGGACGGGCCCATCGGCCAGGAGGTCGCGAGCGATCTCCAGAGTAAGGCTGGCGTCCGGGTACTCGGCATGTACGATGCTGGCTTCGCCAAGTACCTAAACACCAAGCGTTCTATCCGGACTGCGCCTGACCTGAAGGGATTAAAGATGCGAGTCATTAACAATCCCATCACCATTGCAGCCTATCAAGCCCTGGGAGCCACGCCCGTGCCGCTGGATGCCACCGAAGTGTACACAGCACTGCAGCTGCGAACGATCGACGGGACTGAGGCGCCAAATGCTGGAACGCTGAACAACAAATGGTACGAGGTAATCAAGTACCTAACTAATAGTAATCATCTCTTTTTCGTCGAAGTCATGATGATCAACGAGAAATTCTTTCAGTCGTTGCCACAAGATCTTCAAAAGTTCGTTATTCAGGCGGCAGCCGCCGCGACCCAGAAGGAGCGAGCCCTTGCGCAGCAGGCGGAAACCGATGCATTGAAACAGATGCAGACGCTGGCAAGTGGACTGCAGGTCAATGACCTGGATCCTGGTACGGCTGACGCTATCCGAGCGCTCTTAAAGCCGGTGTACGATCTGGCTGCCAAGAACTTTGGCCCCGCCTTTACCAGTGCTCTCTTGGCGGCCGCTCAGGGCACGTAGGTTGGCGAGGTTTCCGCGGGAGGAACCCCAAAGATCCCCGCGGTTGCTGGCAATATCTGGACCTCCTGAAGCTTCTGTCGAGGAGGCCCTCGGCGCAGCCTCGCATTGGCGCTCAATAGCCAGGTTGGTCGCAGTCAGCGATCACTTTGTGGATGGTGCCGTTGCCGCCAGCCTATTGGCCGAACTCGCTGTCTTATTTGGAAACGTAGTCGTTCGGGCAGTTTTCAATTATGCGTTCGTCTGGTCGCTCGAGGTCGCCCAACTAGCGCTGGCCACATTGACCTTTGTGGGAGGTGCGGTCGCCTACCGGCGGAACGAGCATATGCATTTACGGGTGTTGGTAGATCGTCTGCCGGTTCCTGCCCGTAAATTTCTTTCAACAATCTCGGACCTCACCGTCGTCTGCGTTTGCCTGACCGCGGGCGCCTACTCGATCCCATTACTTCGTGATGATTTGCCACGTCGAATGCAAGTGCTTGATATCAGTGAAGCTTGGACGGTAGCACCCATGACGGTGGGCCTAGCTCTATTTGCTTACTACGCCATCCGGCGGGTGTTTCGACTCCCATGGAGAAGCGTGCTGCCCGCGGTTGCCGTAGTTGCAACAGCGGTAGTCGTAATGAGTTACACGCACGAAGGCTGGTCCCAATGGTTGGATGCTTCAGATGTCTTATGGCTAACCTTTGCTGCGTTCGTATTGCTGTTACTGATCGGGCTGCCCCTTGGGTTTGTTCTTGCAATGGCGGCATTACTGTATGTCTTCGCTTCCGGTACCACTCCGCTGACTTTCTTGCCCATATCCATGAACAACGGGGTCACGAGCTTCGTTCTCCTGGCACTACCGTTCTTTATCTTGGCGGGCTTCATCATGGCATATGGAGGCTTGAGTCCCCCGCTCGCGACCTTCGCAAGTGTCCTTGTCGGAAGATTGCGTGGCGGGCTTCTGCATGTGATTATCGTTTCAACCTTCCTGTTTTCCGGTCTGTCCGGCTCCAAGGTTGCGGACGTCGCAGCAGTTGGTGCCACGATGCGAGATATGCTCGAGACGGAAGGCTATGATCTAGCCGAATCCACGGCCGTTTTGGCAGCTTCAGCAGCCGCTGGCGAGACGATTCCTCCCAGTCTCGCGATGTTGGTTCTTGGCTCAATTACAACGATCTCGATATCGTCGCTTTTCGCTGCCGGTATCGTCCCAGCCGCGGTGATTTCCCTCCTGTTGATGAGTGCGGTTGTGATACGGGGTGGCGGTAAATCTGCGATCATCTCGGGTTCTTACCGGGCGGAATTAGTAAAGGCGGGCGTTCGCGCAATTCCTCCGCTACTGCTCCCAGTAATTCTGATCGGCGGAATCATTGGCGGCATCGCGACACCCACCGAGGTCTCCTCGTTCGCTGTTGTGTACGGCATTTTACTGGCTGTGGCCGTCTATCGCGCTCTCGACCTTCGCGGCTTCTGGTCTCTCGCTGTTTCGGCTGCGAGTACCACTGGGATGATCCTGTTTATCGTCAGCACCGCTTCGGCATTCTCATGGTCGCTAACAATTGCGGGCGTGCCAAGAGCTATTGGCTCCGGTCTAATTTCGATTGGACACTATTCGATTCCTCTGTTTTTCCTGTGTGCCATCGTGGTTTTGATCGTCGTTGGCGCGGTTCTGGAAGGTTTGCCGGCCCTATTGATTTTCGGCCCGCTGCTTGTCCCGGTCGCGGGCCAGTTGGGGATCAACACTCTCCACTTCGCGATTGTGTTGACTGTCGCGATGGGTATTGGCACTTTCGCGCCGCCGATAGGCATCGGCCTGTACGTTTCATGTGCGGTGATGAACACAAGCCTAGAACGCGTGAGTCGTCCAATGCTGCCGTACATCGGCGTACTACTGCTGGCGCTTTTACTGATTACTCTTGTTCCACAGTTAAGTCTCGCACTGCCCTCAGTATTGCCGCATCGGTAGGCTGTGGCCAGTGTGGACGCGTGGCGACGGTAGGGATGAGGTTGGCAATGCATCCTGAGGTCAGTTGATTTGCGCCGATCAGTCACGTTATCAGCGGATGGAGGGTTGTGGCGGCACTTGGCAACTTCATGGAATCCCCCGGCAATGCTGTTGTGCAGACTCCTCTCTAGAAAAACGACGGTCGATTCGACGAGTTCGCTATCGAGGAGCAGAATCCTGACCGGAAATGACTCCGGTGACCTCCTCAGCATTTCAGCAAATGGATACGCCGTCCAAGCTATACAAGGAGAGCGGGCGAGCCTTCGCTTGTTCTTTGATGCCTGAGTCTTGGCCTGCTCGCTTCGCGTCAGCACGCGATTTGGAACGCCGCGCGATACGAAATGGCGACGCTGCGCCTTTGTTTAGAGGCGCTAGTATCAAAGCGTGATTTCTCTAATGAGTTTCGGGTCGCCATGACAAGAAGGCTAACGAGCCGGGAGGCGACGATATTAGAGGTGGTGGCCTCAAGCAGGGTGTTCGACCTCGAGCAACCGAGGACTGCCAACGCACCGATTCACCCAGCACATAACCCTCCAGGCTATCAGTATCTGCTTCATCGTCGACATGAACCGGCGGCAGCCGAACGCCGGACTGCCGCGGCCGGAGTCATCATTACGAGCGATCATGCGGGAACACACATCGATGCCCTGTGCCATCAGGCTGAGGACTTAAACCTCTACGGAACAGTGCCCGTCCCGTCGGTCCAGACACACTTCGGTTTTCGGGCATTGGGTGTGGAAACAATACGGCCGATTCTCGCGCGCGGCGTGCTTGTCGATCTGGTTCGCTACGCAGGCTCGCCGGTAGAATCGGGGGGTTGGATTCCATTCGAGGACGTTCGTGCTGCGGCAGCCACTCAAGGGGTAGTACCGAGCGCGGGGGACGTGGTCTTAGTGCGCACCGGTGCCGGGCAAAGATGGTCAGATCCTGCCGAGTACCCTCAGGCTGCAGGGGTTGACAGGGGAACGTCAGAATGGCTCGCTGCCGCGGGCGTGATAGCGGTGGGGGCCGACAATATCTCGTGG